>Ga0315901_10005299_pt1 | contig 15708 bp, 12 predicted proteins | sample LakEriMetagenome_10_FD_203761 | JGI IMG/M metagenome (GOLD analysis project Ga0315901, IMG submission 203761) | Freshwater fungal communities from buoy surface, Lake Erie, Ohio, United States - Buoy 2 MA116 | ecosystem: Environmental > Aquatic > Freshwater > Lake | place: USA: Lake Erie, Ohio...
TCATCGGCGGGTGCTTCTTGCCGGGCTCGTGGGCGTCGGGGATCAGGTGCTCGGGCTTGCAGTTCACGGCGCGCCACTGGTGCGCGCCGGCGGGGCTCTTGACGAGTTCCCACTCGTAGCCGAAGAGGGTCTCGAAGTAGCCGTGGTCCCAGGTCGTGGGGTGGGGCTTCCAGGCGCCTTCGATGCCGCTGGTGATGGTGTCGGCGCCGCGGCCGCTGCCGTGGCTGTTCTTCCAGCCCAGGCCCTGCTCCTCGATGCCGGCGCCTTCGGGCTCGCGGCCGACGTGGCTTTCGGGCGCGGCGCCGTGGGCCTTGCCGAAGGTGTGGCCACCGGCGACCAGCGCCACCGTCTCCTCGTCGTTCATGGCCATGCGGGCGAAGGTCTCGCGCACGTCGCGGCCGCTGGCCACCGGGTCGGGGTGGCCGTCGGGGCCCTGCGGGTTGACGTAGATGAGGCCCATCTGCACGGCACCGAAGGGCCCTTGCAGCTCGCGCGCGCCGGTGTAGCGGCCCTGTGACTTGTCGGAAGTGGCCAGCCACTCGGCCTCGGCGCCCCAGAAGATGTCCTTCTCGGGCTCCCAGATGTCGGGCCGGCCGCCGGCGAAGCCGAAGGTCTTGAAGCCCATCGACTCCATCGCCACGTTGCCGGCCAGCACCAGCAGGTCGGCCCACGACAGCTTCTGGCCGTACTTCTGCTTCACCGGCCAGAGCAGCCGGCGTGCCTTGTCGAGGTTGCCGTTGTCGGGCCAGCTGTTCAGCGGCGCGAAGCGCTGCGCGCCACTGCCCGCACCGCCACGGCCATCATGGATGCGGTAGGTGCCGGCGGCGTGCCAGGTCATGCGCACGAAGAGGCCGCCGTAGTGGCCCCAGTCGGCTGGCCACCAGTCCTGCGAGTCGGTCATCAGCGCCTTCAGGTCGGCCACGACGGCATCGAGGTCGAGCTGGGCGAAGGCCTGGGCGTAGTCGAAGTCGGCGCCGAGCGGGCGGGTCTTGTCGGACTGCTGGTGCAGCATGTCCAGGTTCAGCTGCGTTGGCCACCAGTCGCGGCTGCTGCGGCCGCCTGCGGCCATGGTCTGGGCGCCGTGCGGGAACGGACACTTCATTTCGGTCGACATCGGTGTCTCCTGTGACGAGCCGCCCACCCGGGCAGCGATGGGGCAGTCTAGGAGCCGCGCGACGGCGGGGCCAACAGATCGTGCCAATGGCGCGAATAGCGGCCGGGGGCCCCTGCACATCAGGGTTCACCCGAGGGGCGGGCCGAGGTGCCTCCCCTGCATCAGGGCTGCCCTGGGTTACCCAAATCGCGGCGGAAGCCTAGGATCGGAGCGCAGGTGCGTCTGCTCGGCCCCGAACTTGCACCAGCCGCGCGCACCGCATCACAAGTCCAGAACATGGCAGGAGGTTTCTTGATGGCATCGAATCGATTGGCGCAGCGCACTCGGCGGCTCGCACGGCCCTTGGCGATGATCCTGGCGCTGCCGCTGGCGTGCGCCGCACTGGCGGCCGGCCCTGTGGCCAAGGCGCCCGCCGGCAAGGCTGCCGTGGCGCCCAGCGCCGAGAAGGCGCAGCACTGGTCCGCCTGGGGCGGCACCGTGGGCATCCGCTGGAACCGCGAGCTGGCCGCCGATCTCGGGCTGAGCTTCGGCGCCACCGTCGGTCGCCATGCCGAGCTGAGCTGGCGGCAGCACGAGATGTTCACCCTGCAGAACGTCGGCAGCCTCGAGTTCGACGTCCGCAACAACAACCTCCGCGGCTTCGTCGGTGGTGCGCTGCAGGCCAGCGGCGGGCATGTGCTCGAGTCGGCCTCGGGCCGCATCGACCTCACGAACTTCCAGCTCGTGCCGCGTGCGCAGCGCGCAGCGGGCGAAGCACCGGTGCTGGACCTCGTCAGTGCCGACGGCACCGCCTGGTTCTACATCGACCGCCTGATGTACGAGCTGATCGACGGCAACAGCCGCCTGGCGGTGCGCACCATGGACGTGCGCATCACGCCCGCGCTGGCTCGCCGCCTGGGTGCACCCGAGGTGGCCGACATGGCCATCGCCGACATGGAGATGACCACCGACGTGCAGCGCCAGGGTGCCGATGCCGCGCCGCAGGGCGTCATCGCCCGCAAGTGGCACGGCACGCCGGTGCCCGGCGTGCCGGGCGCCACCTACCTGGCCGACCTGTTCATGACGACCTTCAGCGCGCAGTACAGCCGCTGCGATGGTTGCACCGGCGCCGGCGGCAACGGCCAGGTGGTGTTCACGCCCTCGTCGACGCTGCGCAACAACCGCAACAACGGCACGCCCGTCGTGGTGGTGCCGGGCGACCCGCGCGGCACCAGCAGCGCGCTGTACACGGCCGACATCCCCTGGCACCAGAAGTTCACCGGCAACTTCGCGCCCTACAACAACGACCAGCATCCCTACCTGATCTGGAACCTGTACCGCCTCAACGTCGACGGCACGATGGACCAGATCGGCCGCTCGGGCGTGAAGCACGGGTTCCTGACCATCAACACCTCCTGCGACGAGAACCCGGGCGACTCCCACATCCTGGGTCGCGGCTGCGCCGACGTCTATGGCGTCGGCAACAACGACAGCCCCAACGACCTGGGCCCGCGCTCGGAGATCATCCCGGCCACCAACCAGTGGGGCCGCTGCGGCTCGATCTACGACGTCAACTGCGACGGCATCGCCAACTCCACGAGCAACGGCTCCTACGGTCAGCGCCTCATCGTGCGCGAGTCGCAGTTCAGCGGTGCCGCCCACGAGGGTGCCACCTACCTGTTCGAGTCCTGGTACCTGGCGCGCCAGGACATCGACATCCTCAACTCCATGGGCACCAAGCGCGTGACCTTCTCGCGCCCGGGCACGGTGTGGGTGGTGGGTGGCAACGACCAGTACCGCCTCGGGCCGGCCATCGACCGCTGGGTCGACCCGGCAGCGCCCGGACCGAACGCCTCGACCCAGACGCTCACCACGCCCGAAGGCACGGTCAAGGTCGCGGGCAAGGTCACGGCGCTGGGCGGCGGCCGCTGGCGCTATGACTACGCGGTGATGAACCTCGACTTCGCGCGCGCCGTCACCACCGGGGCCGAGCCCAACCTGCGGGTCGTCAGCAACCTGGGCCTCAACGGCTTCAGCTTCCCGGTCGGCTCGGCCACCGTCACCGACCTGAAGTTCGGCGACGGTGACCTCGATGCGGCCAACGACTGGACCGGCAGCGTGCGCTCCGGCAGCCTCACCTGGGTGGCGCCGGCCGGCAACGCGCTGAACTGGGGCACGATGTTCCGCTTCTCGTTCATCGCCAACCAGGCGCCCACGCGCAGCCAGTACGTGGTGAGCATCGCCTCGGCGGGCAACCCCAAGGTGCTCAAGGGCAACGGCCTGCTCACGCCCCCGGCCTTGCGCGTGACGCGGCGCTGAGCGGCTGCCCATGATGCGCCCCGCGGCCGCGGCCCCGCCCGCGCGCCCGGTTCTCGTGACGGGCGGCAGCGGCTACATCGCCGGCTTCCTGATCCAGCGGCTGCTGGCTGAGGGCTGCACCGTGCACACCACGGTGCGCAGCCGCTCGCGCGAGGCGTCGCTGCGGGCACTGCTGCAGGCCCACGCGGCGGCCGGCGCGCCGGCCGACATCGGCGAGCGCCTGCGTGTCTTCGAGGCCGACCTCACCGCCGATGCCGGCTGGGCCGAGGCCGCCGCCGGCTGCGGCCTCGTGGCGCATCTGGCCTCGCCGCTGCCGCGTGGCGTGCCCAAGCACGCCGACGAGCTGATCGTGCCGGCCCGCGACGGCGCGCTGCGCGCCCTGCGGGCCGCCCGCGATGCCGGCGCGCAGCGCGTGGTGATGACGTCTTCGGTGGCCGCCGTGGCGTATGGTCATGGAAGAGATGGCCATGGCTCTGGCGAACGCCGCTACACCGAGGCCGACTGGACGCAGCTCGGCCAGCCCGGCCTCACGCCCTACATCCGCTCCAAGACCATCGCCGAGCGTGCGGCCCGCGACTGGATCGCGGCCGAAGGCGGCGGCCTCGAGCTGTGCACCATCAACCCTTCGGTCGTGCTCGGCCCGGTGTGGAGCGGCGACTACTCGGCCTCGGTGGTGCTGGTGAAGATGCTGCTCGACGGCCGCGTGCGCGCCTGCCCCGACATCGGCTTCGGCATCGTCGACGTGCGCGACGTGGCCGACCTGCACTGGCGTGCCCTCGTCACGCCCGGCCTGGCCGGTGAGCGCTTCATCGCCTCGGGCCGATTCATGAAGATGATCGAGGTGGCCGGCGTGCTGCGTGCCGCGCTCGGCCCGCAGGCCGCGCGGGTGCCCACGCGAACTGTGGCCGACTGGCTGATGCGGCTGGCGGCGCCCTTCAGCAGCGTGGCGCGCGCCGTGGCCACCGAACTGGGCACCGTGCGACACCACGACGCCTCGCATGCGCGCGAGCGCCTGGGCTGGCAGACGCGGGCCGTGGAAGACAGCATCCTCGACTGCGCGCGTTCCCTGCTCGAGCAGGGCCTGCTCAGGGCGTGATCAGCCCCTGAGCCGGACTCAAGCGCGCCGGCGCACCACGCCCGCCACCACCGCCAGGCCGGCCAGCAGCATCGCCCAGGTGCCCGGCTCGGGCACCGGCGTCAGCTGCCACAGCGCGGTGCCGGCGCTCACGCCGTCGGCCCCTTCGTTGGCCACGGCCAGGTAGTTCACGCCGTCGATGCTGAAGGCCGTCAGGCCTTCGGGGCGCAGCAGTCGGCTGAAGCCGCCGGTGCCGTCGGTCACGAGCAGCCGCACGAAGCTGGCGTTGGTCGGGTCGGTGATGTCGAACACCGCGGTGGCGCCCGACAGCGTGCGCTCCAGGCCGATGAAGGCGTAGGTGCGGTCGCCGATGGCCAGCAGCGCCACGCCTTCGGGCTCGACGCCCTTGTCGCGGCTGCGGCCGTCGTCGTAGATGCCGGCGGTGGCGGCGGCGCGGTCGAGGATGGAACCGCTGTCGTAGACCAGATCGCCGTTGGCGTCGCGGATCGAGAACGAGCGTGCGCCGGTGGCGAAGCGGCCATCGGCCGTGACGCGCAGACGCGACTCGACGCCGCTGCCGCCCAGGGCCACGCGGTCGGCGTTGTCCTCGCGGAAGTCGCCCTCGTTGGCCATCACCACGTAGGTCTGGCCGCCCACGCTGTAGGTGGCCATCGCGTCGGGCATGTACAGGCCACGCACCGGCACGTTGACGAAGCCGATGCTGGCGTTGTCGCGCGGGTCGATCTCGTTGCCGGCCAGGCTGTGGTCCTTGCTGCCCAGGCCCACCACGGCGAGGGTGCTGTTCGTGGCCAGGTCGATGATGCCGAGCGCGTTGTTCTCCTGCAGGCCGACGAAGGCGCGGCTGCCGTCGGGGCTGATGGCGATGTACTCGGGCTCCCAGTCCATGCCCGGCTGGCGCACGTTCAGGCCCATGTTGCTGGCCGTGGGGGTGACGCCGCCGAACACCGGCATGGCGACGACGCGGCGCGAGGCCACGTCGATGATGCTGACGCTGCCCACCGGGTCGGGGAACCCGTAGGCGGTGTCGGCCACCGCGTTGGGCGTGCCTTCGTTGGCCACCAGCAGCTTGCGGCCGTCGGGCGTGAAGGTCAGCATGTCGGGCAGCGAGCCCACGGTGATGGGGCTCGTGCCGGCCAGCGGCGCGCGCGTGGTCGTGTCGAACAGCACCACCAGGCCGGGCAGGCGGCGGTCGGTGCTGTTGTCGAAGGCCATCGCGGCGATGCTGCCGTGGATGGCGATGCTGTTCAGGCCGCCAAAGGCCGTGGTGTTGATGAAGCCCTGGCTGACGCCGGTGAGGGCATCGAGCACGTCGACGCCGTTCGGGCCCGTCACCCACAGGGTGCGGCTGGCCGATTCGAAGCTGACGATCTCGGACAGGAAGCCGCCGGGCACGCCGGTGTGCGTCTGCGTCCACAGCAGGCTCGCGCTGTCGAGCGGCGCGGCGGCGGCGGGCATCGCCAGCGTGGTGGCGGTGGCCAGGGCGAGCAGGCTGTGGCGGAAGGAAGACATGGGTGTGACGCTGCCGTGAAAGGTGATCTGGGATGGTCGCCGCGGTTTGTGTCGGTGCCGTGACAGCCTGGTGACCGTGCGGCGATGCCACCCGGGCCCGCACCCCGGGCCGCGGGGGGCGTGCTACGGTGCGGGATGCCGCCACCGAAAGCCTGCTCATGCACGTTGCCGTCTACAGCACCCGCCGCTACGACCGCGAGTTCCTCGACCGCGCCAACGCGGCTGGCCGGCACCGCTTGGACTACCTCGAGGCCCGGCTCGACCTGAGCACCGTGCCGGCCGCCGGCGCTGCCGACGCCGTGTGCGCGTTCGTCAACGACCGGCTCGACGCCGAGGTGCTGCGCGCGCTGCAGGCCCGCGGCGTGCGCCTGGTGGTGCTGCGCTCGGCCGGCTTCAACCATGTCGACCTGGCCGCGGCCGCGGCGCTGGGCATCGCGGTGGGGCGCGTGCCGGCGTATTCGCCGCACGCCGTGGCCGAGCACACCGCGGCCCTGGTGCTGGCGCTGAACCGCAAGATCCACAAGGCCTATGCCCGCGTGCGCGAAGGCAACTTCTCGCTCGACGGCCTGCTCGGCTTCGACCTCGTCGGCCGCACCGTGGGCCTGGTGGGCACCGGGCAGATCGGCAGCGCCTTCGCGCGCATCATGGCCGGCTTCGGCTGCCACTTGCTGGCGCACGCACCCGACGAAGACCCGGCCTGCATCGCCCTCGGTGCGCGCTACGTGCCGCTGCCCGAGCTGCTGGCCGCCAGCGACATCGTCAGCCTGCACTGCCCGCTCACGCCCGACACCCACCACCTCATCGACGCGGCTGCGCTGGCGCAGATGAAGCGCGGCGCGATGCTCGTCAACACCAGCCGTGGCGGCGTCGTCGACACGCGCGCCGTGATCCGCGCGCTCAAGACCGGGCACCTGGGCAGCCTGGGCCTCGACGTGTACGAGGAGGAAGGTGACCTGTTCTTCCGCGACTTGAGCAGCGTGGTGCTGCGCGACGATGTCTTCGCGCGGCTGTTGACGTTTCCGAACGTCGTCATCACCGGCCACCAGGGCTTCTTCACCGAAGAGGCGCTGACGGCGATCGCCGACATCACGATCGACAACCTCGATGTCTTCGAGTCGGAAGGGCGGCCGCGGCATGCGGTGTCGGTGGAGCGCGTGGTGTGAGTGGGGGTGAGCCCGAGGGCCAGACGATGAAGCGCGTGCTCGTCACCGGCGCCACCGGCACCATCGGCCGCGCCACCGTGCAGGCGCTGCTGCAGCGCGGTTTCGAGGTCGTGGCGGTGGTGCGGCCCGGCTCGGCGGCGAAGGCGGGAACAGCCGCGCTGCCCGCAGCGGCCACGGTGCGCGAAGCCGATGTGCTGGATGCGGCCGCACTGGCACGCGACGGCTTGGCCGGCGAGCGCTTCGACGTCTGGGTGTCCTGCCTGGCCTCGCGCACCGGCGAGCCGGCCGACGCCTGGCGCGTGGACCACCGCGCCCACAGCGAGGCCCTGGCGCTGCTGCGCGCGCAGGGCGTGCATCAGGTGGTGCTGCTGTCGGCGCTGTGCGTGCAGAAGCCCCGGCTCGCCTTCCAGCAGGCCAAGCTGGCCTTCGAGGCCGAGCTGCGAGCCTCGGGCCTGCGCTGGTCGATCGTGCGGCCGACGGCCTTCTTCAAGTCGCTGTCGGGGCAGCTGGCCCGGGTGCGCGCCGGCAAGCCCTTTCTGGTGTTCGGCGACGGCCGGCTGACGGCCTGCAAGCCGATCAGCGACCGCGACCTGGCGAGCTTTCTCGCCGGCTGCATCGACGACCCCACGCGCCACGACCGCGTGCTGCCGATCGGCGGCCCGGGCCCGGCGCTGATGCCGCTGGACCAGGTGGCGCTGCTGTCGCAACTGCTCGGTCGCGAGGTTCGGGTCAAGCGTGTGCCGGTCCAGCTGCTCGACGGCATCGCCGCCACGCTGGCGCTGCTGGGCCGGGTACTGCCGCCGCTGCGCGCCAAGGCCGAGCTGGCCCTCATCGGCCGCTACTACGCCACCGAGTCGATGCTGGTGTGGGACGCCGAGGCCGGGCGCTACGACGCCGACGCCACGCCCGAGTTCGGCACCGACACGCTGCGTGCGCACTATGCTGCGCTGCTGCGCGGCGAGGTCGCCGACGAGCGCCGCGAGCACGCGGTGTTCTGACTGCGCTACTTCAGCACCGTCTCCTCGACGAAGCGCACCAGCGTCGCGAACTGGTAGTCGGCGTTCTCGCGCCGCGCGAAGCCGTGGCCTTCGTTTTCGGCCAGCAGGTACCACACGGGCACGCCGCGCGATTGCAGCTTGCGCACGATCTGCTCGCTCTCGGTCCAGGGCACGCGCGGGTCGTTTTTGCCCTGGGTGATGAGCAGCGGCTTCTTCACCTGTTCGGCATTGGTCAGCGGCGAGATGCTGTGGAGGAACTCGCGCATCGCCGGATCACGCTCGTCGCCGTACTCGGCACGCCGCAGGTCGCGGCGGTAGCTCTCGGTGTTCTCGAGGAAGGTGACGAAGTGGCTGATGCCGACGCTGCTGTAGGCGCCGGCGATCTTGTCCGACAGTCGCGTGGCCGCGGCCAGCGCCATGTAGCCGCCGTAGCTGCCGCCGGCCACGATGACCTTGGCGCCATCGAGCCGCGGGTGCGTGGCCGTCCAGTCGATGGCCGCGGCCATGTCCTTGACGCTGTCTTCGCGCAGGCGGCCGTTGTCGAGGTCGAGGAAGGTCTTGCCGTAGCCGCTGGAGCCGCGCACGTTGGGCTCGAAGATGGCCACGCCGCGCTCGAGCAGCAGGTGGTTCAGGCGGCCGTTCCAGCCGACCTTGCTCTGCGCCTCGGGGCCGCCGTGCATCAGCATCAGCACCGGCCGCTTGCCGGCAAAACGCGCCGGCGGCAGGCTGAGCACGCCGCTGATGGTGCGGCCGTCGAAGCTCTTCCAGCGCACGATCTGCTGGTCGGGCACCTGGCTCAGGTCCAGGCCCGCGGGCGTGAGCGGTTTCGTCCAGGCCTCGAGGCGGCCGCTGGCGGGGTCGAGCACGTGGATCTGCGACGGGCCCTGCGGGCTGTCGGTCACCACGGCGAGCTCGCCGGTCTTGCGGTGGAAGCGCAACTCGCCCACGCTGCCCGGCGGCACGGCCGGCACGCGGCGCTCGGCACCGGTGTCGCGGTCGAAGAAGCGCAGCTCGTCACGGCCGTCGACGTTGATCGCCGCCGCCAGCAGCGGCAGCGCCGGGTCGCCGTCGCCACGCGACACGTCCCAGGGGATGTGGCCCGTCAGGCGCGTCAGCGCGCCGGTGGCCATGTCGAGCCGCATCATTTCGCGGAACTCGCTGGCGCGGTCGCTCACCACGAACAGCTGCTTCGCGTCGGCCGACCAGCCGCTGGCGAAGTGCGCCGCGCGCAGCGTCTCGCCGGGCGCGGGCAGCAGGCGGCGGCGCTCGGCTGGTTTGCCTTCGGTCGCTGGCCCGGCCGCCGGCAGATCGATCAGCCAGGTCTCGGACTGCGTGGCCGCGATGTAGCGTGTGATGACGGCCTGGCGCTCGTCGGGCGTGACGACGAGGTTGAACCAGCCCGGGCCGGGCAGCTCGGCCAGCACGCGGCGGCCGCCGGGGGCGTCGGGCGCCAGCGGGTCGATGGCGGTGAAGCGCGTCGTCACCTCGGTGCGGCGGCCGCCGGCGGCGGTGCGGTCCAGCGGCACCGAGCTCACCACCAGCCGCTGCTGCCGCGGCAGCCAGGTGGCGATGGCGTGGCGCTCGCCGTCGGCCGTCAGGCGCGTGGTGGCCTTGGTGTCGGGGTCGAGCCGGTAGACCTGCGCGGCCTCGTTGCCGCCGATGTCGCGCTCGAAGACGATGTAGCGGCCGCGCTCGGGCTCCCACTCGGCGTCGGTCACGCGCTCGGGGCCGCTGGTCAGCGGCTCCAGCGCCGCCAGCGGGCCGCGCAGGCGGAACAGCTGCGGCGTGCTGCTGCCCGGCGCGCGGTGCGCCACCAGCATCTCGCGTTGCGTGGGGTGCCAGCCGACGAAGGCATGCCCCACGATGTCGGCGTAGCGCTGGAACGCCTGCACCGACGAGGCCGTGAGCGCTGGCGCGCCCTCCACGCGCAGCGCCGGCGGCGGTGGCAGCGGCGTCTCCGCCGGGGCTTCGGGCGGGGCGGTGGTGCAGGCCGCCAGCAGGGCCAGCAAGCCAAGGCAGGCGGTGTGGCGCCGCCGCAGAGGGGGTGTGTTCATGCGGCGATGCTAGTGCGCGGCGAGGGCGCTTCCGGTTCGTCCGCTCAGCCGCCGACGCGCTTGTAGAAGAACGTCGTCGGGCACAGCCCGCCGCGCGGCCACAGCGCGAAGTCGGGCACCTCGCCCACGCGCTGCCAGCCCAGGCGCGTGTACAGCCGGTCGGCGGCGCTGCCGGTCACGGTGTCCAGCACCAGCAGCGACTTGCCGCAGTCGGCGGCCATCTGCTCGGCCTCGCGCATCAGCGCCTCGGCCAGCCCGCGGCCGCGGGCGCGGCGGTGCACCTGCAGTTTGGCGAGGTCGGCGCGGTGCGGCTGGTTGTCGGGCTGGGCCAGCAGCAGCTGCACCGTGCCGATCACGCCCTCGGCGTCCTCCGCCACCAGCAGCGCGCGCTCGCCCGCCGCCACGCCCGCGGCCACGCGTTGCCAGAAGGCCCGCGCCTGGGCCTCGGACAGCGGGTGCATGAAGCCGATCGAGGCGCCGCCGTCGACGCAGTCGATCGTGAGTGCGGCCAGGCTGTCGATCGGCAGGGGCTCGTGGGGGTGGATGCGGCGCAGGGTGTTCATCACACCGGATTGGATCATCCTGCGCGCGCTGCGGCGCGCCCTTGCACGGCCGCCCATCCCTGATCGGCCGCCACCGCCAGTGCCAGGCACAGCCAGCCCGACCACATCACATGGCTCACGTAGTGAGCACCCCGCAGCACCTGCAGCGTGCCGAAGAGCGTGCCCAGCAGCAGCACGCCGGCACCCGCCGCGACCGCCGCGCGTGGCGCGTGGCGGCGCAGGGCCAGCGCAGGCACCAAGAAGGCAAAGGCCGCCACGGCGTGCCCCGACGGGAAGCAGTGGCCCGGACCCCCGTCGCGGACCCACAACCACAGGTGCGGCACGTGGGGAACCGGGCCGCCGAAATCGAGCACGTCCCAGGGGCAGCTGGTGGCGCTGGTGCGCTTGAGCAAGGGCACCACCGCCAGGGTCGCCAGCGTGGCCAGCAGCGTCCACAGCCGGGCGGCGCTGCGCCGCGGCCCCAGCGCGTGCGCGGCCTGCAAGGCGAGCATCAGGCCGGCCAGCCAGCGCCCGGCCTCATGCAGGCGGCTGGCCCAGGTGCCGGGCGCGCGCAGCGGAAAGCGGGCCTCGCCACCGACCAGGGCACTGAGCGCGAGGTCGGCGCCAGACAAGTCCCAGGCCAGCACCAGCAGCAGCGTGCCACCGAGCAGCAGGGCGTCGGCAGCGGGCCGCGGCTGTGCCTTCATCGTGCGCTGGCGGCCCGGCAGCCGACCACCAAGTCGAGGGACGGCTCGTGCAAGGCGGTTTGCACATCGAGCAGGCCGAGCACGGTGTGGAAGATGTGGTCGTGCGCGACACCGCCCGCGCGGGCGCGCTGCGCCAGCGGGCCCATCAGGCAGCCGGCTTGCAGCCCCGCGGCCGGCTCGAAGCCGCTGGAAGCCCAGAACAGCATCGGCACCTGCTTCTGCACGTCGGGCGCGATGGCGTACGGCAGCCCGTGCAGGTACAGGCCGTGCTCGCCCAGCGACTCGCCATGGTCGGAGACGTACAGCAGCGCCGAGTCCACCTGCCCGGCGTGCGCCGCCAGGCGTTCGATGGTGCGCGCCAGCACCTCGTCGGTGTAGCGCAGCGCGTTGTCGTAGGCGTTGACGATGGCCTGCGGGCTGCAGCGGCCGAGGTCTTCGTCGCGGCACTCGGGCTCGTAGGCCGTGAAGGGCGGCGGGTGGCGGCGGAAGTAGGCCGGCCCGTGGTTGCCCAGCATGTGCAGCACCCACACCTGGGTCGATGGCGTGCCGCCCAGCTGCACCAGGCGGTCGTCGATGTCGTGCACCAGCGCCTCGTCGAGGCAGCGTTCGCCCTCGCACAGGCCGGGCGCGCTGGCCGGCGTGGGGCGGTCGCCAGGCAGGCCGTCGCACACGCCCTTGCAGCCGCTCTGGTTGTCGCGCCAGTGCACGGCCACGCCGGCGCGTGCCAGCACGTGCAGCAGCGACTCCTGGCTGCGGATGCGGGCCTCGTCGTAGTCGCGCCGGCCCACGGGTGCAAACAGGCAGGGCACGCTCACCTCGGTGTTGGTGCCGCAGGCCTGCACGGCGCCGAAGTCCAGCACCGGCAGCTGGCGCAGCCGCGGCGTGGTGTCGCGGGCGTAGCCGGCCAGGCCCCAGTTCGCGGCGCGTGCCGTCTCGCCCACCACCAGCACCAGCACCAGCGGGCGCTGCCGCGCCCGCTGTGCCGGGCCCGGCCGGGCATCGGTGCCGATGGGCTGGCGCGGCTGGGCGGCGCCGCGCAGCTCGGCCGCGGCCACCGCGCCCACCGACCACAGCACGTTGGCCGGCGTGACGCGGTAGCGCAGCTCCTTGTGCGTGCGCATCATCGACGCCAGCGGCTGGTAGCTGGCCAGCAGCGACAGCGCCAGCACCGCAGCGGCGCCCAGCAGCAGGGCAGCCCGCGCCTGCACGGCGTCGCGCCAAGACGGGTGCGGCTGCACCTCCACCAGCGCCAGCAGCGCCAGCGGCGCGGCGGCGTACAGCGCCAGGTGCACGAAGAGCGGCCAGCCCAGCAGCTCCGACGCCTCGGCCACGTCGGTGTGCACCACGTTGCGCAGCATGGTCGGATCGAGCACCACGCCGTAGCGGCTGGTGAACCAGGCCGCCAGCGCCGTGACCAGCGTCAGCAGCGCCAGCAGCGGCTTCACCGTGTGCCGCTGCGCCACCAGGCCCAGCAGCAGCACGTGCAGCGCCACCACGGCCAGCACCAGCGTGGCGGCCAGCTGAAGGCCGTCGGTGCTCTGCAGGCTGCGGCCCTGCAGCGCGTCGTGCAGGAAGGGCTGGTTGCCGGCCAGCAGCCAGAACACGGCCGCTGCCAGCAGCAACTCTTCGATGCGGGCGCGGATGCGGAAGGGGCGTTCCCCGGTCAGGGTCATGCCGGGGATTGGCGGCCTGCTGCGTGAAGCGGGACTGAAGACCCCCCGCGAGCCGGTCCTTCAGGTGGGCTTCATGCGCGGCGGCGATGTTCGCGGGTTGCAGTGGCAGTGATAGCGTGCTGCACTTCCTCGATTCCGACACCATGCGCCTGCTGCTGCTCGAAGACGACCTGCTGCTTGGTGAAGGCCTGCGCGACTGGCTCGCCGCCGACGGCCACGTCGTCGACTGGTGCCGCTCGCTGGCCGAGGCCGGTGCGATGGCCGGCGAGCCCTTCGACGCGCTGCTCGTCGACTGGCAGCTGCCCGACGGCTCGGGCCTCGACTGGCTGCGCCAGCGCCGCGGCCGCGGCGACCGCACGCCGGCCCTCATGCTGACGGCGCGCGACCTGCTCACCCAGCGCATCGAAGGCCTGGACGCGGGCGCCGACGACTACCTCGTGAAGCCCTTCGCCCCCGAGGAACTGGCTGCCCGCTTGCGCGCGGTGTCGCGGCGCAGCAGCGGCGGCGCCGACGGCCACTGGCGCCACGCCGAGGTGGCCGTCGACCTGCAGGCCCGCGCCGCCACGCTGGCCGGTGTGCGCGTGGAGCTCACGGCGCGCGAGTGGGCGGTGCTCGAGGCGCTGGTGCTGCGTGCCGGCCGCATCGTGCCCAAGGCCGATCTGGAGAAGCTGGTGCTCGGCTTCGAGGCCGAGCTGGCGAGCAACGCGCTCGAGGTGCATGTGTCCTCGCTGCGGCGCAAGCTCGGCCGCGAGCTGATCGACACCGTGCGCGGCCTCGGCTACCGCGTCGACAAGCCCGCGCCGTGAAGCCCGGCCCGATGCTGCAGGCTGCTGCACCGCCGTCGATCGCCGGCCGTCTGGCGCGCGCCCTCATGGGCTGGGCGCTGGTGTGGGGCCTGGCCGTGGGCCTGGCGGTGTGGCTGGCCGCCAGCTACGAGGTGGACGAGCTGCTCGACGAGGCGCTGCGCGACTCGGCCGAGCTGATGACGGCGCTGGTGGCCCAGACCCCCGACGCCGCCGATGCAGCCGATGCGGCCCGTGGCATCGGTGCCGTGCCTGCCAAGCACTTTGCGTGGCAGCTGGTGGCCGCCGACGGCCGCGTGCTTCTGCGCTCGGTGCGCGCGCCGCAGGCCGCCTGGCACACCGCGCCGAGGGCTGGTTTTGCCGATGTGCCGGGTTGGCGCATCTACGGCCAGGCGGCCGGCCACGACGGGCGCTTTCTCTACGCGGCGCAGACCCGTGACGAGCGCGCCGAGGCGCGCAGCGAGGTGGCGCTCGGCGCCGTGCTCTCGGCGCTGGCCGTGGGCCTGCTCGGCCAGCTGTGGCTGCGCGCGCGTGTGCGCCACGAACTGGAGCCCTTGCAGCAGCTGTCGCAGCGGCTCGGGCAATGGCGGCTCGACGACGGGCCGCCGTCCGCGGCGCTGGGTGCGCCGGCGCGGCAGGAGCTGGCGCCGGTGCACGAGGCCATCGAGGGCCTGGCGGTGCGGCTGGCGGCGCGGCTGGCCCACGAGCAGGCGTTTTCGGCCCACGCCGCGCACGCGCTGCGCACGCCGCTGGCCGGCATCGACGCGCAGTTGGCAGTGGCCGCGCGCAGCGCGCCGCCCGAACTGGCCGAGCGCCTGGTGCGCGTGCGCGGCGCGGCGGCGCGGCTGCAGCATGTGGTGGCGGCGCTGCTGGGGCTGTTCCGCAGCGCCGACGGCACCGCTTCGCTGCAGCGCGGGCCGGTGCAGCTGGCCGCGCTGGTGGCGCGGTTGCCGGCGTTCGCGCTCGAGGTGCAGGTGCAGGGCGAGGACAGCCTCGATGCCGATGCCGACCTGTTGTCTGCCGCCTTGCTGAATCTGCTCGACAACGCGCAGCGCCACGGCGCCCGGCACGTCATCTTGAGTCTCACCGCCGCTGGCCACGGCTTGCAGATGGTCGACGACGGCCCCGGCGTCACCGCCGCGCGGCGCGAGCAGCTGGCGCAGGCGCTGGCCGACGAACGTTATGCCGACACCGGCGACCTGGGCTTGATGCTGGCCGACCGCGTGGCACGCGCCCACGGCGGACGGGTCACGCTGCCGGCGGTGGCGCAGGGCTTTGCGGTGGCGATGAACCTGGGCCCGCCGGGCGCGGCATGAAAGCGGCCCGAACCCGCATGAGGCCACCCACCGAACCCAACGACCGCAGCCCGTTCAAGAGCCATGGCGGGCTGCGCCGCATCGTGCGTGCCGCCGGCTATTCGTGGGCCGGCTTCAAGGCCGCGCTGCGCCACGAGGCCGCCTTTCGGCAGGAGCTGGCGCTGGGGCTGCCGCTGTTGCTGGCGGCGCCCTGGGTGGGCCGCAGCGTGGCCGAGGCGCTGCTGCTGGCGGGCAGCGTGGTGGCGGTGTGGGTGGTGGAGCTGCTGAACTCGGCGCTGGAGGCGCTGGCCGACGAGATCGCGCTCGATCGCCGCGAGCGCCTGGGCCGCGCCAAGGACCTGGGCAGCGCCGCGGTGACGCTGGCGCTGTTGATGGCCTTGGCCACTTGGGGTGCGGTGGTGGCGGGACGGCTGCTGGGCTGAGGCTGCTCAGCCC
>Ga0315901_10005302_pt1 | contig 15705 bp, 18 predicted proteins | sample LakEriMetagenome_10_FD_203761 | JGI IMG/M metagenome (GOLD analysis project Ga0315901, IMG submission 203761) | Freshwater fungal communities from buoy surface, Lake Erie, Ohio, United States - Buoy 2 MA116 | ecosystem: Environmental > Aquatic > Freshwater > Lake | place: USA: Lake Erie, Ohio...
CGGCATAAAGATCTCGCGCCTAGCCTCAGGGCTTCCCGTTGGCGGAGACCTTGAATATGCCGACGAGGTAACGCTGGGAAGAGCTTTTGAAGGGCGAAGATCTCTAGATCTCTAATAGTGAGACGATGACCGTCTTATTATTTGAGATAATTCGTCAAATAGCGGGTATACCTGCCACCATTTCGCCATGGGTCTCATCGTCCAGAAATACGGCGGCTCCTCAGTAGCCGATGCCGAGGCGATGAAGCGCGTCGCCAGCCGGATCGTTGCCACTAAGAAGGCCGGCCACTCCGTAGTTGTTGTCGTCTCCGCCATGGGCGATACCACCGATGAGCTGATCGATCTTGCTAATCAGATCACCCCACTTCCTGCTGGGCGCGAACTCGACATGCTTTTAACCGCTGGTGAGCGAATCTCGATGGCGCTACTTGCGATGGCAATTAAGAATCTGGGTTTTGAAGCGCTCTCATTTACTGGTTCACAGGCTGGCGTTATTACCGATAGCAAACATGGCAGAGCTCGCATCATCGATGTCTCCCCAGGTCGAATTCAAGAAGCACTTAATCAAGATGCAATCGCAATCGTTGCTGGCTTTCAAGGAATCTCGCAAGATACTAAAGATGTAACAACTCTGGGCCGTGGTGGCTCCGACACAACTGCAGTTGCACTTGCTGCCGCGCTAGAAGCAGATGTCTGTGAAATTTATACCGATGTCGACGGTGTATTTAGCGCCGACCCAAGAATCGTCCCGACTGCGCGCAAATTAAAGAGCGTTACCTATGAAGAGATGCTTGAGCTCGCAGCATCTGGCGCAAAAGTTTTACATCTGCGCTGTGTGGAATATGCCCGTCGTTTTAATTTACCGATTCATGTCCGATCATCATTTTCAAATCTCGAAGGAACTTGGGTGGTCGCCGACCAGCCTGAAGGAGGAAATATGGAGCAAGCAATCATCTCGGGTATCGCACACGATAAAAGTGAAGCGAAGGTGACTATTGTCGGAGTACCTGATCGATCCGGCGTCGCTGCTCGTATCTTCCAATCAATTGCAGATGCCGATATCAACATCGACATGATCGTCCAGAATGTTTCAGCTGCCGCGACCGGACTTACCGATATTTCTTTTACTCTGCCGCGCACCGAAGGATCTAAAGCAACTGGAATCGTCCAGAAGTTACAAGGTGAGATTGGTTTCCAATCAATTCAATACGATGATCAAATCGGCAAACTCTCATTAATTGGCGCTGGAATGCGCTCCCATCCTGGAGTTACTGCAACATTTTTTGCAGCGATGGCTGATGCTGGAGTAAATATCGAGATGATCTCCACCTCAGAAATTCGCATCTCAATCGTCTGTCGCCAAGCTGATTTAGAGCGCGCGGTAAAAGCTGCACATTCCGCCTTTGAATTAGATGCAGACCAAGTTGAAGCTGTGGTTTATGGCGGTAGCGGTCGATGAAACCATCTCTAGCAGTCGTTGGCGCTACTGGCGCAGTTGGTACCGTGATGCTTGATCTCTTATCAACTCGTCCTGATGTCTGGGGCGAGATCCGTCTAATAGCTTCTGCAAGGAGCGCGGGAAAAAAATTGAAATGTCGCGGTGAAGAGCTAACTGTTGTTGCGCTCTCGCCAGAAGCTTTCGATGGCATTGATGTGGCGATGTTTGATGTTCCAGATGAAGTTTCCGCAGAGTGGGCTCCGATCGCTGCCGCACGCGGGGCAATCTGTGTCGATAATTCCGGTGCGTTTCGAATGGACCCAGAAGTTCCATTAGTTGTTCCTGAAGTAAACCCGGGAGATGTTCAACGTCGTCCTAAAGGAATTATTTCAAATCCAAATTGCACAACTCTCTCGATGATTGTTGCTATGGGCGCGCTACATAAAAAATATGAATTAAAAGAATTGGTAGTGGCTTCTTATCAGGCCGCATCCGGTGCCGGACAATCTGGAATCGATACCCTGCGATCGCAGATAGATTCTGTTTCTGGAAAAGGTCTCGGCGATAAAGCTGGCGATGTTCGAAGCGTAATCAGCGATCTTGGCCCATTTCCTGCACCACTTGCGATGAATGTAATCCCGTGGGCGGGCTCACTAAAGAACGATGGCTACTCTTCTGAAGAGTTAAAGGTGCGCAATGAATCACGGAAGATTTTAGGTTTGAAAGATCTCAAAGTCTCCGCAACTTGTGTGCGCGTTCCGGTTATTACAACTCACTCACTTGCAGTCCATGCGGTATTTGCTAACGAAGTTGATCGTAAAGCTGCGCAAGATGTACTTGAGAACGCAGCCGGTGTGAAGTTAGTGGATGATCCTGAAAACCATAAATTCCCAACCCCGGCTGATGTTGTCGGTACCGATCCAACTTGGGTCGGCCGCGTTAGAAAATCTCTCGATAATCCAAATGCAATTGAACTCTTTGTCTGTGGCGACAATCTTCGAAAAGGTGCGGCGTTAAATACCGCCCAGATCGCAGAACTTGTTGCTAAGGAATTTGCTGCAAAGTAAGTAGCGATACTTCCGGCGGAGCAAAAAATCTGATCGGGGTATATGGGTTATATCCCATTCCAGCAGAGACGTTTAAGTATGGTTCACCGCTAACTTTCGTTAACCCGCGCGATCTCCAATTTGGTAGATCACAATTAGTGGTTAGCGATCTGCTGCCGCCAAACCACGGCAGACGAATCTGGCCACCATGAGTGTGGCCGGCAAATATCAAATCAAGAGAATCTTTTGCCATCGCATCAAGCACTCGTTTATATGGCGCATGCGTTACCCCGATTGATAAATCAACCTTGCCGCGTTTACCTTTAACGAGTGAGTAATCATCAAGGTTGAGATGCGCGTCATCCGTACCGCGCGCCTCAATTGTGAGACCTTTGACTTTCAATTTAATCTTTGCGCGATTTAAATTCTGCCAACCAGCTTTACTTAGTCCTTTATCTAAGCGTTCGATTGGTAACTTCGCGCCTAATTTACGTTCTCCGGTATCGCGCATTAGGTAAGAGAGCGGGTTTTTGAATTTTGGACCGTAGTAATCATTTGAGCCAAAGACATAGAGGCCAGGGAACTTAAATAGCGGCGAGAGCGCAAAAAGCGCGGTTTCGATCGCCTTCGGGTGAGCTAGAAAATCCCCGGTACTTATTACTAAATTTGGATTTAAATCTCGCCAACTTCGGATATCGCTAATCAGCCGCCTACGTTTTGGCGTGAGATGTAGATCTGAGAAATGCAGAATCCGCAGCGGAGCGCTCCCTCTAGGAAGAATAGGTAGCGTAACTTCGCGTAGTTTGAATCCCATAGGCGTGAGAAGATACCGCTATGTCCCTCAAAGAAAAACTGCAGAACGATTTAACTGATGCGATGCGCTCTCGCGATGAACTTCGCTCGAGCACAATCCGCATGGTTCTCACCTCGATAAAAAATGAAGAGGTCTCCGGAAAAGAGGCGCGCGAATTAAGCGATGCTGAGATCATCACAGTTCTCTCTCGTGAAGCAAAGAAGCGGCGTGAAGCGGCGGAGGCTTTCGAACAGGCCGGTGCTAGCGATCGCGCAGCGACGGAAAAAGCCGAAGGCGGCGTAATTGCAGAATATCTTCCAAAACAATTAAGTGAATCGGAGATTAAAGATCTTATTGCTTCCGCAATTAAGGAGTCAGGTGCTGCGACGCCAGCGCAAATGGGGCTAGTAATGAAAGCGCTTCAACCAAAGATTGCTGGAAAAGCTGATGGCGGAACGGTCTCAGCTTTAGTTAAAGCTGCACTAACCGGAGGCGCCCAATGAAATATGAATATGCAACAGTCCCGCTCTTAACTCATGCCACAAAACAGATTCTTGATACCTGGGGATCAGATGGTTGGGAACTTGTCCAAGTTGTTCCAGCTCCAGGTGGCGGCGACCAACTAGTTGCTTATATGAAGCGGCCGCTGCCATGACCGAAGTTCGTGCAAAGTTAGCTGAACTTGGGTTAGCGCTTCCAGTAGCTGCGAAGCCAATTGCGGCATATGTACCAGCGATTAGAACTGGAAATATTGTTTTTACTGCAGGACAACTTCCAATGGTTGACGGCGCACTCGCTAAGACTGGAAAAGTAGGCGGTGAGATCTCGATTGAAGAAGCGAAAAAATTAGCTGAAGTATGTGCGCTAAATGCACTGGCCGCGGTCGAAACCGTAGTCGACGTCAATAAAATTGTAAGAGTTGTCCGGGTAGTCGGTTATGTAAATGGCGTCGCGGGATTTACCCAACAACCCGCGGTAATAAATGGTGCGAGTGAACTTTTGCTACATATCTGGGGCGAAGCCGGAAAACATGCGCGCAGCGCTCTTGGTGTAGCTGAATTGCCGCTAAATGCTCCGGTAGAAGTTGAGCTTACAGTCGAAGTTGCTTAACGACCGCGCTTTAATAACCGGTCATAATCAAGAATCAAGACTGCTCTAGCCTCAAGTTTTATCCAACTGCGTTGTGCGAAATCAGCGAGCGCTTTATTTACAGTCTCGCGCGAAGCGCCGACTAATTGCGCCAACTCTTCTTGGGTTAAATCATGATGAACCAGGAAACCTTCACTAGTTTTCTCACCAAATTTAACGCCGAGGTCAATCAAGGCCTTTGCAACTCGGCCTGGTACATCAGAGAAAACCAAATCGCTAACTACTTCATTAGTTCTACGCAGCCTTGAAGCTAATCTCGCCAATAAGTGAAGCGAAGCTTCCGGGTGCTCGCGAACCCAAGGAATAACTTTCTCTTGGCCAAGTGAGAGCAATCGTGATTCGGTAACTGCGGTTGCCGTTGAAGTGCGGGGACCAGAATCAAATAGCGAGAGATCACCAAACATGTCTCCTGGGCCAAGGACCATAAGTAAGTTCTCGCGACCATCTTGGGATTTCGTTCCAAGTTTTATCTTTCCGGTAGTGATGATGTAAAGGTTGTCGCCATCATCGCCCTCTTTAAAGAGCGCCTGGCCTTTCCGTAATTTCATCGGGGCCATCGCGGCTCTCAGAGTATTTGCCGCCGCAGGATCTAATCCTTGAAATATCGGGGCTTTTCGTACGACGTTTTCGTCGATTGCTTCACTCTTTGCGGGCACTCGCTCACCTTACTATTCATCCATCATGGGCGCCAAACTCGCAAAAAAAGAAGAATCTGCAAAGGCGATCTATCGGATTCTCACTAAGCGCTATCCGAATGTCACTTGTGAATTAGATTTTATGGATCCACTCCAACTTCTCGTAGCAACCGTTTTATCAGCACAGTGCACCGATAAACGCGTAAATGCAGTCACGCCGGCGTTATTTAAGCGATATAGGAAAGTCGAAGATTTCGCAGGTGCAAATCTGCGCGAATTACAATCAATAATTAAATCAACCGGTTTCTACCGCGCAAAAGCGAAGAATATAAAAGGTTTAGCGATGAAAATCGTGAAAGATTACGGTGGTGAAGTTCCAGATAATTTAGAACAATTAGTAACGCTTCCTGGAGTTGGGAGAAAAACCGCGAACGTTGTACTCGGCCATGCTTTTAATACCCCCGGAATTACCGTTGATACTCATTTTGGAAGGTTGAGTAGAAGATTTGGTTGGACGAAAGAGACCGATCCGGTAAAAGTTGAATTTGCCGTAGCCAAGCTAATCCCAGAGAAGGAATGGACCAATCTCTCCCAACGGATGATCTGGCATGGTCGAAGAATCTGCCATTCTCGAAAGCCCGCCTGCGGCGCCTGTCCGCTGGCCGAATTGTGTCCATCATTTGGCATAGGTGAGCGAGATAAAATTAAAGCAATGAAGTTGGTAAAGAGCGATAGCGATTTTCGATGATTCTTGATCTCATACTTGCCGGTCTCATGATTATCGCAATCGCACAAGGATTTAACCGCGGATTAATCCCAACGCTCTTTGCAGTTCTCGGTTATCTCGGCGGCGGCATCCTTGGATTATTTGCAGCAAAAGAGATAACAAGTGATTGGCAAGGCCTTGTTACCGTAATTATTACTTATCTAGTTGCTATTTTTGCCGGCGCACAACTGGGAAGTTTCTTAGCCGCAAAAATGGGATCAGGAGTTCGCAAACAGCTTTTATTCGGCCCATTTAAATTCTTAGATTCAATTCTTGGTGGCGCGCTTGCGCTACTACAAGTCGTTATTTTGGCCGCAATTGTCGTAACAATCTTGGATTACCTACCTTGGAAAGCTCCACACACAATTATCGAAGATAGCCGGATTTACCAATACTTCTCAGACCTTAATCTTCTCGCTTTCCAGATTTCAGACCTTCTGAAATCAGTTTCATCACATTTGGATCAGCTAAAGTCGTAGCGTCGCCAACTGCGCGATTTTCTGCGACATCTCGCAATAACCGGCGCATAATCTTTCCGCTACGGGTTTTCGGTAATTCATTTACCACCATGATCTGTTTCGGCCGAGCAATCGGGCCAATCTCTTTAGAGACATGCTCTTTGAGAGTTTTCTCTAGCCCATCTTGAACTGCGCCAACTCCGCCGCGCAAGATTACGAAAGCAACAATTGCCTGTCCGGTTAAATCATCTTTTGCGCCAACGACGGCAGCTTCAGCAACTGAATCATGAGATACGAGCGCTGATTCAACTTCGGTAGTTGAGATGCGATGGCCCGAAACATTCATCACATCATCTACTCGCCCTAATACCCAGAGCGCGCCATCGTCATCTAGCTTTGCGCCATCGCCAGCAAAGTAAAGCCCATCAAAGCGTGACCAATAAGTTTCTTGATAGCGAGCTGGCTCTTTCCAGACTCCACGTAACATCGATGGCCAAGGTTTATCAATAATTAAATAACCACCCGAACCTTTTGCAACTGGATTTCCGGAATCATCAACAACTTTCGCGCTAATTCCAGGAAGTGGCAACATCGCAGAACCTGGTTTAGTTGCGGTAACTCCAGGAAGCGGCGAGATCATGATGGCGCCAGTCTCGGTCTGCCACCAGGTATCAACTATCGGACAGCGATTGCCACCGATAACTTCGCGGTACCACATCCAAGCTTCTGGATTAATTGGTTCACCGACGGAACCGAGTAATCGAAGCGATTTAAGATTCTGTTTATTAGGAAATTCATCGCCCCACTTCATCCAAGTTCTAATCAGCGTTGGAGCGGTATAAAGAATCGTCACCTTGTACTTCTCAATCATCTCGAAAATACGCCCTTTATGTGGGGTATCTGGTGTTCCTTCATAGATAACTTGAGTAGCGCCATTAATCATTGGCCCGTAAACAATGTACGAGTGACCAGTAACCCAACCCACATCAGCTGTACACCAATAAATATCTTTCTCTGGCTTGATATCAAAGACCGCGCGATGGGTGAACGCAGCCTGAGTCAAATATCCACCAGTTGTGTGATGAATTCCCTTTGGTTTTGCGGTTGTCCCAGAGGTGTAGAGAATAAATAGTGAGTGTTCGCTATCAAATGGTTGCGCCTCATGTTCCGCGCTCTGTTTTTCAACATGATCATGCCACCAGATATCGCGCTCACCCATAACTGTCGCTTGCCCAGTTCGCTTAACTACAAGCACTCGTTCAACTGGATGGCTGCCTTTTAGCGCGTCATCGACAATTGGTTTAAGTGCAAAAGCTGCGCCTTTTCTAAATCCACCATCTGCGGTAATTACCAACTTCGCTTCGGCATCTTGGATACGCGCAAGAAGCGAATCGGCAGAGAAACCACCAAAGACCACCGAATGTGTTGCACCGACTCGTGCGCATGCCAACATCGCAATTACAGCTTCCGGAATCATTGGCATATAAATCGCAACGCGATCGCCATCTTTAATTCCCAGTGAAGTTAGCGCATTGGCAGCTTTCTTAACCTCACGCAACATATCGGCGTAGGTGAGAACCTTGGTATCACCCGGTTCGCCTTCGAAGTAGAAAGCAACGCGATCGCCCCTTCCTTCAATTACATGGCGATCAAGAGCGTTATATGAAGCGTTTAATTTTCCACCGACAAACCATTTAGCAAATGGCGCTTTCCATTCAAGGACGGTATCCCACTTCTTAAACCAATGAAGTTCACCAGCTTGTTTCTCCCAGAATGCGAGTCGATCGCGCTCGGCTTCATCATAAATTTCAGGCTTCGCATTTGCTGCAGCTGCAAATTCCGGAGTGGGAGGAAAGGTTCGGGTCTCACTTAAAAGATTTGATAGCGACTCGGTCATAACTGTGAGGTTACCAAAGGAAGGTTTTCCCCACTATAGGCAGCACCACACATTTACCGCATGAAGATAAGAAATAGTGCGCCCTCTAATCCATTAACTAAGGAGCAAAAATGTCATTAATCGTCCTAGCCTCATCAATCTTCCCGTCAGCGCTCTGGGAACAGCTCGTAAAAATCCTAGGTTCCGAACTTGCTAAGACCCTCCTTTCATATCTGCTTCGCCAACTGCTCGCCGTCTTCAATCTCTAACCGATTTCACGCGCAAAAACCGGTTGCGATTTTCCATAACTCTCGAGGAGTGGTTTAATTTTCCGTAATCCTCGAGGGAGGAGATTTGTGCCGGCGATCGTTTTACTCGGCGCCCAATGGGGCGATGAGGGCAAGGGCAAAGCAACCGATCTACTCGGCGATAAAGTTGCATACGTAGTCCGTTATCAAGGCGGAAATAACGCCGGACACACCGTTGTAATCGGAGATGAAAAATATGCGCTCCATCTTCTACCTTCCGGAATTCTCACTCCGAGTTGTATCCCAGTTATTGGCAATGGCGTCGTAATTGATCCCGCCGTTCTCCTTGAAGAGATAAAAGGATTAAATGAACGCGGCGTTGATACTTCTAAATTAAAGATCTCTACCAATGCCCATCTAATAACTCCTTATCACCGCACCATTGATAAAGTCTCAGAGCGCTTCCTCGGTAAAGCAAAGATTGGAACTACCGGTCGCGGAATTGGTCCGGCATATGCTGACAAGATAAATCGCATCGGAATTCGCGTCCAAGATCTCTTCGATCCATCAATCTTGCGCCAGAAATTAGAGGGCGCGCTACGCGATAAGAACCAAGTCTTAATAAAAGTATTTAACCGTAAAGGAATTGAAGTCGATGATGTTCTAGCCGAATATCTCGAATTTGCTGAAATATTGCGGCCTTATGTAACCGATACTTCGCTTCTTTTAAATAACGCTCTCGATAAAGGTGAATTAGTTCTTCTTGAAGGCTCACAAGGAACGCTCCTTGATGTTGATCACGGAACTTATCCCTTTGTTACTTCATCTAATCCAACTGCTGGCGGCGCCTCAACGGGCTCCGGAATCGGTCCAACGAAAATTAATCGCGTTATCGGAATCGTTAAGGCCTACACCACACGCGTTGGTTCCGGCCCATTTCCAACTGAACTCCTTGATGCAGCTGGAGAAAAACTCCGCGCTGATGGCGGCGAATTTGGCACCACAACCGGAAGAGCTCGTCGCACTGGTTGGTATGACGCACTTATCGCGCGCTACGCGGTTCGCATTAACGGATTAACCGACTTCTTCTTAACCAAACTTGATGTCTTGACCGGTTGGGAGAAAATCCCAGTTTGCGTTGCTTACGAAATTAACGGCAAGCGCGTTGATGAACTGCCCGCTTCACAAACAGATTTCCATCACGCTAAACCAATCTATGAATACCTTCCCGGTTGGAGTGAGAATATTTCCGGCGCCCGTAAATTAAGTGATCTACCGGAAAATGCGCGCGCCTACATTAAATATCTGGAAGAGATTTCCGGTGCCCCAATGAGCGCGATCGGCGTTGGCCCTGGGCGCGAGGAAACTATTGTTGTTAAGGATTTTGTATGAAAGTTCTCGTAACAGGAGGCGCTGGATATATCGGCGCCCATGTGAGCGAACTTCTACAAGAAAATGGTTACTCGGTAAGAATCTTCGATGATTTTTCAAATGGGTTAGATAAAAGAGTTAAAGAGTTTAAAGATATTGTTAACGGTGATATCACCGACCGTGAAGCAGTACTAAAAAGCATGGATGGTATGGATGCAGTCATCCACCTTGCCGCTAAGAAAGCTGTGGGCGAATCAGTATCTAATCCCCTTAAGTACTACACCAATAATGTTGGCGGAACGATGAATGTTCTCGCTGCGATGAGCCTTAAAAAAGTAAATAAATTGGTCTTCTCATCTTCAGCTGCGGTCTATTCACCGAGTGAGAAAGATGCCATTGAAGAGAGCGACCCAACCGATCCACTTTCGCCATATGGCGCTACTAAATTGCTCTCCGAACAATTAATTAACAAAGTTGGCCCAGCCGAGCGAATCTCAAATATCTCACTTAGATATTTCAATGTGGTTGGTTCAGGCAAGGTTGAATTCGGCGATAACTCTCGCGATAACTTAGTTCCGAAAGTCTTTGCTGCCTATAAAGAAGGTAAGAGCCCTGAGATTTATGGCGCTGATTACCCAACTAAAGATGGCACCTGTATCCGCGATTACATCCACGTTCAAGATCTCGCCGAAGCCCATCTCGTTGCGCTTAAGCAACTTGAATCAAAAGAAGTTACTGAGGTCTATAACGTTGGCTCCGGTACCGGCTATTCAGTTAAAGAGATGCTCGACCAATTAGAAAAATCCATGGCCGTTGATTTAAAACCAGTAACTACCGCTCGCCGCCCCGGAGATTCACCGAAGTTAATTGCCTCAATAAAAAAGATTGAAAAAGATTTAGGATGGCGCCCTAAAGCAACTCTCAAAGAGATGATTGACTCGGCTTGGGCTGCTGAGAAAGGAGCGAAGTGAGTACGCTCTCTGACCGCTATGCCTCACAAGCGATGCGCGATATCTGGTCGCGCGAATCTAAAGTTCGCGCAGAACGAAAACTCTGGATCGCCGTCGCTCGCTTTCAAAGCAAAGCTCTCGATATCCCAGAAAAATCTCTACAAGATTATGAAAAAGTCCTCGATCAAGTCGATTTAAATAGTATTGATAACCGCGAAAAGAAAACGCGCCATGATGTTAAAGCGCGGATTGATGAATTTAATGAATTAGCTGGCCACCAATACATCCACCTCGGGATGACGAGCCGCGACCTCACCGAAAATATTGAAGCCTTTCAAATTAAGCGCGCGCTCCTTCTCATCCAAGAGCGAACCGCTGCGCTGCTATTTAATTTAGGTGAGAGCGCCAAGAAATATGCCGAACAACCGATTGTGGCTAGAACCCATAATGTTCCAGCCCAATTAACCACCCTCGGAAAGCGCTTTGCTACCTTTGGCGAAGAACTACTTTTTGCCTTTGATCGCCTTAATAATTTAATCGAACGCTATCCACTCCGCGGCATTAAGGGCCCAGTTGGAACTGAACAAGATATCCGCGACCTCATTGGTGATGCCAATGAAGAGTTAGAAAAAGTAATCGCTAAATCACTCGGCTTTACTAAAACTTTAGATGCAACCTCCCAGATCTATCCCCGTAGCTTTGATCTCGATGTTGTTAGTGCGCTGGTACAACTCGCGGCTGCTCCTTCCAATCTAGCAACCTCAATTCGTTTAATGGCGGGCGCTGGACTTGCGACTGAGGGATTTAAAGCCGGACAAACCGGTTCATCAGCGATGCCCCATAAGATGAATGCGCGATCTTCCGAGAGAATAAATGGTCTTACCGCCGTTCTCTCTGGTTATCTAACTATGATCTCCCAGATCTCTGGTAACCAATGGAACGAAGGCGATGTCTCAGATTCGGTTGTAAGAAGAGTCGCTTTAAGTGATGCTTTCTATGCTCTCGATGGAATTATCGAAACTGCGCTAACCATTCTCAACGAATTCGGAATTTTCGAAGCGCGTATCAACGCTGAAATCGAGAGTGAACTTCCTTTCCTTGCCACCACTAAATTCTTAATGGCAGCGATAAAAAATGGCGCAAAGCGGGAAGCCGCTCATGAAGCGTTAAAAGAGCTCTCCACTAAAGCGCTCCTGGATCGCCAATCTGGAAAACCATCTTCACTTATCGGAGCCATTGCCGCCGATTCTCGAATCCCTCTCGATAAACCCGCGCTCGACTTACTAATTGCTAACCGAAGTGAATTCCTAGGAAATGCTGAGATACAGACCGCCCGGGTCATAACCCGGATCAAGAGCGCCATCGCACCTTTCCCTAACGCCGCTACCTATAAACCAGCAGAAATCCGCTAATTTCCCGCCGATTTGCCGGCCACGATAAGGTGGGGCTATCAACAGAGCATAAGTAGGGGAGGGCTCGCTATGGGGCGTGGCCGTTCAAAAGCTAAGCAGACTAAAGTCGCGCGCGATCTTAAATACAGTTCACAAGACATTGATGTAGATCGCCTCGCTAAAGAACTTCACGGTGAGGTCGATAAGAACTCAAACCGCGATGATTTCGATCCATTCGCCGAGGGCAATTACATTCCACGTAAGTAAATGCGCCCAACTCCATACGTCGCATCACTTCGCGTTTACGAACCAATCGATACCTTTGAAAAGGGCGATCAAGTTCGATGGGGCCAAATCTCGCTAACTGAAACTACCGGCTATCAAGAAGAGTTAAGTGCGATGCGCCGCACCATAGTTCCTGAACCGCTCGCCTCGCGAAGCGATGGCGCGCATATCATCGAACATAACGGCAAGCGCTATGTCGCACCTTGGTCAACCGCTCGAAGATGTTGGGCCGCACTCGAAGATTTTAAGAGCACTCTTCCATCTAGCGTTGTTAAATTCTTTATTCCTTTTGAAACCGAAAATGCGATAACCGAACATAGCTCGGAATTTGAAAATAAAGTTCCCCATATTCTTACCGAAACTTGGATCATTCCACCGCGCTGGTTCTCACTCTTTGATCCGGAAGAGCGCCTCCGTGGTACCAATAATTCTGGACTCTTTACTATCGCACGGACCGAAATCGAATTAGCAAAGAAGCGTTGTATTAATGCCCATATGGCCGTTAGAAAAGCCTTTGGACCTGGGCCGGTTGAAGAAGAGTTAATCCAATTACTTAATTGGCTAAATATCTTCCACCCTAAATCAATCGTCGAACTTGATTACGGCGGCCTGGCAATCTATTTAGATAAGGCGCTCCGCGATAATGGCGAAGGTGGAATTGAAGCCGATACCTCTATCGAAGATGTCCTCCATTCAATTGATGGTCTTGCCGCCGGCGATGGCGCAATGGCTGGCGAAGGTTACGAACGCCTTGTTACTAGATGGCGCCGCGTTGCCGCTCTCGAACAGGCGATGTAACTGCCCCTTGTAATCGCGATACGCAATAGGGGATACTTCAGGTCATATCGTGCGAATTAGGACATTCGCACTTTCGGAGGAAATGTGAACATCCAGACCGGCCAGGAAGTTCTGTTGACCCCATCTGAGGTCGCAACTCTCTTTCGCGTCGATCCAAAAACAGTTACTCGCTGGGCTAAGGCTGGAAAATTAACAGCGATCCGCACCCTCGGCGGCCATCGCAGATATAAATCTTCCGAGGTCAACGCATTACTTAATTCAACAAATGGTGGAGGATCTCGATGAGTGAAGATAAAAAGCCAGAAGATCTAGATCCCAAAGCGCGCTTTCGCGAAGCCCTTGAAAAGAAGAAGAAATCAGGGGGAATTCGCAATAACAATATCGCTGGAAAATCAAAAGTAACCGGCGAACAGACTTCAGGCACCGCCCCACAGATGTTCCGCCGTAAATCCGGCAGCGCTTAGAGAAACCAAAAAAACAAAAATAAAAGTGGCTGGGGACGGGATCGAACCGTCGACCTCACGATTTTCAGTCGCACGCTCATACCAACTGAGCTACCCAGCCAATAATCAAAGTCGCGACCCAGACGGGACTTGAACCCGCGACCTCCGCCGTGACAGGGCGGCGCGCTAACCAACTGCGCTACTGGGCCTTCGCGTCCCCAACGGGATTTGAACCCGTGTTACCGCCGTGAAAGGGCGATGTCCTAGGCCCCTAGACGATGGGGACTAGAGGAGGGTGAATTCTATAGCCCTATAAATGCTCCACCTACCAGGGTTAAAAACCGCGAAAAATAAGGGTTTTTCACGCAATGATTTCTTTAATTCTTCTAAATCACTTCTTATGACTTACTATCTGCATGCAGTAAAAAATATCTTGGGGCCTATAGCTCAGTCGGTAGAGCAACGGACTTTTAATCCGTGGGTCCTCGGTTCGATCCCGAGTGGGCCCACTTTTCAATATCGGTCATGACCGGATAATCGTTGGAACTGACCAGTCATTACACCATTTACAGATAGCAAATGTCATAGCCCGCGCGTAATTTATGAAATACATGAATGGTCACACTAAGTGAGAGTTAAATGAAAGATCTCCTGAGCGAAGTCGTTAGATACGCCGCCTTTCTAAATCATCGCCCGAATATTGAAGAGCTTCTCTCTCGCCTTGCTACCGATTTTCTCGTGCACTTAAAACCAACCTCAATCGCCGTCGCTGCCTTAATCACGCCGACGAAATTCAAAGTCCTTCAAGAGATTGGTGAGAAAAAAGGCAACGGTGAATTCTCGCTCTCAAACCTCGCATCAGATTTCTTTACTGAAAATCTCATTGAAACTCTTATGGATCAAAATCTCTTAAAGCATCCTAAGAACAACCAGACCTTACTTTCCCCGATATCTAACGGAAAAGTAGCCTCCGGCGTAGTCATCTGTGAATGTGAAAAACAGCCAGAAAATCAAGAAACCGAACAAGCAAAATCGATAATGCTGCTCACCTCTTCATACCTTTTCTTAAAAGTCGCCGATAATGGAAATAACCATTCGATCTCTGAACTCACAGTAAATCCACTAACCCCTCGCCAACGCCAAGTTCTCGCAGGCTTCATCGAAGGTAAAACAAACCACGAATTAGCTCTCGAACTCGGCTTCTCAATATCAACTATCCGCCACGAAACCATGGCGATCTTTAAGACTCTCGGCGCCTCAGATCGTAAAGAAGCAGCAAAAATCGCCCAGGAGCACGGCCTCATCTAACGCCTGACCAGTCATCTTTATTTCCCGACTGACGATGACTATTTATGACCACTTTTAAAAAACTCTAATCCTTCATCCTTATCTTCCAGATACACGGAAATTCCTAACTACGGGCGCGACATTTCGCCTCTTTATGTGTCTTACCTGATGAGGGCAGGACGCTGCCGCTCGCAAGACCCGATATATCGCACAGGAGCTTTATAAAGATGGCCACCGTTAACGCATGGACAGTCGCTGATCTCTCAGCGCTCTACATGGCTAACCGCTCCTCGCTTATCTCACAAGCAAGAAGAACCCTCCGTAATGAACAAGATGCAATAGAAGTAGTACAAGAGGCATTTCTAAAGTTCATGCTCGCAGCTCCCGAACTAGATTCTGAAGATCGCGCTCTCGCCTACATCCGCACCTCAATCAATAACCTCTCACTAAACCTAATCCGTGCGCGCGGCACAAGACCAAATCTCATCCCAATCGATTCCGATACCTCCGAAGAGCGCCTCGCTGAAATCGCAACCGAAAACTACATCCCGGTCGATACCTCTTTATCTCTTGCCGAAGATGCAGCAATCGTAAAACTCGCTCTCTCAAAACTCTCCCCCGCAGAGCGCGCCGCTCTTGTTATGTGGGAGATGGAGGGACGCTCCACTCAAGAGATCGCCAAAGAACTTGGCATTAAAGAATCTGCCGTTCGCCATACCGTCTCTCGCGCTAGAGCATCCCTTCGTAAAGTCCTATCAACTCTTATTGTCG
>Ga0315901_10005303_pt1 | contig 15702 bp, 26 predicted proteins | sample LakEriMetagenome_10_FD_203761 | JGI IMG/M metagenome (GOLD analysis project Ga0315901, IMG submission 203761) | Freshwater fungal communities from buoy surface, Lake Erie, Ohio, United States - Buoy 2 MA116 | ecosystem: Environmental > Aquatic > Freshwater > Lake | place: USA: Lake Erie, Ohio...
CTGCCACTCAACCAACTGGAAGCGCTGTTGGAACTTTTGCGGCGGCTCAACTCATTCCAAAGGCTTTGCAAACTTTGTATTACGGTCTCCCTGGTACCACTCGCATGGGACCGGCTGGCCCAACCGCCACCGCCATATCCCAAGGCTTGCTCGGCACCACGCCTGCCCGTGGTGCAGCGCTTGGAGCCATCCAGGCCGCGCCACAAGCTGAACAACTGAGCGAAGAAGCCATGCGTAGCGCCTTGGCCCAGAACGCCATGCAGCGGATGCGCGGCTTATTGCAATAGGACCATCATGGTAGCCAAGACAGACCGCGCCGCCATCAAGGCGGCTTATGAAGCGGTAGCGAAGCACGGCTCCGTGATGGTAGCTGCGAAAGAGAACGGGCTACCGTATGAAACAATGCGGAGCCGTTATCAGCGCGCCATGCAGTTGTACAACAAGCCAGACATTCGCAGTTCAGCCCGCAGCCTGGCGCGCGAACCGATCAGCAAGCCGTGGTCTGAGACTGAGGAACACAATAGCGCCCTGGTGATGGAGGTTCCCGCCATCAAAGACGGTGTGGGAATAGTTTTCTCAGATTGCCATTGGCGGTCATTAAGCCAACCGCGCAGCTTGTCCCATGAAGCTTTGTTGATTCTAGCCCGGCACATAAAGCCGGGCTTTTTGTTTTGTAATGGCGATGCGCTGGATATGGGGTCTGTCTCCCGCCATCCGCCGCTGATGTGGGCAGATAACCAGAAGCCCAATGTGGCGGAGGAACTCGCTGCCGGGCAGACCCACTTACGGGAGTTAAGGGAGGCCGCTGGCGATCCCACCTGTTACTGGATCAGGGGCAACCATGATGACCGTTACGATAAGTACCTTGCTGCCCATGCTGCTGCCTTTGAAGGCATGGGTGCCTTTAGTCTTCAGGACCAGTTTATAGATTGGCCCATGACATACCGGCTGGATGTGGGGGATGTGTCTTTCGTCCACCGCTACCACGGCGGGGTTCACGCGGGCTACAATAACGCCATGAAGGCCGGGCGATCCATCATCAGCGGCGATACTCACGCCTTGGATGTGCGCCCCCTGAACCACTGGTCTAAGCGCATCTATGGCGTTCAAACGGGGATGCTGGGCGATCCTAATTGGCCACAGTTCAACTATCGTTTGGGCATCCCAGGACACCAACAACAGGGCTTTGTGGTGCTTACTTGGCGCGATGGCGCCCTGGCACCGCCAGAGACTTGCGAGGTGGTGGATGGCGCCGCATGGTTCCGGGGCCAGGTGATTTGCGGGCGTGTACGGATCAAAGCCGGACGGGGGTAATCATGAGGCGGATTAAGATCGTTGATTCGGATGCGCCAGGCGAACACCATGAAGTGTCCTTTGCCGAAGCGGCCCAGCAGATGATTGCAACCGCCCTAGCGGATGGAGCGGTGGCAATCATGGTTACTTGGGAAACCCCGAGCGGCTACAAATACGCGGCGGTTCCGTACAGCCATGCGGTTCTGAGGGGGCTTTCGGATCAGGCATATTCGGAACTTTGGATTAAGCCCGAAGAAACGGAGGATGATTGATGTTCGCGGCCCTGCTGCCTGTACTGGCGCCGATTCTTGGGGATGTGATCCGCCGCCTTGTCCCTGATCAGGGAGAGCAGGGGCGAATCGAGGCTGAACTATCCATCGCCCTGATGCAACGTGCCCAGGAGATCGAAACTGCCGCTGCCGATATTGTGAAGACGGAGGCGGCTTCGGAACACTGGCTAACCGCCACCTGGCGCCCGGTGGTCATGCTGGTGCTTACTTCATTGATTGTAGCCCGGTGGCTTGGGTATAGCGCCCCAGGTATCTCAGAAGCGGAGGCGCTAAAGCTATGGTCTATCGTGGAGATTGGCTTGGGCGGTTACGTCATTGGGCGATCCGCCGAAAAGATAGCCCCAGTGATGGCGGAGGCAATGAAGCGCCGGTAGATCGGTTTCTACCATGCTTGAAGATTGTTCTACACCACGAGGGGCACTGGTCGGACCATGTAAAAGATTCTGGCGGCGCAACTATGCGGGGTGTTACTCTAGCGACGTATCAGAAGTTCCTTGGCCGGAAAGCCACCAAAGACGAACTCAGGAGAATCAGCGATGGCGAGTTGGAAGCGATTTATCGAAGTTATTACTGGGAGCCTGCTGCTTGTGGCAGGATGCCTAGTGGCGTTGATCTGGTTGTCTTTGATATGGCCGTTAACGCAGGCGTTAAACGCGCTGTCCGCATATTGCAAGAAAGTGTGGCTAGTCCAGCGGATGGAATCGTGGGGCCGCAAACTGTGGCGGCGGTGGCGAAACAAGACCCACTACATCTGATCCGCCAGTATTCAGATGGGCGCCGGGCTTTCTATCAAGGGCTTGGTGCTTACGTCACATTCGGCAGGGGATGGCTTCGCCGTGTGGATGAGGTCGAAGCCGAAGCCATCAAAGGAGCAAAGAAATGAAACCGACTAAGGCTGACAAGAAAATTTCCAAGGTGATGCGCGAGTATGGCGCGGGCAAGCTGCACTCCGGTTCCAAGAAAGGCCCGGTGGTGAAATCCGAAAAGCAAGCTATAGCTATTGCGCTTTCTGAGGCTGGTAAATCGCGCAAGAAGTAATTATATTGTGCTTGCCGGGTATCTCCCTCCGGCAGGGTAGTTTCCTCTTGCGATAAACTCAAACCCCGGCCTAGCGCCGGGGTTCTTTTCTATGACCACTGTTGCCATATCCGCCAGGTTCATAAGGCGTATCCGCTGGCCGGTGGCTTTTGCACCTGATGCACCGCCGATTGTGCGGGCCTTCTGACCAAAACATTTCCCCGCATGATAAGCACTTTCGCTCTTTATCGAAGACGTTCTCATACTTGGTGGAATGGTGGGTTTTATTCCACCATCGCTTTACTGTCTCAGTATCCACCTCAAAATGCGCGGCGATCTGGTGGAAGGTTTCGCCGCGTTGCAGGGCTTCACCAATGTATGCTTCCCGCGCCCTTCTCACTTCTGGATGAATGGCGCGGCCAGGTCCGTAGCGTAAGGGGACGCGGGGTTTAGTCATTCCTTTTGTTCTCCTTCAACGCGATCTCTTTCCGCGTCGAGAATTGAGTTGATGAACTTTTCGTGCTTGAGCCCTTCCAGGAATAAGACACCTTCGTATCCGTAGATAGAAGCGGCCCACTCGCAAATCGCCGCCCGCAGCTTTTCGATTTCGTCAGCGGCTTCCATCCCTAGAGAAAAAGATGTTCCCCAGTATCGCAGCCGTTCCACGATGTCGCTCATTCCACCCTCCAAACCGTACACCCGCGCGGGGTGCTGCGAACTGTGAACTTTTTTGGCGCCAGGGCGCGGTTAAAGCGCGACACCATTGAGAAAACAGAAGCCGGTTTCACTACGTCTGCTGAAATACGGAAGCTTTGTCCCACCGACAGCTTGGCCACTGGATACTTGCTAGACCCCTTCGGTCTGCCCCGCTTCGCCGGTGGCGGGATGGGCTTATCATCACTGATCTGAATCTTCATCTGTCCATGTCCCCTTAATTTGCTGCTTCACCGCGTTGATTGCCTGCCACAGAACCCGGTCCTGGTCGGAGAGTCGCACCCATACGTCCCAGTTTGACCGCAAGGCGTCGAACTCCTGTGGCTTGTTGTTGGCTTTGATCAAAGCCCGCTTCATCAATCCTTCTTCCGCCAATATCATCGCGGTATTCAGTAAGCGCATTCTTTCGCGCTGTTGCGGTGTCACGGCTGTAAACTCCATTGGTTCCGACGACATAGGTAAAGCCTTCCTCCTGTAGCCACTTCGCCGCCGCCTTGATGCTGGCGAAGGCGGCGAGAGGGCGCCAGGCTGGTTGGCTGATGTCATCCACCTCCACAAACAGGTCTGTTTGTGAGGGGATGTTGCTGGTCATTTTGATGGACACGCGGACGGTGTTCATGGGCCAGGTTCCCCGCTGGCCGTCGCAATGCCCGCCGCCTTCTGGCGGGCTTCGGCTTCTGCCTCCATGAGTTCCCACTTCAACTCATCCCGCACCTTGGCAAGACTGTCATAGGAACCGTTGCTGAAACAGAAATCATCCGCATACTGAATGCGGATCAGTTCGTTCTCCGCTATCAGCAGCTTGGCGCGCAGGGCTTCTAGGTCGATCAATTCCGGTCCTCCTTAACCATGTGATCTACTGTATCGGCCAGAAGTTTGGCGGCGCGTTTGGCGTTCACCGTTTCTGAGCCGTGGTCTGTAACGTCATAAACAAAGCAGGCCAGGGCGATGGTGGCGCAAAACATGACATCGCCAACAGTCTGACCATTGCCAATGTCGAAGATTGCGCCTTTCATCTTTTCCGTCAGCCTTGCCAGATGCTCGCTATGCTCATCCTCAGTCATGCGCCAGCCATCGCGAACAAGATGATCAGCAGCAGGAAGAAGGCAGCAAAGCCAAGGCCCTGCAAGATTGCCAGTATCCACCAGGCGGCGGAGCGATGTTTCAAGTATTGCATGATAGTTCCCCTTGCGGCTTGATTGCCTGACATGACGATAAACCCACGCAGAAAATAACGTCAAGGGAAAAAATGCGCTTGACACGAATTTTTTTCACGCCTAGGGTTTGGATTATGGATCACCTCCCTTACCGAAAGCTGCTTCAGCAGAACGGCTACACGCTACGCGATCTGGCCGAAGCGGCTGGCGTATCAACCGCCACCGCCAGCCGGTGGCTGATTTGGCTGACGTATCGCGGTGAATATGGGGGTATTGCGCCGCCTATCGTGCGGCTGATACCAGTGATCAGAATGTGTAGCACCGACGAGGTGCCAATGAATGAGATTTGGGCGCATATCTGTACCGGCAACCGGCATGGACATTTGCCCGAAAAGGCTGCGCGCGATGGTAACTAGCCTCCCAACCATTGCGCGCCCGGAAGCCTGGCGCGACTACTACGAACCCGCGACGGGCTTCCGGTTAAATCCGCACGGTGCGGATACCCCCGCCAGCACTTTTAATATCCCCTCCCGAACTGTGCTGGCGGGGGTCTAACCGTGAGAACCTGTATCACCATCCCCATCGAACCCGTCGCCAAGGGGCGCCCCCGATTCGGCAAGCATGGCGCTTACACGCCAGCGAAGACCCGCAAGGCAGAGGAAACAATTCGGGCCTTCATTTCCCCTTTCGAGTCGTTTGGCTCCGTGCCGGTCTGTGTTGATGTCATGGTCCTAATGCCGATTCCCAAATCCTGGCCCAAGAAAAAGCAGGAAGCGGCGCTTGCGGGCGACATAGAACACACAGGCAAGCCCGATCTGGACAACCTGGCGAAGTTGGTTCTGGATGCCGCCAACGGCATCCTGTGGGACGACGATAGCCAGATCATCAAGCTACACCTTTCCAAGATGTACAGCGGGAAACCGGGCTACATCCTAATCATCGAGGCAAACCCGTGACCGATCCCTTCGCCGCCCATGGCATTGGACACCTGTCCGCCAGCAGCCTGAACACCTACGCGGCGCAGCCCGCCGCCTGGGCCATGTCCTACCTACTGAAGCGGCGCCTGCCGGTGGGGGCGTCAGCCCATCGCGGTTCCGCCATCGAAGCAGGCGTATCGGCTGGTCTGTTCGATCCTGAAAAGCCGGTGGATGATTGCATTGCTATCGCCCTGGCCGAATATGACCGCTTAACAGCACTCTCAGGTGATCCCCGCCGGGAAGCCCAGCGTAAAGTGGTGCAAGACACCGTGCCGGTGGCACTCACGGAACTCCGCCAGTATGGAGTCCCGACGGCGCCGGAAGAAGGCCAGCACCAGCACAAGATCAGCAAGCCGCTGGGCGAGGGTCTGCCCGATCTGGTGGGGTATCTGGATTTCTATTGGGAAAATCACGGGCTGGTTTTGGACTTGAAGACCACTGAGCGGGTGCCGGGGCAAATCAGCAGCAGCCATGCCCGGCAGGGTAGTGGGTACGTTGTCCATACAAACCAAATCTGCCGATTCGCGTATTGCAGCCCAAAGAAGGTGGCGGTGTATCAGCTTGAAGGGGTCCAAGATCATTGGGCGCACCTTCAGGCTATCGCCAACCGGCTGCGCCGGTTCCTGGCGATCTCGGCGGATAAGAATGAATTGATCAGTTTGCTGGTGCCGGATGTAGATAGTTTCTACTGGTCCGATCCCGCAGCAGAAGCAGCCCGTAAGGAAATCTACGGGATGTAAACACGAAGCGCCAACGTGTTCAAATTTGGCGCATTTTTAGACATCTGGAGCATTTAGATGGGTTTAGGTCTTTCAATTGGTGGCAGCGAAACCGCGAGCGGTGATTTCCTGCCCCTGGTCAACTACAACGCCAAGGCCGGGCGCCTGAAGTATAGCCAGCGCGTGGAGGTGAATGGGCGCTGGGAGAAGCAGGAAGAAGATGTTTCCTTCCAGCAGCCTGCCTTCGTCGCGGATATGGAGAATATTCAAGTTGGGTGGCTGTTCTTCAAGGCAGGCATGGCGCCCGTAAGGTCGCTGGTGAAGATCGGCCAGCCTCTGCCGCCTTGCCCGGTTGGGGATTACGGGGTGGATGAGCGAGGCAACGCCGCCAAGCCGAAGCAAGGCTTCGCCATGCGTCTGCTGGATGGCAACCGTACTGTCCGCGAGTTCAGTTCCAACGCCAACGCGGTTCTGGCCGCGATTGACACCCTGCATAGCCAATACGAAGCTGCCCCAGAAAAGGCCCAAGGGCTGCTGCCGGTGGTTCAGTTCCAGGGTGCGACGGAGGTGAAGGGCAAGCATGGTTCAAATTATACGCCGAACTTCGCGATCATTAAGTGGGTACCGCGTCCGGCAGAACTGCCTGCGCCTGGACCGGTTAGCGCGCAAAGTGTGGCAACACCTGTCGCCCAGAGCGCGGCTCCGCTACCTCCGCCAACGCCGCAAGCTGCTAAACCCCTACCGTTCTAATGAGGGTTAAGCATCCCCGCGACATCACTTGCGCCAACTGTCAGTGGTATGTGCCCGCTGACAGCCGATCCGGTGAATGCCGCCTGACACCATCACACTCAGGCTATCGCTGGGTTATGATGAAGCCGCATGATTGGTGCAGCCACGCAAAAGAAGCCAAGGCAAAGCCAGAGGCAGAAGAATAACAAACAGGGCGGCGGGTTACACCGCCGCCTTTTCGCAAGAACGAGGAAACAATGTGCATCCCACTCAAAGACCCAGAGTACCCGCCACACAGCGAATATCCGGGGAAGCAGCCATGTCACTGACCGCACCAAGCCTATCAGCGCCCGCAAAAGAATGGGCGCTCTATTACCTGCGGCGCGGGTGGTCCGTGGTTCCGGTGCGGCGGGGCGAGAAGATACCCGCCATTCCCTGGCACCAATTCCAAAACCGACGCGCCACCGAAGCCGAGATTCAAGACTGGTTTGCCGATCCCACCATGGGGGTCGGGATCGTGACCGGCGCCATCAGTAACCTCACAGTGGCGGATTTCGATGGCGACATAGGCGCCGCAACCGAACAGGACATCTTGCCCCGACTCGGGGCTGGCCCGGTGGCACTGACCGGGGGCGGCGGGTGCCACAGGTTCTTTTCCCATCCTGGGAAGAAGGTTCCCACGCGCAAGGGCATTCTGCCCGGCATGGACATCCGGGGCGATGGCGGCTTTATCGTCGCGCCACCTAGTGTCCATGCGTCCGGGCGGCAGTACTCCTGGGACGTGGATGCCCATGTGGATGATCTGGGGCTACCGAGCCTGACCGATTCGATGGTGGACCTGATCTGCCAAGACGTTATCCACGGCACGGGCGCGGTGACGCCAGTTACCCGTGCGCCGGGGCCGCTTGGGCTGCAAGGCACCATCACGGATGGGCGGGAACAGTATATGCGCGATACTGTCCTGGCAGTGGTTGCCGATCTGAAGGCCAAGCTGGGGCGCCTGCCAACCGAGGAAGAAGTGGTGGCGGAAGGCTGGCCCCAGTACGCCAGCAAGGTGGATTTCCGGCGCCCTGGGCGGGGTGAGGCAGAGTTCAGGATGAAGGTGCGCTACACGCTGGAAAGAGCCGCCAGAGGGCTTGTGAAGGTGGATAGGGCGGCGCCACCACAAAGCCAACCAATTACACCCACAGCCACCACAGAGGATGGCAAGCCGCGCCCGGCACTCTGGCAGGATGTGGGGCAGTTTGCCGGCAGCGAAATCCCCAAGCGGCCCTGGCTGGTGCAAGGGTATCTGCTGCGCGGGGCGGTGACGGTTCTCAGCGGCCAGGGCGCAGGCGGTAAATCGTCCATGACAGTGGGCTGGACACTGGCGGGGGCGCAGGGCAAGCCATTTGGCGGGTTCCGGCCAGAAGCCAAGCTGACAATCGTCAACTACAACACCGAAGACGATAAAGACGAACAGCAGCGCCGATACGCCGCCGCCATCAAGGCACAAGCCGCCAACAGCGAAGCCATGCACCAGATCATCCGGTGCGGCCCATATAGCGTAGGCACCCTGTTCGCCAGGAACCCAAGCACCGGGCAGATCGAACCCACCCAGGCAATGCAGGAACTGGAACGCATCTGTATGGAAGAACAGGCCGATCTGCTGGTATGCGATCCGCTGGCGGAACTCCATGACAGCGAGGAAAACGATAACACCGCCATGCGCCAAGTGGTGGCGGCATTCCGCACCCTGGCGCAGCGGCTTCACATGGCAGTGATGATTTTGCACCATGACAGGAAAGGCACCAGCACACCCGGAGATATGGACCGGGTTCGCGGGGCTTCTTCGATCTCAGGGGCGGTGCGGGTGATGCTGACACTAACCACCATGACAGCAGAGGAAGCCGGTGGCTTCGGTATCCCGGCGGATGAGCGCCGCTCCTATATTCGGATCGACAGCGCCAAGAGCAATTACGCGCCAGCCCAAGAAGCGGAATGGTATAAGCTGACCGCCATCGAGATCGAGAACGGCGAGATTGTCGCCGCCGCTCTCCCATGGACCCCGCCAGGAGTTTTCGGGGCGCTGACCATGGCAGATTGCGTTGCGATCCTGGAAACCATTCAGAGGGGCTTCATGGAAGAAGGCAAGCGGTATGCCTACGCGGCAGACCCAAAAGCCAAGAAAGGGGTGGCGTGGGAAGTGATCACCGACACCAACAAGGCCAGCAAAGAGCAGGCGAAGAACATCCTGAAGACCTGGGAAGAGGAAGGAACCTTGGTGAAAGAACTTGGCCCATCACCTTCCAGCAGGCACCCACGGGACAACTACAGCGTGTCTTATGAGCGGTTGGCGCAAATGAAATTGGCTGCGCCAAGGCCCATTATTGATGAGTTTTGAGGTGTGCAACTTGGTGTGCAAGAGTGCCGTTTTGCTGCACATATTGGACACACTAGGGGGTGTGCAGCAACAAAAAGCCCTTAGGCAGGAAACTATCTGCACGCGCAATTGCTTAAGCACAGCAATTGCACGCGCAGAGTAAGATAGTTTGCTGCTGACCTAAGGGCTTGGCGCCTTCTGCACCACAACCTTTAAGAGGAAAAAGAAATGGCGAAAGAAGAAATCATCCCACCGCTGAAAGAGGCGAAAGGCGAATGGGTATGGCGAACAAAGCAGGCGGGTGCGCTGGATGCCCTGGTGTCTTGGTTGGAAAAGAAATGGGGTTTTGATAGGCTCCCGCGTCTGGTGTCGCCCGCGACAAGGGAGCGGTTTCAGGCGGCAGAGGATATGCACCGGCAAGCGACAATGGCGGGGGAGGATATGGCGGAACTGGACGCCATGATGATGAGGGCTTGGAAGGCATTGGCCGCAGAAGCACTGGCAGCAGGCTATGAACCGCTTCCGGGGCCTCTGGTGACTGTGCGGGCTGATGAGGAGGAGCGCGGCACCATCTGCATCTGTCAGGATGATACCCATGCCCAAGCGATCTTGGCGCGGGCTCAGGCGGAAGGGTGGAACGCGGAGGTTTGGACGGTGGAAGAGGTGGGGAGGGTTCTGAAAGGGGCTTCGCCTATCGCAGAGATCAAGGCTGCATTTCCGAAGGCGAAGGTGGTAAGGAAGGGGCAATTGATCGAGGACGAAATCCCGATCTAATGTTGAGCATGAGCCGGGCATTCGAGGCAACACAGATAAACTTCGGGCCGGATATTCAGGAAGGCGATATAACGGTGTCTGAGCGGTTTTGGGTGCCTGACGCTATGTTGGGTAGGGGGATGATTTCAGAGGCCCTCCACGCGGCTGCGAAGCGGTTTAGGGACGATTACTATGCAGGGCAGGCTGGGAGGCTCGGGGCCAGGGAGGCGTATTTGAGGGCCAGCCGTTCAATAGGAACGACTACAATGCCCGTGGTCGCCTGGACGGTACTAAGCCATGGTACTCTTAGTGGGTGGGCGGAATGCCGTGGTATCAGCAAAGAAAAGGCGGCAGGGCAGTTGATATTGGCTTTGGATAAATTGGCGAAGCACTATTCCTAGAAAAGCAGGCACTTTCAAAAAATGGCTTGGAGAATTTTCCGGGTAAAATGAGGTTTTCCAAACAAAGCCTAGAGAGGGGTAGTTTTGTAACAACTTGACGAAAAATCATTATTAAAATGCAATCGTATGAAAAATCAATAACTTATCGATCCGCGCCTATCACGCGAATAAAAGCCTAGTGATTTCAGCGCTTTGTGCGCCGCAAATGTCAAGGATGCAAGCGCAATGCCAGAAAAGGCCTAGAAAGCCGGGCTGAAAAATAATTTTTATCAGCGCATTTTTCTGCTTGTATTTTTCGTCAATAATATTCATTCTCATTGTGTCGCGTGATCATGCGCGCATCGCAAAGAGGATAAGACAATGAAGTATGACTTAGGGGTTTGCGCTTTCTTTCTGGGGCTTTTTGTTTGGCTTTTGGTGTTTTGAGGGAGGGAAGAGCTATGTCTTATGTAAAGCATTCGCGGAAAAACCAAACACCACAGCAAAAAATGCTTGGCATTTGGGCTGGCCACAAATCACACTGGGAAAACAATTTTGATTTGGTGGTCTGCCATGTTTGGGAGGCATGGACCAAAAACGGCTTGGGATTAGACCAAGACGAGCGTGAGCAAACAATAAAATCCGTCCAAGACGCCGTGAACAATGAATGGGTGGAAAATATATCTCAGGAAAACTGGTATCGCGCCGCATTGGCGCGGCTAACGCAAGCATAATGGTGGGGGAAACCATGCAAAACCGAATTTTCAGTTTCGATTCTGCCAAAGCCATAAAGGCGCAGGGCTTTGGTTATCTGAATGCCATTCATTACATGGCGCCAGCGGATCTAGCAGGGGTGGGAAACCTATGCCCAAAAGCTTCGGCGGCTTGCAAAGCGCTTTGCTTGGGGTGGTTTTCTGGCCAGGCTGGAATGGTGGCGAATGAAGCTGATTTAAATTCCGTTCGGAAAAGCCGGATCGACAAGGCGCGTCGGTTTATGAAAAGCCGGGCGGATTATATGGCGGATGTGGTGCATTCAATTGAATTGGCAGAGAAAAAAGCGCAGCGAATGGGCTTGAAGCTTTGCGTTAGAATGAATGGTTCAACTGATATCGCCTTCGAAGGCATATCTTGTGAAAGGCAAGGCAAGCGCTTTGCTAATCTTATGGAAGCTTTCCCTAAGCTACAATTTGTAGACTATACAAAGATCACGGCGCGCTTAACGCGCAAGCTTCCTGCGAACTATCACTTGACGCTATCGCATACAGAAAAGAACAAAGCCGATGTTTTGTCGGTAGTACGCAGGGGTTTGAATGCGGCCATAGTGTTTGAAAGTATCCCGGAATATTGGCAGGGCTTGCCGGTAATTGATGGGGACAAGCACGATTTGCGCCATTTAGACCCTCAAGGCGTGATTGTCGGTCTATTGCCAAAGGGGCGCAAGGCAAAGCGTGATCAATCCGGTTTTGTTGTGAGGGGCGTGGTATGAAAAACAACACCCTAAAACGCGGCGCCCCAAAACGCGGCCTAGCGGCGCATCCGGCGGTGATTGCGGCGCAGATAGGGTATTCGGATATGGTGGCGGGGAGGCCTTTCGATACTTGGCGATTTACGGATCAGATAGGGCAAGCCAATTATGAAATCGGGAGGCTTTGGGCTTTAAATATCCGAATGGCCGGAATTGATCCGCCCAAATGGCCAAAGGGGAAGAATCTTCCGGCCTTGGTGCGAGCCATGCTTGCAAAAAGCTTCGACATGGTTGGGGGTTGTCAGCCTGGGGAGGGAGACGGAATCTAGACCGAATCGGCACCAAAATAGGCCCGGCTTCATGCCGGGCTTTTTTTATGGGCTTGGATTAGGTAATCTCAGCCCATGGCAAACCCTCCGAAATATGATCCTGAAGTATATATGCCCGAGTTACTGCGCCGCGTAGGGAATGGCGAGTTACTGGTAGATCTATATGGCAAAGACGGATTCCCTAGTAATTACACTGTGCATGGCGAGTTAACACGCACAGATGGGCGCTGGGCTAACGCATATACGCGCGCGCGTGAACAGCAAGCCCATGCAATCGCTGAAAAAGCTGTTCGGGATGTAGAGAAAACCATAGACCCCGAACAAGCGCAGCTTGCGCGCCTTAAATTCGATGCCAGGCGCTGGCTTGTCGGGAAAATCGCGCCGCGAATCTACGGCGATAAAACCACACACACGCTGGAAGTGGGGGAATCCTATGTGGAAGCGCTTAAGCTGGCCAATGACAAGATGCGCCAGAAAGAACGGGAAGCCCGGCGCATTATTGACGTTGACCCTGAGACTGGAAACGAGGTCAAAAAACTAGGAAACAATGCCGATAGGCGTAAACGCAAGAATGTAACCATATCAGGCACTTAGCGAGTATTTTTACATAATGGACCTTATGCGGTTCCAGCGCTTTCCGGCCATTCTGCCATCCCACCGCCCAGCCCCCCCCTTCGAAAAAACCGGGGGGGCGGGCTGGCCAGGGCCATATGCTTCTTTCACCCCCCCCGTGGGGTGGGGGCAAAAAAGGCAAAACGTCCCTTTACCCCCCGTGAAAATTTAGGATAGAATCAGGCTCTCATGGCAGGCAGACCCAAGCGGCGGGCTAGATTAGCAGCGGAGGCAGCGGCGCGAGCCGCTGCCGAAGCTGAGGCCAATGGTGGCGTCCCACCAGCCGAAACCATTTTCCCGACATCAGGAAAATGGTCTGAAGCACCCCCATCCCCTTCTGCCCCCGCCACCCCAACACCCGAAGAACAAGCCGCCATTATCGAGCAACTGGCGTCTGACCCGGTGTTGTTCGTCGAATCCATGCTTGGCGCCACCCCGCAAAAATGGCAGGCGGACGCCTTGCGCGCCATCGCCAGTAATGACCGTGTGGCGATTCGCTCCGGCCATGGCGTAGGCAAAACGGCGTTCTTGTCCTGGTTGGTGTTGTGGTGGTTGCTAACCAGATTGCCAACCAAGGTTGTCTGCACCGCCAACACGGCGCACCAGTTATCTGACGTCTTGTGGTCTGAGATCGGTAAGTGGCACCGCAAGCTGCCCGAGGGAATGCGGCGCTTGTTGGAGATCAAGTCTGACAAGATCGAGTTGGCTGGCGTCCCCGACAGCTTTGCGGTGGCGCGCACGAGCCGCCGGGAACAACCGGAAGCCCTGCAGGGGTTCCACAGTGAGAACCTCTTATTCGTAATTGACGAGGCATCTGGCGTCCCGGATATTGTGTTCGAGGTTGGTCAGGGCGCGTTATCCACTGAGGGCGCCAAGGTGGTAATGACCGGGAACCCCACGCGCACCACGGGTTATTTCTATGATGCGTTCAACAAGAACCGCAAGCGGTGGTGGGGCAAGAAGGTCAGTTGTCACGATGCGGATACGGTGGACAAGGCTTTCTTAGAGGACATGGTGGCGCAGTATGGTGATGGGTCAAATCAGTATCGTGTGCGTGTGCTTGGTGAGTTCCCGGCTGGTGACGACGATGCGTTGATTGCGCGGCATTTGATAGAGACTGCCACCACGCGCCAGGTTGAGCCAAGCCAGACGGCGCCCGTGGTGTGGGGTTTGGATGTGGCGCGGTTTGGCGATGACAGTACGACGCTGGCGAAGCGCCGGGGCAATGCGATCACCGAACCCATCAAGATGTGGCGCGGCAAAGACCTGATGGAAACGTGTGGTTTGATTAAGGTCGAGTGGGATGCGACGCCAGGCAGTATGCGACCCCAGGAAATCTTGGTCGATGTGATTGGTCTTGGCGCGGGTGTAGTCGATCGACTACGGGAACTGGCGCTGCCGGTCAGGGGCATCAATGTCGCTGAGTTGCCAGCGTTAGATGGGCACCGGTTCAGCCGGTTAAGGGACGAGTTGTGGTGGAAGGCCAGGGAGTGGTTTGAAGCCAGGGATTGCACCATTCCGAATGATGAGGCTTTGGTGGATGAGTTGTGTGGTCCGCTGTACACGGTGACGAGTGCGGGCAAGATACAGGTCGAGCCGAAGTCTCAGATGAAGCGCAGGCTAGGAAGATCCCCTGACAAGGCGGATGCGTTTTGTCTTACCTTTGCCACCACGGCGGCGGTGGTCAGTGGTGGTGGGTATTCTTTGAAGTGGGGCCAGCCATTGCGGCGCAATGTGAAGGGGGTTGTGTGAGATATTATTGTATTTCGCTGCGTGAGACGCCTGAACGCACGGCGCGGGTGAAACAAGAATTTGAGCGCGAGGGTGTCCCAATCAATTGGGTCTGGGGCATCTACGGCAAGTCTATGCAGATCAAGTCTGAGATACCGATGCACTCGGATTACTTTGTGACGCGTGGTGCTACGGCGCTGGTGTTGAGCCATCACATGGCGTGGAACCTGGCGGAGCATGACCAAGCGGACGAGTTCATGGTGTTCGAGGATGATGTAGTATTACCGGAAAACTTTCTGGAAAGATGGGCTGCTATCCGCGCCAAGGTGGATGATGATGTGGATGGGGTCTATTTGCAGAGTTGTTGTGTGGATGACCAGAAGTGGAAGCGCAAGCACAGGGATGAACTGTGGGATGTGAGATATCCGCTTTGCACGGCGGCTATTTGGTGGCGTGCGAGGGCCATTCCAACGTTGATTGAGCATACCAAGCCAGCGAATACGCCGGTTGATATTTTGCTGGAGCAGAAGGTGTTGCCCAAGTTGAAGGTGCTGACGGTGTTGCCCGAACTGGTCAGCCAGTTGACGTTGCAGGGTAAAATGTCGAGCGAGGTTCACGCATGAACGAGATGGCGCATTTAGGCGGTTATTATGAGGAAGGCGATGGGCACACGTTCACGCCGGATATCTGGGGCTGGCTGTTGATTGAGTATGGTGTTGAGTCGGTCATTGATATTGGCTGTGGTACGGCGGTCAATCTGAAATGGTTCCAGGACATGGGGTGCCGGGTGTTAGGGGTAGAGGGGCACCCAGACGCTATTTTGAAGGCGAAGTGCGGCCCGATTATCTTGCATGACTATACCAAGGGACCGTTGGACATTGGGCAGCGGTTTGACTTGTGTATATCGACGGAGTTCGTGGAACACGTTGACGCGAAGTATGAGGCTAACTGGTTTGCCACCATGCGGTGTGCGGATCGGGTGTTGATGTGTCATGCGGTGCCAGGCCAGGGCGGGCACCATCATGTGAATGAGCAGACGGCGGAATATTGGGTGGAGAAGTTTGGCCAGCACGGCTTCCGTAATCTGGTGGTGGAAACGGCGATGTTTCAGGAGACAACGCGGCGCAAGCCAGCCCCTTGGGGGCGGAATACGCTGATGTTGTTCGAGAAGGTG
>Ga0315901_10005304_pt1 | contig 15702 bp, 11 predicted proteins | sample LakEriMetagenome_10_FD_203761 | JGI IMG/M metagenome (GOLD analysis project Ga0315901, IMG submission 203761) | Freshwater fungal communities from buoy surface, Lake Erie, Ohio, United States - Buoy 2 MA116 | ecosystem: Environmental > Aquatic > Freshwater > Lake | place: USA: Lake Erie, Ohio...
TGCCAAACAATTTTCAACTAACTTCATCACTTCAATTTCGCACCACTGGTGCAAACACCATAACGGTGACAGGCAATATTGCTGGAGCGAAAGACATAAATAAAACAGGAAACGGTCTTCTCGATTTACAGGGGAACCTTACTTATACGGGAGTTACACTCATAACTGCTGGAACGATCCGAGCCTATAAGACAGTTGGAGCATCACGAGCTACTGCTAATTTTACAACTGCAACCACGCTTACTATTACCTTCGATGTCCCTCCAGATGCTGGAACTCAGACTTTTCGTTTCTTTCAGGGTGCAAGCAGAAGCTATACGACCATCACTTTAGTAAATGCACCGGGGCGAACGGGCGCATATAACTCCACAAACTCAACACTCACAGTAACATGATAATCTCACCCAACGAAAACGGATGGTCGTTTGACGAGTCAAATTCATGGAAGCTTGTCCATGATGGAATTAATATAATAATTTTTGAACAAACAGATAAATCAATATCAACTCAAAATATTTTATTTGTTGGTACTCAAGGAGAGTGCGATGCTGAAATTGCTAGACTTGGGCTAGTTTTATATTCTGCCGAGCCAGATGATGAGTTTTTAGGTGAGGGTTCTTCGTCGGATGTTGAGATAGAAGATTTTAATCAAGTCGCCTCTGATCAGGGTAGCTGAATTATTTCAAATACAATTAATTTTTTTAAGGGGCTGTTTGGCGGATAATAATATTTGATTATTATTTTATTTAAATTAGTATATATATTATGGCTAAAAAAAATAAATTACAAGATTTGGATCAAGTTGATGGGAAGTTAGCTGGCGGATCTGGATTTAAAACCTTAGATGCGTTAATTGGTGAAAATCTTTCTAACCCTTATAGGTGCTCTAATGAGTTGGAATATGAATCATATGTAAATCAATTAAATTCAACTGATTTACATAGGCACGCTGAAAAGGTCGGATTGGTTCCATCGGTAGAAAGAAGAGTATTAAAAGACAGGTTGATGCGTGAATTTAGAAAATTTGTCGCGTCTAGAAGTATGGTTTCTAATGAATTAGTTAAAAGTCATATGAAAAATGACTCCTGCGGTTTGGGATTAAGCGCTTCTGCTAGAAGAATATTGCGCGAAGGGGCTTGATTTTATTTAAATACGCGAGCCAAAAGCTTGCGGTGGAGTGTAAAGATTCTTATGAATTGTCCTTATTTTAATGACTTTATAAGATCTGTGCATGAAGAAATAGGAGAAGACGCTGGTTATTCTCATGAGTATTTGGCTTACTGGTTTGCTGGTAATTATAACCTTGGTAGGTTGAATACTCTTATTGATACTTGTTATTCTGGTTCGTATATAACTGGAGAATACGGAGAAATGACTAGTTATAGTATTACTCCTGAAATAGGATCTGAGGAAACCGCTATTTATCAAAAAATATTTGAATTAGATTTTTATAATAAGCAGGCTAGAAATACTTTAAAAGGAGCCGCTGGGTATGCTGGAGGGGATTGGGTGTCTTTAAAAGAGGGGGATTCCTCGATCACTAGGGTTAATAGGAATGAAGTTGCAAAAAATTATAAATCTTTAGCTCAGGACACAAGGGCAGAATTAGATAAAATGGTTCAATCTTATCTTAAATTTAGGGCGACACCACAACAAGTTGTTGGAGACGATGTTGTTTCTGCCGGTTACTATGCCGGTCCTGGATCTTTTTATGATGCTTCTTACAGAGGCGATAGGGAAAGTCTTTTATAAAAGAAATGCAAAACTTTTTTACAGCTGAACAAAAAGCTAGCTACGAAGACGCATTCGAGTCTTTGCATGAATCATTTGGAAGAGACGTAACTATAATAAAAGAATCGAAACGGGTTATAGTTAATACTTCTGATTCTTCTTATAATTATTTTTATTCTGATAATTCTCAAGGAGCTATAGAAGAAACCTTAGTGCCGGTATCTGGAGTTTTTAAAATGAGAATAATGTGGCAAGATCCAAGTAAAGAGCTTTTGTCTTCAGATAATGGAATGGACGTAGTTAGACCAAAAATTCATGATAATTTGTGCAGGATAAAAATGAGGCAAGATGCTTATGATTTTATAGCTGGATATAAGCAGTTTATTGTTGATAATAGAAGATGCGACTGGGTGGGTTTTTCAAAGCCCCATGGAATAATTAGTACAAATTTTTATACCTTAATATTAAAGGAAGTTAATTAACCATGGCCGAGCTTGATTATAAAAAACTCAATTTGAATATCGCTAAGATGAAGGGTCTTAGATTTGCCGCGCTTGAGATAGCTGAAAGCAAGGTAGATGACTCTAAAAAAAATCTTATTGAAAATTTTTCATCTCATGAAGTAACTAGAGAAATTGAGGGTGGAGCTGGAGCAAATAATATTTCCGGAACTCTTGGTGGTTATGGCAATTTGTTTTCGTTTATAGGTTTCAATAGCGGATTTAATCCAATCGACTCGGTAAAAAATTTAATAAATAAAATTAGAGTTTTTAAAAAGCCATATATCAAGCAAGAAAAAGACGGGGTTTTGGTTAGTTTTGATGTAAACGCCCCAAAGATGTCTGACTTTGAGGATAAGACTCCAATGCCATGGGCAACCGGAAGAAGCTGGCTGACGGGAATAGAAAAGGGAATAAGCGGGCTTGGATATTTTATATCAAGAGACGGAGACGGCAGATCCGAGGGCGGTCAACAGGCGGATAAAAAAATAAGACAGGCTTCTTTTAGAAAGGTTTCTTATTTTTCAAAGATGTATTCTGACTTTTTTAAAAAATTAGCTAGAGCTAGATAATTATGAAGCCATCGTTTACAAATGAATTATCTGCATCTTTTTTGATGTTTTTAGATCACGAGATATGCTACAATGCTCAGGGTTTTATAAACGTAGTAAGCGGGAGGTTACATCCGTCGGTTGATTCATCTTTTGGAAATAGCACAATATATCAGTCTGAGTATAGGCAATGGGTTTCTGATGGAAGCATTTCTGACATAGGTGGAACCGTTGTAAATTCTATTTTTTCCGGAGCCGCGACGATTAATAAGCTTGAAAATGGGCTGAAAATAGATTATGGAATGGGCAGGGCGTTTTTTGACGATTCGTTTCCTAAAAACTTGACAAATTTAACAGCGTCTTTTTCTAGAAAAGAATTTAATTTATTTTTAACCGCCAAAGATGAAATGCAGTTGTTGATGGAGGATTCTAATTATTACAGGCAATTTCCTAGCGGAATGGCTAAAAACGTAGAGCCATATCCTTTGGTTTATGTAAAAAACTTTGACAGTGAAAATAAGCCATTTGCTTTCGGCGGACTAGACGAATCAGAATATGAGTTTAGATGTACTGTTTTATCTGACAATGCATTTAAGCTTGATTCGCTTAGTTCTACTTTGCAAGACTCTGCAAGAAAAACATTTCCATTGGTGCCTTCTAGCGGAATACCATTTAACGTATTCGGAGATTATAAAAATAATATTAATTATAATTATTTTAATTTATGCGGCGAATATAAAAATAACCCGGTATATATAGAATCTGTTAGGGTTTCTAAGTTTGATGAGAGATTAAATAAGATAATTAAAGATGGAATTTGGGGCGGGTTTGCAGATTTTAAATTGAAGTGTCTTAGGCATCCAAGGTAGTCAAAATAATATTCCCAACTTTAAATTTGTGATGTAATCTACAATATATTTCGTTTAACTATAACTAAATAAAAAATAAAATAAAATTATGCCAAGAAATCGTATTATCTATCAAAGCCTTGCTCTTTATGCTGGGCAAACCAATGCTCAAGCTGGAAATCATCTTCTTCCTGGAACTGTTCAGCAATTAACTCGTGTCCAGAGCTGGGATTCGGATTTTTCAAGAAGCTTTACTGACATTAACCAGTATGGTCAGTTAGCCGCTATCGACCGTATCGAGGTTGAGGCTCCAACTGTTAATATGAGCACTTCCTGGTATCCAACTGATGGGTTTAATGAAAAATCGATTGGTTTAAGCGTTTGCGGCTCTGGACAACTTCCAACAGCTCTTCTTTCAGGCATTCTCAAAAAAGAGACGGACGAAAAAAATTATTTCTTATTGGTTGCTAACGAAGGCAGTGATGCCGTTGGTTACACTGGTCCGAAGACTGGAGTTTTTGGTGTTGGTAATACATATTTAACTTCTTATTCGTTAGAGGCTTCGGTCGGAGATGTTCCTACTGCTAGCGCTGATTTTGAGGCTTTAAACTTTGCTGTTTATGCAGACGTTACTGGAAATAATAATGTTCCGGCTATTAATCCTGCTAATGGTGTCAAAGTTAACGGAAACTTCTTTAAGCTTCCTCCGGCTACACAAAATAGCGACCCAAATCAAATTACGGTTTTAAGACCTGGCGATATCAGCTTTGCTTTAACTGATACGCAAGTTAAGGGTTTTGCTGCTGACGATATTAAAATTCAAAGCTTTACCTTGTCTACCGAGCTTGGTAGATCTCCGATTGAAAAGTTGGGTAGCAGATTCCCGTTCAGTAGAGAAATTGATTTTCCTGTTACTGCGTCTCTTTCTGTTGAGGCTCAAATGGGCGACCTTAGAAACTTTAACTTGTCTGATCTTCTTTGCGAAGATGGTTTCTATGATATGACTATTACTCTTAGAGAGAATAGTTGCTCTGGAAATGGTGATGCCGCAATTATTGCTCAGCTCAAAGGTGCTAAATTAGTTTCTGAAAATGTTACAACTTCTATCGGTGATAATGCTTCTGTGACTCTTGAATACGAAGTTAGTATCAGCGGTCCTGAAGATTTAACTAAAGGCGTGTTTATTTCTGGAAGTTATCCAACTATCTAAAATATGACAATTCCTCTATCAGAAGTTGCTTACGCTGCCAAGTCAAAGCCTCCTGGATTTTTCGAGGAGGCTTTGAAAAGAGGCGCGGTAAAAGACGCGTGTTTAGAGCTAAAGGATTCAGATGTCGCTTTTTTGAAAAGTTTTTCTTCTGAAACCGAAAAAGATACTGTTTCTCTGGGCTCTATTAATATAGAGGCAGCTCCCTCCGTTATAGCTGAGTCAGTTAAAACGTCGCAAGACAATTCTTCATCTCGAGTTGGAGCTTTCGAGACGTCAAAACCTTTTGTTGGCGAAGTAATTGATGTAATGTAATTTTTTACAAAGAATAAAAAAATAAAAAAGCCGAGCACGTCTCGGCTTTTTTATTATCTATTTTACTTGCGCGAAGTGTAATACCATATAGGTAAAAGGTAAAATAAAGGTTTAAAAAGGTTAATTTTGTATGCAAAAGTTTGAATTTTGTTTTGATAAGTTCTTGTCTCAAAGAATAGAAAAAGAAATTAAATTTGTTTTTATTTCTCACTTATTGTACGTAGAGGAGTTAATGGACAGGGGCGTAATCTCAGAAGAAGAGTACAATACAAAAAGAAAAGAAATACTAGATAGAGGTAACGGTGCTATTAGAAGCCTCGAAGAACAGGTTAATTCGATTTTTTCGAATTTGGAAATAGTTTAGATATAATTATCTATTAAGGTAAAAAAGGTAAATTTATGAATAAAAAAACTGAAGAAAAATACTTATACTCATTTGAAGCCAAAGACGAATCTGGAAAGCTCAGAAAGTTCGGCATTTTAAAACCAACCAGAAAGATGAAGGAGGACGGGGAGCTTTTTTATGCTTCTAAGCTTTCTCAATTTATTTCTGCTGGAATTTTGCCAAAAATTGTTTTGGAAAAAGTTTTCAAAGATAGCGGCGGAATAATTTCTGGGGTCGATCAAAAAGAATATGCTGATTTGTTTTCTGAATATTCAGAGTACAGAAACCAAATTGATGAAGTTTCTACAAAGCTCGACTCGCAAAAAACGGATTCCGAAAAAGAAAAATTGGCTTTCTGCGAGGCTCAGCTGATTCGAGTTAGAAAAAGAATGCAAGAACTGGAAATGGCTCAGGTAAATGCTTTTGAAAATACTGCCGAGGCAAAAGCTAGAAACAGAACTATTGTTTGGTGGGCTTCAAATCTTGGAGTCGAGGAAAATTCATCAACTGGAGAAATATTGTCTCTTTTAGGTGCCGGATCCATAGATGATAAGTTGGATTTATACGATGTGATAGTTGAAAGTGATAAATTTTTAAGTGACTGCTTCTCTCGCTTGAATTATCTTGTTACCGTTTGGTATTTAGGAAGCGCTTCGTCTTTCGAAGATTTTGAACAGCTAGATAAGGAATATAGCAAAAGGCTTTCTGAGGAAAGTGCTGACTCTCAAGAAGTCGTTGTTAATCCTTTAGAGGATAAAAAGGACGAGGAAAAAAAACAAGATGAGCCGGTTTTTTTTGAGGCAAAAATTAGTGAGCCAAACAAAGAGATCATAGAAAATTTCAAGGCTTCTTAACTTGGGTTTTGGGCGCTTATTGTCGTTTTATTCTTTATGGAGTTTGACGATGTACAGGATATATACTTAAAAATATGCTCCGGATATGAAACTTTTTCCGTAGATAAAAAAACGTTTTTCTTAAAGCATCATACTTATGCCGATAGGCACTTTTTAAAAAAAAAATATAACGAAGGCATAGTCATTGCTCAGCAAAATGGCGTAAAAACGGAAAAAGATTATCTTGATTTTTATATCGACAAAAAGTGGTGGTCTCAATCCAAGGAAGATGAAATAAGGACAATTTCTTCATTTATAGAAAACTTAAAAAAAAGCAAAGAAAAGCTTTTATTATCTTCTCAGAAGGAGAGTGTTGCTAAAACGATACAGGAAGAGGAGCAAAAGCTTTCTCGGTTATTGTTGGAAAAAAAAAGCATTATTCCTATGACTGCTGAGCAGTATGCAGAAAAATACTATAATAAATACTACCTTCATCATTCTTTATTTAGGGACGAATCCTTAAATACGTTCTTCGCAGAAAGTGAAAATTATTTCGTAGAAGAGTTAGAAGAAGAAGAATATAACTTAATATGGGAAAGTATTTTTAAATCAATAAATCTACTCAAAAATGAGAATATAAAATATGTAGCCGCTTCTGGTTTTTTTCAGAATTTGTTAATCTTAACAGGGAAAGAAATGTCTGTTTTTGATTTTTACGGAAAGCCGGTAGCTTCTTTGACCGTAAACCAATCAGATTTATTTGCTTATGGAGCAAGTTATAGGCGCTCTATAAATAATGCTACGGAAGTAATTCCTAGTTATATACTTTCTGATCCATTAAGTCTGATAGATTGGTGCGAGGGTGGAAGTTCTTCTTCTAGTAGAGCCAAGAGTATAATGGACAAAACCCCTAATAAAAATAAAACAAAAGGTGAAAGAAGTGGAAGAATTACGTCTATTGTTGGTGCAAATACTTCTGACTATAAAAAACTTGGAGTCGGAGATCCTTCTGCTTCAAAAGCTATGGATTTATTGTCTGAAGCTGAAAAATCAGGAGGCGAAATGGCTATAAATCAAGTAGTTAAAAAAACAGATAAAATAAAATAATTAGGATTTCATATGGTTATTTTGTGTAAAATTATTAATAGATAAACAAGGTAAATTTTAAGGTTTATAAAAGGATATGGCTGATAATTTAACTACGGCAACTATTGATGTAAGAGCGAATACAAGGGGTCTGGAAAAAGACATCTTGAAAGCTTTAAAGACTGTTGAATTTTCAGAGATAAATACTAAGAAAAGCTCGCAAGCTTTAGGAAGAATTACTGGTCAGGTTTCTGAATTTAATAAAAGCTTAGAAGCGTCCAATGCTCGCGTTATTGCTTTCGGTGCTTCAGCTGGAGCTATATTTGCTGTCGAAAAGGCTTTTTCTAGTTTGATTAGTTCGACTATCCAGGTTGAAAAAAAGCTGACTGATATAAATGTTTTATTAGGTCTGTCGGCTTCAACTCTTCAAAAATTTGGAGATTCTTTATTTGGAGTTGCTAAAAACACCGCTCAAAGTTTTTCTGACGTAGCCGACGCCGCTACTGAGCTTGCTCGTCAAGGTCTTGGGATTGAGGAGACTTTGAAAAGAACAAATGCGGCTTTAATTTTAACTAGACTGAGCGGATTAGATGCAAAATCAAGCGTTGAGGCTTTGACCGCAACGTTGAACTCTTTTTCTGGTTCTGCTTTAGACGCGGTTGAAGTAGTCAATAAGCTTGCAAATGTTGACGCTGCCTTTGCTGTAAGTTCGGCTGATTTGGCTAATGCTATTAGTCGTGTTGGTTCGACTGCCGTAGACGCTGGGGTTTCTTTGGATGAGTTAATTGCTTTAGTTACATCGGCTCAGCAAACTACCGCTCGCGGCGGCGCAGTTATCGGAAACTCGTTTAAAACGATTTTTACGAGACTGCAAAGAGGCAAGGTTCAAGATTTATTACAAAGTCTTGGCGTTGATACTGCCGAAGGACAGAGCGCTATTAGCATGTTACAACAGTTAGCCACAACATACGATACCTTGGGCGCGGCGCAAAAGTCTTATGTGGCAGAACAAGTAGGTGGCGTTTTCCAAATTAACATTTTAAAAGCAGCCTTATCTGACTTAGGTAAGGAATATAGTATTTATGGAAGAGCGTTAGATACGTCTCTTTCCTCAACTGATCAAGCTATTAGAAGAAATGAGTTATTGAATAAAACGGTTAGTGCTCTGTCTTCACAGGCTTATGCCAATTTAGAACAAGCCGCAAGTAAGATTGGTTCGTTAGTTTTTGAGCCTAATGCAAAAGGTTTCTTGTCTGGATTTAATGATCTTTTATCTTCTTTCAATAATATTGATATGGAGAGCGCCGGTGGAAAGTTGATGGCTGGGTTTTTTAAGGGAATTGGAGATTTTATTGGTGGGCCTGGTGCTGTTTTAGCTACCGCCGTTTTAGTTAAGTTATTTTCTAGATTAACTCAATTTGCTGCTGGATCTGCAAAAGAATTATTAGGAACAAATAAAGCCGCGCAACAGCAAGCCGCTATTGAGCAAAGCATTTTAAGTATTCTTCAAAAGAATAGTCAGTTCACTAGTCAGATCTTAAGCGGCAAAATGACAACGGTTCAGGCGGAAAAAGAGTTGTTAAATTATCTTACTGCTCAGTCTAATATTCTCAGGGAACAGGAAAGATTAAGCAAAACAATTGGGGCTAATTTAAGAATGGCTGGAGTTAGCGTTGGCGCGAGTGGTGTTCCAATGGTTGCTGCTGCTGGAAAAGGTAAGAAAGCTGCTGCTTCTGGATATGTGCCTAATTTTGCCGCTGATCAAGCGATTGGTCAAGCAATGGAAAATACTGGCGCAAAAGAGCATGGATATAAGGCTGGAAAAGCTAGAAAAACAAGAATTCATGACGGCAATGGAAAGTCTTTTACTTCTTTTGTAAATAGTAAAGAAGATGTAAAAACATTTACTAATGTAGCTGGTAAAAAGGCTACTGTAGTTCGTCCGCCTAATGGATTTGGTGAAAATACTCAATACGCAGCTGGAGGATTTATTCCTAATTTTGCTGAGAAAAGAATCGCTTCTGTATTTAAATCTGGGTCGTCTTTAAGGAATCTATACGATGTTGGTCCGGTTTTCGACATGTATAATGATTCTGCTATTTTAAAATATCAGTCTCTACCTAAAAAATACGAAGAATATAGAAAAGAAGGTAGGTTCATTTTTGAAGAAGCTAGAAAAATTTATACTAATTCAGGCAATGATATAGGAAAAGCAAATTCGTATCTCTCAAAGAGAATTCCAGGTTTTTCGAAAAAATTAAATAAAAAATATTTCGAAAAGCCATTTGAAGAAAAAACTATAAATCCTATAGTTGGAGCCTTGGGGGAAAGGGATTTTTTCTCTTCGAATCGTGAATTTTCTAAGTTGGAAGATTATGTTGGTCCAGATTTTAGAAAAGGAGATTTGTTTGCCGAGGTTAAGATTCTACAAAAAAAGATTTCAGAAAAGAAATTGCTTGAGAAGGCTCTTAGGGGTGCTGCTTATTCTTCGTCTAAGAGAACTTTTAAAAATGAAGCGAGAGATGTTGTTTCTCCGAATTTGATTTTTGCGTCAGCTATAAAAGAATCTTTATCTTCTGGATTTATTCCCAATTTTGGGAAAATGCAAGATCTTTATAAAAACACTAAGATGCGCGAAGGAAAAGATGATCCTTTTGGCAAAAGAGTTGCTAAGGCTAATTTGGCTGCTAAAAAAGGCATCCCTATAAAAGATCTTGGAAGTCTACCATATACAATGATTCATGCTGGTAGCGGTGGAAATTTTCAAGCCTCTGCTAACTATACCAAAAAAGATAAAAAAACAAATCAGCAAACTCAATATTTGGCAAAAATTTGGACTGCTGGTTTAGACCAGTCTAGGCTTGGCGGTGCGAATGTTCAAAAAAGAGTTGGAGACGCGTTAGTAACAGAAGCTAATAATCTAACTAAAATTTTTAACCCTTCTGGCGGTGGACAATTTAGTAACTATAGTCAGTTGTCAAATACCGGATCTGTATTTAGTGCGGCTGGTACCGTTTTTGAGTCAGCAGTTAGAAAAGCCTTTAACGTTTCCGCTCAAGGGCAGGGAGACAGAATAGATTTTCCAAATCCGTCATCTGAGCTTAAATCTTTCTTTGGAAATGCTCCCGGACCTTATGAGGCAAAAATTACAAATGACGACGCTAATAGATCAAGTACTCTTTCTAAATGGGTAGCTATAAATGGATTAAGCAAAGGATACGTTCCTAATTTTGCTAAATCTTCTGGTCTTTCTTTTTCTCAAACAAAGAAGGATGAATTTGGGTTTAAAGAGCTTCGTGCCGCTATAGGTGGAAAAAATGTTGGAGCTTTTTCTTATGCAGAAGATAAGCGTGGAGAAGTAGAAATTGGAGATTTTACGGTCGATAAAAAACATAGAGGTAAGGGATATGGCACTGCTTTATATCAAGAAGCGATAAAAAGAAATAAAGGCAAAAAAATGAAGGGGCAATTGCTCCCTCAAATGAATAGACTTTTAGAAAAAATTAAAAAAGGCGAGCCCGTTTCAGCGGAGACTTTATATCCACAAATAAAAAGAGCAGATCTCGCTAAAGGTTCTGTTTTTGAAGTTTATGGGCATAAGGGCATGGCGGTAGAAAACATGACGAGGGATCAGTTTTCTTCTTTTGTTAATGCAAAAATAAACGAATTAAAAAAAGATCCGAAAAGATTACAGAGCTATTTTGGAAATGTTGAAGCCGATGAATATGGAGGTCTTGGAATTGGTTTAACTACGCAGCATTCTTCGGGCTTTGTTCCTAATTTTCTAGATGTTACTAAGGGTAAATTGCCAATCGGAGTTAGAGGCAGAACCAACTATGGATCTGGAGGGTCTAAAACTAATATACAATTAGGAGTTGGAGCTGAAGAGGGTACTTTGGCTCATGAGCTTTTCCACTCTGCTTATTCGAGATCTACATTTAGAAAAGCGGAAGCTAATCCCGGCATAGGTAAGTTTCTTTCTAGTCCTGGAAAATATACTGGATCTGGAATGCTTGTTGGAGATAAAATTTTTAAAAACTTAAATAAAAATAATTTAATTAAATCTCTTGGACTTAATCCAATCCAATTAGACTTTGATGGTAAAAACCCTAGCGCCACTTATTCAGGATCGCGGGCGGTTGATGAAATTACCACTAGAATTCAAGAAAAAGTATTTAGAAATAAAGGTGACTTAAGTAAGCTTTCTGCTGATGAAGGTGCTTTTATTAAAAATCTTGAAGAGCAGGGAATTATAAGTAATAAGAGATTATCGAATGTTTCAAGAAGGTCACAAGAAGGTTCTAAATTTAGAAATCTTATTGATAACAAATTCACTTCAGTTATGGGTGGAGCCGGTTCGGGTTTTATTCCCAATTTTGCTTCTCAGTCTTTGATAAGTGAAATCAATAAAAGAATTTTAAATCCTAATGTTGCTCAAAAATTAAAAGAAGGGCAGGGTCTTAAGGATGAGGCTTATATAAAAGCCGCTTCAAAGCTTGGGATAAATACTTATGGACTAGAAAATTTTATAGCAAGCATGGGATTCCCGTTAAAGGGAAAAGAGAGTGTTCGCAAGGTTTCTAGCGCTCTTGGGTTTGGTTTTGGAAGATCATTTGCAATAGATGCTTTGAAAATGGGAGACTGGGATTATCTCAAGTCTTCTTTTGAAAAAAATGGATTAGCCAAGCCTGACTTTGATAAATTATCTCAATTTGCTAAAACGCCAAAGGGTGAAAGCGCGTTCAAGTGGGGATTTAAATCTAAAGCGGCAGGCTTTGTTCCTAACTTTGCAAATATAACATCATCCACAAAAGACGTAAGAAAAAAAGCTCACGCTAATCAAAGTAGTTTAAATACTTTTAAGATTGTTCATCCATTAAATCCAAAAATTGATGCGCAAGGCAGGGTGAGCTTTCCAGATTTAGAAAAGATAAAAGGCTCCGCTAAGATAATTCATAATGAAGGAATGGAAGGTCGGAATGTTTTTAATAATGTTCCGTCTTTTTTAGATTTTGTTAATTCTCGTGGCAACAAACAGACATTTTTCCGTAGAAATAGCTTTGACTATGTATTAAGCTCTGCTGGATATGTTCCTAATTTTGCAAACGCCTTGAATGACGCAATTAGCAGGGAGCAAGCAGCTGGATTATCTAAGAGTCAAATATATGTTGATCAGCATAGTTCTTTAAAGAATAAAAACAACCCAATGGGCTTAATGGTGGCTAATACTAGAGATGAGCCAATGGGTGGGATTCAGGGAATTAAAAGGGCTAGAAAAGAAGGTCGTAACCCAAAAGGATATGGAAGTAGTTACGCGGGATATGTTCCTAACTTTGCAGGAAAAATTCCTGGTCCTCCTGTTCCTGATCCGGCATGGTTAGCCACGAAAAATAGTATCGACAAAATACAAAAAAAATTGGCTAGTTTTGAATCGGAAGCAGCAGGTACATACGGAAAAGAAGAATTCACGAAGGCTTGGGGTGACGCGCTTGATATAGCGCTAGCAAAGGCTAGCTCTGGAGCGGAATCCGTAGGGAAAGCGGTTACCTCTAGCGCCGCCGTGACATCTCCTGTTTCTTCCGGTGGTGGAAATGGACCTCTTGCTAATAATGCAGACTTAAATGCTGCGGCTAATGAAGCAGAGAAAGCGGTTACTGCTGCTCATAAGAAAAAAGCACAAGTAGTAAATAAATCGATTGAAACCGAGAATAAATCAATTGAGGCTAATAATAAGTTGATTCAAGCGGTTGAAAAAGATGTTCAAGCTACAAGCGCTTCCACGGCTGCTAAAGGCAAGGGGGGGAAGTTAAATAAAGTTAAGGACTTTATTGGGAGAAATTCGATGGGCCTTGGCTTTGGTTTGCAAACAGCAGCAGGAATGGTTGGAGAGATTGCTGGAAACGATGATACTAAATCTGGAAGAGTGACTAAGGCTGTTGCTGGCGGTGCTGGAGACATTGCTAGCTTTGTTGGAACTGGCGCTATGATAGCCGGTCCATATGGAGCTGCGGCTGGAGCTGCCGTGGGGTTGACGAAAGCTATTATAGATATTACTAAAGCTTACAATTCAAAATCGCCTGATTTAGAAAAAGCGCTTCAAACAAGTTCCGACTCAATGAATAGATTTAGCGAGTCTGGACAAAAATTATTGCAATTAAACGAGCAATACGCTGATGCTTTGAATTCTGGTGGTGATCCAGCGAAAGCGGCAGATATAATGGCAAAAACTCAGCAAGCTTACGCTGAAGAGTTAAGCAAATTAACAGACTCACAAAGAGCAAGCATGATTTCCGCTGTCGCGCAAGGAAAGGGTCAGGAAGAATACGCTAAAATTTTAAAACAGTTATCTGACAAAGTTAAAGGCGATGAGGGGGCTACTGCTCTAGCAAAATTTAGAGAAGACGATTCGGAGTCGCTAAGGGGTTTGACAGGTGGTTACATGGGGCAGGGAGATAAAAAAATGTTGAAGGGCTTGGATTTTGATTTTGCTTCAATGTTTTCAAAAAACCTAGACGACGCCGAGATAAGAAATGCTATTGATATATATTCAAGTAAGGGGCCCGGAAAGGATACGGAGTATGGAAAAGAACAGTCTGCCTTGTCTGTTTTGGGTAGACTAGCTTCTTCTGAAAAAAATAGCGAAGACGAGAAAGCTAGTTTTGATAATATTTTAAAAGAGTTTAAAGAAACTACTGGGGAGACTGACTCATCAGAAATTTCCGAAGGGATTATAAAAGCGCTTGAAAAAATCCTTAAAGGTAGATCTGATGCAAAAGAAAACGCTAAGGCTGTTGAAGAAAACACAAAAAATAGAAAAAATAAAGAACTTCAAGAGATAGCCTTAAAAGAGGCGGCAAATGCCAGATTATTAAAAATACAAGCAGAGACTGAGTCTATATTTAAAAAATTTAACGACGGTCTTGATGATTTTATTGGAGCTTTGGAAGCCGGTTCTAAAATGAGAGAGGCGGCGGGCAATTTCAAGGCTGAGTCTTTAGAACAGTCTGGCGCGAATAGTTATATTGTCGACAAGGAAAAAGAAAAAAACCTTGTCAGTTCGAATCAAGACAGTCTGGCGGTAGCAGATTTAAGAAATAAGCAAGATTCGTTTAATCAATTTAATGCGGCGATTAACGATATGCTTAGTGGGATTACTGCTGAATCTGCAAAACTTGGATACATGCAGACAGAAACAGACCAGCAAGCTAAGCTTAATGCTACCAAATTATCATTACAGAGTCAATTAGCCGGAGCGTCTGCACAGGTATTTGCTGGAGATACGGAAGGGGCAAAAGCTAGTGTAGACAAAGTTTTTGAAAATATGACTCCGGAGCAGAAGTCGCAAATTGATCCAGGCGTATTCGTAAAAGGTATTCAAGAGTTAAAAAATGTTGCTGATCAATCGAATAAAAACTCTAGAGATCTAGTTAATAATTCTAGAAGAGACTTGGGAATTCAGGCTCAACAGCTAATTTTTCAAAAAGCTGCGAGCAAGCTTAATCAGGCTCAAAATTATGGAGGGGCTGGAATAAAGGATATAATAAAAGACGATCCGGAGGGTCCATTTAATAAAGCGATTTCCGCTTTAAATGATGCTAAAATTTTAGGTTATAATCAAAAAGACCTTAAGCAGGGAAAGGAAAATGCCGTTAAAGGTGCGTGGCAGGGAAAAGAAAAAACAACTTGGGGTATTAATGGGGAAAAACCAAATCCGGCGATGTCTGGAGCCATAATAGATTTTTATAAAGCAGCCGGAGAAATAGGTGGAGAATCTGTTATCTCAACAGAATCTAAAGATTTTGGAGCTTTAGCTCAAGCGGTTTCGGAGCAAATCCGAAAAAAACTAAACGAGCTTAAATCAGCTGGAGAGGGAGTTGTGGATCCGGCTGTCTTTACGAGAATGGAGTCAAATTTGCAGGGATTAGGTGGACAGGACAAGGTTGCGCAATTAAAGGTGATGAAGGAGCTTGGTTTCGCTAATATTAGCGGTAAAAAAATAATGGACGAAGCTATGAGTGGATACACTGGGGGGGCTTTTAAGGGACTGGATCCAGCTTTGAAAAAAGCCTTTGAGTCTACTAGCGATGAGGGAGCTGGGGCGAGTATTTTACTCCTAGCTGGACAACAAAAACAAACAGATAGCTTGCTTGCTGGGATGCAGGATGTAACAGCAAACGCTACCTTAGAAACAAATACTTTATTGTCTCAGCAGCCTCAGGCTATAGCAGATGCTCTTTCTACCATAA
>Ga0315901_10005308_pt1 | contig 15700 bp, 10 predicted proteins | sample LakEriMetagenome_10_FD_203761 | JGI IMG/M metagenome (GOLD analysis project Ga0315901, IMG submission 203761) | Freshwater fungal communities from buoy surface, Lake Erie, Ohio, United States - Buoy 2 MA116 | ecosystem: Environmental > Aquatic > Freshwater > Lake | place: USA: Lake Erie, Ohio...
ACAAAATATTCCAGACAGTGGGATCAAGAACATCGAACTCAAGCTGCAAAAAGAATAACGGGTAACGGTTCCGAATCGGCTCGAGGGTTGTTAGGGTGGCCTGGTTCCGCCGCGCTCCCCATGCCAAGCGGGATCGGCATAACGCCGCTCCATCCAATCGCGAGCCAGTTCGGCGGTCTTCGATGCCAGCGGATGCTCGATCCATGCCAGTCGTGCATCCCACGCGTTGGCCAGTTCCTTCGCCAAATCCGACTGGAACGTCGGCACGTCCTCAACGGCGGGTCGAAGGCTCGTCACGAATCGGTCGTGCGCTCTTCCCTCGCGATACGCGGGTTGTCTGGGCGGAACTTTCAGGTACTGCGAAATCCATTCCAACGGCATCGTCAGTAGGATGGTGCCGTGGTACATCAGCCAATGCCGTTTTACACGGAGGGCATTCCCGGAAATCTTGAAGCCGTTCCAGGTCAGGTCGCAGATCCCTTCCACGGCGATCGTTCCCTCGATCCCATGCCGTCTCAGGGTGCTCTCGACACCCCTGCGGGTTCGCTCCATGACAGTGCGATGGGCGGCATCGACATTGCGGCATTCGGGGCGTTCCTCGAGGGACAGCAGTGCGCTGTACATCAAGCAACCCGGCCCGGCAACGATGGCCGACCCGCCGCTCATCCGTCGAAGGATCGGTACATTGTCCCGCGAGCATCGTTCGACGAATACTTCATCGTCGACGCGGCTCGCTCGTCCAACCACAACGCAAGCTCGAGGCATTTCCCACACCCGCAGCGCTTCGCTCCCTTCCATTTGCTCCGCACCCTCGAGCACGGCCTCATCCCAGGCGAGATTCTCGACCGGTGTATCGCAGGTGTGTTCGTGAAAGTACATCACACCAACTCGATCACCGCTTTGAGAACCCCTGACTCCGGTCGCGTCAATGCATCGAAGTCGCGCACGGCATCTTCGAAGCTTGTTCGGTGGGTAATCCAGGGTTCGGTCTGAATGATTCCCGACTCGATCAGCCCGATGATGTAAGGGAAATCCTTGGGCAGAGCATTTCGAGATGCCAGCAGGCTGATCTCGGGACGATGCAACGCCGGATGTTTGAAAGCGATTTGGTCTTGGGTGATTCCCACATAGACCAGGGTTCCTGTGGGCGCCACGAACTGCAAGGCACTGGACATCGAATGCGGATTTCCTGTTGCGTCGATCACGATGTCGTAGAGATCTCGGTCCGTGTAGTGCTTTGCTGCCTCGAGACCGGAATCCGATCCGCTTACTGCGATGCGCCGGTGGATCCCATACGTCTTTTCGACAAAATCGAGTCGGGATGGATTCATGTCCATGACGGTTACCTCGGCACCGCTCAGTCGCACGAACTCGAGCGTTGCGATCCCAATCGGCCCCGCGCCGATCAACAGCACCCGATGGTTTGGGCCTGCTTCACTGCGCTGGCATGCATGGCAACCGATCGCGAGGGTTTCTACGAGCGCTAATTGGTCCATCGACAGCAACTTGGACGGATGCAGTTTGTCAGCTCGGACCACGAAGCGATCGCACAATCCGCCATCCATCATGACGCCGATGACTTTAAGCTGAGTGCAGCAGTTGCCGGCACCTTTGCGGCACGCGTAGCAATCGCCGCAGTTCATGTAGGGTTCGACGCTGCAGCGATCGCCGACCGACAGATGGTGGACTCCAGGTCCGAGGGCGAGCACCTCGACCCCCAACTCATGTCCTGGGATGCGGGGGAAATCGAAGAAAGGAAACTTGCCGAGGTAGCAACTGACATCGGTTCCGCAAACACCCATGCGATGAGTCCGCACCAACGCCATCCCGGGGCCAGGCGCGTCGGGTTCTGGGATATCGATCCGCTTCAATTGCTTTGGGGCTGCGATTTGAATCGCTCGCATGATTGGTACCAATCCCTAGGAGACTGTAACGCGGCGACCGGTTTTCGCAGAACGGTAAATCGCGTTGATAAGGGCAACGCTTTGCCGACCTTGCGAGCCATCGATTTTCGACGACTCACCCGACGCGATCGCTTTCGAAAAATCCTTGAACAGCTCCCGGTGGGCTGCGTGTCCTATGGCTGCCGGGTCGGATGCACCGCCTCCGGTCGTGTTTCCCTTCATATCCGCCAGAATCTTGGAGTCGCTTCGTTGGGATTTCGCAAAATCCCAACGGACCAGCGCCTCCTCCTCCAGGATTGCGGTGCCGTGCGAACCGGCGATCTCAATCCGTTTGAGGCTTCCTGGGTACGCTGCGGTGGTGGCCACGATTGTGCCGAGCGCACCGGATGCGAATTCGATGCATGCCACGGCGGTATCCTCGACCTGAATTCGCTCATGGGCGCGCAGCGCGGTCATGGCGATCACTGCGCGGGCTGGCCCCATGATCCATAACAGCAGATCGACGCTGTGGATGGCTTGGTTCATCAAGGCGCCTCCGCCATCGAGTTGCCACGTACCCCGCCATGCGCCGCTGTCGTAGTACTGCTGGGTGCGATACCATTTGACAATCGCATCCGCCACCGAAATTTGGCCGAATCGCCCCTGCTCCACCGCCTCCTTCATAAGGATAGCGGAGCGGTGAAACCGAGACGGAAAAATAGTCCCCAGATAGACGCTGTGTTTCTCACACTCCTTGATCAAACGATCGCAGCGACTGGTCGTCACCTCGAGTGGTTTCTCGACCAGCACATGTTTGCCTGCTCGAGCCGCTGCCATCCCCGGTTCGAGATGCGCGCCGCTCGGAGTGCAAATGGTGACAATGTCGAGGCCCGGGTGGGCGAGCATCTCTTGGAGGTTGTCATAGGGGGTTCCTCCATACTTTTCCGAGAATGCGGTCGCCTTCGACAATTCGCGTCCATAGCAAGCCACCAAGCGAGCTCCGCGAATCTCGGAGATCGCCATGGCGTGAAACCTTGCGATCATGCCACACCCAATGATTCCCCATCCGACCATGGTTTCACCGATCCGATCTAAGAGATGCCAGGAGCGGCTGCCGGACGGCCAACACCGCTGCTCCAACGCAAAATAACAAGCCCAGGATGATCACCCAACCGAGCATCCACAAGGGCGCTGCCAAGGCTTTCGCCGAGCTTCCGTTCCAGAGCGTCGGCGCCGATGCCAACAGCGCAGCCGTCAATCCGACTCCGATGCCGCGCAGCAATTGCCATCCGTTTTCCAGGGCGAGCGTCCAAATCAATCGCGGCTTTGAAAACCCCATCGCGCGCATCGCCGCCAACTCGGATCGTCTCTCCATCGCCCCGCGTAGCTGCGCGACACCGAGCCCGAGGGTTCCGAGGACCAGTCCCAACGCTCCGAGTACCTGGAATGCATTGAGATAAGTGTTCTGCACCGCCAACAAACTCGACAGGATGCTCGACGCCGAAGCGCAGCTGAGTCCATCGTCGCTCCATCCTTTCTCGAGGGCCAAGCGAATTGTCTCGAGTGGGCCGGGATCGGATTCGGGAGACCTGGACTTGATCAAGAACTGCCGGTATCCCGTAATCTCGGGAAAGATTTTTTGAAAATTGTTTTCACCGATCCATAGCGATCCTTGAAGGATGGTGTTTTGCGAAACGCCGACGGTGACGAAATGCACGCGGTGGGTTCCAAACGTGTACTCGAATCGCTCGCCGACATACCCCGCCAGATGCAGCGCCCAGAGGGCCGTGTTTTGATCGACGATGACCGGGATCGGGGCGGCCTCGGTTCCTTCTGCTGGTTTCTGAATCGCGGACCAAGGGGAAGCGATCGCACGATCCGACGGGTTCGACTTGCTACTCTGGGTTGCAAACCACGCAAACTCGGACGCGCCGTCGGGACCCTGATCGATGGTTTCGATGTTGGAGGGAACGCCCAAGACCTGCGGTTCGCTGGCTTGGTAAAGGTTGTTGCAACTCGCATCGTCCCCTCCGCGCATTCGGAGACTCACAATCTGGGCGTCAAGAAGCGCGTCGGCTTGCGGTCCCAGCACCAGTCGCTGCTGTTTGGGATCTCCTAAGGGAACTGCGATACTTTGAGAACTTTTCGCGACCCAAGCGAACCCTCCCGTTCCGCGCCGATCCGGTTGCGATTGAAAGAGGCTCATCGACAAAATCAGGAACGACGCGCTCGCCATCAAGGCGACCGTCAAGATGCTTCGAACCGGCGAACGCTGGGCATTGGTGCGGCTCAGAAGCTGGATTCCGAACGGGTGGATCGATGCTGGGTCCGAGTTGGTTCGGCCGGGTGATGTCAGCCCCCGGTAGAGCCCCATCACTCCAGCGATCATCCACAGCATGCCGCTGGCCACGAATGCTCCGGCCTGGGCTTGCCCCTGGACGAATTGTCCTGAGGCCATGGCGACTGCGCCGAGCGCAGCGCAGGTGATCGCCAACGCAGTTGGCCATCGGCTGATCGGTTGTTGGGTCAAGGCGGGTTCGATGCGGCCTTTGAGCAGCCTGGCGGTTTGTTCGCTCCGTAGTTGACGCGTGACGAACCACGTCGTCCCCAACGACATGGCGAAGGCGGCGACCCAGCCGAGGAGCAAGCTCGCAGGACGCAGATAGAAATCAAGGAACGATACCGAGACAGCGCCGACCCACCAGGATCGCAATCCCGCTAGCATCGCATAAGCGTATCCAACTCCCAACAGGACCCCCAGCGTCGCGCCCAAGGCGGCGATGACCGCGGCCTCCACCAGCAGCAACCGTCGCACTTTCGATCGCGTCCATCCGGTGGCCAACAGCAAACCCCAGTGATCGGCGCGCTTCTCAATACTCAATCGGAACAAAAGCGCGACGAGGAGCAATCCGGCCGCGATCACAAAAAAGCTTAGCGAGAGAAACAATGCATCGAAAGGTGTCGTGCCAGAGGCCGCCCGAAGTTGTTTGGCGCGAAGCGGAATATCGCGCCATCCCAGATCCTCGAGATGCTCTCGAGCCGCATCGAGGATGGACGAGCGAACTCGGGTCCGGGACTCTTCGTTCAATCCATCGTATCGGATCGACGTCTGGTCTCCGAACCGGGAGCCAAACAGGGAATGAGCGAGGGAGTCGGAGATGAACAGTTTGGGAGTCAGTCGATAATCGCTCCAATATTCGTCGTCGACTCCTTCGATCTTGCGATCGAGCGGGAAAGGAGTTTCCCAGCTCGAAATCGATTCCTGATCGGTAATCCCGGGTACCTCGGGGGTCCAATTCGGATCGTTGAAGGGAGTGGGCATTCGATCGAAGCGGGCTGGGACGCTTCGACGGTAGGGAGTCTTGGGAGGTGTCAGGGGTGCGATAGCAGCGACGTATGCCTCGAATTGTTTTTCGATTTCCTTTCCATCGACGGTTTCCGGGAGAAAGTAATCGATGCGGATGCGATCTCCAACGCGAGCCTGCATTTGATCGGCGATCCACTGGTTGACGACAATCCAATCGTCACCGGCGGGGCGCGACGCATTGTTCCCGGTGGTGGCCAGCATCCGTTCGATCAATTCCCAGGGTGCGCCGCTGATCGTTGAGTAGGGAACCCCACGGCCTTTGCGTCCCTGATCGCCATGGTTGTTTTCAACAACTTCTGCATTGTTCGCTAGATACGTCATGATCCGCTGCGGGTGGTGCTCGTCGGTCTGCTCCGCGATGGTCTCGACCAATCGATCGTTGAGGAGCATCTGATCGCAGGTCAGCTGGTCGTAATCAAAGGCGGTCTGCGGAGGAGCATCCGGTTTCGCCATATCCACCGCCGGATCGGGGAAAACACGGACCACATGTTCCCAGGACAATCCTAAGTCTTCGAGGTCCAATTCGAGCTGACTCAACATCAGCGCATCGATTGGTTCAGAAGATATCGCTCGCAAAACCGTGTTGATCTTTCCTTCGATCTCGAGCGAATCTTGCAATGCGTCGATGGAGGCGAATGCATTGAGCACGGGCCGCTGATCGCTTCGGAGTGAAAATCGAGCCAGGCTCGCGTCGGGGAGAATTTCGATGATTTCCCATCGCGCCAGGGCGATGGTTTCGCTTTCTCGTTTTCCCAAAGCGCTGTCGGCGGGAACGACAGCGGCTCGGGACACCTTCAAAGTGATGCGATCTCCGACTTGCGCGCCGAGTTTTTCTGCCAGAGCGCGGTTCACGACGATCTGCTCTCCGCGAGGGGCAGATTTTGGTCGAACGGATCCCAGCTCCCAGAAGGAATCGTCGATGCCAAAGAGTGTCATTTCTGTGACGCGTTGGGTCTCGAGCTTTCCGTCTCGATCACGGAGCGATTCGGCGACGACGGTGTCGATCCGAACACATCCGTGCAAATCGGCATGGTTTCCTAATGTCTGGGCGCGAAACCAGCGAGGAGCCACGACGATGCGATCGATCGATCCGATGCGGTCCATCGCGATATGCTTCAACGAGCCTCGCATGGAGTCGCCGACCAGCAGCGCCCCGACGATCACGGCGCAGCAAACGGCTACTCCGGCCGCCACCGGGAGGAGCCAGCGGTAGAAGTGAAAGATGGTTCGGAGCACGAGGGAGAACATGATGCAGTCCCTGAACTCTCTTCTAGGTGGATGGAGTAAAGTAGCGCGTCGTGTCCCCTGCCCGCACATCGATCCACTGCATCGATCGCCAGAAAGGAGCGATCGTGCTGCCGGAATCATCGAGCCACTGGGATGGCATACTGCGCGTGCTGACGACGATCAACCGTTCGACATGGCGATGGTCCCGCTCCAGCAATTGAAGGGCGACAGCCAACGTAGGTTTGGTTCCGCCGCGGGCATTCCCCAAACGGTCTAGCAGGGCATGTCCTTGCGATCGAGCGGTGATGCGCGAGGCGAGGGTCGGATTGGAATCCGCGATGCTCACGGTGATCGACCCGGTATTCCCGCGGGTGATCTCATGAACCATGGTCGCCACAAACTCCACCGCCAAGTCCTCGACTTGAAAATAGGCTTGTCGCGCTTCCTCGGTTGCGTTGGGAGGGATCAAGAGATCCAACACAAAGACCAATTCCCTGCTTTCGGGTTGTTGAAACTGCTTGACCACCAATTCGTCTCGCCGGGCGCTGCTGCGCCAGTGGATCCAACGTGGGCTGTCTCCGGTCCGATAGGCTCGCAATCCGAAAAACTCCCCTTCATCGGACAACGAACGGACGCGGCGTTGTCTCGCGCCGGCGTCGCGAATGTCGAAGATCTCCTTCCAGGCCGGGAGCAATCGTCCCAGGGCTGGCTGCACCGTGAAATAGGTCGAGTCCTTCTGCTGCAGGATTCCTCGCATCAAGCCCAAGGGGAATCGGGTGGTCATCTCGATACCCATGAACTGGTGTCGCCCCCGTCGCTCGGCGACGCAGCGATAGCGCTGGGAGCGGGAATCCCTGGGCGGAATCGACATGTACAACAAGCTGATCGACTGCGAGGCGCGATGAATCGTAGATTGGAGAGGTGCGAAAACCATGCGGTCTTGCACCAAAACCCACCAAGCGCCGAGCCAAGGTTTGGGATTCTTGAGAGTCAACTCGATTTCAAAAGGACGCCTCGCATGGATTGCGCGCGGCAACCTTCGATCCACCGAGAGTTCGAGAAGAATGCGAGAGCAGATACGCCATTGGATCAAAATCATGCCGAGAAGGGTCCCGGCCAAAAAAACGAGAAGATTGACATCCCTGAGGACCGCCCCAAAGAGAATGAAGGTGACCATGAACAGAAACTGAAACCCCTCACGCGTCAATCGCGTGCTGACAGGAGTTCCCGTCTTGAGCGTTTGACGCATCCACCGCATGCCGCGAGCCATCGGCGCTCTCGCGGTTTGCGATGGCGGTTGCATGGACGTTGGGGATCCGTTGGACATAGGGAGGGAACCGTGGGGTTAAACCGGGACGGCGACCGATTCCAGGCAGCGCTGAATGATCGCCTCGGCAGCGCTTCGATCGCTCCCTGCAACAAATCCTCGAGGCAGCACGCGATGAGCGAGAACGCTGACTGCAAGGTCCTTGATGTCGTCCGGGACGACATAATTGCGAGCGTTCAGCAAGGCGCTGGCCTGGGCCGCGCGATAAAATGCCAATGCTCCGCGCGTGCTGGCGCCGACTTGAAGATCATTGTTGTTGCGGGTCCGTTCGATGATGTCCTGCAGATAATCCAGCAGGGAATCCTCGAATCGAACCTCGCGCACCAGACCTTGCGCTTCCTTGATCTCCGCCAAGGATACGACGGCGGCCAAACTGTTGACCGGTTCCCCGGCTCGGTGGGATCGAAGCACGTTTCGCTCGGCTTCGCGGGAAGGATAGCCAACATCGATTCGCATGATAAATCGATCGAGTTGGCTCTCGGGGAGAACATACGTTCCCTCGTACTCGTAGGGGTTTTGGGTTGCGACGACGAGGAACGGGTCTGGCATGGGGTAGGTGGTCCCGTCGACGCTGGCTTGCCCTTCGCTCATCGCTTCGAGCAGCGCACTCTGCGTTCTTGGGGGAGCGCGATTGATCTCGTCCCCGAGAATCACGTTGGCAAATATCGGGCCGGGGCTGAACTTGAAATCGCCGTTGTGGTAGATGCTGCTGCCGACGATGTCGCTGGGGAGCAGGTCCGGCGTGAATTGAACACGGGTGAACCGACCGTCGATGCTCTTGGCAAGCGCCTTTGCCACCAACGTCTTTCCCACTCCTGGAACATCTTCCAACAGCAGGTGTTCGGCGGCCAAAAGGGCGATCAAGATTTTTCGGATCACTTCTCTTTTTCCGAGAACCACCGATTCGATGTTGTTTTGCAGCCGTTGCAAGGTTGCTTGGATGGTCGAATTCATGCTGCCAGGTTTCCGAATCGGTCAATGGACCGGGAAAAGGTTTCCAAAAAGTATGCTTGTTATCGGGCATAAGCCCGCGCGTGACAAGGTGCGAGAAGCTTAGTAGGGACGGGCGGACCTAGAGAGACGGGTCCGCGAGGGCATCGGATTGGCGGTACAACTCGGCAGGGATCAGCAGGGAGGGTGGGACCTCCTCGCCATCGAGGTACTTCACGATGGCGTCGACGGTTTGGGTTCCGATACGTTTGGGGAACTGGATTGGGTCGGCGTAGATTTTTCCGTCCCGGATCGCTTGCTTGCCATCGATTTGCCCATCGAAGCCGATGATTTTGATCTTGCCAGCCATGTTGGTGTTCTCGATCGCCGCATAGCACCCCAATGCGGACGGATCATTGATCGCAAAGATCCCGTTCAGGTCGGGATGGGCTTGCAGCAAATCCTGGGTTGCCTTGTAGCCCTTGTCCTTGACCCCGTCTGCGGGCAAGGTAGCGACGATTTCGATATCGATCTCTCCCTTCTGATTTCGTTCTGCCAACTCGTCGCGAAAGCCCTTGGTGCGCAGCATGACACTTTCAACCTGCGGGAAATCGAGAATGGCGACTTTGCCTTTCCCCGCTAGGGCTTCGACCATCGCAACGGCTGCCTGACGACCGCCGCTGTAATTGTCCGTCGCGACGTGTGTGATCACCTTGGCACCTTCGGCGATGCAAGCGATGTCTGCCGTGAAGACTGGGATCCCCGCCTGGTTCGCTTCTTGAATGGCGGTCCCTACGGCCCGACTATCGCAAGGAGTCAGGACGATCGCAGCCACTTTTTGAATGATGAAATTCTTGACCTGGTTCTGTTGCTTGTCGGGATTGTGGTCGCCGCTGACGACGATCACTTCGTAGCCCGACTTCGCGGCTGCTTCTTTCATTGCATCCGCAATCTCGATGAAGAACGGGTTGGAGCTGGTCAGGATCGACAAGCCGATCTTGCGATCCGTGGTTCCGGTCGACGCTGCATCGCTCGATGACGTGGTTTCGCGCGTTGAGGATTCGGGTCGTGCTGCCGAAGGCTGCGGGGGAGATGGTTTGCAACCCAGCATCCCGAAGGAGAGTGCCAATAGAATCAAGCCGAGAGCGTCGAGATGCTTCATGATATTGCGGATCGGTCAGCGTTTAGGTCGATTGGGGCGAGACTTGCTACCCCGTTGGGGTCGGTTCTCTTTGCCGGTTTCGGTCGGCTTCGTCGAAGCCTCCGAGGATTTCTTGCGAAAGAACGGTTCGAACAATTCGGCGAGGGTCTCTGGCGGCTTCGAGGCTTTTGTCTTGGGTTTGTCCGAAGTGGATTGTGATTGAAGCGAGGGTCGCTGGCCCGCAGGTGTCTTGGCGACAGCACTCGCGATTTCATTGACGATGTTCTCAGGGAGTGTCTTGATCTCGGCCTGAGGCGTGTACCTCTTGATGAGAAAGCGTTCGATCAAGGACCAAGTCGAGGAAGTGATGAAGTAGATGCACAATCCCGCGGGTACTTTAAAGAACAAAACACCCATCATCACCGTCATGACCATCATGATCTGCTGCGCCATGCGAGTCTGCTCATCGTTCGCTTTGGGCATCAACACTTTCTGTTGGATAATGAACAAGGAGATCGTGATGATCGGCAGGATGTTCAAATAAGGTCCGAACCAACCCGAGCCTCGACCAGCGATGAAGTCCGGCATCCATGTGTGCCAATCGAGGAGCATGTCCGGGCCGGCGAGATTGGAACACCATTCCCATCCAGGGACCAGCGGTTGTTGACGCAGCGCGACGTCGGCCGATACGCAGCGATATAGACCGATGATGATCGGCAGCTGTATCATTGCGGGCAAACAGCCTGCCAATTGATTGACTCCCGCTTTCTTCATCAGCATCTGCTGGGCAGCCATCAACTTGGTGGGCTCGTCCTTGAGCAGCTCTCGCAGTTTGGCCAACTCGGGTTGCACCGCTTGCATCTTCTGTGCGTTGATCGCCATCTTGCGGCTGACCGGAAACATCAACGAACGAACCAGCACGGTTAACATCATGATGGCGATGCCATAGTTGCCGATCACGTGATAGAAGAAGTGGAGGATCCAACCCAGCCGCACCGCAAAGAACCCAAAGATATCCCAGCCGTATTCGATCGCTTCTTCCATGTGGTAGGAGGCGAGAAGCTCGGGAGACTTGGGGCCGGTGACGATGCGATAGGATTGAACCCACTCGCCGTTGGGCGCCAGCGGGCGAGGCGCGGTCTGGAACCAGTATCCGATGTTGTAGGCCTGCACGCGCGCCTTGTCGAATTGCTCGGGTTCCTGAAAACGGTCGTTGACCACGGTCGCTTTCGCCTTTTGCAATCCACGCATCGAATCAGGCTGGCTGTCCGACGGTTGCATGGCGGCGACGAAGACTTGCGTGTCGAGACCGATGTACTTCAGGTTTCGCTTCGACTCGGAATCCTGGGGGCCGACGAGCAACCGGTCGGGTTCGGTCGGAAATGTCTTGGCGTGGTCGACTACCTCGCGCGCCATCACAATCGAGTAGTCCGATGCGTAATCTCCGAAGATCACGTCGCGGGCGCCTGGAGTCGAGAAGAAATGAGGGGATAACTTCGTGGGGTACCACCAGCCCTCTAGCGAGATTCCGTTGAGCCCTTCCTGCTTGATCGCCAACTCGTGGGTCTTGTCACCACGATTGCGAACGATGGTGGTCAATTCGAGATGATGCTGCCAATCGTTGGGCGTTTTGCGCTGGCTCTCCGATGCGGGAGCTTTGAGCAGACGATACTGTTTGACCAACTCCAGATTCGCATCGATTCCGGCCAGTTTGAGGGGAACCTCCAACGGCATCGTAAACTCGATTCCCGAGCCTCCCTCGACCTCGATGCTCTTCGCTTCCCATCGTCCTTGTAGCGTTTTCTCCAAACCGAACAGCGTGCGGTCCCCGTCCTCGAGTTCGTAACTGTCGATCTTTGCAAGGGTCATACCACAGGAACCGTACGGGTAGTTTCCCTTCACCTGCTCGTACGCAAAATCGTCCTCCGCGCGCAGTATCGCAACCGGTTGTTCGCTCAACGTCGCACGGAAGGTCAATCGCTGCGGTTGGCCACCCGCGACGCCGCGATCCACCAAGAGCGCCAACACCTTGCCCGGAGCGAGCTGATTGAGAACCTTGTCGAGTTGATACAGGGTTGCCGGCCCTTCGAGTCCGTCCCAACCGACGATCACATCCTCGGGAAGCAATCCCACCAAACTCGTATCCTCTACACAGTCAGCCAACTCGGCTGCCGATCCCTTGGGAATATGATGGACGATGATCCCGATCCCCGGACTCTCTTCGGCGGCCAAGTAGCCCAGATACCCCGCATTGTTCTTCGATTGCAAGGAACGATAATCGAACTTCCCAGGCTTGGATTGACTGACCAGTTCGATTCGCTCGATCGTTCCTCCCTGGTTGTCCAAAGTCACCAAGAGTTGGTAACCGTCGGACGCGAGCATGCTGCCAAGTCCGAAACGCTTCCGAGGTGGTTCCTCGGGGAGAGCAATTTCGGGATGCTGGGCGGCGAATTCCTCCGCCTTCTTCTTGGCATCGCTCGACCGTTGCTGCTTCAGCGAAGCGATCTTGTCCCGCTTCTGTCGCTCGTCGTTGTCCCGCAACGCCTGCTGCTGACGCCAACTAGAGAAAAAGAAAAAGATGGCCATCCCGAGAAGGAGCCATGCTAGCAATCGATTGTTTCGTTCCACCGGTACGATTCCGTCTGGGGATTGGCAAGTTTGACAAACCGAAATTGTCGGGCGATCGGCGGAGTTTGCCTAGTCTTTTTTAATACCACTCGGAGGTGAAATCGAATCATTCTGCATCAAATACCGTTCCCGATCCGACGTTTTCGCAACGCATATCACTTGGAGAACGCCCAGAAGCAGGGCCCAGTCCCAGTTTCCGCAATCGTAACAAACGGCAGAACCGTTCAACTTTCACACCCCGGGCAACCGATAACAAGAATTGATTTGTTCGAAAATTCAACTTCCGGCGAGGGGCTCGTCCCATGAGACACGTTACGGCCAAGGATCGATCAACGACTCGGCGGTCTGCAAAGTACCGATTTGTAATGGCCCTCTCGGCAAGCCTCTTCCCTTTCTCGGGATTCTCCTATGCTCAGGACGGCGTCCGGGAGCTTCGCAACCCTTCGGAAATGGACAAAGTTCCACCCGTTCGCGCGGTCGGCATTCGATTGAGTCCCGCCGCGCCGATCCGCATCGGTATTGCCGTTGCCGCGTCGCGAACCGACATGGCACCCGTCCGAGCCACCGAGCGTCCGCCAACTCCCAAGCCGATCATTACCGAAACGGTGCCGCTGGGACAGGTGTTGCCATCCACTGTCGCAGCGATCAACGATCCCGTCCTACCAGCATCGAGCGTCCCACTTCCTCCCCTGACGCTTCCCGAACTTCCCCATCCCGAACTGACCAGTCCCGCGATTGCCAGTTCCGAACCGACCAGTCCCGAACTGACCAGTCCCGAACTGACCCGTCCCGAACTGACCCGTCCCGAACTGACCCGTCCCGAACTGACCCGTCCCGAGATCCCGATGCTTGAGACAGCGAGGAAACCGGAACGGATCACCCCGAAATCGCGAGTGGCTGTCATGGATCCCGGCAACTCGCCGGTCCAGGTTCCTCTGATCAAGCCGCAAAGCCCGATTGAACTGGCCCAAGAACTGGCCCAAGAACGGGATGAGATTCGGACTGCGTCGGCGCCTGCGGAAACCAACGAGGAGACGAGAGTCGAACGACTACTGGCTACTGAGCCTCCACCGGTGATAGAACCCGTTCCCGAAGTCAAGTCGGAGCCGATCTCGATTGCCCTTGCACCAGCCATGCAGTTAACCCCACAGCTTCCGCTCCCGCCCGAGCCGTCGGCGATCGAACTGGAGCAGGCGATCCGCGTTGAGCTTGATGCACAGAGCACTCGCGAGGTCTCGATCGATTTCCCAATCCAGAGCGTTCATGTGCGCGATGAGAAGATTTGTCGCGTTATGGCGAGTGACGGACGAATCTATCTCATCGGGTTGACTCTCGGAGAGTCGCTGGTGGAAGTCAAACCGTTGGCATCGCACCCGTCTCGCTTCCTCCGCGTCAAAGTCGTCTCGCCGTGGCAGCGGTCGGGTAGCGCGGCGGATCTCGATCAACTGGTCCATGCGATTCAGCCATTGAGCTCTTCGGGATCCTTGTCCGTTCGGGCTCAAGAAGATGGCAGTGTCGTTGTTCAGGGCAAGGTGGAGAATCGCGAGACGGCAAAACGCATCATGGAATTGACGCGGAAATTGATCCTCGTACCGGTTGTGGATAAGTTAGAAATACGCTGATGAGTTCAGTTGCGGCCAAACGAATCCTGGGGGGGATCGCTTGGGTAGGTGCCATGCTGCTGACGGCTCCCGCTTGGAGTCAGGATCGGTATCTCCCTCCCGCTGCGATTCCATCATCGCCGTCGGCTCTTCCATTCCAATCGGGGTTGTCGTCCAAGGATTACCTGCGGTTGATGGCGGAAGCGAACGAGGCTCGAGGCATCTCCGCGTTTCCTAGTCCTCAAGCACCTCCGGTGCAGTTGGCTAGCGCTCCGATTCCACCGGCAGAAACGATGCCGTCTCCCACCTCCCCAGTTCCCTCTTCCTCGTTGCCTGTTTCGCCATCCGAAAATCTCCCTTTGCCAACTTCGGTGCATCCATTTGTTCAGAATGGAGAGATTCGAGCGGCGGAGGAGGCGGTGGTATCTGCTTCACCTTCGACGATGGGTGGTGCGGCGATAGCCGATCGGAGCGCGTTGGCGCGGGGGAATAGCCCCAAGCTGTCGGTGGGTTACGATACCCTTTGGATGCGTCGCGCGGGGGATGCCGGAACGAGTTGGTCCACGGGTGGTGGGCTTGGGGAGTTCGGGGAGGATCGCGCATCGCAATTTCGGGTCGGTTGGTATAGCAACCCGATGGAGCGTTATGAGTTTGTTTCTCTGGGCTCGCTGGTATGGCGGCGTGCCGACGAGCACGTCGGGCCGGTCGATAGCGTGCTGCTTCCTTCGATGTCCGAGCCTGCATGGCATGAAAGTTTTCAGCAATCGCTTCAGCATCAACAGTCCCATACCGCTCGGCTTCGGAGCTATGCGTTGAACAAGCGATGGATCACCGACGATTTGGGAAATTACTTCATCGGTTTGCAGGTGATTGACTACGACGAGGAGTATCGATTGCAAACCATCGATGTCGATGGTGCGGGTGCGTTTGGGTTGTCGACGAACAACTTGTTGGCGGGATTGCAGGGGGGGCTTGAGTTATGGCACCCGCTCAGTCAGCGCCTATCGGTCGGAGGCCAGGGGATTCTCGGTTTGTACGGCAATTTTGCGGACGGGGATTGGCGGGTCGATGTCGCGAACGCCGGTGGCTTGGTGCGATCAGACCGTCGGTTTCAAACCGCGGCTAGTTTTGGTTTGGACGCCAAGGCGCGTTATCAGCTCACCTCGCGGCTGCATGCGTATGGAAGCTATCGGTGGTGGTACCTGGCGGGGATGGCGACGGTGGATGATCAGACGGTCGGGCCCTTGGCTTCGGACACCCCCTTTGCGATGAGCACCGACGCGGGCTTTCTGCTGCAGGGAGCGGTGATTGGGCTGGAGATTGTCTTTTAGGTCCTGGGTCTTTCGCTCGCGCGTGTTGGATTTACACTGGGGAGATGGACTACAACACGCGGTTGGTGATCTTTGGTGCGGGGACGTTGGGGGCCGTGTGCGGGTTGGTGGGAGTGTATCTCTTGCTCCGCAAGCGATCGCTGATCGGAGATGCGATTTGCCACGCTTCCCTTCCTGGGATTGCGATGGGATTTTTCGCGAGTGTGGCTCTTGGGGGGGATGGTCGCAACCCTTTCATGCTTCTCGCCTGTGCAGCGATCACTGG
>Ga0315901_10005309_pt1 | contig 15700 bp, 14 predicted proteins | sample LakEriMetagenome_10_FD_203761 | JGI IMG/M metagenome (GOLD analysis project Ga0315901, IMG submission 203761) | Freshwater fungal communities from buoy surface, Lake Erie, Ohio, United States - Buoy 2 MA116 | ecosystem: Environmental > Aquatic > Freshwater > Lake | place: USA: Lake Erie, Ohio...
CTGAGCGCGCTGACGGGAAACCCGGCCAGGAATATCTGACCGCGCCAGTCGACTATTAGCCCCCTCCAGCGCGCGGGGATTAGTCTAGCTTCTGTCCAGGACAAACCGGCCGAGTACCCTGTTGCTCGCGCCCGGGCCGCTGGCCAGATCCTCCCCTCCCGTCCCTCAGGAAGAAGGCCCCGCCATGTCGACCGTCAAAGCCTGCCTAGCTCAGAAGTCCCCGCAGATCCACTCGCTCGGCTCGTCGGCCAAGGTGGTCCGCGCCCTTCAACTGATGCGCGACAACCGCGTCCGCTCGGTACTCGTCATCGAAGACGATCAACTCAAGGGCATCGTCACCCAAGGCGATTGCGCGATCAAGGTCCTGCTGCCAGGGGCCGACGCCAACAATGTCACCCTCGGCGAGATCATGACGCGCGATCCGCTCACCGTCGGCCAGCAGGCGCTGCTCGACCAGTGCATGAAGATCATGATCGCGCGCAGCATCCGTCACCTGCCGGTGCTCGAAGCGGGCCGGGTGATCGGCATGGTGTCCATCGGCGACATCGTCAAGAACATCATCGCGCAACAGGGCGATCACATCCGCCACCTCGAGACCTACATCAAGGGTCATGCGGTCGAGTACTGATCGGCATCGATGATCCGACCCGGCGGGCCCCGAACAGCGGCCCGTCGTCGTAGGCAAGCACGACCATCTCGACCCGGCGACCAAGGTCGTCGGCCGTCGGCTCGCCGAGCAGCCTGCACATCAGCCGAACCCCGTCGTCCAGATCGACCAGGCCGATCGCATAGGCACCGGCGTGTCGAAAGGCTTCGGGCGCCACATGCACCCGCGTCCAGCTGTACAGCGTCCCGCCGGCGGCCAGCGGCACCCATTCGAGCGCTCGGCTCCAGCAGCCACGGCAGATGTTCCGCGGTGGAAAGCCCAGCTCGCCGCAAGCGCGGCACCGGGTCGTCAGCATGCGCCCCTCCGCCAGGGCATCCCAGAAGGGCCGCGTGAAGGTCGACACCCTCGGTGGAAACGGTCGGTGACCTCCGTCCATCGACACGACAGGCAGCATCATCATGCGCAGCCCTCCAGCAGATGCACCAGCGCGGCGTTGTATTTCCCGAGCTCCGAGACGGTCATGGCGAAGCGTGCCCCGCTGACCTGCCGCGCCCCGGCCCGGCCGGCCAGCTGTTCGAGCGCCTCGACGATGTCGTAGAGCGGCGTCGCCTCCGGCGGATGGCCCCGCGACAGCAGCCCGCCGCAGGTGTTGACCGGACAGAGCGAACCCAGGCTGGTGAGCCCCTCATGCGCCGCCCAGGCGCCCCGCCCTCGTTCGAACAGGCCGATCGCCTCGGTCGCGAGCACCTCGACGATCGTGCACGGCGCATAGAGCTGGAACAGCGACACATCCGCCAGCGACAGGCCAGCCTGCGCGAGGGCACGCCCGGCCGCGCCGCGCAGGCTCGCATAGTCGAGCGCATCGCTGTGCCGGTCGGCGAGCTGGTGCAGGCCTTCGTGCTCGAAGCCGCGCCCGCGCACCAGCACGTAGGGCCGGCCGCTGGAGCGGGCAAGCTCCTCGCTCACGATCACCAGCGCGGCGGCACCGTCGGCGCGTCCGGGCACCTCCAGCAAACCCAGTGGCTCGACGATGGGCCGGGCGGCGAGCACGTCGTCGACGGTGATCGGCGTGCGGTACTGGGCGAGCGGATTGTGCTCGGCATGACGGCGGTTCTTGACCGCGACGCCGGCGAGCACCGCCCGCGGCACGCAATGCTCGTGCAGATAGCGCTGCGCATCCATCGCGTACCAGGCGATGGGCACCGCGCCGAACACCGACTGGAAGTCGACATCGCCGGTGAGCCGGATGCTGTAGTCCAGATGCCGGGCGGTGGGCACCCCGGTCTCGAAGTGCACGCCGACCGCCAGCACGCAGTCGCCCTGCCCGCTCGTGACCTGATGCACCGCGGTATCGAAGGCATGTCCGCCGGTCATGCCATTGCCCAGGACCTGGATGACGGTCGAGCGGGCCCGGATGCCGAAGTGAGCCGTGAGGAAGGTATGGAAGTAGCCCTGGCGGGTGTGGTCGCCAGGATGTGCGACCACCACGCCGTCGAGGTCCTCGCGCGCGAGGCCGGCCATCGCCATCGCGGGCAGGACGACATCGACCGCGAGCTCGTGCTCCAGCGGGGCATCGGCACCCGGCGCGGCACGCTGGTACACGCCAACCGGCACCGCGCCCCAGCCGAGGATCGCCGCACGCCGCATCAGGCCGCCCGCTGGCGATAACGGTCGAGCTCCATGCGACCGATCTGGTTGCGGTGCACCTCGTCGGGACCATCGGCAAGCCGCAACAGGCGCGCGGTGGCGTAGGCCGATGCCACGCCATGATCGTTGTTGGTGCCGCCACCGCCGAAGGCCTGGATCGTCCAGTCGATCACCTGACAGGCCATCTTGGGCGCGGCGACCTTGATCATCGCGATCTCGGCGCGCGCCGCCTTGTTGCCGGCCTTGTCCATCTTCCAGGCAGCATTCAGCGTGAGCAGTCGCGCCTGCTCGATCAGGATGCGCGCCTCGGCGATACGCTCGATGGTCACGCCCTGCTCGGCGACCGGCTTGCCGAAGGCCACCCGGCCCAGCGTGCGCCGGCACATCAGCTCGAGCATGCGCTCGGCCAGGCCGATCAGCCGCATGCAGTGATGGATGCGTCCGGGGCCGAGCCGCCCCTGCGCGATCTCGAAACCCCGGCCTTCGCCGAGCAGCATGTTGGCCGCCGGCACGCGAACATTGTCGAAGACCACCTCCGAGGCGCGATCGGGCACACCGTAAAAACCGAAGACCGCGATCGGCCGCACCACGGTGATGCCGGGCGTGTCCATCGGCACCAGGATCATCGATTGCTGGCGATGGCGATCCGGGTTGTCCGGGTCGGTCTTCCCCATGAAGATGCAGATACGGCAGCGCGGATCGGTCGCATTGGTCGTGTACCACTTGCGGCCGTTGAGCACGTAGTGATCGCCGTCGCGCAGGATGCTCGATTCGATGTTGGTCGCATCGCTCGACGCGACCGCGGGCTCGGTCATCGCGAAGCACGACCGGATCTCGCCGGCGAGCAGTGGCCGCAGCCATCTTTCCTGCTGCTCGGGGGTCGCGTAGCGCGCGATGACCTCCATGTTGCCGGTGTCGGGCGCCGAGCAGTTGAAGAGCTCGGGGGCGAGGTGAGAGCGGCCCATGATCTCGCACAGCGGCGCGTACTCGAAGTTCGACAGTCCGATGCCGTGCTCGGTGTCGGGCATGAACAGGTTCCACAGCCCTTCGGCGCGGGCCTTGGGCTTGAGCTCCTCGACGATGGGCAGCACCTTCCAGGGGCCGAGTTCCTCGGCCTCGCGATAGAAACGCTGTTCGTTCGGATAGACATGGGCCTCCATGAACGCGGCGATGCGCTGCTGCAGTTCGTGAACGCGGGGTGGAAACTCGACCATCGGGGGCTCCGTGTAGCGGATCGTGGGGCGGGTTGGGATGTGTGGCCGCGGGAGGGCGGCCTGGCCTGCGGCCGAGGCGCTCAGCGCCGGATCACGATGCCGGCACGCTCGCGATCCCAGAGGCTGTCGCGACGCGCCACCGCATCCTGCTTGAGCTTGTACTTCTCGATCTTCTCGGTGGCGGTCTTGGGCAGGGCGTCGATGAATTCGACGTAGCGCGGCACCATGAAGTAGCTCATCGACTCGGCCGCAAAGCGCACGAGCTCCTCGGCCGACAGGTTGGCCCCCGCGCGCAGCACCACGTAGACCATCACCTCGTCCTCCTCGGTGTCGGCGGGCACCGGGATGGCGGCCACCTCGAGGACGGCGGGGTGGCGCGCGAGGATGGTCTCGACCTCGAAGGCCGAGATGTTCTCGCCGCGACGCCGGATCGATTCCTTCTTGCGATCGACGAACCACAGATAGCCATCGGCATCGACGCGGCCGCGGTCGCCGGTGAAGAACCAGCCGTCGACGTAGGCCTCGGCGGTCTTCTCGGGCATCTTGTAGTAGCCGGTGCTCATGGTGCCAGGCTGCGTCGGGCGCAGCACGATCTCGCCGACCTCGCCCACCGGCAGATCGCGGCCGTGGTCGTCGACGATGCGCAGTTCGCTGGCGCCGCGCGGGCTGCCCGCCGAACCGATCTTGTCGGGCCGGTCGCCCGGCACGAAACTGGTCACCGCGTAGTTCTCGCTCATGCCGAAGACCGCGGTCACCTGCACGCCGTAACGCTGCTGGAACTGCGCGCAGACTTCCGGATTCATCGGCACGACCATGCACTGGCGCAAGCGGTGCTCGTGCTCGTGCGGGCCCGGGGGGATCTTGAGAATGATGTGGCCCATCGCACCCAGCGAGTTGAACTGCGTGGCCCCGCTCTCGCGGATCTCGTCCCAGAAACGGCTGGCCGAAAAGCGGGGCGACAGGGCCACCGACGCCTCGGCCCACAGCGCCGCGTTCACGGTGTACCAGAGGGCGTTGACATGAAAGAGCGGCAGGCAGGCGTAGAGCACGTCGTCCGGGCCATAGCCGTAGTCGGCAGCGATCGCCCGGCCCACGCCCTGGGCCTGCGAATGCGGGCACATCACCCCCTTGGATGGCCCGGTGGTCCCCGAGGTGTAGACGATCAGGTGGATGTCATCGTGGCGTACGCGCTCGGGCGGTGGGCGCGATGGGTCGGCCGCGCGCAGCGCGCCCAGCGCCTCGACCGCGCCGGGCAACGCGGCACGGGCCCGCGCGATCGATGCCTCGTCGCCATTGACGAACCAGCGCCGGATCGCGGCGGGCGGCGTGCCGAGCGCCCGCAGCCGCTCGAGCCACGGGGCGTCGATGGCCAGGGCGATGGCGTCGGATTGCTCGAGGAAGTAGCGCAGCATCTCGCCGCGCGCCGCGGTGTTCAGGGGCACGCCGACCGCGCCGATCTTGCCCAGCGCCCATACCAGCCACAGGAATTCGGGCTGGTTCTCCATCATGATCGCGACATGATCGCCATGACGGATGCCGCGGGCGAGCAGCCCGTTGGCGTAGCGGTTGGTGATCGCCTCGGCCTCGCCGTAGGTGGTGATCCGGCCCTCCCAGCGCAGCAGGGGGCGTTCAGCGATCGTGTCGGCCTTGTCGGCGAGCACACGACCGATCGTGCGCTCCTCGAGGGGGTAGTCGAGAGGCATCTGCGGATCTCCACGCCGGCTCGCCCCGGCAGCGGAACGCGGGTGCCGGGTGCGCCCGTGGCGGCGACTATACACTCGGGGACAGCCGCTTCCGGCGCGTGCGCATCCGTCCCTCGGAGCCCCCCCATGCCCCCCACCGACGATATCGAAACACCCTTTGCGCGCGCGCAGGCCGTCGTGCTGCCGGCCTGGATCGACCACAACGGCCACATGAATGTCGGTTACTACCACGTCGCCTTCGACCTCGCCTCCGAGCCCTTCTTCGAGTGGCTAGGGCTGACCCCGCAGCTGCGTCGCGAGCATGCGTCGTCGACCTTCGCGCTCGAGTCCCATCTGCACTTCCTGCGCGAGGTCCGCGAAGGCGACCGCCTGCGCTTCGAGGCCCGCCTGCTCGACGCCGACGGCAAGCGGCTGCACTTCTTCCAGACGATGCACCACGCCGAAGAAGGCTACCTCGCGGCTACCTTCGAGACGCTGAGCATCCACATGGACATGCGCGTGCGGCGCCCCGCACCGATGCCGACACCGATGGCGGAACGCGTGCAGGCCGTGCTCGCCGCCCATCGATCGCTGCCTCGGCCCTGGCAGGTTGGCCATGTGATCGCGGCCCGCTCACCCAGCCGCCCACCGCCCCCTGTCGCGTGAACGGACCACGCACCGAGGGTGCGGGCGCGATTCCGCCTCCAGCAACAGCCACGGGCGCAGGCCCGCTGCCGCCCGAGGAACAACTGAAGGTCGTCAGCGGTCTGCAGGTCGGCATCTTCGTCGCCGCGCTTGACTCGACGCTGATCGCCGTCGCGCTGTTGTCGATCGCGCGCGATCTCGGCGGCGCGAGCCTTATCGCCTGGGTGGTGGCCGGCTACACGGTCGCGGCCACCGTGGCCACGCCACTCTACGGCAGCCTCTCCGACACCTACGGCCGCCAGCGCATGATGACGGTCGCCATCGCGATCTACGCGCTGGCCTGCGTCGGCTGCATGCTGGCGCAGACCATGCCCCAACTGCTCGCGCTGCGGGTGCTCCAGGGACTGGGCGGCGGCGGGCTGATCGTGCTTGCGCAATCCACCATCGGCGACGTGGTCCCACCGACCGAGCGCGGCCGCTACCAGGCCTGGCTGTCGGGCACCTACGCGCTGGCCGCCCTTACGGGGCCAGTCGCTGGCGGCTACCTGACCACCTGGTTCGGCTGGCGCGCGGTCTTCGCCGCAACCCTGCCACTGGCTTTCATCGCGCTGCTGCTCACCCGGCGCATCCTCGCGCGTCTGCCCAGGCCGGCACGGACCGCGCGGATCGACATCGCCAGCGTGCTGCTGCTCGCAGGCGGCCTGAGCGCGCTGATGATCGCCCTCACCCGGCTAGGCCAGGGCGCAAGGCTGCTCGAGGCGACTACGCTGCTCCTGGTATCCGGTGCGGTGCTGCTGCTGGGGGTCTTCGGAGGCCGGCAGTTCCGGGTTGCGGGCCCGGTGATGGCGCCCGATCTGCTGACCGAGCCACAGGTGCTGTGGGCCAGCCTGTCCTCGGCGCTGGTGTTCTTCGCGATGACCGGCGGCGCGGTGATGCTGCCGCTGGCGCTGCAGGCCGTCGCCGGCCATCCGCCCGACCGGGTGGCCCTGCTGATGCTGCTGCATGCGCTCGCGGTGCCCTGCGGCGCCTTCTTCAGCGGTCGGATGATGCCGCGCACAATGCGCTTTCGCCGCAACATGCTCGCCGGATCGCTGCTGGCAGCCTGTGGCTCCACAGCCCTTGCGATGCTGCACTTCGGCTCGCCGCCGGCGGTGGCCGCCGCGATGTTCGCCACCGGTCTGGGCATCGGCATCTCGCTGCCACCCGGCATCGTCGCGGTGCAGGTGGCGGTCGCCCCGGGCCGCATCGGGGCGGTCACCGCCTTCCTCGGACTGGCGCGTTCGCTGGGCAGCGCACTGGGGCTGGCCATCCTGGGCGCGATCCTGTTTGCGGTGATCGGCGCGGCGGGTGCCGGCTCACCCGCCACGCTGATCCGCGAGGCCACGGCTGGCGACCCGGCGCTTGCACGGGGCTTCGCCGCGGTCTTCGCCTGCAATGCCGCGGTGCTGCTGCTCTCCGCAATCGCCACCACCCGCCTGCCTGCCACCGCCAGGGGCTTTCGCCCGCCCCTACAATGAACGGGGCTTCCTGATCACGCATCCGGCGCGCGATGCGCGTCGGCACCCACCGCCAATCCCACGCAAGGAGATATCCATGGGCAGCACCGTCAGCTTCAACCGCCCCGATGGCAAGTCGGTCAACGGCTACCTCGCGCAGGCCGACAACCCGGCGGGCTCGATCGTCGTCATCCAGGAATGGTGGGGGCTCAACGACCAGATCCGCGGTGTCGCCGACCGCCTCGCGCAGGCCGGCTATACCGCACTGGTGCCTGACCTGTACCGCGGCAAGTCGACGGTTGAGGCCGAGGAAGCCCATCACCTGATGTCGAACCTCGACTTCGGCGACGCCGCTTCGCAGGACATCCGCGGCGCGGCGCAGTTCCTGAAGGCCCGCGGCGGCAAGGTCGCGGTCACCGGCTACTGCATGGGCGGCGCGCTCACCGTGCTGTCGTCGATGATGGTGCCCGAGATGGACGCCGGCGTGATCTGGTATGGCCTGCCGCCGCTCGAGTTCGTTGATGCCTCGAAGATCCGCGCCCCGCTGATCGCCCACTGGGCGACGCAGGACGCCGCCTTCGCGATCGCGAACGTCGACGAACTGGAGGCGAAGTTCCGCGCGGCCGGCGTCGACTACACCGGCTATCGCTACCTCGCGCAGCACGCTTTCGCCAACGAGACCGCGATGGGCCCGAATCGCATCGCGATCACCCAGTACGACCCGGTCTGGGCCCAGATCGCCTGGGATCGCAGCTTCCGCTTCCTCGGCCGCACTCTCGGCTGACGGCGCGGGCGCAGCGTTCAGCTGTCCTCGCGGCGCCCCCAGGCGGGCGCCTTCTTCTCGACAAAAGCGCGGATCCCCTCGCGGGACTCCGCGCTGTTCGCCAGACTCACGAAGTTCTCCACGGCATTGGCCACGCCGCGCCGATAGTCGCTGTCGAACTCGCGCAGGAAGTCGGCCCGCCCCCGGCGCATCACGCCGGGCGCCTTGGCCGCCAGCAGCGCCGCAAGCTCGCGCGCGGCCCCGAGCGCCTGCCCCTCGTCGACCAGGCGGTTGACCAGGCCGAGCTCGCGCGCTTCGTCCGCACCGAAGCTGCGCCCGGTGAACAGCAGGTCGAAGGCGCGGTGCCGCCCGACGATGCGGTGCAGATGGGCGAAGTGGATGGCGGGAATCAGCCCGACATCGATCTCCGGATAGCCGAACGTGGCGGTGCGTTCGGCCACGATCAGGTCGCAGCCGATGGCGATGGTCATTCCGGCGCCCCGGGCCGCCCCGGCCACCGCTGCGATCGACGGTTTGCCGAGATTGAACTGCGCATCGGTCATCCGCACATAGAGCCGCTCGAGCAGCGCGTGCATCACCTCGACCGGCTGACCATCCACCGCGCGGATGTCCAGGCCCGCGCAGAAGCGTCGCGGCTGCGCGCTCGCGATGATGACCGCGCGAGCCTGCGCATCCCGCCGCGCCCGCTCCAGTGCGGCGAGCAGCTCGTCGATGAGATCGCCGTCGACGGCATTGACTGGCGGACGGTCGAGGAGCAGTTCGGCGATGCCGCCGGCAAGGCGATAGTGAACCAGGGGCATGGGATTGTTCGTGGAGTCAGGGGTTGGGGCGAACCGTGCCCTCGGGCGCCGGTCGGTATCGGCCTGTCGGGGTCAGCGCAGCGGCGGCAGCACCCGCTGCCCGCGCAGCCGCGCGAACCAGTCGCGAAACATCTGCGCGGTGTCGATGCAGTCGTGAAAACCGGCCTGCCGGATGCGGATCGTGCTGACGATCACCGGCGGCGGCTGTTCGCGGGCGTGAAAGCCGAAGCAGAAGTCGGCGTAGTGATGCGACTCGCCGAGCAGTTCGGCAAGCGGCGGTGCCGCCAGGCCGTGGGTTCGCACCACGGCCTGCCACTCGGCCTCGCGCGTGGGCAGGTCGCGCGCCAGCGAGCGCCGCGCATCCGGCGCGGTGGTCACGCCGAGCGCATCGGCGATGCCGGGCCAAAGGTTGCGCCAGACGAACACATCGCCGTTGGTGACGTTGAAGACCTGGTTGTGCGCGGCCTTGGACTGCGCGGCCCAGGCCAGCGCCCGAGCGAGCAGACGCGCGTCGGTCGCCTCGAGGATGTTGGAGGGCCCACCCGGATAAGCCATGGCCTCGCCGCGGGCCGCGCAGAGCGCCGCGTGCACACCGATCACCGGGATGAGGTTCATCGCGGCGCCCAGCGCGTCGCCGAACACCAGCTGAGGGCGCAGGATGGTGAAGGCGAAGCCCGCCTGCGCCGCGCGGACGCGCACGTAGTCTTCCTGCAGCCAGTAGAAGTTGTCGTGGGGATCGCGCGGGGTGTCTTCGCGCGCCGGCACCGCGACCGGATGCAGGTGCACGCCGTAGGCCTTCGTGCCCTGCATCAGGCTCACGTGACGCAGGGGCGCGCGCTGCGCGAGCAGCGTCTCGAAGAGGTTGCGCGCCATCGCGAGGTTGGCCTGCATCTGCTCGGGATCGCGCCAGCCCTTCACGAGGCCCGGCTTCTCGTGCAGGGCCGCGTACACCACATGAGTGACCTCACCGGCGACGCCGCCCAGCGCGCGCGCGCAGGCTGCGCCGTCGGCAAGATCGACAGGCAGGTGCTCGACCTCGAGATTCGCCGGCAGCCGAGGCGCCCGGCGCGACACCGCGATCACCCGCCAGCCCCCGAGAGCAGCGAAGTGGGCGGCCGCCGCCTGCCCGACGACACCCGAGGCGCCCGCGACCAGGACCGTGGGCGCGCTCATCACCGTCTCGGGCACGCCACTCGGCAGCACAGGCCGGTATTCATCATGCGGCGCCGTCCCCCGGCTCGAGCAGCGCCCGGTAGGCATGCCAGGTGGCGTGACCCACGAGTGGTGCGGCGACGAGCAGCAAACCCTTCCAGAGGACCAGACTCGCGCCGATCAGCACCACGATCAGCGCAGCCCACACCACCATCGGCAGCGGGTTGGCCGCCAGCGCCCGCGCGCTGGCGAAGATCGCCGTCATGGTGTCGGCGCGACGATCGAGCATCAAGGGCATCGACACGACCGAGATCGCGAACACGAGGGTGGCGAACGCCAGACCGACAGCCATCCAGACCAGCAGGAACTCGAGGTTGGACGGCTGGATGATCTGGCGGATGACGACCTTGAGATCGGGAAAGTCGGTGGTCGAGAACAGCGCGAACACCACCACCGAGACCCTCGCCCAGACGACCATCGCGAAGGTGAGGATGGCCGCGAAGAAGGCGATCGAACCCAGGTTGCGGCGCCAGCAGGTCAGCGACTCCGACAGCATCGCAGACTCGCCGCGCTCGCGCTGGCGGGAAAGCTCCTGGATGCCGACACAGACGAACGGACCCATCAGGAAGAAACCGGCGGTGAGCCCCATGGTGAGTTGCCATCGGGTGGCGTAGACCAGCCCGATCAGCTCGCCCATCAGCGCGAACACCGCGCCGTAGAAGACGCCGCGCCCGGCGGTGGCGACAAGGTCGTTCAGCCCTGCCGAAAGCCAGCGCAGCGGGGCCAGGGGTCCGACGCGACGCGCCGCGGGCACCGGTGGACGAGGGACCGACGCGGCTGCCTGCGGGCTGCTCGGTACGGACACGGACCGATCGGCATCGTGGGTCATGGCATCCCCCTGCAACGCGTCGCGTCGGGCCGGTGTCAACCTTGCCGACCCTCAGTCCAGACGCAGGTTCATCGGCCGGATGATATCGCCCCAGCGCTTGTCCTCGCTGCGGATGAACGCCGCATAGTCCTCCGGGCTTGCGCTGGCTTCCGGAATCTCGCCGCCGGCGCGCAGGCGCTCGGCGAACTCGGGAACCCGCACGGCCGCAGCCACCGCCGCATGCAGCTTGCGGATGACCGCGTCGGGCGTACCCGCCGGCGCGAGCACCGCGAACTGGGCGTAGGCGACCAGCTCCGGATAGCCGGCCTCGGCGAAGGTCTGAACACCCTCGGGCAGGCCGGCGCGCTCGTTGCCCATCGAGGCCAGCATGCGGGTCTTGCCGGCCTTGTGCATCGTGACCGCGGTCGACATGCCGTCCATCTGGACGTCGATGCGTCCCGCGATCAGATCGAGCGTCGACTGCGACGTGCCCTTGTAGGGCACGGGCACCACCCTGATGCCGAGCACCCGGCCGATCCACTCGGCCAGGATGTGCGAGGTCGTGCCGGTGCCGACGGTTCCGAAGACGAGCCCGTCGGGCCGCGTACGGGCGTAGGCCACCAGTTCGGCGACGTTGCGCGCCGGAATGCCCGCGTGCGCGTTGACGATGAAGGCCTGCTTGGAAACCGTGGAGACCGGCGCGAGCTCCGACACCTTGTAAGGCAGGTTGCGAAAGACGTGCGGGTTCACATTGGTGATGCCCGAACCGCCGAACAGCAGGGTGTGGCCGTCGCGCGCCGCCTTGGTGACCGTGGTGGTCGCCACGAAGCTTCCCGCCCCCGGCTTGTTCTCGATGACCACCGTGGTCTTGAGCAGCCGCGCCAGCTCGTCGGCGAGACGGCGGGCCGTGACGTCGGTGGCGCCGCCCACGGCGAAGGGGACCACCAGCGTGATCGGCCGGCCGGGGAATTCCTGCGCGCGGGCGGGCAGGCTCAGGCCGGCCAGCAGCACCGACAGGCCGCCGGCGACACGTCGGCGGGAAGGCGACATCGCGGCGCGAACGCCGGTGAGGATCGAGGACATGCAGCGGACTCGCGAAGGATGCCGGATTCAGGGTTCGAGGATGTTGAACATCGGCGAGAACGCATCGAGCGTTCCGAACAGGTCGGCGACTGCCTGCCGGTCGCCGTCGATCCGCAGCAGGTTCTCGTCGAGCGCCTGAGCAAAGGACTTGCCAGCAGCAAGGATGGCCGCGAGCGCTGCGCGGTCGCAGCGCACGACCGCCTGCGCGGCCGGACCGTGCGACCCAGGTCCGTGGCTGAGCGCGCCATGGCTGAGGGTCAGGCGATGCGATGAGGATTCGCCATCCATCAGCCAGTCGAGGCGCAGCGCGAGGCCTGCCGCCTTCGGGCCGTTGACGCGGATCGCGAGATAGTCGAAGAACATCGGCATCGGCATCATCGCAACCACGCGCGGTGCCACCCCACCCTGCGCCCCGGGCGGCGATTTCGGCGCCCCCAGGCGCAGCTCGCGGGCCCCCAGCAGAAAGGCGTTGCGCCAGGTGCTCGACTCGCTCTGGTAGCCGAGCTGCTCGAGCGCATCGGCGCACAGCTCGCGCGCCGCCCGATCGGCGGGATCGGCGAAAACCAGGTGATGGCTCACCTGTGCCACCCAGCGATAGTCGCCCGCCTCGAAGTCACGCCGCGCGCGCTCGAGCACGGCAGCCGCGCCACCCATGTACTCGACGTAGCGCCGGGCGGCAGCCTGCGGCGCGAGCGGGTGAAGATTGACCGGATTGCCGTCGTAGGGACCGAGGTAGTGGGTATAGATCGCGCGCACGTTGTGCGCGATCGCCCCGTAGTAAGGCCGCGCATGCCAGCGCGCCGCCAGCGACGCAGGCAGCGCCACCGCTTCGGCGATCTCGTGCGGCGTATGGCCGTGGCTCATCAGGCGCAGTGTCTGGTCGTGGAGGTAGCGGTACATGTCACGCTGCTCCTCGATGAAGCGGCGCACCCGCTCGCGGCCCCAGGTCGGCCAGTGGTGCTGCGCGATGCAGACCTCGGTGCGATCGATGAAGGCGTCGAGCGCACGATCGAGGTACTTGGACCAGGCCAGCGCATCGCGGGTCTTGGCACCCCGGATCGGGCACAGGTTGTGCATCGTGTGGCAGCCGTTTTCCGAGAGGTTCAGCACGCCGGAAGCCGGGAGGAAGAAGTTCATCTCCGCCGGCGCCTCGGTCTCGGGGGTCAACTGGCACACGATCTCGATACCGTCGACCCAGAGTGTCTCGGTGGGCTCGACCACGAGCCGGTTGGGCGCGATCAGGCTCTGCGTACCTCGCCCGGTCACCTTGCCCAGACCGCTGTCCACATGGCCGCGCGGCCCGCGCGGCAGGGTGGGACCGAACTGGAACATCGAACGCCGCCGCATCGGCACACCGGCGAGCACGTTCTCCGAGATCGCCTCGTGCATGAAGCCGTCGGGTGCGATGACCATCACCTCGCCGCTTTCGGCCTGCGCCGGCGTGATGACGCCCTCGACCCCGCCGTAGTGGTCGGTGTGACTGTGCGAGTAAATGACCGCCCTCACCGACCGATCGCCGCGATGGGCGCGATACAGGGCGAGCGCCGCCTGCGCGGTCTCGGTGAACATCAGCGGATCGATGATCACGATCCCGGTGTCGCCCTCGAGGATCGTCATGTTCGCGAGATCGAAGCCGCGCACCTGATAGACGCCCGCGGCGACCTCGAACAGGCCGTGCAGCCGGTTCAGCCTGGCATGCCGCCACAGGCTCGGATTGACCGAGTCGGGAGACTGCTCGTCGTCGAGGAAGTCGAAGCTCGCCATGTCCCATACGACATGGCCCCGAGGGCTCAGGATGCGCGCATCCGGGACGCTGCCGAGCAGGCCGCGAGCCGCGTCGTCGAAGGACTCGCGATCACCGAAATCGAGGCTCGAGAAGACCGCACGGTTGACGCAGCAGGTGTGCGCGCTCGCCGCCTTCATCGGCTGGCCGGGATCCTCGACAGTCGCCACCTCAGGACTCCAGCAGCATGCGGAAGTCGGCACGCACACGCCGCGCCTCGTCACCGGCGGCCGGCACCGCGCCACCCATGCCGAAATAGCCGTGGATCAGTCCTGCACCGTGATGCTCGAGCACCCGCACACCGGCCTGCCGAAGCGCGCGGGCGTAGGCCTCGCCCTCGTCACGCAGCGGATCGAACTGCGCGGTGCACAGCACGGTGGGCGGCAAGCCGGCGAGGCTGGCCGCGCGCAGCGGCGACACTCTGGAGTCGCCACCGGGCCCGCTCGCCCCGAGGTAGTGGTCCGAGAACCATTGCATCACCGCCAGCGACAGGAAGTAGCCCTCGGCGTTGGCGGCGCGCGACGGATAGTTCCGGTTGAGGTCTTCGTCGCGGAAGTGGCCCAGCACATCGGTCACCGGGTAGACCAGCAGCTGCGCGTGCAACCGCGGGCCGCTCTCGCGTGCGGCGATCGCCACCGCCGCGGCGAGATTCCCGCCCGCGCTGTCGCCGGCCACCGCCAGTGGCTGGCCGGCGCCGCCAAAGGCCTGCGGATGGGCTCCGACGTGGCGCACGGCGGCGAGCGCGTCATCGAAGGCAGCCGGGAACCGCGCTTCGGGCGGGCGCCGATAGTCGACACTGACCACGGTGGCATCGAGCTCGATCGCGAGCGTACGTGCCGCCCGGTCGTGGGTCTCGAGATCGCCGGCCACCCAGCCGCCGCCGTGGAAATACACCACGGTGGGCGCCACCGCACGCAGGGTCCGGTAGACCCGCACCGGGATGGGTCCGTCAGGCCCGGGCACCGTCGCGTCCTGAACGCTGCCAGGATCGGGCAGCGGCTGATCGTTGCGCGCCGCAGCCATCGCCAGCAGCGAAGCGCGGGCGCTCTCCGGTGTCATCGTGGGCACGTCGCGCAGCGGCATGCGCGGGATGATCTTCGCGATCTCGGCGTCCAGGGGCATGGCTTCTCCATCGGGCAGTCGGTGGGCCGGCGCACGGGCCGCCGGCGGTTCGGGCACCGAGCATAGCCGCGACCGGGCTGGCACCGCGAGCCACCCATCCGGTCACGGGTCCGGGATTCCGGAACCCGGCGTCTGGGCCGCCCGCCGCGACGAGCCCTGCGCATCAGGCGGCACCGCCGTATCATCCGGCGGATCCGGCTGCGCGCAACGCAGCCTCACCGGGAGTGCATCACATGGCATCGACCTACGATCTGGTCATCCGCGGCGGCACCCTCGCCGACGGTCTGGGCAACGCGCTGCGCGACGGCGACGTCGCCATGAGCGACGGGCGAATCGTCGCCGTGGGGCGCATCGAGGGCAGCGGCCGTGAGGAGATCGATGCGCGTGGCCGCCTGGTCACCCCGGGCTTCGTCGACATCCACACCCACTACGACGGTCAGGCCACCTGGGATGAGCGCATGCAGCCCTCGAGCCTCCACGGCGTGACCACGGCGGTGATGGGCAACTGCGGAGTGGGCTTCGCGCCGGTGCGCGTCGACGATCGGGATCGCCTCATCGAACTGATGGAGGGCGTGGAGGACATCCCCGGCGCGGCGCTGCACGAAGGTCTGGGCTGGCAGTGGGAAAGCTTCCCGGAGTACCTCGATCAGCTGGCCGCTCACCGGCGCGACATCGATGTCGCGGCCCAGCTACCGCACGGCGCGCTCCGGGTGTACGTGATGGGCGAGCGGGCGATGCGGCTGGAGCCCGCCACGGCCGACGATGTCCTGCGCATGCGCGATCTTGCGCGCGACGCCGTGCGTGCCGGCGCGGTGGG
>Ga0315901_10005310_pt1 | contig 15698 bp, 10 predicted proteins | sample LakEriMetagenome_10_FD_203761 | JGI IMG/M metagenome (GOLD analysis project Ga0315901, IMG submission 203761) | Freshwater fungal communities from buoy surface, Lake Erie, Ohio, United States - Buoy 2 MA116 | ecosystem: Environmental > Aquatic > Freshwater > Lake | place: USA: Lake Erie, Ohio...
AACTTGGGATTAAATTCAAAAATCAAGTCCGATACCAATCGTCCTGCAAAGATCTATCTTAATGATTTTGACAATAATGGCACAAGCGAGTGCATTATTACCTATTTTAAAAATGACGGTAAAGAATACCCGTATTATATGAAGCCCGATTTGGTGGCTCAAATTCCTTCTTTAAAGAAGAAAATATTGAAACATGCCAATTATGCCGGTAAATCAATGGAGGAATTATTTGAGAAGAATACATTAAAAAATTGCGTTGTTAAAGAGGCCGTTCAAATGCAGACTTGTCTATTTGTGAACGATGGTCATGGAAACTTTTCAGTAAAGGAGTTACCAGCGAGGGCGCAATTTTCTCCTGTTTATTCTATACTGGTTGAAGATGTGAATAAGGATAATATACCTGATTTATTATTGGCTGGTAATTTATTTGGAATAAAGCCAGAACTCGGAAGGTATGATGCAAATTATGGTACTTTATTAATGGGAGTAGGGAAGAGTAATTTTCAATACGTTCCAACTACATCATCTGGAATTGAGGCAAGGGGAGAAGTGAGAAGTTTGGGAACTGTAAAGTTGGCTTCGGGTGAAAAGTTGATACTGATGGCTACAAATAATGATAAGCTGAAAGCATTTAGGCAAAAGTAGGAAGGGATCAAACGCATTTCCCAGTTATTAATGGCAATATAGTATTATCATGGAGCTATATGGATGAAACAATTGGTTACCCGACTGAAGCCCGTTTTCGATGAACATTGGAGAGCATGTGGATACTGGACGCTTTTGAACCAGTCATGGAAGAATTAGTTTATGGGTCTAACTGCACGAAAACTTCCCTCATATTGGCGTTTATAGAGATTCCGGGTATGTGTGTGGTTCCTGATAAAGTATTGACTGCTTCTTTTGATCAGAAAAGAGGTAAGGTAATAAATGAGAAAGGATTAATAGAGATTAAAATGGTTAGTCTCACGACATGGAAAGCATCAGTTAAGGCGCTGATTGAAAAAGAGAGCCAAAGATGAATTCTTTTATGTGATAACTATTTTTGCGATTTTATGACCATTTATTTATCTCAGGTTGAAAAAAGAAAATTATTTTAATGAACAAGTATGCCACAACCATTCGGTTATAACGGTGCTATTCTGCATGTTGATCTTACTAAAAAAAGTTTATGGGTAGAAAAGCCTTCAGAAAATTGGTACAGGCAATTCGTAGGTGGGGGGCTTATGGGTACTGCATTACTTTTGGATGGCACATCACCAGCTTTGGACGCCTATTCTGCTGAAAACTGTTTGATATTTATTTCCAGTGTTATTGCGGGGATAGAGGCACCTGGATTGGCTCGGTTCAGTGTTGTTACAAAGTCTCCTTTATCACAAGGGATTGCGGAATCACGTTGTGAGGGTCCTTTCGGTACTTTTCTTAAGGGGTCGGGATATGATGCTATTGTTATTAAGGGAAAGTCTGAGCAGCCATGCTATCTTAAAATCGAGAATGGCAAGCTTAGTTTTCATAGTGCAGAGGACCTTTGGGGAACAAGTACCTGGCATACTACAAAAAAATTGGAGGAGATTCACGGCCAGGAAGATTTGCAGGTTGCATCCATTGGACAAGCGGGGGAGAACCTCGTGCGTTTTGCCAGTATTGTAACAGATTATTCCATTCAAGCCATGCGGATGGGTACGGGTGCCGTAATGGGATCAAAAAATTTGAAAGCGCTGGTTATTAAAGGAAAAAATAGTCCCGCGATTTTTGATCCTGAAGGACTGGCTAGACTGAGAGGGGAATTTCATGAGGCGATGCTGAAGAATACGCTAAGCCTTTGGCAGAAAAATCCACCTGGATTTGCTGCTTCCACTGACCTGTCAGACTACGATACCGCATATATTGGGTTTGAAAATTATTCATCCAATCTTCGCGTTGAGAATTCTCATTATAATCGTGATGCCTACATGCCTTTTTACCGTGGGGAAAAAGCTTGTCCAGGTTGCCCGAATGACTGTATTAAAATAATTGGATCGAATGCTGAGTTTCCAGAATCGGCCGGTATACATCAGGAAGTAACCGGTTCCCTTGGTCCTAATATTGGAAATGGCGACATCGAACTCATGCTTGAGGCGAATAAACTTTGTAATCTATATGGAATTGATCCTGTTTCACTTGGGTTTACACTTAGTTTTGCTATGGAATGTAGTGCAAAAGGCATAATTGCTGAGCACCTGAAAGCAGATCGCACCTATACATTCGGGGATAAGGAAGAACTCCTGGTGCTTGTCAGGGATATAGTATTCAGGAAAGGTTTGGGAGATCTGCTTGCCGAAGGATGTCTGTCTGCAGCGAAGCAAATAGGCCATGAGAGCGAACGATTTGCACTCCATGTAAAAGGTATTGAAATGGTCAGTTTTGAGCCGCGTACCATGACTAATCTTGCAATCGGTTATGCTACATCACCGATAGGGCCTAGATATGACATATGTGAGCATGACTGGGATTTTGACACTATTTCAGGCTGGGATCATACATTGGATTACTCAAGAACACTCGGCATACTGGATCGAATTCCTATGGAGGAATTAAGCTTGCAAAAAGTTAGGCACTATAAGGCACTCAATAATTTGTGGAGTGCTTGTGATGCGCTGAATTTATGCATTTTTGCCAGTGCACCTACCCGTGTTTGGAGCCTTGAAAAAATATCAGAACTTATCCAATGTATTACCGGTTGGCATACATCATCGTATGAGTTTATGAGATGGGGTGAGCGCCGAAACCATATTATGCGTTTATATAATATCCGCGAGGGGCTTACTGCTTGCGATGACAGATTACCAGACCGCTTTTTTGATGAGCCTGTTCGCAACGGGAGGCTAAAAGGTGTTGTACTAAATAAGACTAAATTTCAGGCAGCTATACATTGTTATTATGAAATGATGGGCTGGGATTCAAATGGTGTGCCTTTAAATGCAACCTTGATAGATCATAACCTGCTTACTTACAAGTACTAAATATAAAATTTCCTTTTATTCATGTATTAGCTAAGGTTCCACTTGCCGACCCCAAATAAGGAGAATATTAGCTGTTGCGAAACAGTGAAAAATCTGATCACCCTATTTTGGGTGTCTAATGGCGGTAGGAATGCTTAGCCTTGAAATGGCCGACACAAGAATCGAATTGGAATTTAGGAATTGCATGAGTTTGCGGAATAAGTATTATTACGGAACATTCAGTTTGTCGCTGCTGTACCAAAGAACTTTGATATGGTATGGTTAATGATATAATTAGATTTAATGGTCAAAAATGGTTGGCGAAATCTTTTAGAATCATTGCTGATAAAGAGTTTGCTGAAAGTTTACAGAAATTTGTTTCTGTAAACATTTTTCATTTATGACAAACTCTAAAAAAGCGATGCTGGGCATGCGGCAGTCTTTCGGTAGTACGGTGGGGCAACCGCAATGGCAAACAACGATTCCAATGTAAAGGCTGTGGGATTTTATTTACACACAACTCCCCCCGACAACGCCCTGCCAATCAATTTACTAGGGTTGCCTACTCAAAGGAATTTATAAAACACCTGCAACCTCAAAAACCGAAGTGTAGTTACAGGGCAGTTTACCGGGAATCATTAACGTTAACTTCTCTATATCTTGCTTAAGTTCAATTTAATGTGTATTATTTACTTCTGAATAGTTACTGGCCCTAATAAACCAGAAGGAAACAGCTCTGATGTAGCTTCATGCACCCGCATGTTTGTACGGGTTTTTTGTTGGTTTTCGGGTAATTTTTTATCTCCTATCAACCGATTTGGCCATAAGTTGACCACTTCTATGCGGAGGTCATTATTCCCTTTTTTCAATGCTTTCGAAATATCCACTCTAAAAGGTTTTCGCCAAACCACTCCCAGGTCAACTCCATTCAGTATCACTTTGGCTGAATTACTTACTTGTCCAAGGTCTAAATAAAGTGGTTTTGACTTAGAATACGTATCATTTATCTGAAAATTTTTGCTATAAACAGCAGTTCCGCTATAGTGTCTTACAGCTTCTTCGGGGCGTTTAGTCCAATCAAGTAATCGTTCAAAATGAATTTTACCTTCTGATTGCTCTTTCTCAAGATCTGTTATTGGATAAAACCATTCTTGATCAAACTGCACATCCCAACCTCCGGTGATTTCTGATATTACTTGTGGGATTTCAAAGTTTTTACTACGTTCGACAAGACCTTTTGACTTCCTGGTTGGAAAAGCAATAAAGTAGGCATCGTACCCATCAAAGACCAACGGTATAATGGTTCTGCCGTTTTGCTCCTTAAATTCAGGAAGACTTAGTTTTTCACCCGTTACAGGGTTCCACAATTCTGGTTTGCGCCCGCTGACACGGAAAGCGGCATGTACAACTTCATTCTTATTCTTGCGATTTGCTAAAAAATATACTTCTGCATCCGGCGTAGTTCGGTGAATAAAATCAATAAATGTTGATTTGTTATCGTAACTTATTTGGACATCTTCTGGCAGGAGATTCCCTTTTTCGAAGACGTTAAACTGTTCTTTTACAGTTTCTTCGGTTTCGACAGGTGGATAAGTAGGAAAATGGATCAGGTTCTTGTCAAGCACCTCAAAATCAGGAATAATGGCTTGTTTCAACAAGACTTCGCGTATTGTTTTACCGTAAATTACACGACCTTTTCCAAACCTATGATCAGTTATTGTCGTACCGTTGATGGTTCCCCATAATTGGTTGGCTATCGCTTTTACGGTATCATCGCATTGCGGATAATTCAGTAATCCGGGGTCGTAGGTCGGGCGTGGCCCGATGACCGTAGCGCCTGCTTCAACCAACGATTTAATTTTCCGGATAACTTCTACGGGCATAAAGCTCTTCTCTGGCAGCGACAGTACAGCGTAACTTAAACCGTCGGGAAGAACGATTCGGCCATTTTCGACTGAAAGACGGGTTAGCAAAACCTCCGCATTACAAACATCATAATCGTATCCTTTTCCAAGTGAAGGATTTACATGTTTGCCAGCGACAACATTAGGCGCCCAATCGCCATTGTAAAACAATACGTCGCCTACAAATAATCCGCTCTGGAGTACCGATGAAATGCGACTCAGGTAATCAATCCATGAACCGGCAGTCTGATTCCACCAGGTTACATTAGGGTTGAAATGCGTTCCTGCACCGTACTCGTAACCGGGCATCCCGTCCTGTGGGCGTTGCAGGGTTTGTGTGTGAAAGGCAATGCGATTGATGCCTTCACAGAAAGCCCTGTCGGCTATTGGTTTCAATTTTTCGGGCGTTTCTTCCCAATGCGTTACACTGGTAAATGATTCAGCCGTTGCAATTCGTTTTCCGTAAATATGCGCAGCAGAGGCCGTTTGTTTGGTAACGTAATTCTGATTATTGTTATCCACAAAATACTTATTGGACCAAAACTCACCCATCGGGCGATCTGCTTTTCCTAAATTTTTCAAGGCATCAATACAGACCGTACCCGACCAACTGGGACCAGCCGATTCCGATTCGGTCAGCATACCATGTTCGTGAGATATTTCTGTCAAGCGCCCGAGCGATTCATCGGCAAAAAGGTCTGCAGCCGTCTTACGATAATCGTATAAAAACCGGTCGGATATCCCGGCGCTTCCTACAATTCGCCCGGTAAAAACAGGGAGATAGGGTGTTGGATCGTAGCCACGATAGGTTTTGAATTTCTTCAGTAATTTATCTGTCCAGTTTGGATAGCCGTCTTCGTAACTATCCGTATGGAAATACTTCAGAGTTTTGCCTACATTCTCTTCTCCGGCATCCGCTATCAGAATATTTCCCATGTACTTAAACATGGTATCAACAGAAGCTGAATTTAACCAATCCACTGCCAATGCCCCATTGGTCATTTCGGGCAATACACAAACCAATGGAGCGCCAGTTGCAACATGGCCTGTGCGTACAATAGTCCACACTCCTGCGGGAACATCCCAATCAAGGCTGCCATCCGGTTTTAATTTACTTGTCAGGTCAATCACTTCCGCCACTGGAATAGGTTTGTCGCTACTTGTCGTCTTCAACGGAGTAAGGGTAGGCTCCATCACATCTTTCGGCAAAATAAAAACCGACGCATCTTTGCGGTTACTTTTAGCATCGAGCAATTGTAGTTGGGTAGAATCCATCAGAGATTGTTTGTCGCGAAAAGCAACTACTGCATTGTCGCGGTAATCCATCTTCTCCTCAGGCCATTCCATGCTGGATTTTACATTTAAATGATAGGGTGGTTTATACCCGCCACGAGAGTCAGGCATTGGTAATTTTCCAGTAAATTTTAATGGTCCCTGTACTTTTGTTTCCGACTGCACAAACCAACGACCATTCATTTCGGGTGTAATCCACGGACCTCCCATGGTCCAACCACTGGCACAGAAATTTACGCCAACTTCAAGGTTTAAACGGGCAGCTTCCTTAATGGTATGTTTAAATAATTCTCTCCATGCCGGGGACAAAAACTCGGGCCCTCTTACAGGAATATTGGGACTTCCCCAATTACTTGAGCAAATCAACGTTACCCCACCCATGCCTTTGGCATTGAATGCTTCCAAATCGCGGGTAATGCTCTCTTTATCTGCAAGGCTATTTAGCCACCACCAGAAACTGGTTGGCTTGGCTGTTTGTAATGTTTTCTCGAAATTGATTGGAGCGGCATCATAATTATCCGTCTGTGCAGTAATTGTAGGCAATCCAATGAGTAGATTTAAAACGGTCAGTAATATTATTTTTAAGTTCATGGCTGGTAAATATTAATTTTTATCTACAGTATGGTTAATGATATATTTATTAACGACCAATCAATTGACATTTTGAATCTTGATGGAATTTCTGTCTGGCATAGGATGAATATGGAATTTATTTTTCCGGTTGAACTCAATTTATTTTAATGGATTCTTTTGTACAGTCGTAGTATTACACCTATACCAAAATAGGCTTTACTACTTCACCTGCAACATCTGTTAATCTGTAACGCCTTCCCTGGAACTTGAAGGTAAGTTGCTCATGGTCAATGCCTAGTAAATGCATAATAGTTGCCTGCAAATCATGGACGTGAACAGGGTTTCTTTCGATGTTATAGCCGAACTCATCTGTTTCACCAAAAGTAAATCCTTTTTTTATTCCACCACCTGCGAGCCAAACTGTAAAACAACGTGGGTGATGATCGCGTCCATAGTTTTCTTTTGTTAGTTTACCCTGAGAATAATTGGTGCGGCCAAATTCACCGCCCCATATAACAAGCGTATCATCTAGTAAACCACGTTGCTTAAGGTCTTTAATTAGTGCAGCCGATGCCTGGTCTACGGTTTTGGTCATTGTTTTGATATCCTCAGGCAGATTACCATGTTGATCCCATCCCTGGTGGTACAATTGAATGAATCGTACATCCTTTTCTGCTAATTTTCTAGCAAGCAGGCAATTAGCTGCAAATGTGCCTGGAATTCGACTATCGGACCCATACATATTGAAAATATAATCTGGCTCCTTGGATAGGTCAAGTGTTTCCGGAACAGATGCTTGCATTCGGTAAGCCATTTCGTATTGCTGCATCCGGTTATTGATCTCGGGGTCTAATATTTGTTTGAACTGTTCCTGGCTCATCTTGGTCAGGTAATTCAGCATATTCCTTCTGGAAGATTTATCTATCCCACTTGGATTGTTCAGGTAAAATACAGGGTCGGGACCTGAACGGAATATAACCCCCTGGTGGGTTGAAGGTATAAAGCCGTTACTCCATAGTTTGGAATACAAGGGCTGATCTTGAGCTCTTCCTTTGGAAAGTAGTACCACAAATGCTGGAAGATTCTGATTTTCAGAGCCTAATCCATAACTCACCCAAGAACCCATTGACGGACGTCCGCCTAATTGGTTGCCGGTTTGCATAAAAGTAATTGCAGGATCATGGTTGATGTGTTCTGTATGCATGGACTTAATAAAACACAGATCATCAACAATCTTGGCATGATATGGTAACAATTCACTAACCCAGGCATTGCTCTTACCATGTTGTGCAAATTTGAATATGGAAGCGGCCAAAGGGAAAGAACTTTGCCCCGATGACATACCTGTAAGTCTTTGCCCCTGCCTAATCGACTCAGGAAGATTTTGTCCCCACATCTGTTCGAGCTTAGGTTTGTAATCAAAGGTCTCTAACTGTGACGGTGCTCCGCTCTGAAACAGATAAATCACTCTCTTGACTTTAGGCGTAAAATGTGGTAAACCTTTGGGTTTTGGCTCATTTGATGCTAATAAATCCTTTGGTAGCAACATACTAAGTGCTGCCGCACCCAGGCCTAGTCCAGTTTTCCCCAAAAAATTCCTCCTGTTGAGTTGATCATGAATGTGATCACGTGTATCTAAAATCATATTGTATATTTTTTCCTTAAAAGGTTTAGCATATGTACATCAACTTGCTATTGATCAGCTATTGGCTGCGGAGTGAACGGCAACACGGTCTTATATGGCGTGGAGCCAAATTCAGTCGTATCTGTCACAGATTGCCAATTCTGACTAATTATTTTTAATCCATATTTCTCTATTGCATTTATCGCTTCTGCTTTATCTTTTGGGTCATCTGGCAAATGTGTTTTTGTGCCATCATAACCTGCATCTTTTGATCGGTTTCAAAAAATATCCCATGAATCGTTAGCGCCCCGGCGTAGGCAACAAAAAAGTATATCTGAAGTATCCAATCCTATGCGCATAGTTTCTCCGATTAATACATCAGCCTGATTGTTTAACTCTCTTTGGGGTTTAGGCATTTTTATCTTTTGATTATAGCTTCATCGTAATTCAATATCGTATTCGCTACAATAGTATAGGCAGCAACATAGGAATCATCCAGGCTGCTGTCCATCGGATACTCGCCAATATGTGCAAGAGACGCCGCTCGATTCTTGTTGGTAATAAAGCCTTTCAACTCAGACCTGAAGAGTTGATCCATTAACTCCAATTCATTTGCTCTTGGTCTTCTTGAAATTGCAGCAAGAAACATATGTTCTATCCTTTGTTTGTGATCTGTTGTGATTTTCATGGTTTTTTGGGCCAATACCCTGGCGGCTTCCACAAATTGCGGATCATTCAATGTTACCAATGCCTGCAGTGGTGTAGCTGTATTTTGCCTTCTTACACTGCAATTTGACCGATCGGGTGAATCGAAATTTATCATCATAGGCGGTGGTGAGGTTCGTTTCCAGATTGTATACATACTTCTCCTATACAAGCTGTCACCATGCTGTTGTGTATAACTTGTAATGCTCCTTGTTGCCATTGCTTCCCAGATACCGCTTGGTTGATAAGGATAAACACTTGGTCCCCCAATTTCTCTAACCAGCAAGTTACTTGCGGCTAGCGCATTGTCTCGTACTTGTTCTGCCGCAAATCTATAACTTGGGCCGCGTGCCAGCCATTTATTGCCTGGGTCTATTTCGATGTTTTCAGGTGTTGCCAGTGAAGATTGACGGTAAGTTGCTGACAATACAATTCGTTTAATGAATTTCTTAACATTCCAATTGTCTTCCCGTAAGGTTATTGCCAACCAATCAAGCAGTTCCGGGTGTGAAGGCATATCTCCCTGATTGCCAAAATCTTCCTGGGACTTGACTAAACCATTTCCAAAATACATTAACCAGAAACGGTTAGCCATTACCCTGGTAAAAAGAGGGTTGTTTTCGTTCAACAACCATTTTGACAATGACAACCGATTGCGAGGTACCCCTTTTTGAAGCGATCCCAACTTAAAAGGTGTTTCAGCGACTACCTCCTCGCCTGGTGCATCGTAAACCCCACGATTTAATACAAATGTTTTGCGCAACTGATCCCGGGGGAGATCTTCCATAATCATAACCTCTGGGACTTTTGTTAGAATTTCAACCTCTTTTGAACGGAGACTACTATATTTAGCCATTGCCCTCATATAACCTGTATCAACTGCCAGTATGTAATGTTCTAATAATAGTTTATTATTTACCGGTGAACTTTTCTTTTCTGGAATGGAAAGAATTTCACTAACAGCATCTTTCATTTCTGCCAGTGAACGCACTTCCAGTGTAGATATTCTTCTGTTGTAAATTCTGAATTCATCAATTGCGCATTCCGAGATCATTTTTCTTCCGCGATCTGAACCTATTTCGAAAAGCCCAAATATCATATTTTCACCTTTGGAATCATGCAGAATGCTCTTTTTGAGATTGTTAGTGACTATTAGACTACTGTCATATTTTCCATCAATGAAAAGCGATACACCTTTGGCTTTAGCGCTGCCATCATATGTTAATGTCAGGTTGTTCCAGTTTTTCAGCGATATTTTTTTTGTTGTTTTTAATTCAATACAGTTTGCAGGCCAGGTATGACTAATCAACGCAGTAAGGGTTTTGTCAGGATTGAGATAAACAGAAAAACCTCTATATCCTTCATAGTCATAGTTACTTCGTTGGAAAATAACACCACTCGTACTTTCTTTCATGGGTTTTAGCCAGAGATTAACAGAGAACGCCTGGTTGTTCTCAAAGTTCAACCCCTTTTGGAATCGTTTATCTGGTGCTTGAAATTTTCCGTTGATCTTATCAAGTCCATCAAGATATATATTGATCCCCGCATCACCCGTAAAATTTAACGCATTACCTATCTTGCCTGGTACTGTAATTGGACGGAGGACAGGATCTCCATTAAATTCAGCCTTATATTGTAGCTGTGTTTTATTCGTGTTTTTTACTGAAGGATTTTTATTATCCATGGGCAAATAAACCAGTAATCCTTTTTCAAGGGAATTTGATGGTTTATTTTGGGTTTTCCATTGATTAAATATTTCGGTGTACTGTTCTGGCTTAAAATTTTGTTCTACATCTTTCAGATTCGCTTGAATCATCTGAACAACTTGCTTTACTTCTTTATCAGTGATCATAACTGTAGGACTAGCTTCTCCTTTATAGGGGGCTTGTCCATTTTCTTTATTCTGATTGAAGAAAGCAAATAGTGAAAAATAGTCTTTCTGTGAAATGGGGTCATACTTGTGGTCATGGCAACGCGCACATTCCATCGTTAGTGCCAGGAATGCTTTTCCGAATGTATTGGTGCGGTCGGCAACGTATTCGGTACGGTATTCCTCTGGTACTACGCCACCTTCAACTGTTTGCGCATGTTGTCTGTTAAAGGAGGTGGCTACAAGCATATCCTGTGATGGGTTTGGTAGTAAGTCGCCCGCCAACTGCCAGGTAATAAATTTGTCAAAGGGTAGATTCTCATTAAATGATTTTATCACCCAATCACGATAGGGGAAAGCATTGCGAAATATATCATCCTGGTAGCCATGGGAATCGGCATACCTGGCGAGATCAAGCCAGGAGGTAGCTTGTTGTTCGCCATAATGTTGCGACTGAATTAATTGTTCCACCACTTTTTCGTAGGCGTCAGACCTGGTGTCTTTGAGGAAGGAATCAACTTTTTCGGGCGTTGGTGGTAATCCTGTTAGATCCATATAGACCCTTCGTAGCAATGTGGTTTTATTTGCCTCTGGATTAGGTTTTAAGCCCTTTTCCTTCATTTTCGCTAATGTAAAGTGATCGATCTCATTCTTTACCCATTTGGTCTCTTCGTCAGATGTCAGGTTCCAGCGAGCCCAGATGCTTTTACCCACTTTGGGCACCTCAGGCTTCTCTATTTTTGTTAGCGACCAGTGCTCCTTGTATTCAGCACCCTGTTCGATCCATTTGATAAGAACGGCCTTATCTTCGTCTGATAGGCTTAGATGAGATTCGGGGGTAGGCATGACTTCCTCCGGATCAGTACTCAAAATGCGATAAATCAATTCGCTTTTCCCTAGATTACCCGGAACAATTGCTTTCTCCCCACTTTCGAGTTTCATTGTTGCGCCTTCACTCGTAGCCAGCTGTAGACCAGCTTCTATTTTGTTTTTATCAGGGCCATGGCACTTAAAGCACTTATCGGAAAGGATAGGCTTGACATGAATGTTGTAATCGATATTTTTTGGAATACTCCCTTCGTAAGACAATACTTCCTGCGGAATATCCACCCCGGAAGAACATCCTAATGTTAAGGAGAAAATTACGACGAATAGTCCGGTAGAAAAGCATGTTATCCTGCTTTTTAAAAAACGTAAAGGCATAAAATTAATTTCGTTTATTTGAAAGTAATGTTTTTCCATCCCCAATATTGATATCACATGTTGGCAGTACTTTATTTAAAGCCGCTACCGCAGTTTCACTAGTGTTGGTTTGCCAGATATAAATATTTCTAAGGGATTTCATATTTGAAAGGGTGACCAATCCTTTATCAGTTATCCCAGTACCTACAAGATTTAGATATTGAAGATGTTTAAGATCTTTTAAGTAATGTAGTCCTGCGTCGGTTATACCGGTATGCTCCAAATTAAGCCGTGTAAGGTTCCTAAGTTGGCCAATCGTCTTCATGATTGAATCTGTAATTTTTGTGTTGCCCAATTTCAACCAGGCTATGTCATCCTTTAATAGAAGGAGATTTTTAAGTTCTTCATTTTCTATACCAGGATTATTAACCGCATTAATACTTAACCATTGGTGTTCTGGGCTAATCTGTGCGGCTACCAGTTTAAGATTTTTTACGGCTTCCAAGTGTTTAGGATTTAAAGGCGCAAGCTTAACATCAGGAAACTCTGGTTTTGCCGCTGATCCACTGTCATTGAAAATTTCTTCGTTTGGATGGAGGATAGCCAGGGTGGCTGAGACATCTTTGTCAATGGGCAACTGATTTACTTTTTTGTCCATCGAAGCACCCGAATTTATCCACCATTGCACCAGGAAGATTTCTTCGCTTGTCAGTTGGACCTTTCCCTTAGGGGGCATTCGGTGTTTGTCATCCAATGGTAGTTTTATGCGCTTGAACAATTCACTTTTACTAATGTCTCCCGAAACCACCACCGGTCCTTTTTTTCCGCCTTTCCATAGCATTTCAGGGGTGTCCATTCTTAGGCCGCCTTTTTTCTTATTTGCATTATGGCATTGATTGCATTTTTGCTCAAAAACAGGTTCAATTAAATCGGTGTATACAAACGCTTCCTGGATATTGGTAATAGGCTTTCGTTCTTTCCTGGTTTCACTTTTTATGCCTAGTATGCCTAATACAGGTTCGCGAAGATATTCTTCACCATGGGTTAGCACGCCACCAAAATGACCGGCGGCAGCAAGAAAAAGTGTCAGAGAAACTAAGAATATATTACTGAGTATTTTATTTGTATAGCCAAGCTTTTTGGCAATAAAAAATAAGGATGTAAGAACTGCAAGGCCAATTCCCATCCATTTGTGTAATTGCAATGTTTCTTCATCATATTCGCCACTTTGAGACAGCATGTAACCTGCGATACAGGATAGAATGGCAAACAGCATTGCCCAGAAACTACTTATTACAACGGCGGGTTTAAGTACTGCAAATCTTTCCTTGCCAGCCAGAAATTCAAATAAAATCAATATCATTAAAATGCCAATAGGAAGATGTACAAGCAGTGGATGAAGTCTTCCAACTAATAGATCTATATCTGATATGGTAGATTTTAAAAGAAACATTCAAAGTGTTTTAGAGCGGGGTTACAATTTCCTTCTAAAATATTGCAATAGCGCATTTAGAATAAATTAGAAATCATTTTTAGTAATTCAGAAACGGATTAAGTTGCCTTATTATCTGTAGGAAAAAAGGTGAGCTAAGTTCTGTTATTTATGGTTGAAAATATCGTTAAAATTTGTTTTTTTAGATGCATGACAGTGTATGACAGTTATATGATTTTTATGCCCTTAATTTACTTGGTTTAGTGTTTTGCAGTAAGATCAGATCTATTTTGATTTTATTTTTTAGAGATGAGATTAGCCCTGTTGTTATTAACCATTCAATTGTATTCTTTGCCAGGAAGTTGTCAGATCGTTTGGCTTTCTACAGCAATGAATGGTCTTAATGTTTCTGCAAGGGTTAATCATTATGATCCAAATAGGAGTAATTTGCTGATTGATCGAAAATCGACCAGGCTTACATTAGACAAAAGCAGAATAATGATAGGGGAAAGTGTCTGGGAGATAACGCAGAGAGCGAAGCGGAAGTATGTCTATTCCCGCTATTGGATTTCAATCAAAAGTTTCAGAGAGAGGATTTTGGCTTTGTTTCCAGCAACAAGGAGATTTTGGAGATTATGGAATTGATATTGAGGAGAATGACAATCGTACAAATGCTACGATTACTTTGACTTCTCCTGTAGTCAGGGAAATCCGAAGGCATTGGTTAGCAAGATGAATAATAAACAGTTGGAATTATTTATTTATAACCCGAATGCATATGATGCATCAGTAAAAGTGCTGGTGGAAGACGCTATGTTAGCAGCATCTCCCCTAGGACAGAATGCATTTGTAAATTGGACAACAATAAAAGTGGCTGCTGGCAAAAAAATTAAATTGAAGTGTAAAAAATAGAAATTATTGTAGTATAAATTAACTAAAAATTCAATTATGAGCATAAAAGTAGGTTGTTTTGCACTGATTAATCCTTTTCAAACGCTTGACAAGCAATTATCACAGATTCAAGCCTGGGGTTTTAAGTTTGCGGACGTGACTGACAATACCGATGGAGCTTGCCTTGGTGCCGAATTTGGTTTTACTGCGGTTGCAAGTCTGGATGCAAATCCTTTTGACTTGAAACGAATGTTTGAAGACAAAGGCATTGAAATTACAAGTGTTTGTGCCCATGCCAACTTGCTTGATCCAGCAGCGCCATGGCGATATGGGACAGCCCAGATCATGAAGGCGGTACGACTCGCTTCTGCAATTGGTGTAAAGCACGTAATTACTACTGAAGGGGAGCCACATACGTATTTTGGTCATAATCTTTCTGTTGAAGAAGCATTATTTACAATAGCTGAAAAACTTTATGAACCCCTCCGATTGGCAGAAGATATGGGTGTGAAAATTTTGCTCGAACCGCATGGTCATATCACCGACTCGATTGATCACATGGGGAAACTTATTGAAAGAATTGATTCTAATGCTTTGGGTATTAATCTTGATACTGGTAACTTATGGCTGGGAGGCGGGGATCCAGTTGCCTTTATTAAACGCTTTGGTCATAAAATTGAACATGTTCATTGGAAAGATATGCCTGCCGATATGATAGAAAAGCGCGGAAAAATATTTGGTTGTGGTATGGCTACAATTCCATTGGGAACTGGTGTAGTTGACATTAAAGGGGCCTTTGAGGAACTTCAGAAAATTGATTTTAATGGATTCACAACATTGGAAGTTGCCGGAGAACAGGCTGTTTTAGAGAGTTACCGGTTTTTACAATCTCTTGGTGCGGAATAATCTCTTTTTATTTTTAATGATCATGCTATGAGGCTAATGCTTTCTTTAGCTATTGTTGTGCTGCCTTTTGTCTTATTTTCTTTTCTGAGTATGGATACTGCTCCTATGAGGATATTGGTCTTCACTAAGACAACGTCTTATCGACATTCATCTATTAAGGATGGGATTAATATGTTTGTAAGGCTGGGTAAACAGAATAATTTTCTTGTGGATACGTCTGAAAATGCAGCAAACTTTTCTGATAGCAATCTAAGAAAGTATAAAGCTGTTGTATTTCTCAATACTACTGGTGATGTTTTGAACGATATACAAAGGGCTGCATTTCAAAGGTATATTAGGT
>Ga0315901_10005314_pt1 | contig 15693 bp, 21 predicted proteins | sample LakEriMetagenome_10_FD_203761 | JGI IMG/M metagenome (GOLD analysis project Ga0315901, IMG submission 203761) | Freshwater fungal communities from buoy surface, Lake Erie, Ohio, United States - Buoy 2 MA116 | ecosystem: Environmental > Aquatic > Freshwater > Lake | place: USA: Lake Erie, Ohio...
TCATCCAGTCTTCGTAGCTGTGCCGCTCAAGTATTCGCATGGTTTCCTCGTCTTCCGCCACTGATGCCTAACTACCTGTTCAAGGCGACGGCCTACGGCCGCGCCTTAACCTTTGCGTTAGGCGCCTACCACCACGGTACGCACGTTTTGCCCGTAGTAGCCTTGTTCATTGGTCACGACGCATTCGCCCTTGATGCGGCGCCCGGTGGCACGCAGGTTGCGCAGGTATTCACCGGCCGCTCGCGGCGTGGTGCTTGTGGTGTCGTCGGTGTTCATCGCGTCGGCTGTGTGCTTGCTCATTCCGCCACCTGCGCCGGTTCGGTGGTGTTAACAATTGCTGCGGCGCGCAAGGCATCCGCAAGCATCACCGCTTCCGCGGGTTCTAGCGTCACGTAGACGCTGGCTCCGCTGCGCATGATGCAAAGCCATACGCCGTCCGTTTCTGGCGAAACGGCTATGTTTGCATCCCACGACGAGATGTAAGAAGTGTTTTTCACGTTAGCTCTCTCTTCACAGTTGTCGGGTACCACTCATCCAGCACCAATTGCAGTGCGTTACGGGCTGTGTGAAACTCGGCTAGCGTGACGTGATGGTTAATCCTGATCTGGTCTCGGTGGCGTACTAGCATCACGCGGAGCCGCTCGCGCTCGGCCGCAGCCGCGTCCGCAGGGCCGCTAGTGCGGTCAGCAATCGCGAGTCGGCGCAAAAAACTGTGCAGGCTTTCGCAGCCCCTAGGAAAATCTTCGCGGTTCAGCGCGTCGGCCAGCGCAATGACGCGCTGAATCCGCTCTAGGCAATTGCTGCCGTGGTTGATCGCGGCAGCTTCGCGCAGCAGCGTCCCCAGATCTTCCAGTTCCTCGACGCGGTCGTCAGTCCAATTAAGCTTCATCGCTCACCACTCCCTTTTGGGCTTCGAATGACAAGAGACTCTTGCGGGCCACGAATGATAAGGAACGCGCCGTTGGCAATGTCGCGCTGCTCGCGGGCGCTTTCAGGTTCTGCCCACTCGCCCTGAACAACAAGTTGTTCCAGGGCGGCGTCAATGTCATCTGCCGTGACAGTGCCGGATGCTGCGTCAGTGTTCCAGGTGTAAGTGGCTTTCATCGTCTCTCTCTGCTTAGTCACAACTGTCAAACCGTGAAACGACGACCGCGACGCGGCCGTCGGGTAACTCAGTCGTAGCGACTACCTGAGTGCCGTACCCGACGGGGTGATATCGCTCCATGTAATCGTCGATCGTGGCCTGCACGTGCGCAGGTGTGCCGACGAATTCAACGCGGATCACGATTGCACCACGCGCTGGACACGATGCAGGGGGTGCAGAATCCACCGCTCGCCGAGCCAGTCGATCGCAGCCTGGCGCTTGCGCTCCAATCTCTGCTGGTCCGTCATCTGCGCGTCTCGAAACTGCTCAAAAAGCGGGCCGGCGTCGAGGCCGAGCCATTGCTGCGGTTTGGTGTTCATGCTCTCTCTCCTTGTTGCGTTAGGCAGCAATTAACTCCACCTCTGTGCTTGAAAGTGCCTCGCCCACGCTGTTGATCAAGCATTCACGGCCGTCGATCATCACGGGGACGCCGCCGTAGTTCTGGCTGTAGTCGGTCACTGCTAGGGCGCTGATGGTGGTCATAGTGCTGCTCCTCTGTTAATGCTGCGGTGGGTGGCGTTGGAATAGTACGGCCATGAAAATATCATGTCAACTGCATCAGCAAAAATGATGTTTGCGGATAGCGGCAGCTTCAGAGGCGCCGTTATCATGCCGGCATGAAACCGTTCCCCATCTTCCGCACCGGCCGGCACACCGCGAGCAGCGGGGCGGCGCTGGACTTTTCCGAGGACGACCTGCGAGCAGCGGTCAAAGCGTACGACCCGGCGCTGCACGAGGCGCCGATCGTGGTCGGGCACCCGCGAGACAATGCGCCCGCCTATGGCTGGGTGGGCTCGTTGAGCTTCACCGATGGCGAGGTCAAGGCAGAACCTCAACAGGTGGACGCGGCTTTCGCCGAGCTGGTGAAAGCCGGCCGGTTCAAAAAGCGCAGCGCCTCGTGGTATCTGCCAGACGCGCCGAACAACCCGCAGCCTGGCACGCTGTATTTGCGGCACGTGGGCTTCCTCGGCGCGCAGCCGCCCGCCGTGAAGGGGCTCAAAGACGTGAGCTTCGCCGACGACGAGGACGGCGTGATCGAGTTCTCCGATTCGGCGATGGTAACCGGCATCCTGGCGATGTTCATGCGCCGGATGCGCGAATTCCTGATCGCCGAACACGGCACCGAAAAGGCCGATTCCGTGCTGCCCGACTTCCTCGTCGGCGACATCGAAAACGAGGCGCGCAAGCCGCCCGAGGCCGACGACGAGACACCTTCCCCTGCGGCGATGCCCGCCTATTCCGAGGACGATGCAATGACGATCGAACAGCTTCAGGCGCAAGTCGCTGCGCTCACCGCCGAGCGCGACGCGCTCAAGGCCAACGCCGACCAGGCGGCCAGCTTCGCCGAGCGCGAGACGGCGATCGCCGCCCGCGAGACGACCGTGGCCGAGGCCGAGAAACGCATCTCGCGCGCGGCCATCGAAGCGCGGATCGACGCCGTGGTGCAGGCCGGTCGCATGCTGCCCGCCCAGCGCGCCGGTGCCGTGTCGTTCGCCTGCGCACTGCCGGCCGACGCGGCGACCGTGGAGTTCGGCGAGGGCGACAAGGCCGAAAAGGTCACGCCGCGCGAACACTACCTGCGCCAGCTTGAAGCGAGGCCGAAGATAGTCGACTACCGCGAGCATTCCCGCGCCGGCGACAACCCGCCCGACGACGCGAGCGGCCCGGAGGCCGTGGCCGAGAAGGCGCGCGAGCTGGTGCGCACGCGCGCCGCCGAAGGCAAGCACATCAGCTTCACGGAAGCCGTGTCGCTGGTCATGACCGCCGAGTAACCCGGCACACCATCAGGAGAATATCGACATGCGAAACGAGGGACTGCAAAAAACCCTGATCGCCGGAGCAGCGGTGACGAAAAACCGCGTGCTGAAGTTCGGCGCAGACGACTTGTCCGCGATCCACGCGGCGGCATCGACGGACCTGCTCATGGGCGTGAGCGACAACCTCGGCGCCAGCTCGGGCGAGCCGTTCGACGTGATCATCGACGGGATTGCGCTGGTCGAGTACGGCGGCAACGTGACCCGCGGCGACATGCTGACCTCCGATTCGGTCGGCCGCGCCGTGGCTGCCGCGCCCGCTGCGGGCGTGAACGCGCGCGTGATCGGGGTCTCCATGATCTCGGGTGTGCTGGGCGATATCGGCAGCGTCCGACTGGCCCCGGGCCGCATCCAGGGCTAACCCTCCGAACCTGAAAGGACATCGCAATGAAATTCCCGTTTACCCCGGCCCCGCAGTACACCGCCATCGCGCTGGCCTACCAGAACCGCACGATGATCGCGGACCAGGTGCTGCCGCGCATCGGCGTCACCGCGCGCGAGTTCAAGTGGGATCTGCACACCCGCGCCGACCTGTTCACCGTGCCGAGCACGCGCGTCGGGCGCAAAGGCGCACCGAACGAGGTCGAGTTCACCGCCTCCGAGCAGACCAGCTCGGTGGACGACTTCGGCCTTGATGACGTGATCCCGGTCGAGGACGTGCAGGCCGCGGCCAACAAGCCGGGCCTCGACCCGATCGGCCGCGCCGTCGAAGGGCTGACGCAACTCATCATGCTCGACCGCGAAAAGCGCTGCGCCGACCTGGTGTTCAACGCGGCCACCTACCCGGTGGGCAACAAGGTGCAGCTCTCCGGCAACGACCAGTGGCAGCAGTACGCGCAGGCAGTGAGCGACCCCACGGCCGACATCATGGCGGGCAAAGAGGCGGCGCTCATGCCGCTGAACACCTGCGTGATAGGCGAGCGCACGTGGTTCGCGCTGCGCCGGCACCCGAAAATCCTGGCGGCCATCTTCCCGGTCAACTACTCGGGCGACGGCATCATCTCGCTCCAGCAGTTCCAGGATCTGTTCGAGTTCGACCAGGTGCTGGTCGGCCGCGCGATGATCAACACCGCCAAGCCGGGGCAGACGGCGACGCTCTCGCGCGTGTGGGGTAACCACTTCGCGATGATGCACATGAACCCGCTCGCGTCCCTGCGCGGGAACGGCATCACGTTCGGCGCCACGGCCGAGTACGGCACCCGTATCGCCGGTTCGATGGACGAACCGAAGGTCGGGCTTCGCGGCGCAACCCGCGTGCGGACCGGCGAGTCGGTGAAAGAGCTGATCACCGCGGCCGACTGCGGCTACTACATCCAGGACTGCATCGCCTAACAGGCGGCACCCTGACCGTGCAGCAGGCGGGCCGGTGCTGCAACGTGCCGGCCCGTTTCAAATCGAGGGACTAGGACATGAGCAAGCACAAGCAGGACGCCGTCGAGGCCGTCGAGGCCGTCGAGCCAGAGCAGCAGGCCGTCGCGCAGCCGCCCGTCGAGCAGGCCGAGCCCGGCTATCTCGTGGTCTGGCACGTGAAGATCGCCGGCGAGCTGCACGCGCCGGGTTCCCGCATCGAGCTGGACGACGAGACGGCGGCGCCGTTCCTCGCCTCCGGCGCCATCGCCTAACAGGAAGGCGCGCATGGATCAGTTTTTCGCCAACGGCAGGCAGGGCCTCGGCACTGGCCTGATTGACCTCGACACCGCCGTCCTGAAGGCAGCGCTACTGCGCGGCTACACTTACAACGCCGCGCACACGTTTGTGAGCGACGTGACCGGCGCGGGCGGCACGCTGGTATTGACCAGCTCGGCGCTCGGCGGCGTGTCGTTCACCGACGGCGTGCTGGACGCAAACGACGTGACGTGGAGCGCGGTGGCGGCCGGCGCGGCGATCCCGGCCATCCTGCTGTTCCAGGCCTCGGCGGTCGGCGGCGGCGCCGACGTAGCGGCCAGCTCGCAGCGGCTCGTGGCGATCCTCGACGGCCGGTTCCGGTTCACGCTCGCGGCGAACGCCAGCAGCGGCGCGGTCGCGGTCACCGTGGACGCGCTCCAGCTCGGGATCGCGAACGGCGCCGTGGCCACGCTCATCAGCGGTACCGGCCCGGCCACAATCACGCTCGGGGCTGCAGCCTCGGCCGGTGCGCGCACGCTCACCACGTCGGCACTCGGGAGCGCGGCGAACGTCGAGGCGGTGTACGAGGTTGCGTATTCCGGCGGGAACCTACCAATCACGCCAAACGGTGGTGACATCACCGCGGCGTGGAGCAACGGCGCCAACCGCATCCTGCGAATCTAGTGATGGCTAGCAACGTTATCCTCCCCGGAACTAACGAGCCGATATCCACGGACGACATCGGCACCGCGCCCAACAACGCGCACTATCAGCGCATCAAGCTCACCGATGGCCTGGCCGACAGCACGGTCCACGCCCGCGTCAAGGCCGCCAACGCCGACACCAATGACGCCGGCCTCGTCACGCGCCACACGCCGCAAAACACTTGGTGCGTGAGCTTCACGCGCGTCAACGGCTCGGCGCTCGACACGCCGGACATGACGCAGCGCCGGCTCGGCACCGGGGTCGGCGTCAGCCAAAGCAACGGCAATCTGGTCGTCACCGCTGGCACCACCGCCAACAGCGAGTTTCTGGCGCGCTCGGTCGTCTCGTTCAACGGCGCGGTCATCAAGCGGCACCAGACCATCCTGTCGCAGCGCATCGTCAACAACAACTTCGCCGTGCTGCTGGCCGATCGCATTGGCGAGGGCCTCAGCTGCACGATCAACAGCGCCACCAGCATCAGCGTCACGCTCACCGCGCACGGATTCACGGCCGCCAACGTCGGCCAGAGCATGCTGATCGGCGCCATCAGCGGCGCCAACGGCGTGCCGGGTCGGTATGCAATCGCGTCGATTCCGGATGCGAACACGATCAACTTCACGGTCGCGGGCTGGCCTGCAAGCGGTAGCTGCACGCTCGATCTGTTCGGTTGGAACTATGTCCGCTGGCTGTACACCGGCACCAGCGCCACCACCGCCAACGTCGACAGCCAGCGCATGGGCTGGAATAGCGGCGACACCGCTGCCACCATCAACACCACGGCCTCGTCGGGCCACATGGCGCAAACGGCCATTGATGGCCGCAACATCTACTTCCAGGACGGCCTGGTCGCATCCGCTGCCGCGCCAACACTCACCAGCCGCGCGCACCGCTGGATCAACATCCCCGAGCAGGACGTCGAAATGTTCCTGTACGTGTGGAGCTTCAACGGCACCACCGCGCCGGCCAGCGGCACCACCTGGACGGTCGGGTTCGTCAGCATCGAGGACACCGTCAATTTTCCGGTGTACCTGGCCGGTGTGCGCCCGCACGGCACCAGCCAGGCGCTGCCCGTCAGTGGCACGTTCTGGCAAGCGACGCAGCCCGTGTCGATTGCCACCAACACGCCCACGCTCGCGGCCGGCACCAACCTGGCCGCCGACGTGGGCATCCAGTACCGCGGCAGCGCCACTGGTGCCGCGACGCCCGTCAACCTCAGTTCCCCCGCCACGCCGGCAGCGCAGGCGGCCAAGGGTGCGGCCGGTCGCTTGATCAAGGTCTATGCCGTCAACAGCAACGCCTCCGCCCGCTATCTCAAGGTGTTCAACACCGCCGCCGGCTCCGTGGTCATGGGAACGACCTCGGCCATCCTCGATATCGCTTTACCGCCCAACAGTGTGCCCGTCGATATCTTGGTGGGCGACGGCGGCGTCGGGTTTGCAAGCGCCATCAGCGTTGCCATCACAGGTGGACGCGGGAGCACCGACAACACCGCCATCACGTTGAACGACGTGACTGGTTTCATCACCTACGCCTAACGAAAGGACCACCATGACCACCAGAGCAGCAAGTATCGACGTACTCGTGCGCGATGATGCGCAGGGCACCGCCACCGGCACCCCGTTTGGCGTCATCAACGTGGAGATGGCGCAGGGCACGACAGAAGACGATGGCGTCACCGTGGTCATCGGCAACGGGTATCTGCCCAGCATCGGATCAGCCGCGCCGGCGGACATCAAAGTCACCGTGCATCAGCCGCCCATCGAAACCCAGCCGGCTGCGCTCCTCAGCCGCGTGGATGACGCCATCGCGAACACCAGCACCCTGACCTTTAACCTGACGCCGTAACCCCATGCTGCTGCTGCTGCTAAACCAGCCGGCCAGCGGCAGCACGGCGACCGTCAATGTTGGCGGTACTGCCTCTAGGGAAGAGGCTGGCGGTGCGCAGGTTGCTGGCAGCGCGGTAACGCTGTCGGTCGGCGGGTCGGCTGAGGTATCTGGCGTTGGCGGTCTCGTCGCCACGCTCAGCGGGGTTTCGCTCGTCGTTGGTGGGACCGCGCAGCCAGAGGTCTCTGGCGGTTTCGCTGCCGCCGCTGGCGTTGCCACTTTGCAGGTTGGCGGCGCTGCCGAGCCCGACCGCGCGGGCGGCCTAGTCGCCGCGCTCGGTGGGGCGGCTCTTGCCCTTGGCGGCTACGCCGAACGCGAGGGCATTGGCGGCATCGCCTTCGGTGCCGGCGCGGTATCGCTCGCCATCGGCGGTGCGCGCGAGATTGAGCGAGCCGGCGGCGCCGCGATCCAGCCGGGCGCGGTCACCGTCGCGCCGGGCGGCTATGCCGAGCGGGAGGGGATCGGCGGCATTGCGCTTGTGCCGGGCGCCGTCACGGCCGCGCTTGGCGGCATCCGCGAGCGCGAGGTCGCGGGCGGCCTGTCCACGTCCGTGCTGGTGGACGCGCTGCGCCTGGGCGGCCTGGCTGAGCGTGAGCAGGCTGGCGGTACGCTCGCGCTAGTGGCGGCCGACAACCTGGCGCGGCGCTACCGCATTGACGCGGCTGCGCGCACCTACACCCCGACCGCCGCGAACCGAACCCTGAGCATCCCGACGAGGTGAAACCGTGAGCGACTCAATTACCGTCACCGATGGAAAGGCGCGGGTCACGAAAGATCCGAACGCGGTCCTCGACTACCTGTTTGACTGGTCGGCGTGGCTTGACGCGCACACGCCGGCCGATACCATCGCCTCGGCGAGCGTGCTGGCGACCGGGTGCACGCTCATCACGTCTACGGTCGAGGGCTCAGGGACGCGCGTGCGCGCGTGGATATCCGGCGGCACCGTCGGGCAACCGGCCGCCGCAACGTGCCGGATCACGACCGCAGGCGGGCGCGTGGACGACCGCACCCTGACCTTCACGATCAAGGATCGCTGACATGGCCTACCTGACCTCTGCGCAGTTCGCCACCGCCTACGGCGAGTCCGAGCTGTCCGAGCTGACCGGCGACGAGGCGAGCGTGTTTGACGCGGCCGAGACGGGCGCGGCCAGCCTCATCGACGGGTACCTTGCCGCGCGCTATGCGCTGCCGCTGGCGACCGCGCCGGCGCTGGTGCTGGGGTGGGCGGGCGATATCACGCGGTACCGGCTGTGGGAGGATCGCGCGCCCGAGGAAGTGCGCAGCCGGTACGAGGACGCGCTCGCGCAGCTCAAGGAGCTGGCGCTCGGGCGGATCGCGCTCCCGCCGGACGCGGGCGGGGTGCAGCCCGGCGGGCAAATCGCCTTCGGCGGGTACTCGGCCGAGCGCGTTTTCACCGCCGACACCCTCGGGGACTTCTGATCGTGGCCACCATCGACGTGCAGGTGCAGGACGACGCGCTGGTCGCCAAGCTGCGCGCGCTCGAACGCAAGGCCGGCGGAATGCAGCCGGTGTACCAGACCATCGGCCGCGTGATCGTCAACCGGATACGGCTCGGGTTCAAGCTGGGCGTGTCGCCGTTCGGCCGTCCCTGGGCGCCGCTCAAGATTCGCCGCGGCCAGCCGCTGCGCGACACCGGCCGGCTACAGCGGTCCATCGTGGCGAACGCGACCGGCGACGGGGTGGTGATCGGCACGAATCTTGTGCAGGCCGGCGTGCAGCAGTTCGGCGCCATCATCAGGCCGCGCCGGGCGAAGCGGTTGGTATTCCCCGGCCCGGGCGGGCGGATGATCTTCGCCAAGCAGGTGACCGTGCCGGCGCGGCCGTACCTGCCGCTCCTGTCGCGCAACGTGGCGAAGCTGCCGCCGGAATGGTCGGCGCTGGTTTCGCGCGCGCTGCGCGATTACTTCATCGTGAGGGGCTAAGATGTTCGCCGACACCGAACAGAAAATCATCGACCGGCTGGTCGAACGGATACCCGGCGTGACCGTCGCGCCGTTGCGCGAGCTGGAACGCGTGCCCGAAATGCGCCAGCGCGCGCCGGCCATCTTTGTGATCTACGACGGCCTGACCGCCGGGCAGGCCATCGGCACGGGCGCCGTCCAGCAGATCACGCAAGAATGGTACGTGGTCATCGCCGCGAAGTCGGCGCGCGGGGCGGGCGAATCGAACGCCGCGCGCGATCAAGCCGGCGCGATTGCCGATCAAGTGCTGTCCGCGCTGCTCGGGTATCACCTCGGCGGCGGTCGCTATTTGCGGCTATCGGATTCGCCCGGCCCCGAATACGATGCCGGCTACTGTCACCTGCCGCTCGCGTTCAGCAACGCGGCCACGTTCAAGGGCCAACCCTAACCCCCAGGAGCGAACACCATGGCGGATTACTCGTATCTCGGCAGCGGGCAGGTCTACCTGCGGGAAGTCGGCGGCGCTGCCGGTTTCCTCGAAGCGGGCAACTGCTCGGCGCTGTCCTTCGGCGTCACCGAGGACGTGAAGGAACTCAAAGACTTCACCCAGCCCGGCGGCGGCACCTACAACGAGGTCAAGCGCATCAGCGCGGTCGAGGCGAGCGTGACCATGCACGACCTCGACGGCCAAAACCTCGCGCGCGCGCTGTACGGCTCGGCGAGCGCGCTGGCCTCGCAGGCGGTGAGCAACGAATCGGCGCTGGTGTACCCGGCCGCGTTCTCGCCGTTCGCCAACCTGCCGCAGTCCTCGCCGACCCCGACCGTGGTGCCGGCGCAGGCCACCGCGCCGGCCCGGGCGAATACGACCGCTTACGCGCTAAACGCCTACGTGGTCCCGGTGACAAGCAACGGGTTCTATTACAAGGCGACCGCGGCGGGCACCTCGGGCGGCACGATCCCGACCTTTCCGACCGTGATCGGCCAGACCGTGACCGACGGCACCGTGACGTGGACCTGCGCGGGCCGCACGTCTCTGGTGGCGGGCACCGACTACGAGGTGCGGTCCTCGGGCGTTTTCGTCTACGCCGGCCGCACCCTCGCGGGCGAGACGTGGACCGTCGGATACACCCGCGTCGCGGCCGACGTGGTGCAGGCGCTCGTGTCCTCGGGCAAGGAATACGAGATCGTGTTCGACGGTCTCAACGAGGCGCGCTCGGGCAAGCGCACCCGCATCACCGCCTACCGCGTGAAGCTCGGCGCGGCGCAGAACCTCGGCCTGCTCGGCGAGGACTACGCCGCGCTCGAGGTCACCGGGAAACTGCTCAAGGACGCGAGCAAAGTCGGCGGCATCTCGCAATACTTCCGCGTCGAAATCGAGGCTTAACCCGTGGGCGAGTTCGACGTGATCGAACCGCCCGCGCGAAGCGCGACCTTCAACGGACGGCAGATCACCGTCGCGCCGCTGAAGGTCGGCCAGCTTCCGGCCTTTGCGCGGGCGATCAAACCAATCAGCGGCGCCGTCGAGGCGATTGCCACCGGCCGCGCGGCGCTCACCGTCGAGGCCATGCTCGACATAATCGCTGACCACGGCGAGGCCATCATCGATGCCGTCGCGCTGGCCTCGGGTGTGTCAGTGGCCGAGCTGTCAGAATCGACGCCGGATCAACTGATCGAGCTGGCGGCAGTGTGCCTGGAGGTCAATGCCGATTTTTTCGCCCGGCGCCTGACCCCGGCGATTCGCGCGGCCGGTCAGGCGGTACGAGCGCCGGCCGCTGGGGCTGGGCCGACACCCTGACGGCGCTCATCGCCGAAGGACACACGCTGGAGGCGATCCGAGGCTATACCATCAGACAGGTGCGCGAGTTTATGGGGGCGATTGAGCGGATGCACGCGCAGCGGCGCATCGGCGAGGCCACCGCGGCGCGCATGGCACAGGCTGACGGCAAAGCATTCAAGGCGTACCTGAAAGCTCTGGAGGGCGGCGGCAATGGCGGCTGATCTTGAGTTCCGAGTAAACGCCAACCTCGCTGAGTTCCGGTCCGCGCTCGCCTCGATCCGGGACGAGCTGCGCAGCGTCACCGCCGACGCTTCTAGGGTCGGCGCATCGCGCCCGCTGGACAACCTCGACTCCGGGGCACGATCAGCGGCGACTTCCGTCGGCCGGCTGGTGGCGGGCTTCGTGTCGCTTGCGGCCGCAATCCGGCTGATCGGCGCGGCCGACGAGCTGAACACCCTGAACGCTCGACTGCAGATCGCCACCAACAGCGTGCAGGAGTTTGAGCGCGCTCAGGTGGCGCTTTTTGAGCTGGCGCAGCGCTCGCGGGCGAGCCTGACCGAGACGGCCGACCTGTACAGCCGGATCGCGCTGGCCACACAGGACGCCGGGCTCGGGCAGGAAACCTTGCTTGAGGTGGTCGAGACGATCAATCAGGCCGTCCAACTCAGCGGCACGAGCGCGCAGGCGGCGAATGCGGCGCTGATCCAGCTCGGTCAGGGCCTTGGCTCAGGCACGCTGCGCGGCGAGGAGCTGAACAGCGTCCTTGAGCAGACGCCGGTGCTGGCCGACGCGATCGCGCGCGGGATGGGGATCACCCGCGGCGAGCTGCGCAAGTACGGCGAGGAAGGCAAGATCACCGCCCAAGCCGTCATCGAGGCGCTCCAGCGGCAGCGCAACGAGATTGCCGGCCAGTTTGAGCGGCTGCCAGTCACCGTAGGGCAGGCCGTCACGCTGACTCGGAACGCCGGGCTCGCGCTGCTGGGCGCCTTTGACCAGTCCAGCACGGCCACGTCAACGCTCGCCGGGACTATCCAGCGCTTCGCCGCGTTGCTGTCGAGCGAGAGTGTCCGCGGCGCGGTGGTCGAGTTTGGCGTGACCGTGCGCCAATATTTTGAGCTGGCGGCGCAGGCGGCACAGGGCGCGGTGCAGACGCTCAGTGCTGCGCTTGACACGCTCGCCGGGACGCTAAACGCCACCATCGGCGCAGCGATTGGGTCACTCGACGACTTCTCTGGCACGGTCCTCGGGCTGCCGCGAACGGTGGATCAAGCGATTGCGCTCATCGTACGCGCCTTCCGCGAGCTGCCGGCGAACATCCGCGCGAGCATCCAGATCGTCACCGTGCAGGCGACCGCGCTGCTGGACCGGATCGTGTCGCAAGCGCAGCTCACGCGCGACCGATTTTCCGCGATCTTCAGCGATGACACGCAGACCGCCGCGCTGGCGCGTTACCGCGAGAGGAATAGGATCATTGAAGAAGCGGCGCGGGGCAGCATTGACTCGGCGCTAGCCGAGCGCGAGGTCGCTATCGCGCAGGCCGAGGATGCGCGCCGCCAGGCCGAGGAAGCCAGGCGCCGTGGCCAGCAGCCGACGACGCGCGGAACGGGACGATTTAGGGCGTCCGCAGCGTCAGGCACCGGCGATGGAAAAGCCGCCGAAGCGGCCAGAAAAGCCGAGCTGGACGCGCTTGAACGCCTACAAGACGACGCGACAAAGCGCGAACTGTCCATTTTGCGCGAACAGTTCGATTCGTCTGCCCTTGCGGCCGAGGACTACTACCAGCGCCGCCGTGACCTGGAGGTGGCCGGCATTGACCAAGCCATCGCGGCTGAGCGGCAGCGGGCGGCGGCAGGCGGGGCTGAGCGCATCAAGGCGCTGGCCGATATTGAGCTCCTGGAACGGCGCCGGGCCGACGTGGAGCGCGCCTCTGCGCTGGAGCGGGACGCCTTTCGGCGCAACCTTGACCGGCAGCGCGAGCAAGCAGGCGCTGCGCTTGCGCAGGCCTCTGGCAACCCCGTAGAGGCCGCCCGCATCCGCGCCGAGGCGCAGTACCGCGACCTGCTCAGTCGGCTGACGGCGGAAGGCGACGCTGCCGGCGTGCAACTCATCCGAAAATTGATCGACACCGAGCTGGTAGACGCGCAACTGCAAGAGCTGCAGCGGCGCATCTCGACCGGACTCGCCGACCTGCGTGGGCAGGAGGCGCTTATTGCCGCGCAGGCCGACGCCGGACTGCTGCCGCAACTGGAGTCTGAGCGCCAGCTGACTCAGCTGCGCGTGCGCAGCATTGAGCAGCTCAGGCAGTACCGCGACGCGCTGGTGGCCGTGGCGCAGGCGCAGACCGCGAACGGCGGCATCGCCGATCCGCGCGTCACTCAGCAGATTACCCAGCTCGACACCGAGATCGCGCGCGTCACGGCCAGCCAGCGGCGCCTTCAGACGCAGATCGAGCAGGCCGGAGCCTCTGCGCTCGCCAACCTGTTCACCGACCTCGCCACCGGGGCGCGTGGGTTTTCCGATGCGGTGCGGGCGGCTGCGCTATCCTTCGTCCAGTCGATCGCGCGCATGGCCGCGGAAGCGCTGGCCAAGCGGGCGATTCTGGCGCTTGTGAGCGGCGGCACTGCGGGAGGCGCGGGGGCCGGTGGCATCTTTGCCGGACTGTTTCACGGCGGCGGCATGGTGGGGCGCACGACCGGGCCGGGGCGCATGGTGAACCCGCTGGTATTCGCTGGGGCGCCGCGATTCCACAGCGGAGGCATGGTGGGCTTGCGGCCAGACGAGCGACCCGCGATCCTGCAGACCGGCGAGGAAGTCTTGTCGCGCACCGACCCGCGCAACGCGGGCAACGGCGGCGGCTCGGGCTACCGCATCGTGAACGTGCTGGATCCGTCGCTTGTGTCAGACTATCTCGATTCGTCCGCGGGCGAGCGCACCGTGCTAAACCTGATCGGCCGCAATCCGGGGCAGGTGCGGCAACTTTTGGGGGCATGACATGAGCCACACCAGTGGCACAGCGACTAGCTACGTGGATCTGCTCGATAAGCTCGACACGTTCCTGACCGCGACCGGGCACGCCTGGGGCAAGCGGTTCACCGGCACCGGCACGGGCGACCTGATCAGCTACAACGGCACCGCGTCGAGCGTGGCCGAGACGGTCACGCTCACCGCGATCAACGCGAATACGTTCTCGGTGGTGGGCAGCGTGTCGGGCGCGCTGGCAAACGCGACCGTCGGCACGCCGTACACCTCGGCCGTGGTGGCTTTTACGATCACGGCCGGCGGCACCGCGTACGTGGCCGGCGACGTGTGGAGGATCAACACATCGCCGAAGTGGCTGCGTCTGCGCCGGGCGGGATGCTCTGGCAGCGAAAAACGCACAACTAACCTCGTGACCCTGGATTCGCTTTTCGACGGCAACGTGAACACGACGGCCACGCGCGCGGCCACGACTGCCTTTATCGAATGGGAAATGATTGCGCCGACCGAAGTGCGCGAGCTGGTCATCCAGACATGGACCTCCACGAACAACCCGGCAGCGTTCTCGCTCGACTGGAAAGACAACGCGGGCGACGCCTGGACGACCGCGCAATCGTGGACCGGGCAAACCTGGACCAATCAGCAGACGCGCGTCTATACGCTCACCGCGGCGCCGGGCGCTCATCGGTTCTGGCGCTGGAACATGACAGCGACGAACGGCTCGTCGCTGGAAATCGCCGAGCTGTATCTGCGGCAGCAGGTGAGTCAACCGTACCAAGTGCAGGAGCGCGCCGAGTACGTGTGGCGCGGCTACGGCCTGGACGGCACAAAAGAACTGTATGTCGGGGCGGAAACTTTCGGTTCGTCTGGCGTTGACACTTACAACGTGGGACTGACCGGTTTTAGCACGTGGGACTCGACAGCATCGGCGAGCGCGCAGGCGAACGGGACGGCCATGCGGTATTTGTCGCTGGCGAACGCGAACATCGGATATTGGATCGTGGCGAACGGCCAGCGGTTTGTCCTCGTCACGAAAAACAACAGCGTCTATCAGATCGCCTATGCCGGATTCGGTTTCCCGTACGAGCCGCCAAGCGCGCACAACTGGCCGATGCTGGTGGGCGCGTCAAGCAATCAGCGCGGCCTGCGATTCAACTCGAACGACACTTCGTTCCGATTCCCCATCGACCCCGGTCGCTATGGGCTGGCGTGCTTTTTCCCCGACGCGCAATGGCGCGAACCGTCGAATCGGTACCTCGGCTCGGCGGACGGGTCGGCAGATACGCCGACTGGCGGGCTGGTGTGGCCGGCCGTGATGAACCCGAACAAGACTCACACTACGTGGGTCCGCGACAACCTCGACGGCACAAAACCGCTGATCCCGGCGGTCATCGCGCATCGGCTCGCCGCGCCGTTGCACGTGTGGGGCGAGTTCGACGGGCTGTACTGGACGCCCGGCTTTTCGGTCGCGTCCGAGTCGATCATCCGCGAGGATCGGTTCAATCATCTCGTGGTGCAGAACTGCTTCCGCACGGGCGCGCAACACTTCGGCGCCGTGCGCTTGGACTGAGGCCACGTCATGCCATACGATACCGGCACCGCAACCGACGTAAACGACCTGCTGTCGAAGCTGCGCGTATTCGCGCTCGCGCAGGGCTGGTCCGTGGACTACAACGCCGCGCGCACCGATCACACCGGGCAGGCGGTACTGCTGAACAAGGGCGGGATGCGCTGCGGTCTGTTTACTCGCACGAACGTCAGCGGCCAAGGGTCAACCACAGACCCCGCTCCGTACATGGGACCGGCTTTGTATCCCGGACCGTACAACTCCGCGCAGGCCGCGCACGCGCAGACCGGAATCAGTCG
>Ga0315901_10005316_pt1 | contig 15692 bp, 7 predicted proteins | sample LakEriMetagenome_10_FD_203761 | JGI IMG/M metagenome (GOLD analysis project Ga0315901, IMG submission 203761) | Freshwater fungal communities from buoy surface, Lake Erie, Ohio, United States - Buoy 2 MA116 | ecosystem: Environmental > Aquatic > Freshwater > Lake | place: USA: Lake Erie, Ohio...
TTTTTGCCGATTTATAGATAGCATTGATCAGTTCGACGCTTCTTCGTCCTTCGGTTCCATCGATCCGGGACGGGAGCCCCCCTTGGATCGATTTGACAAAGTCCTTGAAGAGTTCGCGGTGAGCGATATGGCCGATGGCAGCCGGATCGGAGGCGCCGCCTCCAGTTGTGTTGGACTTCATCTCGGCAAGTACCTTTTCGTCCTGTTTCTTGGGCTGGGCGAAACTCCATTTGACGAGGGCTTCTTCTTCGAGGACCGCCATTCCGTGCGAACCAGCGATTTCGATTCGCTTGAGCGTCCCCGGATAAGCCGCCGTGGTAGCGACAATGGTTCCCAAAGCGCCGGACTCAAACTCCAAGGTCGCGACCGCTGTGTCCTCCACCTCGATTCTCTCGTGAGCGCGCAGAGCGGTCATTGCGCTCACGGAACGCACTGGACCCATCAACCACAACAATAAGTCCACGCTGTGGATCGCTTGGTTCATCAATGCTCCGCCACCGTCGAGTTGCCATGTTCCTCGCCACTTGCCGCTATCGTAGTACTGTTGAGTGCGAAACCATTTTACGATGGCGTCGGCAACGGAGATCGATCCAAAGCGGTTCTGTTCGACGGCCGCTTTCATCAACATCGCGGAACGATGGAAACGCGATGGGAAAATAGTACCGAGATATACGCCTTGTTTTTCGCATTCGGCGATCAATTGATCGCAGCGCTTTGTGGTCACCTCAAGCGGTTTCTCAACCAAGACATGTTTGCCTGCTCTTGCAGCCATAAGCCCTGGCTCCAAGTGAGCTCCGCTGGGGGTGCAGATGGTGACCACATCGACATACGGATCCTGCAACATGGCCTTGAGATCATCGTAAGGAAGCCCTCCGAACTCATCCGCAAACGCAGACGCTTTCTCCATATCTCGCCCGTAGCATGCGACCAATTTCGAACCTCGCATCTCAGCGATCGCGCGCGCATGGAACTTAGCGATCATTCCGCATCCGATGATTCCCCAACCGATCATAACTCACCCTTTGAAGTGCATCATGGCCCACTGATAAACAATGTTTTGATTTTACTCGCGCGCCCGACGACGGGTCGCTCTGTTCCTGGGTACGGAGCAAAAAAGATCCCCCGTTCTTCCGTTTTCTCAGTGTCTCGAAAACAGCTCGCAGCAATCCACAAGTGAACCGCAAGGCGCTAGCCGCGGGTGGATCCGCAACACACAGGTGAGCCGCAAGGCGCTAGCCGCGGGTGGATCCGCAACACGCATGTGAACCGCAAGGCGCTAGCCGCGGGTGTCATGGCGATGTACCAATCGCGCGCGTACCCGCTCATCCTTTCAAAAACGCGATCGGCTTAATCGATTAGCCAGAGCAAACACATTTACCTATCGGCGCGGAGGGAGGCCAACAAAGGCTGACGCATGGCGAGCAATGCTGCCCCAACGCAAAAGAGCAATCCGAGCAGAACGACCCAGAAAAGCATCCCGAGGGGCGAACTGATGGCGGACATCGATTGACCTCGCAGCAATACGGGGGCTGATGCCAAAATCGCTGCTCCTGCACCGATTCCAATACCCCGCATCAATTGCCAACCGTTTTCGAGCGCTAGCGCCCACACCAAACGATTTTTTGGGAATCCCATGGCCCGCATGGCTGCCAACTCCGACTGCCTCTCCAGGGCGCTTCGCAATTGTGTGACCCCTAAACCCAATGTTCCTAACAGCAATCCGAGGGCACCCAGGACTTGGAATGCACTCAAGTAAGTATTTTGCACGGCGAGGAGTTTTGCGAGGATTTCGTTAGTCGAGGCGCAGCTCAGCCCCTCGTCCGACCAACCTTCCTCCATGGCGGTTCGGATCTTAGCAACATCGTCGATAGGCATGTTCGATGTGGTCGGTTTCACTAAAAACATTCGATAGCCACTGATCTCAGGGAACAACGCTTCGAAGTTGTTCTCGCCGATCCAAAGGCTGCCTTGAAGAATAGTGTTCTGCAACACCCCGACGGTTTCAAAGTAAACTTGCTTTCCATCAAAGCGATACGAAAACTTTTCACCGACATAACCACCTAAATGCAACGCCCACAATGCGGTGTTTTGATCGAGGATCACTGGGACTGGGGAATTCTCCGTCCCCACTGCGATCTTCTCTAACGCGAGCCATGGGGAAGCAGGCAGGGAAGTCGCTTTTGGCGGCGCGGATTCTGACTCGAGCATTTGTTGGTTAGGTTTGGAAAACCAAGCAAGTTCCGAGTTCCCTGACGCATCGCGGTCGACCGTTGCCATCCGAGGCGATATGCCCATTACTTGCGGCTCGCTGGCTTGGTACAAGTTATTGCAACTGGCGTCATCGCCTCCGCGCACACGAACATTGACAATCTGACTTTGCTCGAGCCACTGAGCTTTTGAGGCTAGGGCAAGACGCTGTTGTTTTCGATCATCGATATTGATCTGAATGCTTTGAGCACTTTTGGCCATATACGCAAAACCACCGGTTCCGCTTCGATCGGGTTGCGCTTGGAATAAGCTCATCGAAAGGATCAAAAACGAAGCGATCGCCATCAACGAAACCGTGAGAATACTGCGAATCGGGGACCGCTGGGCGCTGGTGCGGCTCAGGAAGTTCAAACCCATGCTTTGAATGCTTACACCACTTCGGATGCCGTCGCGAGGAGAACGCATGCTGTAATAGAGCCACAGGATACCAGCAATCATGAATAACATGCCGCTACCAACAAATGCGCCGGCCTGCGCTTGGCCTTGCGAATACTGCCCTGCCACCATGGCGCCGACGGCGCCGATCGCACTTACAACAACGCCCCAAACAAGCCACCGAGGGGGTCGACTACCCGCGGAATCAGCATCCATCTTCCCCTTAAGCAATTGCGCGACACTGACGGACTTCAGTTGGCGGGTTACCAACCACGTGGTTGCAATCGAAACCAAAAATCCGCAAAGCCAACCGATCCAAAGGCTCGCTGGCCGCACGTAAAACTCCAAAAAGGAGACGGTGATCGCCCCCACCCACCACGACTTCAATCCGGACAGCATCGCATACGCGTATCCCAACCCGAGCGGAATCCCAAGCGATGCTCCAATAGCCGCGATCATGCTCGACTCGAGCAACAGCAGGCGGCGAACTTTGGGTCGAGTCCAACCCGATGCGATTAGCAACCCCCAATGGCTCGCTCGCTTTTCAATCGTCAATCGAAAGAGAAGAGCCACGAGCAGAAGTGCTGCAGCGATCACAAAGAAACTCAACGACATAAAAAGCGCATCGAAGGGTGTTGTGCCCGAGGAGGCTCGCAGTTGCTGCTCGCGGATCGGAATCTCTCGCCACCCCATCACGTCCAAGTGCTTGCGAACGATTTGCAAGATACCTATCTTGGCTGCTTCGCGTTCTCGATCGGTCCAACCGTCGAAACGGAGACTGGTTTGCGAACCGAATCGTGAACCAAATAGCTTCTGTCCCAACGCTTCTGAGATGAAGAGCTTGGGGGTCAATCGGTACTCATTCCAATACACATCGTCTGCCGTCTCGATCTTTCGAGTTAGCGGGAATGGGGTCTCCCAGTTTGAAATCGACTCCTGATCGGTAATACCCGGGACCTCCGGCGTCCACGCTGGATCATTGAACGATGTGGGAGCCTTATCAAATCGGGCGGGGTTTTTTCGTCGATATGGAGTTGCAGGCTCGGTGATAGGAGCGATGGCAACAATGCGAACGTCGACATTCCGTTCCACTTCGGTTCCATCGACCGTCTCCGGTAAAAAGTAGTCGATGCGGATGGTATCGCCGACCTTGGCCTGCATTTGCTGGGCCATCCATGAGTTGATCACAACCCAATCGTCACGGTCGGGTTGGGGCGTTGGCACCCCCGACGTTTCTAACATTCCGCCAAGCAATTCCCAGGATACACCGCTAATCGTCGAGTATGGTACTCCTCGTCCCTTCGCATCAACGGCACCAGAACTGGAAGGCTCCGATTTGGTTGCGATCACTTCCGCGTTGTTGGCCAGGTACGTAATCACACGTTTTGGATGTGGATTTACCGGTTCCTCCGTTGGCGATAGTCTCCGACTGATCAGCCAAGTCGGAGGCGCATCCAAGATCGCTTGACTCACGCGATCTGGGATGAGCATTTGATCGCTGGTCAGTTGGTCGTATTCGAAGATGACACGTTCAGGATCCGATCCAGAAGCCTCACCGATACCCGTGTCAGGAAATCGACGTTGGATGTGTTGCAAACTGAGTCCGAGGTCCTCTAAGGATAATTGCAATTGATCCAGGATGGAGGATGCTGCGCCGGATTGAGTCGCCGTCGCAACCGCATTGATCTTTCCCTCGATCTCCAAGGCACTTTGGAGTTGTGCTTTGTTGACGAACGCATTGAGGACAGGCCGTTGATCGCTTCGCAAGGAGAATCGTCCGAGACTTTCGTCGGGAATCACCGCAACGACTTCCCATCGCGATAAAGCAACAGTCTCGTTGTCTCGTTTTCCCAGCGCGCTGTCGGCGGGAATCACCGCTTGACGCGAGACCTTGAGCGTAACACGATCTCCAACCGCAGCGCCCAGTTTCGAGGCAAGCGATTGATTGAGGACGATCTGTTCTTTGCTCGGTAGTGGGTTAGGAGCGATGCGGCTCATCTGCCAAAAGGTTTCGTCGATCCCAAGCAAGGTCATTTCGGTGGCGCGATTGGTCTGGATCTCCTCTCCGGATCGGATTTGGAATTCGGCGACGACAGCGTCCACATGTAGAAAACCGTGGAGTGGATCGGCGGTGCCATTGGTCCGCGGCGCTGCCAACGTTTCCTCGCGAAACCATCGAGGTGCCAAAACGATTCGGTCGATACTTCCGATCCGATCCATGGCGATGTAACGCAGCGACCCTCGCATGCTATCGCCGACGAGCAACGCACCGACAATCACTGCGGTCGAAACCGCAACTCCCGCCGCCACAGGGAGCAGCAGTTTGTAGAAATGCAGTACCGTACGAAGGACCAATGAGAGCATGGTTGATTTCACTCTGCCGGAACAAAGTATTTGGTGGTTTCTCCTGCGCTGACGTTGATCCATTGGAAAGTTCGCCAGAATGGAGTCACCGCGTCACCTTGAGGTGTTGTGGATTTGAGCGGTCCGCTTCGGTGGGAACCAGGGTCCAAGGATTCGGTGACTTGGTTCGGCATCGATCGAGTGCTGATCACGATCAGATGGTCGACGAATCGATGTTCACGCTCGAGCAATCGTAGCGTTGGGAGCAATTGCGATTGTGTTCCGCCTCGCGCATGGGCGAGGCGTTCGAGAAGGAAGTAGCTTTGGGCCCGACCGGCGACGCGCGAGGCTACGGTAGGCTGCGCATCGGCGATGGCGACGGAAATGGAGCCGATGTTGCCACTGGTCATATGGTGCGCTAACGTTGCCACGAATTCGACCGCAGTATCCTCGACCTTGATGTAGTTCTTTCTCGCCTCCTTCTCGAATTCGCTCGGGATCACCAAATCGAGAAGGACAATGAGTTCACGGCTTTCGGGTTGTTGGAACTGCTTGACAACCAATTCATCTCGCCTTGCAGAAGATCGCCAGTGGATCCAGCGTTTGCTGTCCCCGGGCCTGTAACTGCGCAATCCAAAAAATTCTCCTTCGTCCGACAACGCGCGAACGCGTCGATGCTTTGCGCCGACTTGCCTTACGTTGAACAATTCCTTCCACGAGGGTTGCAATCTTCCGATCGCAGGTTGGACCACAAAACTTTCCAATTCTTTTTGATTGGCAATACCTCGCATCAGCCCAAATGGGAACCGCGTGGTCAGTTCGATTCCAATCCATTGATAACGCCCTCTGCGATCAGCCACACACCGGTACCGTTGACTGCGCGATGATTTCGGGGTGACCGAGGAGAACAGCAAACTGATCGATTGTGATGCGCGATGGATGGTCGATCCAATCGGCGCATAAACCATGCGGTCCTGAAGTAAAATCATCCATGCCCCTAACCACGACTTCGGATTCTTGAGAACCAGTTCGATTTCGAAAGGACGCCGTGCATGGATCGATCGCGGCAAACGTCGATCGACTGAAAGATCGACTAACGTTTTCGCGCAGACTCGCCACTGGATTAACAGCATCGCTAAGAGTGTTCCTGCCAAAATCACCAGCAGGTTGACATTCTTCAGCACGGCGACCACTAGGATCAAGGCGACCATGAAAAGGAAATTCAGCCCCTCACGCGTGATGCGGGTACCCACGGTTTTACCCGTTTTATGGAACTGGTTCAGCCACCGAAGGGGGAAAAGCAATCCCTGGCGAGTTGCAGTCAATGCGGAGATCAATTTGGCTCGCCAAGGACTCGTCATAGGGGATAGGGGCCTGCAGGGTTTTCTCTAGAATTGCTCGTCGCGAGACTCTCAGGACACAATCAAACGGGCACGGCAACCGATTCCAAACATCGTTGGATCATCGATTCCGCAGCTGCGCGGTCGCTACCTGCCGCAAAGCCGCGAGGCATGACGCGATGTGCCAATACGCAAATGGCAAGCTCTTTAATGTCATCGGGGATTACATAATTGCGCCCCGCGATCAAGGCACTCGATTGAGCAGCTCGGTAGAACGCCAATGCACCCCGAGTGCTGACACCCACTTGCAGATCATTGCTTCCCCGCGTCCGGTCTACGATGTCTTGAAGATAATCGACAAGCGAATCATCGAAGCGAACTTCTCGAACCAAGGACTGCGCTTGCTTGATATCCCCTAAAGATACCACAGGAGAAAGCTGCTCCACAGGCTCACCCGCTCGATGGGATCGCAAGACATTGCGCTCCGCTTCACGGGCTGGATAGCCCACATCGATCCTCATGATGAATCGATCCAACTGGCTTTCGGGTAAGACATAGGTGCCTTCGAACTCAAATGGGTTCTGGGTCGCGATTACCAGAAACGGATCTGGCATCGGATAAGTCGTACCGTCGATACTCGCTTGCCGTTCGCTCATCGCTTCCAAAAGCGCACTCTGCGTTCGCGGAGGAGCCCGGTTGATTTCATCACCAAGCACTACGTTTGCGAAAATAGGGCCCGGGCTAAATTTAAAGTCGCCGTTGTGGTAGACACTGCTTCCAACGATATCGCTCGGAAGAAGGTCCGGCGTAAACTGGATTCGAGTAAATCTTCCATCGATGCTTTTGGCCAACGCCTTGGCGACCAGGGTCTTACCAACACCCGGAACGTCCTCAAGGAGGATGTGCTCCCCCGCGAGCAGCGCGACTAGCGTTTTTCGGACTACTTCCTTCTTACCGAGTACTACCGATTCAATGTTCTGCTGCAAGCGTTGTAACGTTGCCTGGAGATTGGAGTTCATGCCGTTACCAGTCTATTGCTACACGTTGCTGCTTCGTACAACGTGACTCGATGAGGAAAAGCTGCAGGCGTCGATGCGACCCGATTGCACCAGCACAATTTATCCCGGAAAGGGCAGGGAAATACAAGTCATCCCAACCCGACACGCCGACGTTACCCTCAAAGTCGTCACCATCGATCCGACCGTTCTTATTCCGCGTAACCCTCGGAAACCAAACCGCGGTTCCCGTTGCGCTGACCACGCTGTGACCTATCCTCCCAAGTACCCGCTGGCCCGCGATCGATCGGCGGTCATACGCCAGGGAAACCGTCATTCACCAAGCAAAATCGATCGGCCTTATACAGGGGAGCCTCCAGCACCGAGTGCTGGATACCCCCAAAACATCATCAGGAACTAGGTAACGTTTCCTGATTTTGAATCGTTTTACCACCCAAAGCTGCAACCTGATGAACTCCTCGACACCTTTCACTCCGGCGACATCGCTATCGCACGCCCCAGCAACATCGCTATCGCACACCCCAGCGACATCGCCATCGCTCCCCGTCTTTTTGCCACAAGCTCCCAAATCGGACCAACGCGAGGGGAACTCCGGACAAAACTGTCCGAACCTGTCCGTTGAAACGCGATCCATACTCCTTGGCCGAGCCCTTGCGCAAAGGAGCGAACCTCATCATCCTATCGTTGCACTTTGGCTAGAGAGCGCTCGTCCATCCCTTGAATCAGACCGCTTGGTCTCACCGACGCTTGTTGAGCATCTTCGGGCGATCGTTGCTGTTGAGCAAACCAAATCGACGGTGATCGATCTAGAAACCAAGCGATGGTGCGAAATGACTGCCGCCGCTATGCAATGGATCGCGGATCGGACAACGCATTGGCCGACTCCGCTTCGCGAAACCGCATTGCTCAAACCACTCATCCCCTGCTACCTAGCAACGTCACAATCTTCCCGGTTACAAACGGCTGATTACAAAACAACGTGTGGACACGCGAACACCCTGTTGTCGGAATTGATGACCATCATCGAAATCGAAAAATCTCTGAGTCACTGCGGCTTCAATGAATGGTTTACCGATCGCAAACGAATCTCCCAAGATCCGATTGACAGCATGCATCAGTCGTTCCAAATCCAACTCTCAGACGTTACGATCGCAATGTGCACTCGGATCACCCAACGCACTGATCGAAAAATATCTGCCTTGCTCCGAAGCATGCATGCGGTCGGAACGATCCAAGAGTTCATGCATCGTGGTTGGTGGTCTATTGCGTCGCAATGGTGCAGCGGTCAAACAGCCATGACTCCACCACCGGAACTCAAAATCGGCTTGGTCCCTTGGGACCGTTTGCGCACTCACTGGCACCAACTGCTCCAAATCCTTAAGGATTCATCTGCTTCATCAACTCCTGCTGCACACGCGAACACAACAAGCCTGTTGGACCGGGAGTCATCGGCCGATCCATCAAGCAATGCAAGTCTTTCGCAGTCACTCACAATTCCATCTCAAAGCGACACTTCCCATAGTGAATCTGCGCAGCATGAATACTTCGGAAGGGATGCATCACTGCGACAAACTCCGGTCGGGAAGCTTGATCACCCTGCGGATTCAAGGCTGGTCGAGATCCGTACTGCCAATGATCCCTTACTTCAGGAAAACCTTGAACGCCTGCTTGATGACTGCCGCATGAATCAAGGAATTCTGTCGATCGTCGTAGTTCGATTGCATGTCGACAAGGGAGCTGGTTTACCGAATACCAACGGGGAAATCCACCACTGGCAATCGGAGTACATCCGAGTTCTCGATCCCCTCACGGAACCTCTTTCCATATCGGGATTCCTCTCGGAGAACGGTGATTTAGCGATTGTCATCCAAGACATCGAACGATCAGAGATTGTTCAGATCGTAAGGGATGGATTCGCAGAAATGAATAAGAACATGGTCGCGATTCGCTCGCTCGCCGCCAATCGTCCAACCCCGTTCGTTGCAGGAATCAGTAGCGTCAGTGGACCGTCGAGGTCATTTGCAATCTCGCAACTGATCGATGCTGCTTGGCGATGCCTCGATGGAGCCATCGTGCAAGGTGCCGGTTCGGTAAAATCGCTCGAAGTGTTTTAATCTCGCCGGTATTAAGTTGGTGCGATGAGCCGGCACTCACGGTGCCGAGATCATCCCTTGTAAATAAGCGATCAGATCCGCCATCTGCTGATGATCGATCGAGGCCTCCAACCCATCGGGCATCAAGGAGCGATTTGTATTTCTGAGTAAATCGATCTCCGATCTCGGAATCCCTCGGACTTCTGCATTGGTTTGCTTGATCGCGACGCTCGTCGAGGTTTCACTCACCAGCACCCCAGATACCACTTCGCCACTCTCAAGCAAACAACTGTAGGCGTAATATCCGGGTTGTACATCGGCGCTCGGGATCAAAATATTGCGAAGGAGTTTTTCTTTGGAGTGTCCAACAACCGACGCTAGATTGGGTCCAACGTCTGGCCCTTCGACTTGCTCACCCCGGCGATGGCACGATGCGCATGCGCGAGAATAAACGGCTCTACCCGCGATAGGGTCCCCGCTCAATTCAAGCACTTGGGTATAGCCTTGATAGACTTCCTCGCGCGCAGCGATATCGCGGTTCCACGGCAACGCGCGATACCGATTGGCTAATTCTTGAATCGGGTAATCCAACAATCGGGCTTGCTGGGTCGCATCGAGCACGACTGGGCTTATCTCCGATGCTTCGAATCGATCGAGCAAATCTGCCACCCAGGCCTCTCGTGTGAGCCAAGCGTCCATCATCGGCCTCAATAATTCCTTGTGGATCGAAGATACAGATTTCGCAAATATCTCAGGAACTTTTTCGTGACCGCTTTGAGCAAGGGCCGACATGGCAAGCCGTTGTTGCTCAAAGCTGGCATGACCATCCATCCAATGCGATAGCCTTTGGACCGCATCGCTACGGTACGGCTGCATACGACTCAGAGGAACCAATGCCGCAATACGGGTTGAGGCTTCTACACTTTCCGATTCCGCGGTGGCCTGCAATTGTGTCGCCCATGCATCGAGTTTCGCGACACTCCTTGCAATCTCACCACCAGGATTTTGAGCCGCTAAATTCCGAAGGTCTACTCCCAAGCGTTGCAGCTCGAGCAAGGTCAGATCGAGTTGATCCATCCCACGGCCGTTCTTGGCTTGTTCGATTGCTGAGGCCACAAGGATTGCAATCGTGTCATGATCGTTGACAGCGAGCGACTGTCGCAGCAATGGAACCCGAAACGCAGCGACCACCTCCGGTTGGCTCGTAGAGATCCCCTTGGCAAAACCTTTGGCATGCACCAACGCTGAACTCATGATCGCGGATCGGAAATATGGATCTTGATAAAAACGCTCAGCAAGTTTCGTTAGTGCAATGGCCGCCATCGGATTCTCCCATTCCCCACATGAAAAAGCCAGTTGCAAGCAAACCTTGGAATCGGTGTTGCCGGAAGCTTCGGAGGCGGCCAAAACAACCTCGGAAGTTTGTCGCTTCTCAGCGATGCGAAGGAGTCCTTCGAGCACGCGAGGTGACTGCATAGCCTCACCCCTCAATCTCTCTATGAGCAATTTGTCCGTAAGACGCTCGAATGAATCTAGAATGCAGATAGCGTGGTATCGGGATTCGGGCGTTGTACCAAGCCGTGCGAGCAACTCGAGTTCCGGGAAGAGTGCCGTGTCATGATTCCAGAGCAACCAAGCATGCGCGGTTGTTCGGACCCAATCATTGCTGCTTTGGAGTTGCGAAACCAGGCTCGGACCATTGCTAGGATCCAACGGTTCTGGTCCCACTGCGCCCGAGGCAGGAGTCACACGATAGATTCGCCCAGCATTATCCCCCAATCGATAATGAGGCTCCAGTTCGGACCTCCCTTCGGCGGGCAACCACTCCGGATGTTCGATCATGTACCGGACCATATCAGCGATCCACAACGCGCCGTCTGGCCCTGTCCGAACCATGACCGGCCGGCACCAACGATCTTCGCTTGCAAAAAAATCAAGCTTTCCCTCACCGATCGGTCGCGAGGCGCGGAAACTGACTCCATCCTCAGTAAGAACATTGTGCTGCACCAAGTTATGGAACGGCTCGCAGGTAAACGCATGAACTTTTTTTTCTTTGCCAAAAAGCAAGTCATCGCCATAGATCATGCCACTGCAAGCAGAGGTAAAGTGCCCTGACTGCTCGAAGCTATGGAATCGCTTTTCGAGCGAGCTTGCCGGATAGACAGGTGGACTTCCGGGTCCCACCAAATGCTTGATTGTCGTATTCGTTGCTACGTGAGGGTTTCGTTCCAGATAGCGAATGGGTAAGACGTAATGCCAAAGCGGGTTTGCGTTTTGGGTGCCAAACCAGTGTCCCCATGCGTCGCGATTGCGTCCGTATTGCGAGGGTCCCGATTCGGTTTCAACCTCCCCTGTGTCCGGCTTAAACCGAAAATCCCGACTGCCGATTTCGTAGGTTTTTCCGTTCCGTTTGGAGATTACTTTCGTTCCCAAGCCATGGTTTGGATGATGGCCGCCATTGGCACAGTACACCCATCCGTCCAATCCGATACGTAAATGATTCAGTCGAAGTTGCTGGTTACCTTCGTTGAATCCTTCGAGCAGAGCTTCTCGCGAGTCGACCCTGCCATCTCCATCCTCGTCGCGCAAAAACCAGAGCGTGGGTGCCGCAGTGACCAAGACGCCATCGCGCCAACAGAGAATTCCTGTTGGGAAGTTGAGCCCATCGTCAAAGAGAATACTCGATTCGTAAAAACCATCTCGATCTTTATCCTCAAGCCTCCGGATGCGACCTCCAGGTGCTCCGCGCCCATCCATCCCGAGTGGATAATCTGCCATCTCGACGACCCACATCCGAAGAGAAGCATCCCAGTCCATCGCGACTGGATCCAGCACCTGCGGCTCACACGCTGCCAGGTTGACTTGAAATCCAGGAGGGACGTGAATGTAGTCGAGTGATTCGATGGCTCCTCTGGGTCCGGACAACACCGAATCCTGCGTAGCTCTAGCTGCAGAAGAAGATGAAGAAGGATTGGCTGAAGGGACCAAGGCGTTCGAGAAAATCTTTTTCGCGATGGCACCGTCAACCGCGGAATGGAAGAAAACGGCATGCGCGATGTTCCCTTGCAAGGGTGCGAAATTATCGTTTCTCGCGCCGAGGAAAATCGTTCCTGAATCGATCGCGGTACTGTCGATCTCCCCCTCGAGATCCGGAGTATCACCACCGTTGAGATACACCCGTGCACGGTTCCGATCCCGGATCAAAACAACATGGTTCCATGAGCCCGGTTCGATGAGCGTTCTTCCCACCAACAACTCATCGCGTTGGTTCCCGTTGAAGAGAATGAGTTTTCCTTGCGCGTTGGGAAGATGAGTTCCACCTATCCCCAAATGATCTCCTGGGGCTGTGGGCACATCGGCGGGGCCTCGCGAAAAGAGGTATGCCGTCACGGGTCGCGAACTGTTGGGAAGTCGATTCTTAAACCAGAAAGAAACGCTGTAAGACGCCCCGAGGGAATCGGCTTCGGTACGGCACCTACCTCCCTGAAAAGTACCGAAATTCTCCTTGGTAAACGAAGCGCGACCATCGAGTCGGAACGTCGAGGGATTCGCATCGAAAGATTCGTACCACATTGGTTGCAGAGACCTCAAGTAAGGCGCGTATTGCTCCCGAAACTCAGGTGCTGGTTGTCCGGATCCCGCCCCCGGTCGCACTCGCTCGAGCAACCGATCCTGTTTGGCATTGGACGCGGAAATCGATGATTCCCGCCATTGCGATTCGATCGTCTCGCGGCTCAACGCTCGATCGAAGAAAGCAACCTCATCGAGTTTGCCTTGCAACTCCGCACCGAACTGCATGCTGGATTGACGGTCGCAACCCACATTCGCCATCGACAACGATGGCTCTAGGGTTCCATTGAGATATACCGAGATGCGATCGCCGTCACGAACGATGCTGATGGCGTTCCATTGGTCCGCGCGGAGGCGTCGCTCGGAGACTGCAGATCTCGTTTTCGTGTCGACACCCGCGATGTTCGCTGCAATCGGGGCCGTGAGTGTTACTTCCGCCGAATGATCTTCAAATTGATGCACTCGGATCGTTTCGCCGCCGCTGTGGGAGCTCAAGATGCCGTGGCGGTCCGAGGCGCTGCTTCGTTCACCGAGCCAAAACCAGTAGCTAAGTGTATATCGATCGATGGGTGGAACATCGTCGATCAGCAGACGTCCATCGACAAAATGGATAGCGCGATTGATCCCGTTTGGGCCGGAAAACGAAGACGCTACCAAATGTTCCTGCAAGCCGATTCCGGTGCCGCTGCCTACTCCGGGAAGATACCATGCAAACGCGCCGAGGAGTTGCCCCTGTTTTCCACCGGTAACGGCATTGTGCGCCTCAATTCCTTCGTCTTCATTGAGTCGCCAATATCCCAGCGGTCGATCGTCAAGAATCCGCTTCGCATACGGTCCATGATCGTCGATCGGATCGCGCCGTGGTTCCCCCGTTGCGCGTTCCATCGCTTCGACCAACGCCTCGACGATTTTCGGCTCGGCAGTGACCTCAAGCCCAGCTGTGCGAGCGGGCCACGTGGTATAGCCTCCTAGCCGATGTTGCTCCGGAGGTGGGATATACCCTTCGGCACCGTTGGCCAATTCGACGTTGAAGTGCATCTGGGCAGGTGAGCGACGTTTTAGTTTCAAACCGGTCAAGGCATAGACTTCATTCGGAAGGGCTGCTATCGTCAAATCACCGATCCGTAAAGCCTGCAGTTTTAATTGGGTCTGTTGGCGATCATGCAGAATCAAGGCTTCGCGGGCATAAACCTCAGTAACGTTTTTGGGAAGGTCATTCTCTATTTTGGCTGCGATCGGCTCAGCCCATTTGCGCCTGGCTTCGTCCGGAACTCGGTACCGCAGTGGAAGCAATTGCTCCTCGACGGCCAGTTCCGCATGCGAGTGGTACTCGATGGTGTCGAGTCCCTTCTCTGCATAGCGAGCAACCTCGGCAGCATACTCTGCCATCGTTACCCCTCGCGCAGGACTACCGTAGTCCATCCACATTAAATCCCCGCTGGTCCCTTGCGACAGCGCGCAAACAAATGGCCCATTCCCATCACCTATTTCGCCGACGCTCTGCGCTACGTACTTGCAAAACAACCCGTAATAATCTGCAGAGATTGAGGCAGTGCCGAAATAGTGTTGCGAGTAATTGGCATAGACAGCAATCGGTTTCCCATCGAGCGTTTGCAGTGAGATCAATGACAAACTTGGATCGACCGGCCCAGAGGGACCGATCGCATCGGGGCTTTGGTAGCCGGGATGCATGTTCGCCAATCCGTTGGGCTCTCCAAAGGGATCCACTATTTTCCGGTCTTGGCGACGGATCCAACGCCGGTTGTGAGTATGCTCCCAATCGTCGATACTCCCCCAACCGATCCGCGCCGGCTGAAGGTTCCCATGGGCCGCTACGATAGCCTCCGCGATCCTTCCAGGGAGCATCGCCGCATACGCAGCGTCTTGCCGGGTCCCCAAGCATCCCATGGCTGCCGGCGCCGAGTGGGTGTGAGTCGCTGAAACCAGCATATGGCTGGCTGGAATCCCGCAAAGTCGACTAGCCTGCGCCTTTGCCGCATCGATAAGGCTCTGCTCCATCATGCACGTATCGACCACGACCAACGCCAACTGCGTGTTTGTATCGTCGAGTACGATCGCTCGTACCCACAAGGAATCCTGGAGCACATTGCCTCTTCCTTCCAAGAATCCACCTGCGATGATCGATTCCTTTTCGATCGGATCGATATTGATCGTCGCAGCCCCCGCGCGGAACGATTCACCTCGTACGTCACGCTGGAGCAATAGAGTCGTCGCAAAAACTGCCACGGCGAAGAACGGGAATCGCAACATAAGGTAGGTTTGCCGAATCGAGAAAGTTCAAGAGCGATCAAAAGCAAGCGTTCACTAAAGCTTACTTGATTTTGAATCTATCCGCGAATGAATCGATCAGCGATGCAGACGATTCGGTTTATCGAGCAGGAGCAAGAGCAGGAGCAGGAGCAGGAGCAGGAGCAGGAGCAGGAGCAGGAGCAGGAGCAGGAGCAGGAGCTGGAGCTGGAGCTGGAGCCGGAGCCGGAGCCGGAGCCGGAGCCGGAGCCGGAGCTGGAGCCGGAGCCGGAGCCGGAGCCGGAGCCGGGCCTGCGTCAGCTACCGCCGCGATCGACTTGCCGCAGGACTTGCAGAACTTGGCTGTGCCCGCGTCTGCAGCCCCGCAGTGACGACAAGTCAGGATCGGAGCTGCTGGCCTAGGCAGCTCGCCTGCAATT
>Ga0315901_10005321_pt1 | contig 15685 bp, 27 predicted proteins | sample LakEriMetagenome_10_FD_203761 | JGI IMG/M metagenome (GOLD analysis project Ga0315901, IMG submission 203761) | Freshwater fungal communities from buoy surface, Lake Erie, Ohio, United States - Buoy 2 MA116 | ecosystem: Environmental > Aquatic > Freshwater > Lake | place: USA: Lake Erie, Ohio...
GTTCCAGAGCTTGACAGGTTTACTTTTGATGGTAGAATTGACTCGCTGGTTGAGAAGATCGAAGCCCTCTCTGATGGGCCAGATCCAATCGACCAGTCGCATATTCGAGAAGGAGTCTGTGTTCGAGTAGATTCTTCCGAGTGGAAGTGCTATAAGAATAAAGGCTGGACCTTTAAGGTTCTTGAAGGAATTGCTAAAGAACAAGATGATTATGTCGATCAGGAAGAAATTTCATAGCAGATTTCATTTTGTTTAGATCATTTGCCATATGTCCTATAATGAGGACTTATGGCAATGTTCTACACATCCTGTAACATCAGATAGGGAATATTGATCATGCGGTGGTCAGTATGGATTCCACTAAGCTATGGTGGGCGATATCGGTTTTGGGTATACGATTCCTATGAAAAGGCACATAATGTCGCCGTTTCTGTTGGTGGCGTTGTATCACCTATTAAAATTGGTTACAATCTTGATGTTGATATTTATGAGTCTAGGGAAGAAGTATCTGAACCGCATGTAACCGGGACAACAATAAGCCAGAGGGCAACCTAGAGTGTTTTGGTTGGGTTGGAGTGACCTCTCTCCTGCGGTTTTATTTTAGGATTTTATATGCCAACTGTTATCATGAGAAAATATGACAATCCCGACGAGGGATATCCTTCAAAAATTTTTGAGGTTGTTGCAATAGCTCCTGATGGTTTTGATGTGCAAAGACATATAGATCAGCTTAATCAGCAGCAGGCTTTATTGGAAGCCTGCATTAAAAAGTTTGACGAAATCATAACTGAAATTAGAAATAGCTTTCCACGTCCAGCACTTGAATTTCTTGAGATTCGAAAAAAATGGAAAGCCGGTCTTAAGGAAAAAGACATAACGCCTGAAATGCGACAGGAAAGAGAAGAGTTAGATAAAAGGAATGAATCCATCAGAGCAGAAAACAACAGAAAAATTAGTGAATGGAATGATCAATATATTGCCAAATGTGTTGAATCAGCCTCTTCAATCAAAAATCTCCCGGATGCCGTAATTGCTGAATTTCAACAAACTCATCAGATTCCTTTTGAATACAACCAGAATTACGTATACTTCTCTAGAGAGGTTCCGTATGTGGCTTAGTGAAAATACTGAAACTCCTATGACCGTAGCTGAGTGGTATAATTTGGAAATTAATAAAATTAAATCCAAATACAAGAATCTACGTAATCTACTCATAGCAGAGGAAAATAAGGCAATTTCCGACTTAAATGATGAAGCATATGAAAAATCAATGACGTGTGTTCACAATTGGATCAGAAAATCTGGCTTGTTTTATTTTTGTGGAGATACATACGATGGATATGAATGTGAAAAATGTTTGTCATTAAGGCGTCTTAACGAAAAATTGGAAAAAATTGGACACACCCTATCTAAGGATAAAAAACATGTATTTCAATGAAGATGAAATAAGAGATTTTATTTTGAGAAAGTTTGGCCCATTTGCTGCGTCATATTATGACATAAATTTTCCTGCTGGGATGATTGAATTCGAAGGAATGAACTGTGATGATTGTCCTGGATGGAATGGTATTTCAAATAGATGTGATTGTGGAAATCGTCGTGTCTATTGGGTTTGGAGTTCTGGCATTTTAACGGCAGAGGCTTATTAAACCTAAATAAATCATTTTAGAATCGAAATGTAGGCTTAGAAGCAGCCATCATTTAAAGAGTGGGATCATAGGAGGGAAGTGGCCATTTTCATATGAATAAATAAATAACAGTAGTGTGATTTTTGTGTTATTTATTGGCTGCCCCTCTTCACACCTATTGAGACAGTTAGAACTTGGAAAACCAAGCGTGTCGTGGCGCACCCCGTAACTGGTAAGGCGTTTTTCAGTCCCTTTGGCGTAGTAGCACACCGATTTTAAAATTCATGAAAGTTAAATTCTAAGAATTTCAAAAGAGGAATGGCAATTCTTCTTTAAAACTCCTTTAGGTGGGATAATAATGAACGGTGATGATAAGGTGATAGTTTACACAACTTTGGGTATTTCTTTTACTATAGGAATATGCCTAATCGCAAGCTCAGTACTTAATTATCTTGAAAAGTCTTCTGCGATAAAAGCTGGCTTAATTCAAGAATTAAGAACTCAGGATGGTGTTACTAGGGTTATTTGGGTAAAGGACAAAAATGATTAAATTGAATGGTGAAGAAGTTCCGGTAACAATCTTTCCTGATGGAACCCATCAGGTTTGGAAATTAACAGATTCGCAGATGAACTATGCTTCTACTTCTCAAGAAGTGGAAGTATTTTGGGATTTTGAAAATCAATCTGAAGTTTTTGATGTAATGCAATTGGCTGATCTGTTAATAAATCAACCACCGTATAATCGTAATCAAGTATTAGTATTAAATTGTCCATATCTTCCTTATGGAAGGCAGGATAAGTCGATCACAAACAAATCGTGTTTTGCATTAAATACTTTCATTTTTAATGCGATGTCATCATTTCATATTATTCGCACAGTAGATGCTCATAATTTGGAATTGTTTCGATATTCATCAATTGCAGTCGAAAACACTTTTCCAATCGAAGTAATTAATTCAATTATTTCAAACGAAAATGTTGACTTAATTGTATTCCCAGATAAGGGAGCCATGGAAAGATATGAAGAATTTGTGCCAGATGGGATTAAATTTATTTCTGCAGAAAAGACCAGAGATCAGTTGACTGGGGCGATTCTTGGTATTACAATTGATTCAGAAGCAGTAAGTGAAGCGAGTAGTGTCTTGGTCTGGGACGATATCTGTGATGGCGGTGCGACATTTATTGGTCTAGCGTCACATTTCAAGCCTACTCAAAAACTTATGCTATATGTTAGTCATGGAATTTTCTCAAAAGGCACTGATTGTTTATTCAGTGCTGGATACAACAAGCTTTTTACTAGGAATGGAGAACGATGACGATGAGCCCACTCACAGGATCTGACAGCTACAAACAATGCCACTGGAAGCTTTATCCAGAGGGTATTCAGGAAGTATATTCAAACACAACACCTCGCAAGAGTCGAGTTAGAGGTTCAGACCGAGTCGTAGTATTCGGCCTGCAGTATTTCTTTAAGGAGTACCTCATTCGGGGGTGGAACGAGAACTTTTTCAACAAACCAATTGATGAAGTTTTAGCAAAGTACAAGAGAATTATTACCCATCACCTTGGCCCAAATGTTGTCAACGAAAGCAATATTAGATACCTTCATTCCTTGGGGTATTTGCCAATCAGAATTAAGGCTCTGCCAGAAGGTTCTTTGTGCCCAATTGGTGTTCCGGTGTTCACTATCGTGAACACAGATACTAAATGCGCATGGCTCACAAATTTTCTGGAAACAATTAGTCAAACCATCTTGTGGTTGCCAATGACAACAGCTACAACGGCTATGAGATTTCGTAGGCTATTTGATAAATACGCTCGCGAAACTGGTGGAGACCTTTCTTTCACTCCGTGGCAAGGTCACGACTTCTCAATGCGTGGAATGAGTTCTTTCGAGTCTGCTCAGGTTAGTGGTGCCGCCCACCTTCTTTCTTTTACTGGATCAGACACGATCCCAGCAATCGAGTTTTTGGAAGAATACTATGGGGCCAACGTTGAGAAAGAACTGATCTCAGCTTCAGTCACAGCCTCAGAGCATAGCATTCAGTGTGCGTATTCAGAAGAGGGTGTTGATGAAGAAACAGCATACATTCAAGCTATGCTAGATGCTCAGCCAGAAGGTATTGTCTCCATTGTTTGCGATGGATATGATTACTGGAAACTTATCACAGAAACCCTTCCAAAGTTTAAGGATCAAATTTTGGCAAGGAATGGTAAAGTCGTTATCCGTCCGGATACTGGCGATCCTGTGAAAATTGTGACGGGCTATAGAGTTAAAGATATTAACTTAAGCTCTTCCGATTTTATGAAGTATATGTCTAAGCCTTTTTCAGACATGTACAATCAGGATGAGGACGCTTTCAGATGTACTGATGGAGTAATTATCAATCTAGATGGAGAAGTGATTTCTGAAGTTGAGGCAAAGGGCTCAATTCAGATTCTCTATGAAATCTTTGGTGGTAAAAAGAACTCCAAAGGCTACATCGAACTCGCTCCGCAGATCGGTTTGATTTACGGTGATTCTATCACCTATGATCGAGCGGAGAAGATTTGCGAAAATCTAATGACTAAAGGTTTTGTTACTACATGTTGGGTTGCTGGAATCGGCAGTTACACATACCAATTCGTGACTCGCGATACCTACGGGTTCGCTTGCAAATGCACCAATGTTGTAATTCAAGGTAAGTCTAAGCCGATCTTCAAGTCACCAAAGACTGGCGATGGCATGAAAAAGTCAGCCAGAGGTTATTTGAGCGTAGTAAGAGTTAATGGTAAATTGACTCTGCGAGAAAATTGCAGTAAAGAAGAGGAAGAGCAGGGCGAATTGAAAGTCGTCTTTGAGAATGGAAAGTTGGTAAGGGAATTTACTCTTGACGAAATCAGGAAAAGACTTGAAAATGAGTGAGAGTGAGTCAGAACGTCGTGACGACAAGACCATTGCCTCGTTGGTGTGGTAATCAGAATCAGTAATGATATGAACAGACGTGACAATCCGGAGAGCTACGGACATTTAATCAAGGAAAATTAAATGGCCATTAGAATTGAGCTTGACGCAAAGGCACTTGCGTCTATAATTGGGGGAGATTCTGAGGTAGAACTCAATCTCCGAAAGCAAATTGTCTGTGAGTTTACTAGACAGCACCTTGTAAAGCTAGTACACGATGAAGCGTTTAAGTCTGTTGCTAATGAAATTTCTTCTACGGTTAGAGATGTTCTAAAAAGCGAATATGGCGTTGGTGGAAATTTAGCTATTCCAAACAGTCTTCTCGATTCATCGCAGTCTGATATTAGGTCTAAAATTAGAGAACTTATTTCAGCGGTTGTAAAAGAAGAAATGGAAAAAGCAAAATCCGAAAGTAAAAATGTAATCAGAGACATTATTACTGAGTGGACTGCGGCTCAAAAAGAAGAGTGGAAAACTACTGCTAGTAGGATCGCATATGCGGAAATCAGAGCAGAAGTTAAAAGAGGCTTACTGCAAGCAATCCTCTGATTACGGCGTCTCATCTTAAGCTGATTAGGATATTCTAAATGGACTGGACAACAGAACACTACAAGTTGGTAGTAACTCCCAGATACATTAGACTAGATAACTCAAGAGAAACTGTCCTTTGCGATAACTGTAATGGTACAGGTAGAGGCAGTGACGATTGGGAACATCTAGGATTTGGTGATAAGGGATATATCTGCGATAAATGTATGGGGTCTGGAGAACTGGAATTACTTCGGAAAATACCTCCGCCACCAGAGGTTGACAAAAAATTCTTAGAAGACTTGCAAAATTGGATTAACAATTATCCTTCTTGAGGTATTTCATCGAATGATCGAATCATTAGCAAGTTTCATTTTAGATGTGATGAATTTTATTGCTAATTGCATATTGGCTGTGATTAAAAGTATCGCAATTGTAGTTGGTTCGGCTACTGGGTTTGCTATTAAGGCTTTAATTGACTCTGCCAATCATTTTTTCGATGCCGCAGAAAAACAACTTGGCATAAACGACATGCCATTAAATAAATGGGAGCGTATGACCGGCGAATCATATCCTCCCCCACCACGAAAAGACAGCAGACCATATCCAACATCGCCGCCTCCACCTCGTAAGAAATATGTCAATGAGTCAGATTTTTCACGCTCGGTCAATTAAAGCCTCGTGTCAACTTTTTCTATGTGACTGGTGCGGTGAGTTGATTGATATAGGAGATCCTTACGAGTCATATCGCTGGCGTGATGATCGCGATATCAGAGCCGTGCGATGTCATCCTGAGTGCTTAGCGGCAATGTGTCGAACAGCACAACAGGAAGGCGGCTGGCTGGATTGGCAGACTGGAGAAAATGAACGTGGCAAATCGTGGAATGAAGAACGTACTTAACTCGCAATCAGAATGAGGTATTTATGAAAATATTTATAGTTTGTCATGTTGGGTCAAGTCATGAAATTGAAATCTCGGGAGTTTTTTCATCTATTGAAAAAGCAAATGAGTTTATGAAAACTGCGAATAGCTCCTGCAATAAGCACTGGATATTTGATGGTTCGGGCTTTGATTTAGATCAAGCTTCTTGCTAAAACCCCTTGACAATTCACGAGACTAGAGATACTTTTATATAAGAGGTGAAATATGTTGCAAATTAAGCCGGGATGGTGGATCACAAATACTGGGACCGTAGACTTTATTCGCCTCGAAGATGATAGGTGGTTGAGCCAAGATAACACCGAATATCTTAGCAATGGTCGATTATTTAAGTATTCAGATAATTCTTATCCCACTGTCGATATAAAGTTATCTGAGCAGTTGCCAGATCCTAGATATTCGGTAGAATATTCAGATAAAAGCATGAAAATCAGCATCACAATCCCCTCTTATAAAAGATTTTCTGACAATACGAGGGAAAGTTGGGCTAATGAGATAGTGCGAGTCGCTATAGACCAAAGTATGCAGGAACAAGAACAATGAAAACCATCAACAATGAAAATATTTGGTTCTTTTCTGACCCCCACTACGGACATAGAAACATTTGTCGCGGAACATCTGAATGGTCAGTTGAAGAGACCCGTGATTTTTCTACGGTGGAAGACATGAATACAGCCATTGTGGAAAATATTAATTCAGTTGTTAATAAGAATGATTATCTAATCTGTCTTGGTGATTGGAATTTTGGAGGAATTAAAAACCTTCCAATCTTTAGAGACAGAATCAACTGCGACAATATTGGGCTCATTTGCGGCAATCATGACAATGCACATGGTTCAGACTGGAACCCGATAGTACACGGAGTGCGAGCATCCGAATACTTTTCATTTTACCAGCAGTATATGGAACTGTCTGTATATAAGACTCCCATGATCCTATTTCACTTCCCTATCTCTTCATGGAATCATATGAGTAGAGGATCTATCCATCTTTTTGGTCACTGCCACTCAAAACCAGAAAATAAATTTTTTAATGGTGGAAAAAGTATGGATGTTGGTCTTGACGGGAATAATCTCATGCCCTACCATATTGATGAAATCTTTGAAATAATGAAAAATCGGACAGTAAAGAAAGAAGGTCATCATTAATTATGTTCAAATACGAATGGTATAATTTGCCAAATAGTATTTACTGCTGGGCGTACAGAATGAATGATGACTGTCGTTATTCGCTATATGCAGATTCTCGACATGGTTATTGGAGCGTGACAATCTATCATGACGGGGAAAAATCACTTCTGAGTGAAAATCACTATGGCGGAAAGAACGCGGCTGAATTATTTTTGAATAACTACTTAGCAGGATTAAATTGATGGAATTTTATATTGTTCGCGGAGTTCCCGGATCTGGTAAAACCACTTTCGCAAAATCTATCTGCGAGAAAAGCATAAAGGCTGGACTTGAAGCTCGTTTTTTTGAGGCTGATCAGTATTTTTATGACAGTCAAGGGGTTTATCGTTTTAACAGGTCTGAGATCGGGTTGGCACATAATTTTTGTTTGGAGAATGTCAAAAAAGCACTGAGGGCGAAATTGGATGTTGTTGTTGTGTCGAATACATCAACGACTGAGAATGAAGTAAAAAAGTACCTTGACTTAGCTAAGGATGAAGGATATACTACTTACGTAATCACTGTGGAAAACTGGCACGGTAATTCAAATGTGCATAGTGTTCCAGAAGAAGTTATTTCAAAGATGCGAAAGAACCTTAAGGAAAGTCAGCGATAATTTTGGCCCGATAGTTAAACGGAAATAACGAGGGTCTTCTAAACCCTAGTTCGAGGTTCGATTCCTCGTCGGGCTATTTTCTTTTTTTCGTAAAGGATTTTATCATGAGCTTAATTTCAGCGTTGACAACAGATGATGCTCTCACAGCAAATGGTGCTATCACTAATAGTACCACAGATAGTAAATTGCTCGACTTCTTTGCGAATGCGGGCTCGTTGCGGAATCGGACAGAATCAGAAATCCTGAGGATGTTTAACGACGCATATTTTGAAAATCCATCTTTGGCACTGAGAATGCTTTTGTGGGTCCGCGACTGTCGTGGAGGTGCTGGAGAGCGAAGGACTTTCCGAATTATTTTTAATAACTTATCACCAAAAGATAAGAATAGAATTATTCACAAAGTACCTGAAGTAGGACGATGGGATGATCTATGGAAAAAGCAGGCAAATAACGAAGTAGTTCGTACATTTACTCCTGACCTTCTTTCTTTCCTGTCAAATAACTTGCAAAATGGACTACTATGCAAGTGGCTTCCTCGTAAGGGAAAATTGTTTGACGCATTGGTTAAGTACAATCGAACTACACCAAAAGAGTTGCGAAAGACCTTAGTTTCTAATACTCAGGTTGTCGAACAGCTTATGTCTAGTCGTCGATGGAGTGAGATCAAGTACAGTACAGTGCCCTCCAAGGCTATGTCGAATTATGCAAGATCTTTCTCTAAGAGAGATGGGGTTCGGTTTTCTGAATATATGCAGAAGGTAGAAAAGGGTGAGGCAAAGATAAATGCATCAACTCTATTTCCATATGACGTGCTACTGTCTTTAAATAAGAATGCAGAGTCCGTAGTAAATGCTCAGTGGAATGCTCTGCCTAACTATTATTCAGATGAAAATATTTTAGTAGTTGCTGACGTAAGCGGCAGCATGGGAGATTTTAGATCGAGAACTTTGTGCCCTATCCACGCCTCCATTTCACTAGCTATGTATACGGCTGAGAAAAATACTGGATTATTTAAAGACCACTTTATTACTTTTTCTAGCAAACCAAAGCTCCAAAAATTGAGTGGTACTTTTACTAATCGAGTTAATCAGCTACAGCAAGCTGAGTGGGCAATGAGCACAGATTTAGTTGCTGTTTTTGAGCTTTTGCTAACAAAAGCAGTAAAACACAGATTGACAGATCAGGATCTTCCGACTAAGATTGTCATAGTGTCAGACATGGAATTTAATCATGCTGTAACCAATATTTCAAACTTCAATGAAATTAAAAGACAGTATGAGTCTCATGGATACACTATTCCACAATTAGTTTTTTGGAATGTTAATGGTAGGGCTGGAAATGTTCCAGTAAAAATGAACGATAAGGGAGTTGCTCTCGTAAGTGGGTATTCTCCATCGATTATTCCTTCCATTCTGGGAGAAAGTATAAGTCCAATGGCAGTAATGCTTAAGACTTTGAATGTCGAAAGATATAATTTCGGTAGTTAGTTTTCTTTAACTCACCCCGCCACTCCTAACTTGTTAGTGATGCGCATCTCGGGTGAGTGTTTTAGGGCCGGCATGTTCCGTGGGGGCGATGATGTCTTGCAAACATCTTGTGGTGGGTTCAACTCCCATTCGGTCCAATGGTCGTTTACAGCAATCAAATAAACTCCTGACAGTTTAAAATGCGACCAGTATTTAAAATATGAACACTTGCAGCAATTTCTCTGACTAAAAAGGTGTTCAATTTTTTTGCTCCATGGTGTAATGGCAGCACATTAGAATTTGGATCTAGTAGTTGGGGTTCGAATCCCTATGGAGCAATTATGAAATATCTTGTTGGTGACTGTATTGGTGCGGCCATAAAAGACAGCTCGAATGCCGGTCTGATTATTATTCCGCACGTTGTGAATAACATCAATAGCTTTGGATCAGGATTTGCAAGAGCTATGATGTTACGCCTTCCTAAAGTCAAGCAAGTCTATCACGCAGTTCCTCAGGGTCGCACTCTTGGAAATGTTACGGCAATAAGTTTCACTGAGGGGGAAGCACAGGGGGTTGTTGTTGTAAATATGTGCGCTCAAAACGGCACAATATCACAATCAAACCCAAAGCCCATTCGCTATGATGCTCTTGAAACTTGTATGAAAAAAGTTGAGCTTAGTATTGCCCAATTCGAATCCACACATCTGGTTGATAGATCAAGAGAGTTTGTCAAAATATATTGCCCTAAATTTGGAGCAGGCCTAGCTGGTGGAGATTGGAATATTATTTCTGGACTAATTGATAAACACTGGTCGAAAATTGATGTTACTGTTTTTACTTTAGACTGAATAAGGAAAAATTATGATCATTCCTATTGAGTTGTGCCTGTTAATAAGTTTTTTACTTCTATTACTAGGCTTTGCTATCGCGGACAAAAATATGATCATTATTTTTGCCACCTGTCTTGGACTTGTTGGAGTTGGCTTGCTTTATGAAGGATGTACGACAGTAAAAGAAGAAGTAACACTGCATTATGTTGAAGAGATCCCGTGCGTTTTGGAAGACGGCAAAATAAAGACTTTGGGGTTGACACGCAGGAACAATTCTGATAAGATTACCCGAGTGACGAAGACAACTAATTGGCGATATCGAGATATTAAGACCATTAGTTACGAGGGAGCTGAAACAACGGATCTTCTTGATTGATCTATTAAGGGCTTGTGGCGAAACTGGAAGACGCGGTAGACTTAGGATCTGCTACCCGAAAGGGTGTGGGAGTTCGAATCCCCCCGAGCCCATTTTTAATATCTAGTTTTTTTGAGAAAGATTATCTATGATTTTTGTTAATGGCTCGCAGGTGACTCCAACTATTTTCCCAGATCGCACTTCGCAAGTCTGGAAATTACCAGATATTTTAACATTGCCGATTAAAGTTGAATGGCATTGGGAAAACGAAGCTGAGGTGGTTCATATCTGCCAGCTTCTATATTTACTGGCGTCGCGTCAATTTCGTGTTAGCTCAAATACCGTAGTATCTGTTACTGATGGTGGAGACTATTTCAATGAAGGATTAGTACTTCCTCGCGTAGATTTGCATATTCCATACTTACCTTATGCAAGACAAGATAAGGATGTTGGAAACGAGAGCTGTTTTGCTCTCAATTCATTCTTTAATATGTTGGAATTGTTTTCTACTAATCTTGATCTGCGAATATCATCGCTCGACGTACATTCCGATTATATAATCGAAAATAGTACTTTGATGTTTGAAAATTTAACGCCTAAACCGTATATAGAAAGAGTGATTAGTAATATTGAGTCTATATACAGATCTACACCACTTCTTGTCTATCCAGACAAAGGGGCATATAATAGATATTCTAATATGTTTCCCAATATACCGAGTATTTATTTCGAAAAACAGAGAGATCAAACTACTGGTGAAATTCTGTCTATCGAAAAGAGGGGTGGAGTTTCTACATATAATGTAGGCAATATCAACGAGACATTCTCTGATGTATTGGTTATCGACGACATTTGCGATGGAGGTAGGACTTTTACTTCCTTAGTAGAGCATCTCCCAAACGCGAGAAGACATCTATATGTAACTCATGGCGTATTTAGTAAGGGTGTAGAGAGTATATACTCTAGTGGGTATGAGAGCGTTTCTGTCGTAAACGATCTCAAAAATCGGATATTTGGGTTTTTGAATTTTCGAGTTAAGCAAGTTTCAGACTTTATCGTAAAATAGGTCTAGACTTTGAGGTGCTTCTTGATATAATGACCTCGTAAGAGGTTTTTATGAGCGTATCCAAACTGGTGAAGGAGCCTGACTGTAAATCAGGTGCCACAGGCTAAACATGGGGGTTCGAATCCCTCCGCTCATATTATTCGGGGTGTGGGAAAGGTGGTAATCCGCGTGTTTTGGGAATACGAGACGGCAGTTCAAATCTGCCCACTCCGACTCGGAAGAGTAATTCATTGGGCAATGAACACTGTCTTGAAAACAGTTGGAGCCGAAAGGCTTGGGGGTCGGGACCTCACTCTTCCGCTTTGGAAACGACGGCAATGATGCCAAACTGATTGCTAGTCAGTGGCCCTACAAGGGGTAGCAGGTTTGATTCCTGCCGTTTCCGCTTCAAAAAGTAAAATGGCCGTTTCGTATAGTGGTATTACCCTTGTCTTGTAAACAAGTGACACAGGTTCGATTCCTGTAGCGGCCTCTTAAAATAAGGAGAATCTAATGGCTACTGAATATACCCAGCGATGTATTGTTGGTGCAAAATTTCCGATAAGTACAATAAAAAAGATAGTATCGCCTGAAGAAACGAGTGTGCTGCAATGGCACACATATTGTCATGAAACTAAAGAATCGTATACGGACTACAAAACTGTCGTCGTCAAAAACGAAGTAGTAAGTTATAGTTTATTTGATTGCGAAAACGAAAACATCTATGATCTAATAGATCACATTAAATTGCGAAATCCAGGCTTTACTTGCGAAGCAGACCACGAGAATCTATTTTTTGGAGTAGATCTTGGTTATAATGAATCATGTTTTGGTAAATATTACGGTATCAAGGCCGAACTTAGTCTAGCTAAGTTAAGTGAATTATTTGCAAAAGCTGCTACGAAAATTCAGAATCCCGAATTGATTTTTTATGTTGAAGTGTCCTAATATATGGACAGGAGGTAAAGGGAATTCAGCGTAAACTACTTGTTCGCTGAGCCAATCACCTCTAAAATGCGGATGTAGTTTAACGGCAAAACACTAAAACGAGTTCAGATCGAACTTAAACAGCAACAAATATCTCCTGTTAAGAGAGTGATCTTGGTTCGAATCCAAGCGTCCGCGATTTTACAATCGAAAAAAATACCATATGAAAATATATCCAAAACATGATGCTCCGCAAGGTGATCGGGGCTTTACTGAAGATGAAATAAGAAGAGGTGTACATTGGCTTTATGCTGATGTTACATGCATACATTGTAAGAAAGTGCAATCCTACGCAATGGCTTCAAGCAACGGCGATAGGTGTATAAAATGTGATGGTCCGACAAAATAAATTTAGAAAGATTGTTATGGAAAAGTCTCTCGATGTTGTTAATTCCGCTGATTTAGCAAAAAAAGTTTCAGACGTTGTTGTTTTTGGAAATCCTGATACTTGGATGCTTCTATGCAAAGCATCTTCCAAAGAGCAGGGATGGATGAAGTCTACAAAAGTTATGAATGTTCCGACTGGAGTAATTCTCCAAGTTTCGACGCAGCAGGGACAGTCAGTGGCTGAAGCAGTAACCTATGTCCACGGAGTAGTTGCTGTTCATGAAAATGGAACTCTACAATTGGTCAGTAAAGGCTTAAATATTTCGGTTTGAGCAAGCGGGCATGGTGTCAATGGCAGCATGAAGGTCTTCCAAACCTGAGGTTCCAGTTCGAGTCTGGATGTCCGCATTTTAAGGAAAAAAAATGTACCCAATTAGAACTATTATTTTTTTATCTTTTTGTTATAGCTTTGCTATCTTAATTTTTAAGCCCGGTACCAATAGTAAAGACGAGACAAAAATTGTAGAAACGGCTATTGTTTCCGGAATTCATGACGGAGATACAATAAAAGTCAAAGTGACTAAAGAATATTCTGTTAGATTAATTGACTGCTGGGCTCCTGAAATTACAGGAAAAGAGAAGGATCAGGGTCTTAAGTCAAAAGCCGCTCTAGAGTCCATGCTGAAGATCGGCGACGAAATAGTTGTGGAAATTCCAACAGAAAATAATCAACCTAAAACTACACTGGGTAGAACTCTGGCAAAAGTCTATAAAGACGTTGACAATGACGGAAATGATGATAATATCTCTGTCGAGATGGTTAAAAGAGGATTTGCAAAGGAGAAAAAATGAGAGCAATTGATATTGAGTTTGATCTGAATGGCGGAGTCGAATTTTTCAACATTCCAGTGCCAGACCTTAGCCAAGTGAGAATTGTGAAGTTTAGTGTCAATTTGGAAGAACTAGCGAAAACTCAAGAAAAAATAGTAGAGTCTATCAGAAATAAAGCTATGGAGCTAGCAGATGGTTCTGAGATTCATACTTACGCAGTGACACCCATGAAAGGTAAGTTAGACGTTTTTATCGAAGTGGCTAAAGGAAGCGAATATGGCCCAACTGAACGCTAATCTTCCGTACATCGAATGTAAAATTCGAAGACAGTCCGCTGGAATAACATCTGGCGGATTTATTTTTGGGTGTAAGGCTATGCTGAATAGACCTTTACTATTTCATTTTCAGACAAACTCAGGTGCTGTCATTTGGAATCGCCCAATCTCTGCCTTTTATCATGGTAATATCTATGAGAAAATGGCTAAAGACGAAGAGGCGAGACTTTCCTTACTTGAGTCTTGGGATTGCCAATCAAACAATATAGCCGTTACCTGCTTCAAGTTCCTCGAAGGCAAAATGGTAGACGTGATCTGCCGAGATGGTGTTTGGAGATCTGGCACTTATCTCTTTACTGTTGACGACTACGAAGATGAACCTAACGCGATTAATGTAGGTTACGCTAACGACATAGACAGTAAATGTTTCCACTTCATTAAGCTAAACAATGGAAACTTTTGCGTGCAACCAAATAATTTATTGAGGTGGCATAATGCTGACTACATAATCCCATATGCCAAAAATTCTCCACCAAAGATAGTCTTAGACAACAGTAACTATTCGTCTGAGAGAATAGACAGGACTTATGGCAATTCTGCGTATTTTTATCATCATTAGCTATTGACATTTATTCATGAAAGAGTACAATGAACGTCACATTCCTCAGTATTGCAACTTTCTTTTATTTTCTGACTGCTGCTTCTAATTTGAAACAGCGAGATTACCCAATGGCACTTCTGTGGTTTAGCTACACTGTCGCAAATTGTTCTCTCATTTGGTACGAAGCTAGGAAGTAATATGAATATTTTTGTTCTTTCTTACGATCCTGTCGAAGCCGCCGAGTTTAGCTGTGACAAACACTGCATCAAAATGACTACGGAGTTGTTTCAACAGCTTGGTTCTGCACTTAGGCGTCACGGTGCAGTTGACTCGCAGATGCCAATCACAAAGGCAGGAACTCCACTGATCGGAGGACACAAAAATCATCCATGTACTCTGTGGTGTGGCGAGACACGATCAAACTTTGAATGGGCGGGATGGCACGCATTAGCTCTCGCTGATGAATACACTTACCGATATGGGAAAATTCACTTTTGCAAGTCCGGTATTGAGAAAATGCTCGAAATGGCTGATATGATCCCGGCGAGAAGCATGACTCCATTTGCTCAAGCTATGCCAGAAAAATACAAAAACTCCTCAGCAGTAGTTGCATATCGTGATTTTTACTGGTATGATAAGAGAGTGAATATTGACTGTAGTTGGAAGAAAAAACGAAAAGCCCCAGATTGGTGGATAGAAATGGAATCAAAATGACAGTTGTTGTACAAATCGGTAACTCTGATAATAAGCTCACTCAAGAGGACTGGTCTTGGTTTGTCTCAGAGATAGATGACTTAATCAAGGATTACAAAGTCCAAATCCATTTTAGGGGAGGATCTAGTTGGGACTCCCCGTGGCAAAATGCCTGCTGGGTAATCGAGCATATGGCCAATTATAATGAATTTGAAAAAGAAATTACTCAGATTAGAAAAAGACATTCACAAGATTCTGTCGCTATAACATATGGGGAGACTGAATTTGTTTAATTGGATAACGGGGAGACAAAATTCTGGATACTCTATACTTCCCATCATCAGGAAAGGTTTCCCTTTAGGTCGAATTCTAGGATTTGATCTCTACATTATCCGCTATAACGACGGGGGATATATTCCTCCTCATACTGACCCAGTAAAAGAAGGAAGA
>Ga0315901_10005327_pt1 | contig 15679 bp, 12 predicted proteins | sample LakEriMetagenome_10_FD_203761 | JGI IMG/M metagenome (GOLD analysis project Ga0315901, IMG submission 203761) | Freshwater fungal communities from buoy surface, Lake Erie, Ohio, United States - Buoy 2 MA116 | ecosystem: Environmental > Aquatic > Freshwater > Lake | place: USA: Lake Erie, Ohio...
TCGATGACCAGCGAGCACGTGCCGCAGATGCCCTCGCGGCAGTCGTGGGCGAAGGAAATCGGCTCGTCCCCGGTGACCGTGAGGCGGTCGTTCACCACGTCGAGCAACTCGAGGAACGACATGTTCGGGCTCACGTCCTGCGCGGGGTAATCGACGAAGCGGCCGGCTTGGTTCGGGCCAGCCTGACGCCAGACGCGGAGGGTGACGGAGATCGTTTTGGAGGAGCCTGCGGCGACCATGGGAGAAGGGGCGGGGACGGGTTGTACGGAGCGGGGCGGACGGGCGGCGCTTACTTGTAGTTGCGCAGCGACATCTTCACGAATTCGTAGTTGAGCGGCTCGACGTTGCGGAGCGGTTCCTTGCCGGGACCCTGGTACTCCCAGGCCGCGACGTGCGCGAAGTGTTCGTCGTCGCGCTTGCACTCGCCGTCGGGATACTGGTGCTCCTCGCGGAAGTGGCCGCCGCAGCTCTCCTCGCGCGTCAGCGCGTCGAGGCACATCAGCTCGCCCAGCTCGATGAAGTCGGCCACGCGGCCGGCCTTCTCGAGCGACTGGTTCAGCGTGTCGGCCGAGCCCGGCACCTTGACCGTGGCCCAGAACTCCTCGCGCAGCGTCGCCAGCTCGCGGAGCGCCTGCTGCAGGCCCTCGCGGGTGCGGGACATGCCGCAGTACTGCCACATGATGTGGCCAAGCCGCTTGTGGAAATGGCTGACCGGCTGCGAGCCGTTCGCGCCCAGCAGACGCTGGTTCATGCCGCGCACGTTCGCCTCGGCCTCGCGGAACTCCGGACCGTCCGCCGACGGACGGGAGCCCGGCTTCTGCGTCGCGAGGTAGTCGCCGATCGTGTACGGGACCACGAAGTAGCCGTCCGCCAATCCCTGCATCAGCGCGGAGGCGCCGAGGCGGTTGGCGCCGTGGTCGGAGAAGTTGGCCTCACCGAGCACGAAGAGCCCGGGGACGTTGGACATCAGGTTGTAGTCCACCCAGAGCCCACCCATGGTGTAGTGCACCGCCGGGTAGATGCGCATCGGCGTGCGGTAGGCGTTCTCGTTGGTGATCTCGTGATAGATGGCGAAGAGGTTGCCGTAGCGCTCGCGCACCGCAGCCTCGCCGAGGCGGTTGATCGCCTCCGAGAAGTCGAGATACACGCCGAGCCCGGTCTCACCGATGCCGCGACCCTCGTCGCACACGCGCTTCGCCGCGCGGGAGGCGATGTCACGCGGGGCGAGGTTGCCGAAGCTTGGGTAAAGCCGCTCGAGGTAGTAGTCGCGGTCGGCCTCCGGGATCGACGCCGGATCCTTGCCGCAGTCCTCCTTGCGCTTCGGCACCCAGATGCGGCCGTCGTTGCGCAGCGACTCCGACATCAGCGTCAGCTTGGACTGATAGTCGCCGGTGACGGGGATGCAGGTCGGATGGATCTGGGTATAGCACGGGTTGCCGAAGCAGGCGCCGCGCTTGTAGGCGCGCCAGATCGCGGTGGTGTTCGAACCGCGGGCGTAAGTGGAGAGATTGAACACGTTGCCATACCCGCCGGTGGCGAGGATGACGGCGTCGGCGGCCCAGCGGCGGATCTCGCCGGTGACGAGGTTGCGGGTGATAATGCCCTTGGCCTGACCGTTGACCACCACGAGGTCGCACATCTCCTCCTGGGTGAAGAGCTCGACCGCGCCCTGCCCGACCATGCGGGACAGCGCGGAGTAGGCGCCGAGCAGCAACTGCTGACCGGTCTGGCCGCGGGCGTAGAACGTGCGCGAGACCTGGGCGCCGCCGAAGGAACGGTTGGCGAGCAGGCCGCCGTACTCGCGGGCGAATGGCACGCCTTGGGCGGCGCACTGGTCGATGATGTTGGCCGACACCTCAGCGAGACGGTGGACGTTGGCCTCGCGGGCGCGGTAGTCGCCACCCTTCAGCGTGTCATAGAAAAGTCGATACACACTGTCGCCGTCGTTCTGGTAGTTCTTGGCGGCGTTGATGCCACCCTGCGCGGCGATCGAGTGGGCGCGGCGCGGGCTGTCGTGGAAGACGAACGACTTCACCTTGTAGCCGAGCTCCGCGAGCGTCGCGGCGGCCGAGGAACCGGCGAGGCCGGCACCGACGACGATGACCTCGTACTTCCGCTTGTTCGCCGGGTTGACGAGCTTGATCTCCGACTTGTGCTTCCGCCACTTCTCGGCGAGGGGGCCGGAGGGGATCTTGGAATCGAGTTTGGCCATGGGGAACGCGGCGCGCGCGGGTGAGGTTGAGAGGGAGAGAAAGGTTGCGGTTCGGTGCGGCTCAGCGCGGATCCGAGCTGGCCGGTGCCGCGAGGCGCTCGGCGGCGGTCGTGCCGGCGGCGGGCTTGGCCGCGCCGGAGAGGATCAGGCCGGGGATCGCGACGTTGCCCGCGAGGTAGGCGAGGCAGAAGACCACCGCCACCCGCCGCAGCCAGCCGGCCCACGTCGCACTCTTCCAGCCGATCGTCTGGAACATGGACTCAAACCCGTGCAGCAGGTGCACGGTGAGGAGACTGATCGCGACGAGGTAGAAGAGCGAGACCCACGGATTCGCGAAGCCGAGGAACACCATGCTGTAGACGTCCGCGACCGCCTCACCCTTCTCGACCACCGGGAAACCCAGCAGGTGGAAGTCGGCGGCCATCGCGTACGGCGCGAGCTGGGCCTTGTAATTGTCGGTCTGCACCGTCCCGAGCGTGAAGTGCGCGAGGTGGTACGCGATGAACGCCAGCACCACGAGGCCCGAGAGCCGCATGTAGCGCGACGCGAGGCTCGCGCGGATCCAGCGGCGCACGCCGTAGCCTTCCGCACCCCGCGCCTTGCGGCTGTCCAAGGTCAGCGTCACCGCCGCCCACACGTGAATCACCACCGCAGCCAGCAGCACGAGCCGCACCGCCCAGAGCGCTCCACCCAGCGAGTGCAGGAAGTGCGCGTAGCCGTTGATCTGGTCCGGATGACCGAACACCTGGAGGTTGCCCACGAGGTGGCCGGTGACGAAGCCGATGAGAATGAAGCCCGTGACCGCCATGAGGAATTTGCGGCCGACGGACGTGCGAAAGAGATTGCCGGAGAGGCTCATCGTAAGGTGGTTCAGGGGGGAAATCCTCCGAGGGGGCGCGGAGGCCGTCGAGAGGACGATGCGAGGGACGTTACAAACGGCGAAGCAAAAGTGTAAAGGGCAGCGCCCTTCCCTTCACCTTCCCGACACGGCTATTAGGTCCGCTAAACGCAAAGAGAAGGCCGATTCCGGCCATCCCCAGCCGTTGCCCGACTCAGCGGACGAGGGGTCGGAGGAGGGAAAACTTGCCGCTGGCGGCCGGAGCGATGAAGCGGCGGCGAAACGCCACCACCCGCGCGCCGTCTCCCAGCAACTGCGCCAGCGCTGCCTCCACCGCCGGATGGTCCGCACCCTCGTCGGCCACGTAATGGAAGTCCCAGCGGTGATCCGTGGTCTGAACCAACGAGTAATGCCAGCACCGGAAGCCCTCCGGGAGCGCCGCATCGACTTCCGAGGGCGAAACCAGCGACCCATCCGCCCGGAAATGCAGGCCACCCTCGCGGCCAAGCAGGCGATAGCCCGTGGGGAAACGGCGGACAATGTCCCCCGTCTGGTACCGCAGCAGCGGCATCGCCTCGCGATCACGCGTGGTCACGAAGATCTGGAACACGTCCGCCAAGCCGCGGTAGGGCACGAGTTCGACGAAGGCATTCGCGTCGATCACCTGGGAGTCGTCGCGGAACGCTTCGCCGACGAAAAGATAACCGGCCTCGGTGGAGCCGTAGAGATCGACTTGCGGCGCAGGGAAGACTTCGGCGATGCGCTGGGCGTGCTGCTGACTCGCCTTGCCATAGGTCAGGATCACCGCTCGGACGCTGGGCACCGCGACGCCGCGACGCTGCGCGGCGCGGGCCAGCAGCGACAGGTAGACCGGCTCGCCTTCCAGCACTTCCGGCTTCACCGCCTGCAGCTCCGTCACGATCCGGTCCCACTCGCTCTCCGGAAACACGAACGGGTCGCTGGAGAGATTGAGGTACACCGTGCCATCAAAATACCGGTGCGGAAAGGGGTGGTCCTCGTACGGGCAGAGGTTGCTCGAGCACCCCACGGGAGCGAGCACGCACTTGCGGTACGGGCGACCGACGAACTGCCGCAGGATCGGCGAAGCCAGGTAGGCCCGCGCGGTCTGCGCGTTCCACCAACCGTCCTCCATGATCACGGTCATCGGCGACTGCGTCGTCCCGCCCGTCGACTCATACTCGAAACGTTTCTCCGCCAGGCCCCGCTCAATGTCGCGGTAATCGCGGAAGAATGCCTGATGCCCGCGTTGGACGATTTCCTTCTTCGAGAGCGCCGGCAGTTCGGCGTAGCACGACCAGCGCAGCGGCTCCGAGTGCAAGGGGAAGCGCTCCCCGTAGAGGGGACTGCGCTCGTAGATCCGGCGGATCTCCTGCTCCAGCGCGACCGGGACACGGTCACCCGTCGACTCACCGAGGGCGGTCGGAGCGTTGGCGAAGGCAGGAGCGGAGGCGGACATGGTCAACAGCGTTCAACGTGGCCCCGGCCGCTGCCCGTGTCAAACGGCGCCCGAGTCCCGCCGAAATCGTCACGCCGTCGCCCCGCCATCCCGGCCCCGCCAGAGCGGCGCGGCCAAGTGCAGTGCATTGAGCGCGAGCGCGTGCGTGATGCCACCGTCGCGGGTGCGGGCCAGCGCCTCCGCAAACGGCAGCGTCACCACCTCGATCTCCTCATCCGCATCCCACTCCGTCGGCGCGACGCGGCGCACGTTCTCGACGAGCACCATGTGGCAGCGGTTATCCTGGATGGCGGGGTTCGGGTGGATCGACGCGATGAGGCGGCCTCGCTCGCCCACGTAACCGGTCTCCTCGCGCAGTTCGCGCAGGCCCGCGGCCACGGGATCCTCGCCCGCCTCGATCACCCCGCCCGGCACCTCAAGCGAGAGCGTCTCGATGCCGAAACGAAACTGCCGCACGAGCACCACTTCGCCCTCGGGAGTGAGGGCGACGATGTTCACCCAGTCGCGGACGTGCACGACGATGAACTCGCGCTCGGTACCGCGCACGGGATGCGTGAACTGCACGCCGTGCACATCGAAGACACGCGTGGCGGCGAGCCGGCGCTCCGGCCCGCGACGCCAGTGCGCTGGTGCCGGCGCCGGTGCACCGGCGGGGCGGTGGCTGTCATGGAAAGGGGGATTCACGATCGGTCGGGGCAGGATGGAAGCGGCGCCGGTGGACAAAAAAAAGCCCCTTCAGCGGTGAGCCGAAGGGGCGGAAGAAAAACCGTTTTCGGATCAGCGCTTCGGCAGCTTAACCTTGTCGCCAACCTTCAGCTTCGACCAGTTCACGCCCGGATTGACGGCGATGAGGTCGGGAAGGGAAACATTGTTCGCGCGGGCGATCTTCGCACCCGTGTCGCCAGCCTTGACGACGTACTCGCCAGCGCCGGCGACGGCGGCACCACCAGCGGCCGCGCCCTTGGCGGCAGCGCGCGGAGCCTTCGCGGACTCCTGCAGCTTGGTGATCTCACCCTTCACGTTGCCGAGCTCGAGGCTCACGGCGTTGAACGCATCCTGCGTCGAACGCTGCAGCGCGGACACCGCCGAGCTGGCCTTGTCCGAAGCAGTCGCGGCCGTGCGAACCTCGCTTTCAAGCGTGTCCATTCGGGTCAGCTGCTCGGTGTGAGCGGTGACCGTCTTGGAAGTGGAGGAGACCTTAGCGAGCGCAACGCCGGCCAAAACCAGCGCGAGGACTCCAACAATGACGCCGGCAACCGGAAGGTAGCTGGTGTTTTCCCGAGAAATCGTGTCCATGAGAAATAAGCGAGTGATGTTGGATTTACGGAACGCGCCGAACTGACGCAAGCAGAGACTGGAACGAAGTTTTCACAAACGTCGCCCCATGCTGCGGCGTCCGCGGGGAATACGTTGACACCTCCCGCGGTCCGACAAGATTCGGGCCCGGTTGCGGGGTGTAGCTTAGCCTGGTAGAGCGCCTGGTTTGGGACCAGGAGGTCGTAGGTTCGAATCCTATCGCCCCGACCAGCCGATTCAGCCCGGAAACCGGGCGCTGCGGCTTTACTTGCCCGTGGTCGGGAAGGTCACCGCCGGAGCCGCCGGGGAAGCCGTCGCCGACGTGGCCGAGGCCGACATCGGACGGAGCAGCGAGGCCCGCTGGGCCCAGAGGCTCTGCGGCGCGACGCGGGTCAGTTGCTCGAGAGCGGACTGCAGACCCGCGGCATCACCGGCCTCGGCGGCGAGCGAAGCCACGTGGTAACTGGCCTCCGCCCGCACGGACACCGCCGCTGCCAGATCGTCCGCCAACGCCTTCAAATTAGCCGTACCGCCAGCGCGGTCGCCTCCCAAAACTTGCGCGATGCCCTGCCCGATCCGGGCCCGGTTCGACAGCGGGCCCTCCTTCAGGACCGCCACGGCCTTGCCGTAGCTCGCCGCCGCATCGGTGAACTTACCCGCCTCGTAGGCCTCATCCGCCAGGCGCAGATGCGCCACGCCGGCGAGAGCGTTGCCCGGGTGCTCAACCGCAAAGCGCTGCAACTGCTCGCTGGTCTTCGCCTTGGCAAAATCCGCCGCGATCCCGGCCTCCTGCTGCGCCTGGTACATTTCCCACGCGCCCTTGCCGAGAATCACGAGCGCGATCACCGCCACGAGCGTGACGATGCGGGAGCGCTGCGCCTCCCAAAAGGTGCGCAGATGATCCTCGAAACTCGGCCCCGCCACCGGAACGGGTTCCGCCGACGCGGCAGCTTGCGGGTCTTCCGCGCGCGACGCGGGGCTCGGGGGAATGGGTGAGTTCGACATGGTCAACGCAGAATAGCCCCCCACAAAGACACAGCGACCGGAAGGCGTAAAGACGGGAGTTGCAGCCCCGGCCCGCATCAGACCCCGGCGCCCAGACCGCCTCCCACCGCCCCGCTCAATCGAAGACCACGGTCTTGTTGCCGTACACCAGCACCCGGTTCTCCAAGTGCCAACGCACCGCCTGAGCGAGGACGGTCTTCTCCAAATCCCGCCCCATCCGCACGAGGTCTTCCACGCTGTGCCGATGGGTCACTCGCCTCACATCTTGTTGAATGATAGGACCTTCATCCAAATCTCGGGTCGCGTAATGACCGGTGGCGCCGATCAGCTTCACGCCGCGCGAGTACGCTTGGTGGTACGGCCGTCCGCCCGCGAAAGCCGGGAGGAAGGAGTGGTGGATGTTGATGACCGGACCGGCGCAACGCTCGAGAAAGTCATTCGACAGCACCTGCATGTAGCGGGCGAGGACGACGAGTTCGACGCGGTGTTCGCGCAGCAGCGCCAGTTGCCGCGCCTCTGCGTCGGCCTTGGTTTCCGCCGACACGGGCACGTGAACGAACGGCAGTCCATACCCCTGCGCCATCGGCGCAAGGTCGGGATGGTTGCCGATGACGAGGACGACATCGCCGGGGAGGTCGCCCGCGCGCCACCGGAGGCAAAGGTCGTGGAAGCAGTGGTCCGCCTTGGAAACGAACAAGGCGACCCGCGTGCGGTGGGCCGACGAGGCGACGCGCACGTTCATGCCGAGGCTGCGCCCGAACTCGTGGAAGGCGGCGGTATCGGCTGACGCGTCCCCATTGGCCGGCTCCCACTCGACGCGCTGGAAGAAGATCCCCGCCTCGGTGTCGCGGTGCTGGTCGGCGTGCAGGATGTTGCCACCCCGCTCGAAGATCCAGCCGGCGACGCGCGCCACCAGGCCCGGTTGATCCGGGCCGTGCAGCAACGCGACGAGCGTCGGCGGCGTGGCAGTCCCGTGAGCCATGACGCGCTTAGACCAAGGTCACGTTGCCGCGGTACTGCTGGATCGGCTTCACGCCGACCCGCTTGCTCCGCAGCGCCTTGATGCCCTCGACCGCAGCCTGTGCCCCGGTGAGCGTGGTCATGATGCACACGCTGTGAGCGTAGGCGGCCGAGCGGATCTTGTTCTCGTCCTTGCGCGGGATCATCCCGGCCGGCGTGTTGATCACGAGCTGGATCTGGCCGTTCTTGATCAGGTCGACCGCCGTGGGGCGTCCTTCCTCGATCTTGGCGAGCTTCGCGACCTTGAGGCCGGCCTCAGCAAGCACCTTGGCGGTGCCGCCCGTGGAATAGAGCGAGAAGCCAAGCTCCTCGAGCTGGCGGGCCAGCGCGACGGCCCGGGGCTTGTCAGCGTCCTTGACCGAGAGAAACACGTTCCCGCTGGTCGGCAGGCCCGGCTTGGCCGCCGCCTGCGCCTTGGCGAACGCCACGCCGAGATCCTCGTCGAGGCCCATGACCTCGCCGGTGGAGCGCATCTCCGGGCCGAGCACGATGGTCGCGCCGGGGAAACGCACGAACGGGAAGACCGCTTCCTTCACGCACCAGTGGCGCGGGGTGTGTTCGCGGGTGAAGCCGAGATCCTTCAGCTTGAGCCCGGTCATGACCTTCGCCGCAAGCTTGGCCATGGGCACGCCGATCGCCTTGGCGACGAACGGGACGGTGCGCGAGGCGCGCGGGTTCACCTCGAGGACGTAGAGCTGCTGGTCCTTGATCGCGAACTGGACGTTCATCAGGCCGATGACCTTGAGCTCGCGCGCGAGCGCATGCGTCGCCGTCCGCACCGTCTCCAGCATCGCGGGCGAGAGGGTGTGCGGTGGCATGACCATCGCGGCGTCACCGGAGTGCACGCCGGCGAATTCGATGTGTTCCAGCATCCCGCCGATCACACTGGTCTCGCCGTCGGAGATGCAGTCGACATCGAGTTCGATCGCATCCTCGAGGAAGTCGTCGATCAGCACCGGCTTGTCCGGCATGACTTCGAAGGCCTGGCGCACCACGCCGCGGAATTCCTCCTCGCTGTAGACGATGAACATGCCGCGGCCGCCGAGCACGAAGGACGGGCGCAGGAGCACGGGGAAGCCGAGCTCGCGGGCCGCCGTCAGGGCGTCGGCCTCATTCATCGCGGTGCGGTTCGCCGGCTGGCGCAGGCCCACCTTGTCGAGGATCTTCGCGAAGAGCTTCCGGTCCTCCGCCGCCTCGATGCTCTCGGGCGAGGTGCCGATGATGTTCACGCCGTTCGCCTTCAGCGCCGTCGCGAGGTTGAGCGGGGTCTGGCCGCCGAACTGCACGATCACGCCGTCACAGCCTTCCTGCTGGTAGATCTCCAGCACGTCCTCGAGCGTCAGCGGCTCAAAGTAAAGGCGGTCCGAGGTGTCGTAATCGGTCGAAACCGTCTCCGGGTTCGAGTTCACCATCACCGTCTCGAAGCCGATCTCGCGGAGCGCGAAGCTTGCGTGCACGCAGCAGTAGTCGAACTCAATGCCTTGGCCGATGCGGTTCGGGCCGCCGCCGAGGATCATGATCTTGCGCTTCTTGCCGCCCGGCATGACCTCATTCTCGTCGCCGTAGCTGGAATAGTAATACGGCGTGAACGCCTCGAACTCGGCGGCACAGGTGTCGACGAGGCGGTACGTGGTCTGGATGCCGAGGCGCTTGCGCTCGGCCCGCATCGTCGCGAAGTCGGCCTTCAGGAGATGCGCGAGCTGCACGTCGGAGAAGCCGAACTGCTTCGCCCTCCGGAGCAGTTCCGGCGTCGCCACCGGCCGCGCATCCGCCGGAGCCGAGGGCAGGCGGTGGCGCTTCAGGTCCTGCTCCATCTCGTAGATTTCCCGCAGCTGGTGCAGGAACCACGGATCGATCTTGGTCAGCTCGAAGATCTCGTCGACCGTGAAGCCGGCGAGGAAGGCGTAACGCAGGAAGAAAATACGCTCCGAGTTGGGCGTCGCGAGCTTCGCCACGATCACCGAACGCTCGGGCAGTTCATCACCACCCCACTTGCCGCCGCCGCCGAAACCGCGGGCGCCGACTTCGAGGGACCGCAGCGCCTTCTGCACCGATTCCTTGAAGGTGCGGCCGATCGCCATCGCCTCGCCCACCGACTTCATCGCCGAGGTCAGCGTGGGATCCGCATCCGGGAACTTCTCAAAGGTGAAACGCGGGATCTTCGTCACCACGTAATCAATCGTCGGCTCGAACGAGGCCGGCGTCAGGCGCGTGATGTCGTTGCGGAGCTCATCGAGCGAGTAACCGACCGCCAGCTTCGCCGCGATCTTCGCGATCGGGAAACCGGTCGCCTTCGACGCGAGCGCCGACGAGCGAGAGACGCGCGGGTTCATCTCGATCACGACCATGCGGCCGGTCTGGGGATCGACCGAGAACTGGATGTTGGAGCCGCCGGTCTCGACGCCGATCTCGCGGATCACCGCGAACGAGGCGTCGCGCATGACCTGGTACTCCTTGTCGGTCAGCGTCATCGAGGGCGCCACCGTGATCGAGTCACCGGTGTGCACGCCCATCGGGTCGAAATTCTCGATCGAGCAGATCACGACGCACTGGTCCTTGTGGTCGCGCATCACCTCCATCTCGTACTCCTTCCAGCCGAGGAGGCACTCCTCGACGAGGACCTCGTGCACGGGGGAGAGGTCGAGGCCGTTCGCGCAGATGCGCTCGAATTCTTCGCGGTTGTACGCGATGCCGCCACCCGAGCCGCCGAGTGTGAAGGAGGGACGAATGATGAGCGGGAAGGCACCGAGCATCTCGGCCGCCGCGCGAGCCTCGTCCATCGTCTTCACGGTGCGCGAACGCGCCACGTCCAGACCGATCTTGAGCATCGCCTGCTTGAACAATTCGCGATCCTCACCCTTGGAGATCGCATCCGGCTTCGCGCCGATCATCTCGACGCCGTACTTCTCGAGGATGCCCTTCTTGAAGAGCTCCATCGAGAGGTTCAGCGCAGTCTGGCCACCCAGCGTGGGCAGGAGCGCCGAGGGACGCTCGGCGGCGATGATCTTCTCCAGGAACTCGATCGTGAGCGGCTCGATGTACGTGACGTCGGCGAACTCCGGATCCGTCATGATCGTCGCCGGATTCGAGTTCACCAGGATCACGCGGTAACCCTCTTCCTTCAGGGCCTTGCACGCCTGCGTGCCGGAGTAGTCGAACTCGCAGGCCTGTCCGATCACGATGGGACCGGCGCCGATGATGAGAATGGACTTGAGGTCGGTACGCTTGGGCATGGACGTGAGTGTCCGGAGGGTTGGCTCCCCTCCCGCCAGCGGCAAGCGGGAAGTCGCAGTTCCACGTGCTTCCGCATCCGCTTTTCGCCGGATCGTTACCCCGCCGCCATCCGTCCTTCACCCAGCGTCACCACGATTGCCCCTGCCTGCGGGCAAACTCCTTGCACCTCGCCCTCGTCACCGAAACCTACGCTCCGGAAATCAATGGGGTCGCCATGACACTGGGGCGGCTGGTGGACGGGCTTTCCCACCGGGGCCATCGGGTCACCGTCATCCGCCCGCGCCAACGGCATGAGTCGCCTCGGTTCTCCGTGACCCGACGCCTCGCCGGGGAGCAGATCCGTCTGCCAGGCATCCCGATGCCAGGCTACCCGCAGCTGCGGATCGGCCTCCCCGCCGGGGGGAGGTTGCGGCGGCTCTGGCGCGAAAAGCGGCCGGACTTGGTGCACGTCGCCACGGAGGGGCCGCTAGGCGCGTCCGCCATCGGCGCCGCCCTCGAACTGGGGCTGCCGGTGACGTCGAGTTTCCACACGCACTTCGACCAGTACACCCGCGACTATCGCGTGGGCTGGCTGCAGCCGGTGATCGCGTCGTGGCTGCGCCGGGTGCACAACCGCACGCGGCGCACATTCGTGCCCACCCGCCACCTGCAGCACGCGCTTCACGCCGAGGGCTACGAGAATCTCCGCCTGCTGTCCCGCGGGGTCGACACGTCGTTGTTCTCCCCCACCCGCCGCGATCCGGAACTGCGCGCGGCCTGGGGAGCAAAGCCCGACGATCTGGTCGTCGTCCACGTGGGTCGGATCGCCGCCGAAAAGAATTACGCCCTGCTCTTCCGCGCCTTCGACGCCATCAAGGCGGTCCAACCGCGCGCGCTCCTCGTGCTCGTCGGCGATGGTCCGCTGTTGTCGACCTACCAGCGGATGCGGCCGGACGCGGTGTTCACGGGTTTCTACACGGGGGTGAACTTGGCCCGCCACTATGCGTCCGGGGACGTCTACCTGCACGCGAGCCACACCGAAACGTTCGGTAACGTAGTCACCGAGGCCATGGCCAGCGGCCTCGCCGTGGGCGCGTTCGACTACGCCGCCGCCCGCGAATTCATCGTGGATGGACAGCAGGGGCTGACGTGCCCGCCGGGCGACGAGGCTGCGTTCATCGCGCAAGCGGAGCGCATCGCCCGGAGCGGGACGCTGCGGCACGCCTTGAGTACCGCGGCCCGGGCCCGAGCCGAGCTGCTCTCGTGGGACGCCGTGGTGGACGGCTTCATCGCCGATCTGACCGCGGCGATCAACGAGTCGCCAGTTACATCGCCAGCCGTCGGCGCGCCTCCGCACTGAAGGGCGCCCCGGCCAACTCCGCGGCGAGGAAGACCGCTCCGGCCACGGCCGGCGCCGGCGCCTCAAGCAGGGAGAACCTCGCATCCGCCGCCGCCAACTCCGCCCGGAGTGCCTCGCGGTAGGAACGGCGCTCGAGGAGTCCGCCGGCCGGTACCACCGGAATTGCGGCGGCCGTCGGCCACTCCAGAGATTCCCCGAGGGCTCGGGCGAGACGACCGAGTTGCCGCGCGCCTTCCGCGACGATTTCCTCCGCCACGCGATCGCCGTCCTCGGCCGTCGCTAGGACCACCGGCGCGAGGCTCGCCAATTGCGACCGCGCGGTGTCCGGACGCATGGTCCATTGCATCGCGGCGCTCGCGGACGTGACGTTCAGCTCCGCGAATATCGCTGGCTCAAGCCGGGTCCTAGGCCCACGCCCATCCGTCGCCTCCATGATCGCGCGCAAGGCGCGGAGGGCGAGCCAGACGCCGCTGCCCTGGTCATCCAGCAACCATCCCCAACCGCCAACGATGCTGGTGGCGCCGGCGGGATCGCGGCCATACGCCGCCGCACCGGTGCCAGCGATGATCACAATGCCCGGGCCCTCCGCACACCCACCCGCGAGCGCGATCCGCAAATCGTGATCCAGTCCCAAAGTCTCCGCTGCAGCCGCCAATCCCAGCGCCGCGAGAGGCTCGCGAAACGCCTGATGGTCCGCCGCCGAGCGTACCCCGGCGAGTCCGAGGAAGGCCGCCTTCGCCGGTCCGTGCACATGCGCCGCCGCCCGGGCTGCCGCGACGGCCTCCGCGACCGCTGCCACCGCGGCTTCCAGCCCGACGCTGTGGTAATTTGAGCTCCCCGCGCGCCCCACTCCGAGCACACGACCGTCCGCGCCCGCAATCAACGCGCGCGTCTGCGTTCCGCCACCATCAATGCCGAGTAACCACATCTCACCCTTTCATACGGCACATCTCCGCAGGGGCAATACAAGGGTTGCGTCCAGCCACACCGGGCAAACTCCTCACTGCCTCGGACATAGCTGCTGTACCAGCGCAGAAACCCGGCAAAAGAGGCCGAATGGGGGCGACGCAACACGGCCAATCTGGCCATCGCGACTGCCCCGCACTTCGACGACCTTTCTCACTCCACCCTGCGCCCAGCCCAAGCGGCTGTGGCAGCGCCTCAGCTCTGGATCGTGACATCGAACCACGCGGCACACGGGTGGGACATTCGAGGATCTTGAATCGGTCCACGCCTGCACCTAGCGTGGTTTCGTTTCCACCGCGCCAATCTGGCCTACGGCATACACCCCGCTCCGCCTTCACCTGCCCCCGGCACGAAGGCCCGCTCACTTCTCCTTATCCATGGCCCAGTCTTCCGCCTCTTCCATCGCCGCCATCGGTTTGGCTCTCGCTGTGCTCAGCGGGGTCGGCTGGTGGTTCGGCGTGCAACGCCCCGCCGAGCTTCGCCGCGCCACCGCGCAGGCCGCAGCGGAAGCGGCGGCGGCGGAAGCGTCCCTGCAGGCACGGCGGCGCGACTGGTTCGGCGAAATCGCTGACCAGCCGGGTTTCATATTCCGGTCCAGCGGCCTCGGCCACCGCATCGTCACTCCAGGCGACGGAGCTCGCCCCGGCCCGCAGTCCACCGTCCGCCTCACGTATACGGGTCGCCTCCGCGATGGGCGGGTCTTCGACTCTGTCACCACGCCCTCCACGTTCCGTCTCAACGCCCTGCTTCCCGGCCTCGGCGCGGGACTGCAACTCATCGGCCCGGGCGGCCGGATCGAGCTCCTCATCCCGCCTTCGCTGGGCTACGGAAACCGCGCCGCCGGCGGCATCCCGCCCGGGTCCGGACTCGTGTTCGACGTGACTCTCGTATCCGTTGAATAGCTACGCCAACGCGTCCCGCGTGCCGCCCACCTAACCGGCGAAAGCGCCGCCAGATCGGCTAGGCTTCGGGTTCCGGTCCAGAACCATCCGGGCAGGCCCCGGCGCGGCTTGCGACCCACTCCCCGCGGCGACACGCCTCGGCGACGAGCCTCGCCTCGCTCCGCCCTCCCGCCAGCAGGCCAGCAAGAAGCTGCGCGAGAAACGCATCCCCGGCCCCAACGGTGTCGACCACCGCGACGGTCCGGCCCGGCTCCCAGATCCAACGTCCGTTCCGCAGCAGTCCGGCGCCGCGCGCTCCCGAGGTGACGCACACAAAGCCGACCCCGGTCTCCGCCGCGAGGTGGCGCGCGTGCGCCTCCTCGGCCCCGGCGTCGCGGCCCGGCTCACCCGCCAAGCGGGCCGCCTCCTCAGCGTTCAGCTTCAAGAGGTGCGCATGGCGGGCGTACTCCCGCACCACCGCAAGGTCATCGAAGGGCGCGCGGAGGTTCACATCAAACACCCGCCACGCATACGTCGGCACCGCCTCCAGAAGCTGCCCGAGCGCCTGCCGGTTCGCCGAGCTGCGCAGCGCCAGCGAGCCAAAGACCAGCGCCCGCGCGGCCGCCGCCGGCGCGGCCACCTCGTCCGACACCGGGATGCGATCCCAGGCGACGTTCTCGACGATCGTGTACCGCGCATCGCCGCGCGGCGTGAGTTCAGCCGTCACCGTGCCCGTCGGCGCTTCGTCGAGACGCGCCACGCCCGCATCGGTCACCCCGCGCTCGGCCATCACGGCAAGCATCCGTTCACCCCACGCGTCGCGGCCGACGGCGGAGACCGGCACCGCCGGGATCCCGAGGCGCTGGAGGTGTGACGCGACATTAAACGGCGCCCCCCCGGGGAAGGCCCCGTGGGGGAGCAGATCCCAGAGGATTTCCCCGAAACAGAGGACCGGCGCGGACGTCCAGTCGGACCGTGGGCGGGCGGAGGCGGCGGCAGTCATTGACCCCGCATCGTTCCAGCCCACCGCCCCGCCGGCAACGCGTTTTCCACACCCACTCAATCCGACCACGCCGACTCATCCGGGAAGACCATTCCGCACCCGCACGGCCGCGAGCGGACCGTACCCAAGCCCTACTCGCCCGGATAAACCACGCCGTCGATCACCACCCCCACACAGCGGGTAACGTACTCGAAGGGGTCGCCATCGTAGAGCGCGACATCGCCATCCTTGCCGACATCGAGAGAGCCGATCCGATCGGCCACGCCGACGATCCGCGCTGCATCGAGCGTGATCGCTGCCAGCGCCGCGTCACGATCGAGGCCCTGCCCCGCGGCCACCGCCGCCTCGTAAAGCACGAGGCGGGTCTTAGGCACATAGTCCTCGAAGCCGCTCTGAATCGCGAACGGG
>Ga0315901_10005328_pt1 | contig 15679 bp, 15 predicted proteins | sample LakEriMetagenome_10_FD_203761 | JGI IMG/M metagenome (GOLD analysis project Ga0315901, IMG submission 203761) | Freshwater fungal communities from buoy surface, Lake Erie, Ohio, United States - Buoy 2 MA116 | ecosystem: Environmental > Aquatic > Freshwater > Lake | place: USA: Lake Erie, Ohio...
CCAGCGAGGCCAAACGTGCTGACGACGGCGGTTTTCAGGGACTCGGCAAGTGCCGGGGGAATGCGCTTGCCCGGGCGGGGGGTGATGTTCAGCACCACCGTCATCCGGGTGTCGCCGTTGAAGCTGCGCTTGCGGCTGCGGTTCCACATGAGGCGGGCGTCGGCGATGTGCGGATCATTCTTGAACAGCGCGACGAGGTCACTGGCGCGGGCCGAGTCGAGCAGTTCCTGACGATGCGATTCGCTGACGGACCAGGCGGCCTGCCCCAGCGCCTTTTCGAACCGGCTGCTGTTCGCCTCGGTCACGGGGGCCAGCGCTTGCAGCACGCTTTCGCTGTGGGCGAGTTGGTCGGCGGGAACCAGCAATTGCCCCTGCACGACCCGGACATTGGCGATTCCGGCTTCCTTGAGTTTCGCCTGGGCCGTGCGCATCTCCGCGGCTGGCAAAGCCTTGCCACCCCACAGGGGGACTCCCGGGGGAGTCGCCGGCTGGCTGGTGAAATACCATCCCCCGGCGAGCAGTCCGACGCCGAGGATTCCCCCGTATGCCGCCCGCTGTCGAGTCGACAGTTGACCCCACCGCTGCTGCACCTGGGTGGTGAAATTCAACCACGGGTTCATGGGGAGGGGGAGTGCCGGGAGAAGAGGCGAACAGGCGAGGCGATGCAGACGGCCTCAGGCCCGACAAAGTCGAAACCCGTGCGTCTGGCCCGCCCCCTGGAGGAAGGGGGCGGGGTGATACCCCGGAAGGCCCGAGAGGGTCAAGAGGCGTTTGGAACCTCGGCAAAGGGGGCGATTTGGGTGGTTTCTGGAGCAGGATTGTGGTGCCCGGTTTTCGACTGGGCCGGCCCCTGTTTCCGGCCAGACAAGCCCTTCCGCCGCGCCTTCCAATTGACTCTTTTCCAATGTTCCCGTTGGCGAGTCTTGGCCGGCGTTGGGGCCAGGTCGAGTGGTGGGCGACGTCATTTCCCAGACAGGTGGGAAACCTGTCTCCACAAGGGTGCCGGGCTACCCAAGCGGGTCGGGGCCAAGTTAGAATATCGCCCTCGGAGAGGTGGCAGAGCGGTTGAATGCACCGGTCTTGAAAACCGGCGTGTCTGAAAGGGCACCGTGGGTTCGAATCCCACCCTCTCCGCTTGGATTGGCGATGCAGAGCGATGCAATGTGCGGCAGGAATCCCCGTTTTTATCGGGGATTCCTGCGTTTTTATCGGGTGGCCCGCGAGACGAATCCAGGCTTCCGTCAGTGCAATCTGATGCAGACTCACCACCATTTGATGTCAGGTGAATGGCACCAGTTTTGGCACCTCTCGGCACCACTGTGGGCACCTTTTTGTGGCCACTTGTTCCAGTTGCTCCCAGGCTTTCAGCCTGGGAAACATTCGTTTCTGTTGACGGTACTGAGGGGAGAGATGCCAGAGCTGAAGCCTGATCGTAAACCGTGAGAGACGTATACACGTTCATCGTCAGGTCGATCGTGGAATGCCGAGCAAGCGATTGGGCAGTCTTTGGGTTTACACCTGACTTGACCATATTTGTAATGAAAGTATGCCGCAGTGCATGAAAGTCAGCAAAGAGACCATTTTCATCCACGTATGGGATTCCGGCGGCTTCGAGATCGTGCTTCAGCATTCCACCACCGTGTTTGTTTTTCGCCCATGGCCCCGGCCAGACCGACTCTTTGGCAGGGCGGTCGCCCAACCATGTGCGTAGCAATTCGACGAGACTGGCATGTAGTGGAAGCACATCCTGCCGCCGGCGTTTCGAATACGCCGCCTGTACTGTCACGGTAGGTGGATCAGAGTCCAGACTGAAACTGCCAACTTTCAGACTGGCCAATTCACTCGCACGCAGCCCCGTGTAGGCCGCTACCGCATACAGCATCGCACGATCGATACCTTTCATTCGATTTATGACTCGTCCTGATTTGGCAGCGTTCATCAGTAATCCCAACTGCTCCTCTGTGAGCGGCCTCCGATCGTGCCGCCTATCCGTAGCGATATTCAACATCGCAACGAACGCAAGTGAATCTTCTCCCGAGCGCCGATCCTTGACCAACCAACGAGTAAACTGTTTGATCGCACGGAGATAATGATTACTGGTTTGGATACTCGAACCATTCTTTCGCAAGTCAGCGAGAAAGGCCTGCACTCGCGAGGAGGTAATGTCGCTCGAGATCTTTACTTTGCAACCTGTGATGATTTGCCGTGCCCTGTAAATCACCAACCTGACCTGTTCATCACTCACACGCTTGGCTCGCAGATGTTTCTCAAATTCCAGCAGATGCACTGAAATTGATTGTCTCCTATGTTCGTCATATCGATCAACGACCCCCGCCGCCCGACGCTCCATCTTCTTGACCAATTCGTTCAGCATCGCCTGTGCGGCCGTCTTGTCGGCGGCGAGAGGCACACGCTTCTCCACTCCGGACTCGTCCCGGAACCGACCCCACCACTTCTTCGACTTCGTCTTGACCCGAGCACCAGTCTTCGGGTCAGTCAGCACCACAGGCTTCTTGTACAAACTCGCCATCGCATCTCTTCCTTTCTGACAGGTTTTGCGACCACCGGGTCACTCGGTGTGAGTCCAGTTTGCTCATTCCTCGAAACACCTCAAGCGCTGTCTGCCGAATTCCGCGGCTGAGATTCCCACTCGGAACGCCGAGGGCAGCCAGCGGAAATCCACGCTCGAAGTTCGGCGGTGCGCCAGAGCGTTGAACGTCCTACCCGGACCGGCCTGGGGATCCATCCGGCGGCATCCCAAGCTCGCCAGGTGCGAAGCGATTTTCCGCAGAGAGCTGCCGCTTGCTTTGCTGTCACCAGCAACGGTTCGCCCGTGGGTTCATCACGGCCAGGTGTCATGGGAGCACCTCCGGAGTCGCGGCGTTCTTGGGTTCGAGGCCAGCCCGCTGCAGTACTCGGCGGATTCGAGTGACCTCGCGCCGCACGGCCCCCCAACTGGTATGCAGGCGGATCGCGATTTCATTCAGCGATTCACCATGCAGGAGTCCCATGCAGACGTGACGGGTTCGCTCTGGCATCTCGGCGATCATGGTGGATAGATCGAGAGGCAATGAATCAATCGATGATCCCGGCGTCCGGTCTGTCGCCCGGTTCTCTGTGCTCCACCGCTCCACTCTCTGGCGATACCGCTTTTCTGCCCGCCACAACATCGCCAGGCGGCGCTCGATGACTGAGAAGGCGGCCTGCTTCTCAGTGGCGCCGTGCCAATTCTGGGGATCGTAAACATGGCCGATCAGCGCCAGCATCACTTCCTGGAAAGCGTCGTCGAAATCCGCTCCCCGAAAACGCCAAGCCCGGATTCGCCGGATGGCCAGTTCCATTTGCCAGACCGGTAGGACGCTGGCGTACTCGTTCACACTCGTCATCAGTTGGCTCCTCGTGATTTAAGAATCGAGGAGCGAATTCTCAGGCGGGGCCAGTGACAAAGTCTGTAGGACCCAAAGTGAGCATGTGTGTCCAAGGTGCGCATGTCACCGGTGACATTTCACGCATTTGTAGCGCACGGGAAATTGCACGACTCACCGTCGAATTTCAGGCCGGAGCGGCAATTGTCTCTGTGGAGGCTTCGCAAGGTGTCGCGGTTCCGCATCTGAGTGCGGCGATACCCCACAGGGACTAAGCCTCACTTTGGGAGACTGCCGATGGTTGCGACCACTCAACCTTTCCTGATTCACGAGCCAGCCAAGGCTTACCACGCCAAGGCGAAGGATCATCTGTCGAGCCATCAGTTGGCCGACTTCCGCAAATGTCCGCGGCTGTACCATCGCAAGCGGATGGGACTGATCCCCGATGACGACCGACCTGCGTTTCAACTGGGACGGGCGGCCCACACCTTGATCCTCGAGGGGTTGCAGCAATTCGAGGCGGACTACGCGGTCGGTGGACCGGTTAACCCCAAGACTGGTGCTCCTTACGGACAGAACACCAAAGCCTGGGCGGAATGGGCCGAATCCGCCGGCAAGCCGGTGATCACGGATTCTCAATTCGAAATCATCACTCGCATGACTGAGGCGGTGCGAATGCACCCGGTCGCGGCGGAGCTCCTTGTCACCGGTGAACCGGAGGGGGTCGTACGAGCCAACTACTGTAATCTCCCCTGCCAAATTCGGATGGATTGGTTTGACGAACAGGTGGGGATCGTCGACCTCAAGACCTGCGATGATCTGACCTGGTTTGAAGCGGATGCCAGGCGGTATGGGTACGTCCATCAAATGGCTTTTTATCGGGCCGTTCTGGCCTTTCGCACCAACACCTTTTTGCCAGTCCACATCATCGCGGTCGAGAAAAAAGAACCGTATCGCTGTGGCGTCTGGCGAGTGAGTCCCGAGGCGCTGGCCGCCGCACAGCGGGAGAACCAGGCCGCCATCGCGCGGCTGCAGGCCTGTCTGGCTGACGAACACTGGCCTACGGGCTACGAGGAGGTTCGGCCACTCGAGCTGGTCTGAAATCCATTTCCTACCCCGGAGAGGGGTGGTCTGCGGACTCGGCAGGAGGCGGAGTCCAGCCTGTGTCTCCCTCTCCGGGGAATTTTCCTTGAGGCATCTGGTGACCAGCGGACGGAGGCAGGGACGCCTACGTCCGTGGTCACGGTGGTATTTCCCATTTCGTGAGGAGTTCCTGGCGATGAGTTTGTTGTCACAAGTTCAGCGGGGAAAGGCACCAGTCCCGCCCCGACTGCTGATCTACGGCAGTGAGGGAACCGGAAAGAGCAGTCTGGCTGCCAGTGCTCCCGGTGCCATTTTCATCCCTACGGAGGATGGCCTGAATGAAATCGACTGCCATCGACTGCCTCTGGCCAAGTCGCTGGATGATGTCACACAGGGACTGCATGCGTTGGCGTCGGAGCCACATGACTACTCGAGTGTGGTCATTGATTCGCTCGACTGGCTGGAGCGGCTGATTTGGGATGACCTTTGCCAAAGGTACGGGGTCTCCTCCATTGAAAAAGTGGATGGTGGATACGGCAAGGGATATGTCCACGCTCTCACCAGTTGGCGGGGAGTCATCGATCAACTCACGGACTTGCATCGGGACCGGGGCATGCTCGTGTTGCTGATCGCTCACGCCAAGATCGAGAAATTCGAGGATCCCGAGTCCACACCCTACGACCGATATTCTCCCCGACTCCACAAGCACGCCTCGTCGCTCTTTGTCGAATGGGCGGACGCCGTGCTGTTTGCCACCCGCAAGTTTCGCACACAGACCGAAGAGGCGGGTTTCAACCGCAAAAGGACGACCGCCCACGCCATCGGAAAAGACGGGGGTGAACGCATCCTGAAAACCATCGGCGGCCCCTCTTGCGTGGCGAAAAACCGCTACGGCCTGGACGCCGAAATCCCCTTGGACTGGCCCACCCTGTTGGCGGGGATCGTCCGCCACCAGTCCTCGTCCTCAACCTCAGTTTCGGGAGTTCTCAACCATGGCTGATTTGACCGGTTTTGATGCGAACAAAGTGGAGCCAGTCCCCGATCGCGATCCCCTTCCGGAGGGGACCTATGTCGCGGTCATTGTCGACAGTGAAATGAAGTCGACCAAATCAGGGACCGGCAGCTTTCTGGAGCTGAAGATGTCTGTGCTCGACGGTCCTCATCAAGGGCGATCGTTGTGGGCGCGGTTCAACCTGCAAAACTCCAATCCCACGGCGGTGCAGATCGCGCAGGCGGAACTGGGCAGCCTGTGTCGGGCGGTTGGGGTTCTGCAACCCCGCGACTCTGTCGAGCTCCACAATCTTCCGCTCTTGGTCACCGTCAAATGCAAGCGACGCAAAGACGATGGCACGATCTCCAATGAGATCCGGGGTTACGCTCCCCGGGCAGCGCCGGTCGCTCAAGCACCTCAGGCCTCGACCATGCCGTCCACTCCCCCCTGGCGGAGATAGGTCGTGCTGGTGCTTCGAATTCCGTTTCCACCGTCACTCAATCACTTGTGGCGACATGTCGGCCCACGCGTGCTACTCAGCCGAGGGGGCCGCCTGTACAGACAGCAGGTGGCGAGCATTTTGGCCAGCCAGGGGATTCGTCCCCTCGTAGGACCACTGGAATTGCGGCTGGATTTGTATCCCCCCGATCGTCGACGCCGTGATTGCGACAACGCACAAAAGGCGTTGATGGACTCCCTCCAGCACGGTGGGGCCTACATCGACGACAGCCAGATCAAACACCTCGACACCTGGATGCACCAACCCGTCCCCGGTGGCTTGGCCATTGTGCGACTTCAACGATTCACTCCCCCTCCCGAGGCTGACTCCGATGTCCCGCCAACGCCGTCCGCGTGAGCGCGTGTGCTGTCGTCGTTGCGGGCGTGACACGGAACGGTACGTGGGGGATCGGCGAGATCCGTACTGTCGTCGATGTCTGCAACGAGGCCACAGCCATGTTTGCCCCGATCACCTGGATCGACCGCGGGAACCTCGAGTGCAAGAGCCAACACTTGATGATTCGTCGTGACGATGACAGACAATCCGCACTCGTCCGTATCCCCAATCCGTGAATCCGACTGCGGCCCATGGAACTTCGTCCTTACCAACAAGCTGCGATCGCTGCGGTCTACCGCTATCTCCGGGACCGAGATGGGAATCCCGTCGTCGTCTCCCCGACCGGTTCAGGCAAAGCGATCTTGAGTGCCAAGATCGCCAGTGATGCCGTGCTGCAGTGGAATGGCCGGGTGTTGGTCCTGGCCCACGTCAAGGAGCTGCTGGAACAGAATGCCGACAAACTGCGGCGTCTGGCTCCACAGCTTCGTGTGGGCCTGTATTCCGCCGGACTCAAGCGACGTGACACCGACACGCCGGTTGTCGTCGCCGGGATTCAGTCGGTGTATCAGAAGGCTTGTGAACTCGGACGGTTCGATATCGTCATCGTTGACGAGTGCCACTGGATCCCTCCGGATGGCGAGGGGATGTACCGGCAGTTCCTGGCGGATGCCCGCCAGGTCAATCCCCAGATTCGATTGATCGGATTGACCGCCACTCCCTTTCGCATGAAATCGGGACTCATCTGCGGACCTGACCAATTGCTGACGGAGATTTGCTACGAGATTGGAATCCGAGAATTGATCCGGGATGGGTTCTTGAGTCCCCTGATCAGTCGCGCAGGGACTCTCAAGGCTGATTTGAGTCAGGTCAGTGTGCGTGGCGGGGAATTTGTCGCCGACGAGGCGGAGGCAGCCATGGATCAGGACGAATTGGTCCGGGCCGCTTGCCGCGAAATCGTCGAAGCCACCGCCGATCGACGAGCGTGTCTCATTTTCGCGTCTGGGATCCACCATGGACAGCACATCTGTCGGGTGCTCGCGGACGAGCACGGCATCGAGTGTGGGTTTGTGACGGGGGAGACCTCCTGTGCCGACCGGGCGGAACTCCTGGCGCGATTCCAGGGGGTTCCTCAGGCCACACTGTTTGCGAAGCCGCCACTGAAATATCTGTGCAATGTCAGCGTGTTGACGACCGGGTTCGACGCCCCCCAGGTCGACTGTGTCGCGTTACTGCGGCCAACGATGTCCCCCGGCCTTTACGTCCAGATCCTGGGACGCGGATTTCGGCTGGCTCCCGGCAAAACCAACTGTTTGATCCTCGACTTCGGGGGCAACATCCTCCGCCATGGTCCAGTCGATCAAATTCGCCTGACTCAAGCAGGTGGAGCGTCCAAGACGAGCGTTCCGGCTGGCAAGGAATGTCCGCAATGCCGGGCGGTGATTGCCACAGCCTATGCGCGATGTCCGGAGTGTGGCTATGAGTTTCCTCCTCCGGAGCGACAGCGCCACGAACCCACGGCGGCGCGGGTCGGTGTGTTGTCTGGACAGTCCTGCGACACAGATTTCGCGGTTCATGACATCAACTACAGCGTCCATCTCAAAAAAGGAGCATCTCCCGAGGCTCCGCGGTCTTTGCGGGTCACCTACCGCCTCGGTCTGACCTATTGCGTCTCAGAGTTCATTTGCTTTGAACACACCGGCTATGCGCGGCAGCGTGCCGAGCAATGGTGGCGAGCCAGGTCCCCGGAGCCAATCCCGACCACGGCTGCCGAAGCCTTGGAGATCATCCGTGAAGTCGGGATTAGTGAATGCGACCTCGTGACGGTCCGCAATATTGCTGGCGAAACATTCGAACGCATTGTGAGTTACCGCCTCGGGGAGCCAGTGGCCGCGGTTGGCTCCGAGTTCACTGAGGACGACATTCCGTTTTGATTGCCCGAACTGGAAGGAGCCATTCCGTGACCGATGTTCCCCCTCCGTCAAGATTGCACGTTCCGAGTGAACCACCCCAGGATCCGAATCATCCCGAATGCCGAGACTGCGGGGAAGCACCTCGCGAGTGCCGTTGCAGCCCGGGAGAAGGAGGTTGACCCCATGCCCGAGCCCGAACAGACCACCACATTCCCGTCCGGTGCCATCCGCTCGCGCGACGCCGATCGGACGCGATTCGATCTCATCCCTCCGCGAGCCTGGCACCGCCTCGCCGAAACCTGCGCCGAGGGAGCCCGGAAATACGGAGATCGCAACTGGGAACGGGGATTCCCCGCCTCTTCGTTACTCAATCACGCTTTCCGCCATCTCAATCTGTGGTTGTGTGGGGATGCCACTGAAGACCACCTGGCTCACGCCATCTGGAACCTCATGGCCATTATGCACTTTGAGCATGAGCGCCCCGATCTGATGGATGTACCGAGCCGCCAGAACCACGACACGGTACAAGCGACGTGACCATGGAATCCTTTTTCGAAACCCTGTTTCAAGACGCCGTTTCCCCCGAACGGCGTCTTGTCGTGTTTACACTCCCGGGCCAACGGTCCGAGTTTTTTACGTCCTCAGATGCGGCGGCTCAGTACGCCAGTAGTAAGCAGTCCACGCACGATGTGTATTTTGGCGTTGCGTTGATGGGACCTACGGCAGCGGGGCGCGGCCAACTTGAGCAGGTCTCCGCGCTCGCCTTCCTGTGGGCGGACATCGATCTGGCCGGATCGGCACACCCTGGTCATCCCCTCCCGCAAACCATCGAGGAAGCGCAATCTTTATTGGCCGAGATGCCCTATCGGCCATCGCTCGTGGTCGATTCGGGGCATGGTCTCCACGCCTATTGGTTGTTTGACGAACCGATTGTGCTGGCAACTCCCTCCGATCGCGAAGCCGCCCGACACCTGTCCAAAGCCTGGCACGGGCGAATCTGTGAGTTGGCCAGAAAACGAGGTTGGGTTCTCGAAAACCTGGGAGACCCGACTCGTGTCCTGCGACCGCCGGAGACGACCAACCACAAGTTGAAGGGCCAGCCGGCAGCCGTCCGGCTGCTCCAGTCCACACTGTGTCGCTATGCTCCGGCGGATCTTGAAAACGTTCTCCCAGAAAACCTGTGGACTGGCACGCCTGACGCGAGTGTGGAACCACCTGGCCCGGAGACCAGTGGACCGCCGCCTGACAAATTCGACTCGGCTTGGCGGGACTGCCCGACTTTTCGTGCGACCTGGGAGAGACAACGCGAGGACCTCGCCGATCAGTCTGCCAGTGCCTACGATCTCTCACTCGCTAGTATCGCGGCTCTCCGTGGGTGGACTGATGAGGAAATCGGCAATCTGTTGTTCGCGTGGCGGACCCGGCACGGCGACCATCCAGAGAAACTGCTCCGCCGCGGTTACCTCGCCCGTACCCTGCGATGTGCCAGGCAGGGAGCTGGTCCAGCGGTCGCCGCAGTCGATCTGACAGCCTTGGTTCGCCGGGACATCAGTATCGACCCTCTGACGCTCGAAGAGGCGGAGGAATCTGATCCAGGTCCACTTCCGGAAACGCTCTGCCGGATCCCCGGGTTCGTAGCAGAAATCATGGACCACTGCCTGGAGACGGCTCCGTACCCGAACACGCCGCTTGCCTTCTGTGGGGCGCTGGCATTGTTGGCACTGCTCGCGGGACGGAAGGTGCGCGACGAAGCTGACAATCGGACCAATCTGTATCTGCTCGCGCTGGCGTATTCAGCGGCAGGCAAGGACTGGCCCAGAAAGCTCAACGTGAAGATCCTGCACCAGGTTGGATTGATCCACTGCCTGGGTGACAAATTTGCCTCGGGCGAGGGGATTCAGGACGCGCTGTTTGGGACCCCGGCGATGTTGTTCCAAAACGATGAAATCGATGGTCTGTTGCAGACAATCAGCAAATCACGGGATGGGCGATACGAGAGCCTGATGGGCACTTTACTGACCATGTATTCTTCCGCGAACAGCGTCTATCCGATGCGTCGGAAGGCGGGTAAGGAATCGGCGGGGGTGATTGATCAGCCGTGTTTGGTGATCTTCGGGACCGCAATCCCCACGCATTACTACGGTGCCCTGTCGGAACGGATGTTGACCAATGGATTCTTCGCGCGAATGCTGATTGTGGATAGTGGCCGCCGTGGCGAGGGCCAAGAGCCGGGAATTCTCCATCCGAGTGAACGCATCTTGCAGACCGCCCACTGGTGGGCTCGTTATCAACCTAGAATCGGCAATCTGCATGACCAGCATCCTGAACCCGCCATTGTGACAGCGACCGAGGAAGCCAAACGGATGCTGATCGAATCCCGTCTGGCTTCAGGAACGCAGTATTCCCTGGCGGAATCTCGCGGGGACGCGGTGGGAACGACAGTCTGGGGTCGTGCTCAGGAGCAGATTCGCAAGTTGTCGCTGTTGTATGCGGTCAGTGAGAACCACTCCGCTCCCAGGATTACGCCGACCGCTGTGGCCTGGGCCAGCGACCTGGTCAACCATTTGATTCAGCGAATGCTCTTCATGGCCAATCGGCACCTGAACGACTCCGAGTTTGAGCAGCGTTGTAAACGGGTCTTGGACGCACTTCAGGCGTGGTCCCGAGAGCACGGTGACCAATGGCTGCCATTCCGTGACCTGGCTCGTCAGTTCCGCTGGAGCCGACGGGATCATGATCAGATCCGGGAAACGCTGCTGGACCAAGATCGAATTGAAACCAACCTGATTTCAACGGGAGGCCGGCCACGGTTGGTGTATCGGTGGAAGGCGATTGTGGGGAGCTCCCACAGGAACACATAGCCGGAGAGTTCTCGGGGCTTCGCGACAAGGTGCAGATCCCGACCGGCAATCCCGGTGGAAACGCCCGGGTTCTGGATAACGCCCGATGGAGAGCGACCCCCGGCTGCCACGACGCGCACCCCCACGCCCGCCTCCGGAACAGCCAACGCGGCCGTCGTGCCAAATGCCCCCAAGCAACCGCAAAACGCCCAAGAAAACGCGCTGCGCGAACAGGGGGGGAACCCCCCTGTTCCCCCCCTCAGAGGACAGAGACCAGAGGGTCAGAGTCCGCACGAGGACGACTCGGGAACAACCTCACTCGCCCCAACACAACCGAAACCCGAAGTTGTGGTGCCGACTGCCGGGCGAGACGCCGTAGCGGCTCGCGCAACGGAGGGTGACTCCGTCGTAGTTGCACGAGCCGCCACGCAAGACACGCGACGGACCGACGGTGTACAGTCGCTCGCTGGCATTGGGCGCGAAAGGAATGTTCTGAGTGCTCTCCGCTGTATGCTGATTATTGCCGGACTTGGCAGTCACGCGTCGCTGGTATTCATCAATCCGATACACGTCGGCGCACCATTCCCAGACATTCCCGTGCATCTGCCACAGACCCCACACGTTGGGAGCAAACGCCGGTGGTTTCCATTGTTCCGTGTGATGCGGAAACGCCTGTCGCGTTGCTGCAGTCCACCGCACCGGCAGCGTTTCGAAGACGCCACAGGCGTTCTGTTTCGTCTTTGCTGCGTTGTGAGGATGGTCGCCGTTAAAGTTCGCCTGCGAACCATCTAGCGACTCTGAACCTCCGCTGGCCAGGCTGAACAAATCCTGTTCTCCATCGAATCCCGCCCGACAGGCAAATTCCCACTCGGTTTCACTGGGCAGCCGGCACTTGTCCCCCACCCAGCAGGCAAACAACGCCGCGTCGTACCAACTGACCTGAATCATCGGACATTTGGGGTCTTTTGCTTTCTTATCCAGATTCTCTTTCTCGACCGAGCACCGTCCGGGATCAAACAGCTCGTACTGCTGCTTGGTGACTGTGGTCGCCTGCATCCAGAATCTCGGCACGGCCACTTTGTGTCGCGGTCGTTCCCGGCCATATCCGCCGGCAGATTCGTCGGTACCCTGCCAAAACCAGTAGTGGTTCGGAAAATTCGGCAGTCGACGAGTTTTCAACCACTGCTGGTATTTACTCTGATCCTGTGGCGTGCCCTCAATCGACTCAGGTGGGCAACAAACCCACGTCGGGACTTTAGGCAACAACTCCTGCAAACGCTCTAGTGAGATTCCCCAATCTTTGGCGAAGCTTTCCAGTTTCTCAACCGGTAGCAGTTGGGCGGCGGTTTGTGCGTCATCGAGTTTGCCACGAGCGAGCAAGTCGCGGAATGGCTGATTCAGTTGCCGACGCCATTCGGTATACAACTTCGGGATCTCTTGCTTCGCAATTCGCAAGAGGTGCCAACGCAATTCGTTGGGGCATGGAGTGACGGTCGGGGAAAACACCAGGTCGAGCGGCTCTCTCCATTTGGCGTCATCCAGAGACACGACAGCAAGTCCGTGTCCCGCCTCGCGCAATTCCGCGGCGAAACGCAACGGCCAGAACCACGCGTCCTCGGCGACCACGGGGGCGAGAGCTGCTTCATCGTCTGCTGTAGAATACATCTGGGCCAGGTAGAGGCCCGCGAAAAACTCCTGCATGCCGCGGTGCTTGAAGCCAAATGCCCACTTGTTCGCCTGCTCCACAATCAGGTGACGGGTGAGTGTGGCGACATCGTCGACTCCATCCCAGAGCTCATTCCACTTGTCGTCGTCGACAAACGTGGCAGATTGTCCTTTGGGCCCGCGTAAACACCGTTGCCGGGCCTGGTCCTCCAACCTGGTGACTTTGTCGTCGTTGACGACGATATATTTTCCCGGCTGGTCGAGCAGCATCTGGTACGCCACCGCCGCCAGCAACTGTCGATAAAAAACCTTCGTCCGCCGCAAATTGACTGGTTTTCGACCCTGCCTGGTCAGCTGGGTGTTTTCCCGTTCCCACAGTTGCTGGATCGCCTGCCAGTAAAGATCCGCCCGATTGGTGAACCGGGGAAACCGTGACTGTGGTTGCGCCAGGTCGCGCACGAATGTCAACAGGGCCGGAACCTGCAGCAATTCCCAGATCTGAGGATACAGCTCTCCAAACGCCTCTGCATGCCGCAGCAGTTTCTCAGCCGGAGTGATCTCGGCGAACGCCGTGACTGAATATTCCGGTTTCTCCTGCGCACACGCCTTTTGCCAAGTGTCCTGTTCGATTTGCGACAAACTGGTGCAGGCCTGCAACGTGGAGCGCAGGTAGTCAAACTGTTGTTGCGGCGTAAACCCCTTTAAAATCAGGTGCCGCCACAAGTTGTCCGGAAACACCTTACGGTCGGCGACCGATCGGGGACGGCTCGTCACAACCAGCGAGATCGAAGATGTCCTGCTGTCTTCGCACAGGGCAATGAACGCGGCGAGTTCGGCCGCGCCAGTCTCCCGCCCCTCGACCTGATCCAACGCATCCAGCAGCAAGACCACCCGGCCCTTTTTCCAGGCGAGATTCACCAGCTCCGAAAGGTGCTGGGCGTAGAGACCCTCCGGATCAGGAATCAAACCGTTCTCCAGATCCTCTCTCAGTGAAGAGACAATTTGCGATCGATAAGCGGTCGCAGCCCTCTGGTGGACTCCCAAGGTCGGCCAGGCATCCCGCCCCCCCTCCCACCGCACCACCAGCGCCGATTTTTCCAACAGCGTCTGGCCGCCGTCGGGCCCATCATCACAAAACCACGCCTGCAAGCGCCGGGTGAAGACCGACTTGCCCGCCCCCGCATCCTCGGTCACCAGCCAGCGACGCTCTATCCCAACCTCGAAGAACTTTCGCAGAATCTGCTGTTCCGTTGGGTTGGGTTCGTCACACCAGGGTGCTGCATCCTCCCGTTCGCGCTTGGTCGGCAAACGGCCCCCCGCGTCGTTTGCCGATTCCGGATCCGCACTCGCAAACTCGAAATGATTGCACACATAGTGCTCGAGCTCCCTCCCCGTCTCACGCCGCCGCGCCCAATCCCGCATAACGGCCGAGCCGACCGCTGCGAGAAACGGATCAAGAAGTTCGGCTACGGTGGGGGAGGAACCGACATGACCACTTTGGCCACCCACAGTCGCGCGAGCATCGGTCGGCGAACACGCCGCGGCTTTCCAGTCTTCCTCAATGCGCAGACGGATCTGATCGAACAGGAATTCCCACAGCAGCATCTGTTCCTTTGGCCGGAACGGTTCCGGTACCTGATTGGCATTGTGATGAACGACGACAGTTTCGACTTTCTTCTGCAGTTCTACCAATTCGTGACACTGAGGATTTTGCTTGACAAAGCTCTTGAGTAGACGCAGAAAGTGGTCTCGGCCCTCGCTCTCCTTGTCAGTCCCCGGCACAGGGCCCGAAATGAGAAGACTTCCTTCCTTCCATAAAGGTTTCATTTCAGAGACAAAATCTTTGGATTCACATGCCCGCATCTGATTGCTATTGGTCAGAAAGTTCGCACGCTGCGCCTGCAGTCGCTTGATGAAGTCTTTGAATCCATCTTTGAGTGGGGTGTTCGTGAACTTGAATGTTTGGGAGTTGCCGGTCTTCAGACTCCAGAATTCATTGACTTCGAAGAAGTCCGACACGCTCTTGACGACATTGCATTGAATTTCGAACGGAGTGATCACCAGGGGGCTCGGATCTTGGCCCACAAGTCCGAGCTCATCCAAATCAATTTTCAGCAATCCGTAGGGTCTTCTTGCTGCATTCATCATTTCTGTGCGTTGCACCGCGTCTGCCGCAATCTCTTGGCGGAATAACAGCATGTTGTCAACGTCGCTGCCAAGTCGGGCGAAGTGTGTCGCCTTGGCACTTCCAAAGATGTAAACATCCTCGAAGCCAGCGAGATTTGTCAGATGCTGACGGCAACATTCCCACAGTTCGTGCTGGACCCGTTCCAGGTAGGTTGTCATCGATAGCTTTCCTCACTTGGTCGCACAAAATTCATTCGGGGCTTGACTCGGCTTGTGATCACGGCGATTGGCAGACTCAATCGATTGAACAACCGCCACGAGACCCCCGATCACGAGCATGGTTGCCAGAATCGGCAGCCACCAGCGTGTCTGTGCTTTTTCCCAGTTTTCGTGCCAGCGTTCTGGGGCTGTTGGAATGCTCGACGTCGCATCATTCCCCTTGGGCTTCTCCGATGGGGTCACAGCCAGGCTGATCGCCCCCGCCGCCACCAGGCTGACCAGCAACAGACCTGTCAACGACTGCAAAATCGCCAATGCAATCGCACAGCCATTTTCCGGTGCATACGTGCCGTAGCCAATGGTCGTGATCGTACTGAACGACGTTTGCAGAGCTCGAATCATGCCGTGACTTACACTGGTCGCCTCATTGACAAACGGGGCGCTGTACTGGGCCACGCCAATCCGTTCGAGGCCAAAACTCAATGTGGCATTCAGAAAGATCAGCTCGATCAACGTGATGATGTTCAGCAGCACCAGCCGCTGGTTAATCTCCCGCCCGCGGATTTCCTGCCGTACGGCACCGTAGCCAAATGGCGAGACGTCGGCCGCATTGACAAACGCATCAAACACCCGCCAGAGGATCG
>Ga0315901_10005331_pt1 | contig 15677 bp, 17 predicted proteins | sample LakEriMetagenome_10_FD_203761 | JGI IMG/M metagenome (GOLD analysis project Ga0315901, IMG submission 203761) | Freshwater fungal communities from buoy surface, Lake Erie, Ohio, United States - Buoy 2 MA116 | ecosystem: Environmental > Aquatic > Freshwater > Lake | place: USA: Lake Erie, Ohio...
TGTCGTCTAGGTACAAGGCGACATCGAGAGGGTTTGCTGGGCTAGTCATTAACCCTCGCTTGTCTACTGGCCTGCGCCGTGGTGACGGTATTTTTACTACCGCCCCTGGATCTGTCGTCTTGGTACAAGGCGATATCGAGAGGGTTTGCTGGGCTAGTCATTAACCCTCGCTTGTCTACTGGCCTGCGCCGTGGTGACGGTATTTTTACTACCGCCCCTGGATCTGTCGTCTAGGTACAAAGCGACATCGAGAGGGTTTGCTGGGCTAGTCATTAACCCTCGCTTGTCTACTGGCCTGCGCCGTGGTGACGGTATTTTTACTACCGTCCCTGGACCTGTCGTCTTGGTACAAGGCGATATCGAGAGGGTTTGCTGGGCTAGTCATTGACATTCGCTTGTCTACTGGCCTGTGCCGTGGTGACGGTATTTTTACTACCGCCCCTTGATCTGTCGTCTAGGTACAAGGCGACATCGAGAGGGTTTGCTAGGCTAGTCACTAACCCTCGCTTGCATATTGGCCTGCACCGAGTCAGGGGTATTTTTACCTCTGCCTTCAATCTGTCATCCCGGCGAAGGCCGGGATCCAGTGTCTTTGTCGAGTAAACCATCAATGCCTGAAATGCCGAGTCCCCGTCAACGCCATCACAATGCCCTGCTCGTTTGCAGCATCAATCACTTCCTGATCACGCATCGATCCACCAGGCTGTATCACCGCCGTCGCGCCCGCAGCGACCACCACATCCAGACCATCGCGAAACGGGAAGAACGCGTCAGAGGCTACTGCTGAACCGGACAGGGAGAGCCCCGCATTCTGTGCCTTGATGGATGCAATACGCGCTGAATCGACACGGCTCATCTGGCCAGCACCGACGCCAAGCGTCATGCCATTGCCGCAGAAGACGATGGCATTGGATTTCACGAACTTGGCGACACGCCAGGCAAACATCATGTCTTGCAGCTGCTGAGGTGTGGGCTGCTTTTGGGTCACGATCTTCAGTTCAGCCGGCTGTACATTCTTTGCATCGGGTGACTGCAGCAGCAGGCCCCCGCCGACGCGCTTCATGTCATAGACATTATGGGCATGCGCGAGGGGTATTTGCAGCACGCGAACGTTCTGCTTGGACTCGAAAACTTTCAGTGCATCGGTGGTAAACGAAGGCGCGATCAGCACCTCGACGAATTGCTTGGCTATAGCTTCGGCGGCTTTGCCATCGAGTTGGGAGTTGAAGGCAATGATGCCGCCAAAAGCCGATGTGGGATCGGTCTGGAATGCTTTCGCATAGGCCTCGGCGGCATCCTTGCCAACGGCGACGCCACAGGGATTTGCGTGCTTGATGATCACGCAAGCATTCCCTTCAAAAGTCTTCACGCATTCCCACGCCGCATCGGCGTCGGCGATATTGTTGTACGAAAGCTCCTTGCCCTGCAGTTGCTGGTAATTCGCGAGTGCGCCATCAACTGGATGCCGGTCACGATAAAAAGCGGCCGACTGATGGGGATTCTCGCCGTAGCGCATGTCCTGCACCTTCTCGAAATGCAAGTTCAGGGTATCGGGATACGCAGAACGTGTCGCATGCGCTCGATCCGGCCCAAGGGCGCTGAAGTAATTGGTGATCGCGCCATCATATTGTGCGGTATGCGCGAAGACCTTTTTCGCGAGCATGAAGCGTGTCTCGTAGCAGACCTCGGCATCGGAAGACTGCATCTCTTCGAGCACCTTTGCATAGTCGGAAGGATCGCAGATCACGACTACGTCCTTGTGGTTCTTGGCCGAGGAGCGCAGCATGGCGGGCCCACCGATATCGATATTTTCGATCGCATCTTCAAGCGAGCACTGCTCCTTGGCGATGGTCTGCTGGAACGGATACAGGTTGACCACCACCATATCGATAGTCGGTATCTGATGCTGATCCAGCGCCTCTCTGTGCGCAGGAAAATCACGGCGCGCGAGGATGCCGCCATGGATCTTGGGATGCAAGGTCTTCACGCGCCCATCGAGCATTTCTGGAAAACCAGTGTAGTCAGCTACCTCGGTAACTTCCAGGCCATGGTCAGCCAATAGCTTGGCGGTGCCACCGGTGGACAGCAGCTTCACCTTCATTGCAGCGAGTGCGCGCGCAAATTCAAGCACACCTGTCTTGTCGGATACGGAGATCAGCGCTTGTTTGATCATCAGGAATTCTCGGATAAAAAGTCAACAAGCGAAGCAAAGTCGCTTCTTGGTGACCGTGCTTCGCTTGTTAGCCTGAAAAATCAGAGCAGGCCGTGCTGCTGCAGTTTCTTGCGGAGCGTGTTTCGATTGATGCCCAGCATGTCAGCGGCGTGCGACTGGTTTCCTTCTGCCCTGTCCATGACCGCCTCAAGTATGGGCTTCTCCACGGTGAGAATTACCATCTCGTACACATTGGAAGGCTCCTGTTCCCCGAGGTCTCGAAAATATTTTTCGAGACTTTTTTTGACGACGTCTTGGATATTATCTTTGCTCATGCTGAAAATTGGGGGGAATGAATGGCTTTACGCTGCCAGCTTTTCTGTGGCGGGCGCATATTGTAACCGCTCCCCCAGCAACAATTGCGACTCGAAAAACGCATCCACTGCCGCTAGCTGTGCATTGCAGTCTTCAATGCGATTCATGTGTTGCCTGAATTCCTCACCACCCGGCAAATCACGCACATACCAGCCGATGTGCTTGCGGGCAGTACGGACGCCGAGGTAGTTACCGTAAAACGCATAATGCGCACGCAAGTGCGCATCCATCAGCGCGCGCACTTCAGAAATATTTGGCGCAGGCAATAACTCGCCGGTTCGAAGAAAGTGGTCGATCTCTCGGAAAATCCATGGCCTGCCCTGCGCAGCGCGACCTATCATCACCGCATCAGCGCCTGTTACCTGTAGCACGTATTTCGCCTTGTGCGGGCTGTCAATATCGCCATTGGCCACGACAGGAATATGGCTGGCGGCTTTGACCGCCGCAATGGTGTCGTATTCGGCGTGCCCGCTGTAGCCGTCCGCGCGGGTTCGACCATGCAGAGTCAGCATGGCAATACCGCTCTGCTCGGCGATATGCGCAATCGTCAGCGCATTTCGGTGCTGTCGATCCCATCCAGTGCGAAATTTCAGTGTCACCGGCACGTTCACGGCAGAGACAACGGCTTCGAGTAACGTGGCCACCAGCGGCTCATCACGCAATAGCGCCGAGCCACACCAGTTATTGCAGACTTTTTTGACCGGGCAGCCCATGTTGATGTCAATGATCTGGGCGCCGCGATCGACATTGAATTTTGCGGCCTCGGCCAGCAGCAACGGATCGGCACCGGCGATCTGCACGGCCTTGGGCTCCATCTCGCCATCATGATTGATGCGCCGGGCGGTCTTTTCGCTGGCCCAGACACGCGGATTGGACGCGGCCATTTCAGATACCGCATAGCCAGCACCCAGCTCCTTGCACAACTGCCGGAATGGCCTGTCCGTCACGCCCGCCATGGGTGCGACAAACACATTGTTGCGAAGTTGATAGGGGCCTAGCTGCATGGAAGTAGAGAGGAAGATCTCGGCATAAGCTGCCTATTTTATACGCAGCTGCGCATGCCTCTGCAGAGACCTCAGGCCGCAGGGTGGGTGCGATCGATCTCGTCGAGTCCGGCGGATTCAAGATGCGATATGTCTGCCCATTGCAGCAGCACAAAGCGCTTCCCATCCCAACGCAGCCGGTTGATCGCGGCGTTGATCGTCTCGAAATCACGCTTGGCCTCTACAGACATGCCGGTTGCTTCGCGATACACACAATCGAGCACGCCGCCATGAGTGATGACGACAATACGGCCCTGTGCATGGCGGCGGGCAATGCGCTCCAGCGCGCTCACCGAGCGCTGGTGAAATTCTTGCAGAGTCTCGGCGTCGCGCTCCCCCGCCGGAAAACGCAGATGCAAGTCGCGCGCGTGCCAGGCAGCGAATTCTTTCGGGTAGCGTTGTGTGATCTCTTCGTACATCAATCCTTCAAAAGCGCCGTAGCAGCGCTCGCGTAGCTCGGGATCGAGCACGATAGTCATCTGATGAGCATCGGCGATGGGCTGCGCTGTCATCTGCGCGCGCTGCAGATCGCTTGAATAAATGGCGTCAGGCTTTTCTGCAGACAGCGCCCGCCCAAGTGCCCTGGCCTGCCGCAAGCCTTCTTCATTGAGCGGCGTATCCTCATGACCTTGCATGCGGCGCATGCGGTTCCACGCAGTTTCTCCGTGACGTATCAGCAGAATGTCCATAGTGAGGATTTCAGTGGGCTGGCGACACTTGCAGCCAGAAAGTGACCGGACCATCGTTGATCAGCGCAACCTTCATGTCTGCGCCAAAACGTCCGGTCTGAACGAGGGGATGTGCTGCTTGCGCCTTGCCCACAGCGTGTTCAAAAAGACGGCGTGCGTCGTCGGGAGCTGCGGCGGGCGTGAACGAGGGACGGGTTCCGCTGCGGGTGTCGGCGGCCAGGGTGAATTGTGGCACCAGCAGCACGCCGCCGCCGATTTGTCCGACATTCAGATTCATCTTGCCATCGGCATCGGAGAAGACGCGATAGGTCAGCAGTTTGGCCAAGAGCGCATCGGCTTCTTTTTCGGTATCGCCACGCTCGGCGCACAGCAGCACCAGCAAGCCCTGCCCGATCTGGCCGACGATCTCGCCGTCGACCCTGACGCTGGCCTCGGTGACTCTTTGCAGCAGCGCGATCAAGGGCGTATCACGAGAGCGTTACGCGAGCGAACTTGCGCTTGCCAACCTGCACCACGAAGCTGCCTGCGTCGACTTTCAGTCCTTTGTCACTGACGGTCGCGCCGTCGATACGCACACCCCCCTGTTCGACCATGCGCAATGCCTCAGACGATGAGGCGCACAAGTTGGCCTGCTTGAGCAATTGCCCGATCCCTAGTGGTGAACCCGTCAGCGAAACCTCGGGCACGTCATCGGGTATACCGCCGCGCGCACGATGATTGAAATCGGCCAGCGCCTCTTCGGCCGCCTTGCGCGAGTGGAAGCGTTCGACGATCTCTTGCGCCAGCAGCACCTTGATGTCACGCGGATTGCGGCCGCCGTCGACGTCTGAGCGGAATTGCGCGATCTCTGCCAGCGAGCGGAAAGACAGCAAATCATAGTAGCGCCACATCATCTCATCGGAGATGCTCATCAGCTTGGCGAACATGGTGTTCCCAGGCTCGGTGATGCCAATGTAATTGCCCTTGGACTTGGACATTTTCTCGACACCGTCCAGACCTTCGAGCAGCGGCATGGTCAGGATGCACTGCTGCGCTTGTCCGTAATCTTTTTGCAGTTCGCGACCCACGAGCAAATTGAACTTCTGATCGGTACCGCCGATTTCGAGATCGGATTTCAGTGCGACCGAGTCATAACCCTGCATCAGCGGATACAGCAGCTCATGAACCGAGATCGGTGTGCCCGCCTTGAAACGCTTGGTGAAATCTTCGCGCTCAAGAATGCGCGCAACGGTGTAACGCGCGGATAGTTCGATCATGCCACGGGCGCCGAGCGGGTCGCACCACTCCGAGTTGTAGCGGATCTCGGTGCGCTGCGGATCCAGCACCAGACTAGCCTGCGAGAAATACGTCTTGGCGTTTTCTTCGATCTGCTCGCGTGTGAGCGGCGGTCGGGTCACGTTGCGGCCAGAGGGGTCACCGATCATCGAGGTGAAATCGCCGATCAGGAAGATCACGGTATGCCCCAGATCTTGCAGCTGGCGCATCTTGTTGAGCACGACGGTGTGGCCCAGATGAAGATCCGGCGCGGTCGGATCCAGCCCCAGTTTGATCCGCAGCGGCTTGCCGGTTTTTTCCGAAGCCGCGAGTTTCTGCGCAAACTCGGACTCGATCAGCAGTTCTTCGACGCCGCGCTTCACAATAGTCAGTGCGTCGCGAACTGAATCGGAGAGTGGCAAGTCCGCAGCGTGCGCACCCAACTGGGTATGCGCACCGGACACCGACGTGTGGGAGGCGTTCATAAGTTGTTGTATCTAATCAATAAATTCGCGATTGCGCGTTTGCTATAATGCGCGCTTCGCCCCGAAATGCCCCTTTCGGGCTCGACCCGGCCTGAAGTTTGCATGGTGGCCGGCCAAAACGACGGATTTTAGCGTATCGAATGAGCCTGAGAGACAAATTCCTGCCCTCCGCGCGCCGCCTGCTGGCGAGTCTGCGCGGTACTCCCAAAACCAAGATACTCACTTCTGCCGCAGTGGGGATGTCGCTGATCGCCTTCGGCGCAGCGGGCGTCGCACCTTACGCGCCGGATGCGTCCGAACTTCCAGTCACAGTGAAAGTGGAGGAGCTCGGCTTGCCGGATCTGGCCGGCCAGATCGATGCGCAGCGCTCGGCGCCGGCAAGCTTTGTCGCCGAAGAGCGGATCCGCGCCGGAGACAACTTGGCCTCGCTGCTGGATCGTCTCGGCGTAGCCGACCGCGAGGCTGCTGCCTTCATCCGCAGCGATACCGAAGCTCGCGCCCTCACCAGCCTGCGACCCGGACAACGGGTGCAGGCCGTCATCAATACGGATGGCAAACTCTTGTCGGCCAGCACGCTGATCGCTGATCAGCGCGCCGAGCGGCGTCTCGTCATTGAGCGCTCCGTAGCCGGCTTCATCGCCAAAAAAGAACCCGCACCACTGGAGCGGCATGTCGAAATGCGTTCCGGAGAAATTCGTTCCTCGCTGTTTGCCGCAACCGATGCAGCGCAGATACCTGACCCTGTGGCAATGCAAATCGTCGATATCTTTTCATCGGATATCGACTTCGCATCCGATCTGCGTCGCGGCGACCGCTTCGAAGTGATCTACGAAACTTTCTGGCAAAACGGCGAATGGGTGCGCACCGGCCGCGTGCTGGGAGCATCATTCAAGAACGATGGAAAAACCTATCAGGCGATCTGGTTTGGCGATGCACATGGCGAGAATGGCGGCTACTACGATCCCGAGGGCAAGTCGCTGAAAAAAGCTTTCCTGAAATCGCCGCTGCAGTTCTCGCGGGTGAGCTCCGGCTTTGCGATGCGCGTGCATCCGATCTCCGGTATGTGGAAACAGCACAAGGGCATCGACTTTGCTGCGCCGATCGGTACGCCGATACGCGCCACCAGTGACGGTTACGTCGATTTCGCTGGTGGTCAGGGCGGTTACGGCAACGTCGTCGTGATTCAGCATGGTGGCAGTTATTCCACCGTGTATGCACACATGAGCCGTTTTGCACCGGGCATCCGCAAGGGGACGCGTGTGTCTCAAGGTGAGGTGATCGGCTATGTCGGCACCAGCGGCTGGTCGACCGGGCCGCATCTGCACTACGAGTTCCGCGTGAATAACGATGCGCGTGATCCAAACTCGATCATTGCACCGCAAGTACAAATGCTGGCGGGCACAAATTTTCAACAGTTCCGCCAGCAAGCGGCCGAGATCAAGCATCGCTTCCGCCTGTTGTCGCCCGAGCCGACACAGCTCGCTGCACGCTAATGCCAGCGCGCTGACATGCTCGTTGCCGGTTAGCTCAGGATGGCCGCCACAACGTTCTACATCGGCCTGATGTCGGGCACCAGCCTGGATGGCGTCGATGGCGTAATCACGGACTTCCACGGGGCAGAGGTCGCCGCCTACCTAGCCTTTCCCTCCTCACTAAAAAATGAATTGCTGGCGCTGCAAACGCCGGGGGCCAATGAAATCCATCGCGAAGCACTGGCCGCCAATCAGCTGGCGCAGCTTTATGCGGCCTGTGTCGACGAACTGCTTCGTGCGTCCGGCATCGCTGCCGCGCAAGTCAGGGCCATCGGTGCTCATGGTCAGACCATACGGCACCTGCCGGCAGCGGCTTATACCCGACAGATCAATAACCCCGCGCTGTTGGCCGAGTTGACCAAGATCGACGTGATTGCCGACTTCCGCAGCCGCGATATTGCTGCCGGTGGTCAGGGCGCGCCGCTGGTACCCGCATTTCACCAGTCGGTGTTTGGCAGCCCCTCGCATGCGCGCGTGATCCTGAACATTGGCGGGATCAGCAACATCAGCATACTGGCCGCAGATGGATCGGTGACTGGCTTTGATACCGGGCCCGGCAATGTGCTGATGGATGCGTGGATACATCAGCATCAGGGCAAAGCCTATGATGCGGATGGCCAGTGGGCTGCCTCGGGCAAAGTAATTGACGCACTGCTGGCCCATCTCTTGGATGAAGATTTTTTCAGGCAAGCGCCGCCCAAAAGCACGGGACGCGATCTCTTTCATCTGGAATGGCTGAATGAGCGGTTGTCAGGATTCTCTGCGGCGAAGCCAGAGGATGTGCAAGCCACACTGGCTACGCTGACGGCGCGCAGCATTGCCGATGCGATTCGGAGGTACGCAATGAACAGCGACGCGGTTTTCGTGTGCGGCGGCGGCGCCTACAACACGCACCTGATGCGCTGCTTGTCCGACGCTATCACGCAAACCATTCAAAGCACTGCCGTGCTCGGCGTCTCTCCCAGTCATGTAGAAGCACTGGCCTTCGCCTGGCTGGCGCAACGCTTTTGCGACCGGCAGTCAGGTAACCTGCCGTCCGTCACTGGCGCGAGAGGCGAACGCCTGCTTGGCGCGCTCTACCCTGCCTGATCCAGCAGCCACAAAAACAAAAAAAGCGCGGCGAGCCGCGCTTTTTTTGTGCAAGAGAAGGGACTACTGATCAAGCCAGATCAGGCCGAGAAAGACGAGCCGCAGCCGCAAGTGGTGGTCGCGTTCGGGTTCTTGATCACGAACTGCGCGCCCTCCAGATCATCCTTGTAATCGATCTCTGCACCCACCAGATACTGGTAGCTCATGGAATCGATCAGCAGCTGCACGCCGTTCTTGTGCATGGTGGTGTCATCTTCATTGACGATCTCGTCGAAGGTGAAGCCATACTGGAAGCCCGAGCAGCCACCGCCCTGAACGAAAACGCGAAGCTTCAGGTCGGGATTGCCCTCTTCTTCGATCAGTTGCGCCACCTTGCCTGCGGCGCTATCGGTGAAAATGATCGGTGCCGGCATTTCTGTGAGTGCGTTCATGATGATGCTCCTGCCTGTAAGTCATTGATTTCAAATTATAACGCCTGCCGGTGCAGGCTGCTCGGGGTGAGTGACTCAGCCAGTCGCTCAGGCCAGTTTCAGCAGGGGCTCCGGCCGCCTGCCCTGGTGGGCGCCAGGTTCCTCACTCGGGCGCAACTGGCCAGTCACCGTCGCGCCAGGCTGCATGCTCAGGGACGCATAATGAATATCTCCGATTATGCGCGCGCGGGGCAGTAATTCAACCCTCCCGCTGATATGGAGATTGCCCGTCACCACGCCATCGATCACCGCATGCCCGGCGCGAATGTCTCCGCAAATGCATCCGGTACGTGCCACCACCAGATAACCCTGCCCGGGCGGCTCCGCCCTGAGATCGCCGCTCACATGTCCGTCGATTCTGACGCCACCGCTGAAAACCAGCTCACCATCGATATGACATCCGCGCGCGATCAGCGTATCGATGCCTCGCAAAGTCCCTGAACCTGTCATGCGCCTCCTTCGCATCACGGCGCCAGTTGTGCGCCTGAGGAAGTCCAGCGTAATCCGAGATCAGCAGACCGACTTTGGGAATTCGCTCGTTGCCTGCTCGCCGTGCCCTCACCAATGCACGAGCTTGAGGGTAGACAAACCCGGCAGCGGTACGATCAGGGAAGGATAGGCACCTGTCGAAGGCCGGTGGTCTCTTCCAGCCCGAACATCAGGTTCATGCACTGCACACCCTGACCAGCCGCGCCTTTGACGAGGTTATCCTCGACGACCAGTATCACTAGCTGATCGCCGCCGCCGGGACGATGCACAGCGATACGCAACATGTTCGATGCTCTTACCGAACGCGTCTCGGGGTGGCTACCTGCGGGCAGCACATCGACAAAGGGATCGTCGCGATAGTGCGCCTCATACAGCGCCTGATAATCCGTGTTACGCGCATCGGGGAGCAGCGTCGCATACAAGGTCGAGTGTATGCCGCGTATCATCGGCACCAGATGCGGCACAAAGGTCAGGCCGATCGGGCGTCCGGCAATCGCTTCCAGACCTTGTACCGTCTCTGGCAAATGGCGATGCCCTTTGACACCGTAGGCCTTGAAGTTATCGGAGGCCTCGGCCAACAAGGTGTGCACCTCGGCTTTGCGACCCGCGCCCGATACGCCGGATTTGCAGTCAGCAATCAGCGATGATTCATTCACCAAGGGCTTGGCCTGACTCAGCAGGGGCGCATAACCCAGCTGCATCGAGGTTGGGTAGCAGCCCGGCAGTCCGATAACCCTGGCCTTGCGTATCGCTTCCCGATTCACCTCGGGCAGTCCATAGACCGCCTCGGCGAGTACCTCGGGACAGCTATGGGGCATGCCGTACCATTGCTCGAACACTGCCGTATCCTTCAAACGAAAATCCGCAGCCAGATCAATGACCTTCACACCAGCGGCGAGTAACTCGCGCGCCTGTGACATTGCCACGCCATGCGGCGTAGCAAAAAACACCACGTCGCATTGATCAAGCCGTGCTTTCTCGGGCGCAGAGAATGCCAGAGCCACATAACCGCGTAGTGAGGGAAACATCTCGGCCACCGGCATGCCATCTTCCTTGCGCGAGGTAATGGCCGCTAGTTCCGCCTGCGGATGCGCGGCCAGCAAGCGCAGTAGCTCGACGCCGGTGTAACCCGTGCCACCCACGATACCGATCTTGATCATTTGAATGTCTCCTGCAGAGCGACGTTGTTTTCAAAGTAAGCGGACAAAACCCACTGTGAAGAAAACTCCAAGAAGGTGAAAAAAAACCGTCGGGCGCGAACCCGACGGCTTCAATGCATTGCAAAAGCGACGGATTAACGCTTGGAGAACTGCTTCGCGCGTCGTGCTTTGCGCAGACCGACTTTCTTCCGTTCGACTTCGCGCGCATCGCGAGTGACAAAGCCTGCCTTCGACAGCTCAGGCTTGAGCGTTGCGTCGTAATCGATCAGCGCGCGGGTGATGCCATGACGCACTGCGCCGGCCTGACCGGACTCGCCGCCACCATGGACATTGACCATGATGTCGAAGCGATCGACGTTGTTAGTGAGTTCCAGCGGCTGGCGGATGACCATCAGACCAGTCTCGCGCGAGAAATACTCGCTCGCGGCCTTGCCATTGACGGTGATCTTGCCGGTGCCGACCTTGATGAACACGCGAGCCACTGCACTCTTGCGACGGCCGGTTCCGTAGTTGTAGTTACCGATCATGTCTGTTCCTTAGAGTTCGAGGGGCTTCGGTTGCTGGGCGCTGTGCGGATGGCTGTCATCGGCATAGACCTTCAGCTTCTTGATCATGGCGTAGCCGAGCGGACCCTTGGGCAGCATGCCCTTGACCGCTTTTTCCAGCGCACGGCCAGGATGCTTCTCCTGCATGTCGCGGAAATTCGTCTCGTAGATACCGCCCGGGTAACCGGTGTGACGGAAATACTTTTTGTCGAGCGTCTTGGCGCCGGTCACGCGCAGCTTGCGCGCGTTGATGATCACAATGTAATCGCCGGTATCGACGTGCGGGGTAAATTCAGGCTTGTGCTTGCCACGCAGCCGGCGTGCCACTTCGCTGGCGACACGTCCGAGGACTTTGTCCGTTGCGTCAATCACAAACCAATCGCGCTGGACTTCGTGTCCTTTGGCGGAAAAGGTTTTCATGATGAATCCTAAAAAAATGATGCTCGTTCTGGCGGTTCCGCAGCGGTCATGCGGACGCGACCTTGTAATGTATTTCTCCCTGAGCAAATCGGAGAACCGAAGATTATAGTGTTTTCAAGGACTTGGCGTCAATTGGCTGAGCTAGGCCAGACATGTCGCCTTGCTGCCTGGGAAGTCAGGTGAAGATTTTAATTTGACAATCTATCCTTCCCGGGGCGCGTGGACGCTGGCTTTTGCGGGCAAAATCAACCGCTCCCTAATAAAATATGTGCCTTCCTTCATTAGACGAGAACACTTATGGAATGCACCGTTCGATGGACCGGCCTGTCCGGCATGGCTTTTGTCGCGGAGACCGGTTCCGGCCATCTGGTGACCATGGATGGCGCCCCCGAGGGCGGCGGCCGCAATCTTGCCCCAAGGCCGATGGAAGTGGTGCTGGCCGGCACCGGCGGCTGCACCGCCTACGACGTGGTGGTCATTTTGCGTAAAAGCGGGCAAGACATCCGTGGCTGCGATGTCAGCCTGAAATCCGAGCGCGCCGAGAAAGATCCGAGGGTGTTCACCAAGGTGCACTTTCATTTCACCGTGCGCGGGCGCAATCTGAAATCCAATTTGGTGGAGCGCGCCATCAAGCTCTCGCACGAGAAGTACTGCTCAGCATCCATCATGATGGAGAAAACCGCAGAGCTGACGCATTCCTTCGAGATCATCGACGATCTCGCGACAGAGCCCCCCGTCGCCTGAGCGTCCGTCCTCAGCTACTCAAAGGCGCCGGCAGCCACCGTGGGCCTCGACGACGGACTCATCACTATATTGATGAAAGGGCTCGCGAGCGGCTTCATGAAGGGCCTCATGAGCGGCCTCACAGATAATACGCCGTGCCGGTCATGACTTTGGCCACTACACGCATGCCGCTTTGAACCGGCGCGGGCAGTTCAACTCCCCCCAGCCGCTTCGCCGAATCACCATGCTCGATCTCATCGTCGCGCATCTGCGTGACGATCGCTCGGGATCGCTGATCTTGTGCGGGCAGCTTGTCAAGATGGCCATTCAGATGCGCTTCGACCTGACGCTCTGTCTCCACCACAAAACCCAGGCTATTGGCATCGCCAGCCCGAGCAGCAATCACACCCATCGCAAAGGCGCCGGCGTACCAGAGCGGATTCAGCAAGCTCGGACGTGAATCCAGCTCGCGCAAACGTTCAGCCGTCCAGGCGAGGTGGTCCAGCTCCTCCTTGCCTGCTTGCCTGAATTGCTGCCGAGTGGACTCATCACGGGCGAACAGCGCCTGCGCTTCATACAGGGCCTGCGCGCAAACCTCGCCAACATGATTAACCCGCATTAAACCAGCGCTGTGCTTGCGCTCCGCATCGCTCAACGGCACTTCCGGCAAATCTTGAGCGGGGTTTGCGCGGTATGCGGCAGTTACACCGCTTACCGCCCGCAAACCGCGATCAAAGATGCAAATAAGTTCGTCAATCACGGTTTTAACTTAATAAATAGACATCGTTTTCAAAAAACTGTTGTAAAGAGGCGACGATAAATTATCAAAAGTTTCACAAAACAAACAATTAACTTTGCCCTGGACAATTACATTTGCTTCAATGCATGCTGACTTCTTGATCCAATGGTCTTGGAGCGTCAATTTCACTGCGAATGCCGGTTTAGCGTTCGATCAGTGAAAGCGAAATCTTAGCATCACAACATTTTGGAGATTAGATAATGAAAAAAACTCAAGTCGCGCTGGCTGCTCTGGCGCTGATGGCTTCGACGGCGGCTTTGGCTAGCGAGGTCAAGTTGTCTGGTGTGATCGATCTGGGTATTGCCAACACAACCAAAGATGCAAACGGCGCCGGCGGAACCTTCCTGGAGCAAGGTAACCTGATGGATCACAGTTCCATCGACATTGACGTGTCGGAAGATCTGGGAGGCGGGATGAAGGCTTACGCCAGCCTAGGAATGGGATTTGATGGAAATGGTTACAACGACAACGGTGGAACAGCACAAGGCTACGCCACTCACACCTCGTTGTTCAACCGACAGAGCTTCTTGGGCCTGTCCGGCAGCTTCGGCTCCATCCAACTCGGAAAACAACTCTCACCATTCATTTTGTCTGGCGTGCAGTCGACCGGTGGTGTTGGTAGCTTTTACGTTCAGCGTCTTTTGATGGGCAACTATACTGCCGGCGCAACACTGGCAGCGATGGGGTCTGGTATCAACGCTGCTGGCTTTTTCGTAACGAATGCAGTCCAGTACACAAGCCCTGATATCAACGGGTTTACGTTGCGCGCGCTGATCACCACCAATAACGGTACGCATAACAACGCACTCAACCGTGATTACCGAGTAAATGACGGAGCCTCAAATCCAAGCACGGGTTCAAACAAATACCAAGCCTTCTCTTTGAGTGGTAGTGTTGGCCCGGCCTTTCTGACCGCAGCCTACCAAAAACGTGGAGATACCGAAGCAGGCTACACCGGCGCTACTGACACTTTCGGCGCGGCTGGCAACAAGTCTTGGCTTATCGGTGGCACGATGCCCCTCAGCGATACCGGTTTCGGTCTATCCGGTGGCTACATGAACAGCAAGATCTCGGGCGCAGATGCTGTGAAGAGCTGGAACGCTGGTGTCGACTATGCGATCTCGGGTGCAACCAAAGCTATCCTCCAGTACGCCACTTCGGACCAGTTTGACGACAAGCAGACTTTGACAAACTTCACTGTGACTCATGCTCTGTCAAAGTCGACGACCACCTACGTTACCTTGGCGCGAGGAACAAACGGTATTATCTCGGCGTTGGGCAACTTCAAATCTTCGACTGCGCCCGCGACATACGATCGTACAAACAACTCGTTCATCGTTGGTGTTGCAAAGACCTTCTAAGACAGTTCATAAGAGTCTATCCAACTAGACTTGAAAGCCACCCTCCGGGGTGGCTTTTTAATTGGAAATTTATGTTCTCAAAGTCTTTGTATTTTTCCTTCATGGTCGTGGCCAGCATCCTCTACGGCTGCGCCGGCTACTCCCCACATCAAGGTCACTTTGGAAATCGCCAAGAAATCATTGGTGAAAGTCGCGATGCTGTTATCGTCAAGATGGGGCAACCTGAGCGAGTACAGTCGGTTGATGGTGTCGATGTACTTCATTTTCCCCGAGGACCTGCTGGGAGTCACACCTACTTTGTGTATATCGACGGCAGCGGTCGTGTAGCGAAATGGGAACAAGTACTGACCGAGGAGCGCTTCAGTACCATTCAGCCTGGAATGTCGAGTGATCAAGTTATCGGCATCTTGGGAATCACAAAAATCACCCATGGTTTAGCTAGAAATCGCGGATATGTCTGGCACTACCGATATGAAACTCCCCATTGCAAATCCTTTGTAATCGAATTCTCGCCCGAGGACACTGTACGTAGTGCAGGTTATCGTATTCGCAGTGGACGTAGCTGCAAATATGTTGGCATGGGATAGCTGGAGTGGACCCCAATCCAGATACTGCTCCACACCACCAGATCACCCGGCAATGAATCCCCCTTGAATACCCGCTGCACTACAGAGTTTTGCGAAGCGTTCATACGAAATTCCCTGCTTTTTTAACAATCCTCACGTCCCCATCATCAGGTCTTGCCGAAAGGCGGCGCGACGACATCGTTGCGAAATAGATATCAATTGATGGAGGATACTTTGGACAGATACAAAACACTCGCTGTGACGCCAAGCCAGCAAGGCATGCGCCATGCCGGACTTGCAGATGCCGTGGCAGCACTGCCCGCGGATGCGCAGCGAGTACTGCGGAACACCTATGGGCTGTTGTCCTTGACGCTGATCTTTTCGGCGGGCGTTGCCGCAGTCAGTACGGCGCTCGCGCTGCCTGGCCCCGGCCTCATCCTGACGCTTGGGGGCTATTTCGGTCTGCTGTTTGCCATCCACAAGCTGAAAAATAGCGGTTGGGCGATTCCTGCGGTGTTTGCGCTG
>Ga0315901_10005332_pt1 | contig 15676 bp, 12 predicted proteins | sample LakEriMetagenome_10_FD_203761 | JGI IMG/M metagenome (GOLD analysis project Ga0315901, IMG submission 203761) | Freshwater fungal communities from buoy surface, Lake Erie, Ohio, United States - Buoy 2 MA116 | ecosystem: Environmental > Aquatic > Freshwater > Lake | place: USA: Lake Erie, Ohio...
CTGACACGAAAGAACGGACACAATTATACCGCAATTTACTCTTGTGGGGTTTTGCAATGATTCCGGTTGCCGGACTTCTTGGACTGCTCATTCAATTTTTGATGCAATAACCCACGCGGGCTGGTCAACGCTTCGCACGCATCCGTTTGTTTGTCTCGTTCCTCGTCTTTGAAACCGCATGCCTGAGCTCTATCTGAGCTGAGGCCCCTCTTTTTCAAAATTGTGAGTTCTTGTTCAAGGCGGACTCAAGTCGTTCCTGATATTCCTCATCCGAAATTTCAACAGCACCCAGTGAACTCAGGTGGGATGTTAAAAACTGACATTCCAGCAGCAAAAAATCTTGCTCTTTGAGCCTTTCAACAAGGCGAAATAAGGCCAGCTTCGACATATTGGATTCGGTGTGAAACATCGACTCCGCAAAAAATGCACTGCCCAGGGCAACACCATACACACCACCAACCAACAGGTCCCCACAGTAAATTTCAATGGAATGAGCCAAACCTAATTGATGAAGTTTTGTATAGGCACGAAGAATATCAGCGCTGATCCACGTTTCAGAACGCTGCGCGCAGTGAATCATGACTTCAACAAAAGCAGAGTTCCGACGCGTCACAAGATCACGACGGCGAATCTCACGACGCATTGAACGGCTCAGGTGAAAGCACTGCAACGGAATAATGGCACGCGGATTTGGCTTTAACCATTGGATCAGGTTTGAATCATGCTCAGAAGGCATGGGAAAAAATCCCTGCGTGTAAGCCGCCACCAGATTTTCAGGTGTCAGACTCTGCGCATCCGTCACGAAAAACTCAGCAATCTCTGCTGTCACTTTGACTGTCCTTTGAAATCCGCTTTTCTCTTCATTCCATCATAAGCTGCAGCAGACACTCACGCATTCGGCATAATCCTTCAGTTTGTACTCGACGGATTGGCACGACAAATCACTCCCTGTATCTCGCCCATCTCGGATCCGTTGCCGGAGGTATTCAAGACCACTCCGGCAACGGAATATTTCACCGAAGAATCAGAAGACGTTGGACAGGTCACCGTCAAATCGCTTGAGCCTGCAACATCTCCCCGAGAAATCTCACCGCCCGCATTCGAGTTGTCGAAGTCACGACACTGGAAAGTTAAACCATCTGTGCGATTTCCGGTCTTGTAAACTTTGATGATGCCAACAGCTCTGCGCTGAGAGCTTGTGGAGTCAGCAGCATCTCCGCATCGTGTGGTCTGTACCGTTTGTGTCCCTGGATCACCTCTGACAGCCGACTGGGTTTCAGTCCGCCCCGATGCAGACGGGAACGAAGCGCATTCCATGCGCATGGAACTCAGGTTACCTCCGCTTCCATCGGTTGTGGAAAATCCAATCAGAAGCTGATCGCTGCCACACGCGAAAATCTCCTGGCTCGCCCCCAAGCTTACGCATGCCGTTCCGTTGTAGTAAGCATCTGTTCCCGTGCAATTCGATGCTCCGACGCCTGAGCCGCCTGGGCCCGCAGTCGGTGTCGGTGTCGGTGTTGGTGTTGGTGTTGGTGTTGGTGTTGGTGTCGGTGTCGGTGTCGGTGTTGGTGTTGCAGTCACTGTCGGTGTTGGCGCGACTCCGCCATTCGTAGAACCACCCGCAACGAGCGCAGCAAACTGCTTCTCCTCATTGCCCAGAATCCCACAGCGAAAATCAGGCACAAACAGCGTCTTGTCGGTCAGGCTTGGATTCTCAATTCGATCAATAACATCGGTATCAACCTCAATTTCAATTTCTGGTTTGCGCACAAAAATGTCCGAGATTGCACGGCCAATTTCAAAGGCACCGGGCACTGTCGTGGTAGACAAAAGATCCAAGCTACTCAACTTCTTTGAACAATTGACACCTTTATACCCCACCAACTGAACGACGCGGCTGTTGCCGTATGGCACAGAAACTTTAATCATCGCACTTGTCGATACCGGTAGTATTTGTGACACGACGCCTGCGTATCCACACTTCCCACCCGCTGTTAAGTTTGTACCCATGCGACTCCACGCGCCGGCTCCCTCTGTTTGACTGGCAGAAGAAATGTTTGGCCCCATGACGTTCAAACCTACACACGTGATTGTATTGGCATTCGTTGTGGCTTTAGCGTCCATACCGTTTGCGTCGGTCACAAAGTGATGGATGCTGGCAAAATTCAAACCTGGATTTCCAACATCGTCTATTGGCGTCAGGCCTAGCAGTTCAGGAGATATGTAGACACCTATCTCCCCCGCCTTTAGCGAATCTGAACATGCAAAAAAGATTCCTACAGCAGCGGTTAGCAACGAGACAAAATAGAGTCTTAGAGTTCCCACAAATGTTTTCATCACTTCACCTTTTTGCGCAACTTGATCAACACGTCAGAACTCAATGGCATTTGTGTTGTGTCAATTTTTGGTAGTGGCGGTGGACTCATTTTGGGGGGAGAAATCAGCGGCATTTTTTTCTTTCCTTCGCTGGAATTCTTCCGTTCATCCTCTGACTTTGAGGATGAACCACCTCCATCGTTCGTTTGCTCATCGTTATTTTGTCTATCGTTACTTTTTTTATCGCCATGTTGTTCATCTGACCCCTTTTTCATGGCCTGAGGTCCACCGCCGGAAGACGTCCTGTCGGACGCTGATGAATTTTTTTGGGACTCCTGGACGACACCTTGATTACCACTCTTGGGCTCTAGGCCAATCACGTCGTTATTGGCAGCTACGCTCGTAGATTCGACGGGCGTTTGTCCAAGAAGATCAAACGAAGTAGATTTTGATGACGGTGTTCTTTCAGTTTTCTCCGCAACGTTTTTGTAAACCTCTTTTTTCTGTTCTTCGGTCATATTTTTCATGTTGGGAAGCTCAGGAGCTTTGACATCCTCCATTGCACCAAATTCCAAAATCCCATCGGACTTACTCTTGCTTGTGCTGCCGGTTGCTCCCGCGTTACCGCTTTTGACTGACTGCGGCGGCTTGCCGTCCTTGGCGGTCTCACCGGGTTGCCGGGTGCCATCACCATCGTGCTGTTTTTCGTCGTTCAACGCGATGCGCTTTTCCGCGCCCTTTGCCGCCGGAGAATCACTGCCTATGAATTTATCGTTGCCTTTTCCTTGATCGATATCCAAAGGACTGTCTTCCGAATTTATTGGCTTCCCGCCACCCTTTTGCTTCTCTTTGCCGTCGTTGACGGCAGTCTTCTTTTCGCCAGCGTCGGCGTTGTTAGCAACAGTCTTGTCTCCCGACGGGCCTTGATTCTCCGTTTTCGAGTTTTCTTGTTTTTCTTTTGCTTGACTCTCGCGCATGCTTGCCCTGCTCTGCTGGCTTTCAACGACAGAAGTACTTTCTTCATTGCCTCGGGGTTCTTGATCGGTCAGTGAGAAACCAAGAGGAGTCTGAGTTTTTTCATTCTTGTTTGATGAATCATCCGTCTTATCTTTTTCGTTTCGATTATTTTTAGGTGAAAGGGCAGTCTGCGGCCGTTGTACAAGTATCAAACGTCCCGGAGCATCCAAGCTAACGACTCGAATGCCACCTGAAGGCTTGGACTCACCGCTCTCACTTTTCTTTTGATCACATTGTTGCAATTGCCCACCACCCCCAGCCTCAACCAGAAATCTTCCCCCTGAAGGAAAATTCACAATTCCCGCATTAGTCTCGATATTCGGTCCACCAGAAGCACCTGTTGGCTTTGCAATGCCTGTCAAGGTTCCGTGACACAGAGTTCCTGTGATTCCATTTTGAGGTTGAGCTGGGAGCCTCATCTTGCTGTTGGAACTGAGATTGAATATCCGGCTCGTACCCTGATTAATGATCGCTTCGCCCTCGCGGGTTTCGATGGCAATCTCGTTGTTTTCAAGTTTTGCCTGTGCATCACCGACCAGCGCGATGTATTGAACTCTCTTGACATCAATTCCCTTGCTGAGACCCATCTGCTTTTTTCTAGGCGACTGGGACTCAGACGAAACAATCGCAGGTGGTTTCATTTGATTTGACCTGGGCTTGGCCGTTTTCTTTTTTTGTATCTTCGGAGACTCCAACAAATCCTCTGGATTAAACGACGACGATGAAGAGGATTTTTTCTTCAGGACAATCAGTGCACGTCCATCGTTCCCTGCCTCAATGAGCGCCCCTGACGTAACATCTGCTCCGGCATTGACATACGAATTATTAATTTTGACCGTGCCTTCACGGAACACAATCTTGCCCATAGCGCGATTGCTTTTTGGTTTATCGAGTCCACTTGTTTCTGCATCCAACCGAATATTACCTGACCTCACGGTTGCACCGGATGCAGCATTCGCTGTCTGTTTTTCCGTGTCTAGAGTCTCTTGTGCATAGGCCGTAAAACCTAGCCCAGGAGCAACTAAAAATATTTGACTCAAAAGAAAAGACACAAGTGAATTGAAAGCACGATTCTGTTTTTCTTTAGAAAGCATGATCAACCGCCGCAGAGATGGTGTACTTTGTAAATGCTGCATCTGGAAGACTCGACTTAGACATTTGGTTCCCCGCCGAGAATGACAATTTCGTTCTTTCGCTCAGCATCGGAACAGGAAAACCCCAACTCAATGTCGATGAAAACAATGAATCTGTCCGTGAACGCTCGGCTTCGGGAAACGCGCTGCGGGTTGCAGATGCGTTAAATGACACTTGAGATGTCAGCAATTGGAAAGGTTTTGTCGCATTCAATGAAAGTGTTGTGCCGGTCGTCCGGAAATTTTTTCCCTTAGAGTTTTGTTTGCTCCAGGCCACACCCGAACTCAAAGACGCATCACCCAGAGAAGCGTTCAGGTTGCATGCCGCTCCCACGGTCGGACCATTGCGATCGTCATTGTTGCTGACAACTTTTACCCCGGGGAATCTCTGCAAACCAGCATGACCGCTGATATCGACCCCAAAGGAATTGTTGACTCTCTTCGCAAGAATAAGGCCCGTCGAATTGGACCAGTTGTACAGTTTGTAACCATCGGTGTTCATGAAGCTGCCCGACAAAGCATTGGTCAATCCCCAACCAAATCCGGACGCCGTTTCGTCAGCTGTCCATTGAAGATTGTTACTCGCATTGATGCTATTGAGATTGGATGCATCTTTGTTTGCATTGATTGACGTCGACGCCGCCGCTGTGATGGTCACATTCCCTGGTCCAAATCCACTGTTTGCCCCAACCTGAAATGAGCCTGCGTGAACAATTCCGCTCTTATCGGAGACAAGTGGCGCAAGCTTGTCGGGAATCTGCAGAATGTTTGAGTCATAGGTGCTGCCAAGATTGACCGATGCGGAGCTGCTGAAGCGCATTGGCCACCAAGGCGACAACGCACTCACCGTTGCAATACCTGCGAGCTGAGCTTGGTTTGTGTTCATTGAAACGGTCGCGGATTCCGGTGGCTCTTTCTGCGAGGTCTCCTTCACGGCTGAAGCCTCTTCCTTCTGTGCCTTGTTAAGCCGCTGCATAGAAATCTCGCTCAACTCGCGTCGACTGATGTGACGCCTTTCAAGCCACGGAGGAAGTGGATTCCGAGGATTTGCCTTGAGCTCAGCGATTGCCTTGTTCGCCTTTGCGGCCAGCTTGATGGACGGATGGCCCGACAATTTGGTCAGCAACTCGAGACTCTCGGAGGATTTGTTCTCGAGGGCCAATAGCAAGGCACTTTGATACTCGAGAAAGGCTGCATCAGTATTCTCGTTTTTGTACTTGATGGCTTCATCCAGCATTGCCCGAGACAATGGAAACTTTTTCCAACCGCTGTAAACGGACGAGAGAAGCAAAAGCACATGCGCATCGTTCTTTTTATTAATCAGATGTTCCTTGAGAATGGTTTCTGCCAGTCTGAATTCATTCAGGGAACAAAGATTTTCAATCATTCCAGTCAAAAGCTCGTTGTCGATTTTCTCCTGAACTGACTTGGAAAGACGCTGCTTTGACAGCTGTTTTTTCCGCTCCTGTTGGGCAAATCCCTTTGCAGAATCCAAGAAGGGAAAAACAATCATAAGCGAAAAGATGAACACCCTCGACAGCCTCATCCCATCAACCTCCGGTTCGAACTACATATTAGAATGTGACAACCGGAACATTGAGGAATGTGATGAATCTTCCGTCCTGCAGCCAACGTGACATAAACCCGGCAAATTCTGCACATATGTCGATAAATGACTGAAATTATTTAATTAAAAATAAAAACGCCGCCCTCATTCTTGACTATTGAAAATGATTCTCATTTGCATTAGAGCTGAGAACAACCAACTGAGGGGAGATTCTCATGAAACAGCTAATCCCACGCGCCGCGATTATGACCATTTGTGCAGGTCTAATGTCTTGGGGAGTCGTGAAGACTGCACAGAGCCAAGAAAAAAAGCCTTCCACTGCAACCTCGAAATCACTCAACATCTATACAACACGGCACTATGATTCTGATGCAAAGCAAGCAAAAGAATTCGAAGTCAAAACGAAAATCAAGGTCAATATTGTTCAAATAAAAGAGGCGAGCCAACTGATTGCACGCGTGACCGAAGAAAAAGATAAAACTGAGGCAGACCTCATCATCACGGCCGATGTCGGCAACCTTTGGCGCGCGGCCCAAGCAGGGCTTTTTCAACCCATCGATTCAAAAGAAATTCATAAAACCGTTCCGGATTATTTTCGAGATCCAGGAGACCTGTGGACAGGCCTCGCCATGCGGGCACGTGTGATCGCCTTCAACAAAAACAAAATCAAACCAGAACAAATCGCCCGAATTGAGAATCTTTCATCACCCGAATTTAAAGGGCGCTTGCTCGTCCGCAGTTCAAATCATGCATACAACCAATCTCTTGCCGCAAGTCTCATCGCCGTATCAGGAAAAGATGCCTTGCTCTCTTGGACCAAGGGTGTTGCGTCAAATTTAGCACGCAAACCGCAAGGGGGCGACACCGATCAAATTAAGGCGATCGCTGCCGGCGAAGGCGATCTTGCCATCGTCAACAGCTATTATGTGGCCCGACTGATGAGCTCTCAACTGCCTTCAGATAAAGAGCTTCTCAAAAACATCGCCATCGTTTTTCCTAATCAAAAAGATCGTGGCGCACACGTCAATCTGAGCGGCGGAGGCATCACCCGCCACGCGAAAAATCCCCAGAATGCAAGACTCTTTCTGGAATACCTTGTCAGTCAAGAAGGGCAGACAATTTTTGCGTCTTCGACCAAAGAGTATCCTGTACGATCCGATGTGCCACCCCCTGAGGTTCTTCAGTCCTTTGGCCGTCCCAAATTTGATTTAAAGAGCATTACGAGGATTGGTGCACACACACCGGAGGCCGTTAAAATCCTCAACGAGGCTGGTTGGCATTGAATTTTTACCCTCGGCTTCTCATCATCAGTCTTGTTTTTGTTTTTGCTGCCCCGGTTGTTGCGCTGTTGGGTGAGGCCGTAAGTGCTCTCGATGCAGAAACCTCGCAGGTGAGTGCCTCTGATCTTGTTCGCACCGGAACTCAGTCGCTACTCTTGGTTTTGGGAAGCGTGTTAGGTGCATCAGCCTTTGCCTTATGTACCGCGTATCTATGCGCACGTTACAATTTTACGGGACGAAAAATCCTTTTGTGGGGATCGATACTTCCGCTCAGCATTCCGAGCTATTTGACTGCATACACGTGGATTGATTTTTTGATTGACCAAGGAATTCCTGGTGGGCAATTGAGAAACTCACCCATGGCGTGTCTTATTTTCGCCCTTAGTTTGTCTCCCTACATTTTTCTTCCAACCTTCACAGCATTAAGCCAAATGCCCTGCAGCTTGATTGAAAATGCTCGATTGCTAGGAACAGGCGGTGCACGCCTCTTTTGGCGATTAGAACTTCCTCTGATACGCTCATCACTTTTGGCAGGACTTCTGCTGGCTGGGCTGGAAATCTTGGCTGATTTTGGCACTGTTGACTTTATGGCTGTCGACACATGGACAACGGCCATTTATCGCTACTGGTTTGGACGCAATGACCGACAGACAGCTTCGCTTCTTGCCATCGGGCTCTTTCTTTTTTGTGCATTCATCTTGTTTTTGGAGTCACAAAATAGACACAAAAAATCAGTGGCGGCATCGGGCCGCGGAGCGTCAACTGTTCAACGCAGCCAACTCCCTTGGCTCACTATGAGTCCCGTCTTGCTGGCCGCGGCGTGTCCCGCTCTTTTTGGGTTTCTTCTGCCGCTCATCATTCTGATTTTTCGTGTTACGCAATCGAATGCGAGTGAATTCTGGATCTCTGTCATGACCCCTGCAGGGACAACGCTCGTTCTCGCCTCGATCGCCAGTCTGGTTGTTGTTCTGTTCGCATTACCTCTTGTATGGATCTTACGCGCAGAAAAAAACCGAGCGATTCAATTTTTTGCACGCGTGAGTTCACTTGGATATGCCATACCCGGCGGCGTACTGGGCTTAGGGCTGCTAATTTTGCTTGCACCTTTTTCTTTGACTGGAAGCTTTTTTGGCTTAATCTACGGATACTGTGTCCGCTTCGCGACAATAGGAACTTCGTCTATTGAGGCACGCTGGCATTCTATTCCGCACATCTATGAATCACAGGCTCGACTCTTGGGGTGCTCGTCCACCGGTGTCTTTTTAAGAATCACGCTTCCGCTCCTGCGTCGAAGTATTTTATGCGCGTTTATTCTTACAATGATTGACGTTATCAAAGAACTTCCGGCCACCATGATGCTACGCCCGTTCAATGTTGAAACACTTGCTATCCGCACTTACAACCTTGCTTCGGACGAACGACTGGCCGAGACTGCTCCAACAGCATTAGCTATGGTCCTGTTATGCATCGCTGGCCTATGTGCGGCGCAAAAATTAGGGGCTTTTTCTCTCGCTGAAGATCTGAGAGACGCGAAAGATGCGACTACTCAAAAGTATTTGCATTGACAAAGAGAACTTTGATTCACGACAAACGGAGAACACATTGACAAATCATCCTCTCCAACCTGCACTCGAGTTAAATAATGTCGTCTTTGGCTATTCAGGACAGCAACCACTCCTCAACAAGCTCTCCTTATCGATGGGGACACGTGAACGGATTGCCGTTTTGGGGTGTTCGGGAATTGGAAAAAGCAGCTTGCTCAGGGTCATTGCCGGTCTTGAAAGGCCCTCCCAAGGACAAATCTCTATTCATGGAACCCTCGTCTGTGGCACGCAATTTCATCAACCACCGGAAAAGCGAAAAGTAGGCATGGTCTTTCAAGACTGGGCTGTTTTTCCTCATCTCACAGTATTCGAAAACATTGCCTTTGGACTTCCTGAGAGAGGACGTTCTCCGCAGGAGATCGAACGCGTCGAACATCTCCTGCAAGCGTTTGAATTGGAAGCGTTCTCGCGGCGCGCACCCTCTACACTCAGTGGCGGACAACTTCAGCGCGTGGCCTGTGCAAGAGCCATGGCTCCTCGTCCTAAAATTCTCCTGATGGATGAAGCTTTTTCGAGCCTAGATGTTCATTTACGGCAGAGAATCCGAGAACAGGTTCTGCGTGCACTGGAACAAGAAGGAACACCAAGCCTTCTTGTCACTCACGATCCCATCGAAGGTACTGAGTTCGCGCACAGAGTTTTCAAGCTTGAGCAAGGACAATTGCTCCCTGTGTAAATCGCATACATCTACCATGTCACAAACACTCATATTTCCGGACCGTCAAATTCACTTACCGTCCTGTCGCCCAGAAGTTTTGCCGACGGAGTTTAAAAATCTAAACTGAGGCAAGGTCTGTCTTGCGTCACCGTTTGACGACCTTATGCAGCAAGCACGCATGGTGAAACGACTCAAAGAATCTTCCTAGAAATGACGTTGAGCATCGGAGAAAGGAATGAGAGCACAGTCTTTGAAAGCATCGATTATTCTTGTGGGAGCCTGTTTGAGCCTGACGGCCTGCCAACAACGGCAATTCAACCGTTCAAGCGTGCGCAGTCACAATCTTGCATTCAACACTGATGTTGATACCTTCTTAGCCGCTATCGAAAAAAAGGTGAAACCCGGTTTTAAATTTGATTGGAAACGCATTCAGTCCGCTGTTGAAACCGCAGAATCAAAAATTGCTTCACTCCCAGCCGCCCTGTCCATCGAAGATCAACCACTCACCACACTGCCTGCAAACATTCCCCCCGAATTCCAATCAACCTTTTCCATGCTTTTGGAATCACAGCGCAGCAAGGCACTTGAGAAGATCAGAAGAAGAATCGTAATTGAACAGTTAGTGGAACAAATGGTCGAAGCAAAAATAGAAGTTGGCAAATCTTCATGTGCCTTGGCTAAAGACGGCAAAAACCCGAGAGCCGAAGCCCTTAATTCTCTGCTTCTGGATTTTGTCGTCTACAAATACGGAAGAGCACCGGAACCACTACCCGACGCCTTTCTCACCCCTGTGCCGTTTTATGGACACTTAGTGGAAAAAGAATCTCCATTTCTTGACGTGGCCTTCGCACCAGGTGGCAGTATGGCTCACAAGTCTGCACACAGTGTAAATGTCCACATTATGGACTTTTTCGAAATCTGGCTCGCTTGCAATGAACAAGACAGTCGATGTTCAGGATTGAAAATCAAAGACCTGACCATCTACATTGGCCTTCAGGGTATCGTTGAAAACCTGCCGATCCTCAAAAAAGAGATCGATGACAACAAGAAAATTCTTGCTTCAAACGCAGGAACTGAGGCTGCAATAAAAGCCCGCAAGGCGTTGGACTCAGCTGAGGCTGACCTGACACGAGCTGACCGTATGTTAGAAAAAAGGACAATCAAGAGCCTTGACTGGAACAAGACAGAGTTTCGCAACGGAACTGCACTGTGGGATGTGTTCTTTGATTTTCAAAATTTATCCGACGAATCATTTAAAGACTTTAAAAATATGCGTTCCGCACGCAAGCTCAAACAAGATGAATATCTGGCCAGTTCAATTCGCACTGTCGCCAATCCGTTTCACATGGGCAAACCAGAAGTACTCAAAACACTGTTCCCCTGTTCAGGTTGGAACTAAACAGACAACTGACAACCGGAGCGCACAAACATGAAAACATACTTTATTACACTCTCGGTACTTGCCTTATCCGCCTGTCAGCTACTGAGCAGCAAGAGCCAAATGAAAGGCAGACCAAAGAGCAATGAAGATCAAATATTGGCCGACACGATTGCACTCGGCATGAGCTACCCCTATGAACGGGAATCAGGCTCATATCTTTTCGTCAATGGAACTGCCTATCTCTACGAATCAACAGGGCGCGACCCACTGGTCGACGGCACTTTGCGCGTCGAAGGAAAATCCCTGCAGGTTAGCAGCTTTCTGAATAAACTCGGAAAGTCAAAACCCGAAATCAAACCTGCTGCTTTTAATAAGCGCACAGCAGTGATCGCATACGGCTCAAACGCCTCTGTCAGTGCACTCAAACGGAAATTTATGAGTGATAAATTTACCCGCGGATGGGCGGTCATTCCGGTGTTCAAGGGCACGATGAAAAACTTTGAGGTTGTTCACGCGGCTCATTTTGTTCCTGTCAACGGAAGCTTTCCTGCAGGCATTTCTTACAACTCTGGCTTCGAAAGCGAGGTGTGGATCAGCTTTCTGGATGATGAAGAAATGGAACGTATGCATGCCTCGGAAGGAATCGACCGACAATCACCTGAATCATGGTATGCCTATGGTCGACTCGACGGCATTAAAATTCAGATTCCGGGATGGCGAGAACTCACCTCTGCATTCGTTTATGTAGATAACTACGGAGCACTGCAGATCAATGGCAGCCCGGCGGCGCTTGCCAAGGTCCCCGGCAAAACGCTCTCACCAAAAATCGGTATGACAGAGGCTCTCTCCTCTGTTGAAGAGATTTTTAAAAAATTTCCGGCATCTGATGCCGCGGAAAAAAAGTGCTCACAATGGACGGGTGTCGAAAAACGACTCTGCGAAAATATCAGTGACCCCTGCGCTCGGGATGAAAGGACCAAAGCATTGGCTGACGAAAAACGTGTGATCGAATGGTCGCTGCCGGCAGGAAGCGGAGTGATCTGGACCCGCTTAGCTGGAGCGGACAAAGCCGGTCATCCACGAGCTTTTCCGGACAATATGCGATGCCAGCGTCGACCCGAATCAAAACAGCAATGAAGAGGGAAATGGAGGTGCCGAGGGGATTCGAACCCCTGTGAAAACGATTTGCAATCGTTTGCGTAGCCGCTCCGCCACAGCACCAAAAAAGATTTCGTGTGTATAACGAGGAGGTGTCCAAAAGGCAAGTTGCCTAATAAAAGCGCGCTTTACCGGTCACTCCATGAGAAAATCTCGTTCGCCCAAGAAGGCTTCATTCAAAACAAGCCTGAAACTCTTCCCAAAGTTCATCCAGCACAAGAAAAATCTCAGGATGCTTGCTGCCGTATTTTTCCCGCGTTCGATCCATCGAGGTATTAGGGACATTGAAATGTGTATTCCCGCCTCGCCTTTCTCGATCAAAATACAATTGCGCCGAAAAGCGGTCGCAAATCTCAACAATCGTTGCCAAGAATGGATTTTCAGACAATCGAAAACCCAAACGCGCACAGATGTCGTCAATGACGCGTTCTTCAAGGTCAGCATGCATCTTCCCAAGATCTTTCTCTCGAACCTTAACAGGATAAACGACATCACTCGCATAGGCCTCGGCCAAATCATGCATCGCTGCGAGACGATAGAGTTCGATTCTTTCCTGTGGCCGCAATCCCAGAGCCGCGGACAGTATGCGCGCTAAAAAAAGCACCTGATAGGTATGTTCGCCCACACTTTCCGGAAACAAATAGCTCCAGCCTTTATAGCGATAGTGTTCCTTTAGTTTTTCCATCATCCCGACAAAGGTTGATGAATATTCACCTATTCCTCCTTCAAGCCGAGCGCGGGTCGCATCATCCAAAAGCGTATCGAGAAAAGACATCGCCTTTTTCCAATCAGGGTCGGACGAATGATTTAATTGAACGGCTTCACCGACAGACTGCCCCGCTGCTGGCTGCACCGGGTGCACTCTGGCCAGCGACTCACCAGCCAAGACTCTGCGGCGCATTTGGTGGTAATGGGTGCGATAGCGCTCCGCAAAGAAGTATGAATTTCCAAGCAGACATTCCTTTTCAATAAAGAGCATCGCGGCAAACGCATCCACCAACTGATGAAGCCCGTAGAGCTCTGGCGAACGCGTCGTCTTCATGTGAAAACTTTCTTCCGTTTCCTTGAACAGCCGCCCCCGCACCTCTTTATAAAGAGCCGAAGCCTCCGGATGACGCTGACGGAGATAAAAACTTGGATCTCCCAACAGCGCCTTAGGTAACTCAGCAAAAATTGCGAGCTCAATCAAATCGCACTCAGCCTCTTTGGACAAGCCTAGCTCCGGTGCCAGCGCAATCGAAAGCAACACCTGTGTGAATCCATGCTCAGCAGCTGATTGTTTCTTTATACAGATAGCATCGGAAAACAGAGGCAACGAACAAATAATTCTGAGTTTGCCAAGCCTGCTGGGCAGCATCGCATCCATGGTCATGACTCCGTTTCTTCTTTATATTTCGCTGCGGGAGCAACCTTTTGTCCGACATGCAGACCCGCCAACAACCTTCATCGATTCCAATCCGAGACTAAGGTTATGCCTTCGTTTCACAGACTTCAACACAGGTGACGGAACGAGCCTCCATAAAGTCACCACAGAGTTCCCACCTCCTCAAGGATCAGCTGACGGACTCAGGAAAAATTGTATCCACGCGTGTATTCGATGTACCTGTCACAGGTTGCAAGAATAGCTGCAATTTCCTCAGGCTTGACGCTGCGCACAACCTTTGCAGGAGCACCCAACACAAGACTGTGCGGTGGGATTTGAGTTCCCTGCGTGACAACTGCTCCCGCACCCACAATCGAGCCGCGTCCAATCACGGCTCCATCCATAACAATCGCCTGCATTCCGATGAGACATTCGTCTTCGATAGTGCATCCGTGAATCATCGCCAAATGAGCGATACTCACACGCCGACCGATCGTCGTAGACGCCTTTTGGTACGTACAGTGAATGACAGCACCATCCTGAATATTGGTCTCCTCTCCCACAACAATGGTGTGCACATCTCCGCGCACCACAGTGTTGAACCAGACACTGCAATTTTTGCCGAGATTCACATCACCAACAACACGTGCGCCGTCGGCTAAAAAGACACTGTCATGCAAGACAGGCCATCGTCCTTGATACGCGCACACAGAGGCAAGAGGACTGCGATGGGAGCGATTCATCTTATTGTCCTGCATCAAAATTTTGTCTCCATCCATTTTAAAAAGAGCCTAAAAAGAGCCGATATAGCTCTTATGAACCAACAAAAAGGTCATCACAACCTATCACTCGTTCGATCTGTCGAAAATCTTCGACGGGATTTTTTTTTGCGCAGATTTGGCTCGCTCTCTGGTTCAAATGCAGACATTAACCCACGTCACATCTCTTCCATGCGTCTTCACTTCCGCTTGTGGATCCTTCCGCTTTGTCTCTCTCAATTTTTTCTGCCCATCTTTGAGGGTCGCGCAGAACCATTACGCAAAAGCGCACCTCTTTATGAAAATCCATTTGACTTGGCTGCAGGGGGTGCAAGTCTGACACGTGCAACCCAAGAAGGGGTCTTTTTCTCCAACCCGAGTCTTCCCGCACTGGGCGCAGGCTTTTTGCGCTGGATCTATGGTCGGACGGCCATCCATTTTGGTGCGGATGCTATCGATCTCGGACGCGATATGTACAAAAAGTCTAAGCAAGGAACTCTCAAAGCGGATTCAACGCTCATTGAAAAACTGCTCAAAACACCCGTTCACGCCGGGAACGATATCACTCTTGGATTTGTGTCTGCCTATGGTGGAATTGGTGCGTTTCAGACCCTTCGTGCCGACATCGAGGGGCGCCAGTTTGGAAGTCAGGGACTTCCTGAAGTCCGGACGCGGGCCGACGGTGCCGTGGGTCTAGCGGGTCTTGCAGCCATACCTGTGGGTGATGCGCTGAGCTTTGGAGTGTCGGTTAAACCCTCGTACGCCGTCGAGGCCTCAGAAAACATTGCTCTCTCGGACTTTTCCGGCGGTGGTGCAAAACAACTCCTTTCTGACATCAAAAAAAATACAAGATACGGACTCGGCATTTCCGTCAGTGCGGGCAGCACCCTGCAATTACGCAGTCAGAATTTCGATTTCAGACTTGCAACCACGGTCGACGACATCGGGCAAACCAAATTTGCATCGGGCGTCTCTCCGTGGAAACAAATCGTCAACGCAGGCATCGGGATTATCCCTCACACGCGCGGCAGTGCCTTGCACTGTGCTGCAGATTTACGCGATTTAACCCGCACCTACGGTGAACATTGGACGCGCCGTTTTCGCGCTGGATGCAAGTTACTTATGGCATCACGGCTCGGCATCGGTGCGGGCTATTACCAAGGATGGCCAAGCTTTGGGCTTGTCGCCAATCTGGTTGTCCTCAGACTGGAAGCCGGAAGTTACACACGTGAGTTCGGCAGTGAGGCAGGAACTCGAGGGCGGCGCGTGTACTTCTTGGCAACGGGGTTTGAAATTCCATGATCTCAGCCATTCAAATAATAAAAATTCTCAGCCTTTGTTTGATTGTTTTGAACACCCCTGCCTGCGGTCGCAATGCTGTTGAAAAATATGCACCAGACAATGATCAGGAAAAGGCCGAGCTTGATATGGAAGCCAACCA
>Ga0315901_10005340_pt1 | contig 15659 bp, 7 predicted proteins | sample LakEriMetagenome_10_FD_203761 | JGI IMG/M metagenome (GOLD analysis project Ga0315901, IMG submission 203761) | Freshwater fungal communities from buoy surface, Lake Erie, Ohio, United States - Buoy 2 MA116 | ecosystem: Environmental > Aquatic > Freshwater > Lake | place: USA: Lake Erie, Ohio...
GACGGATCAGACGGATCAGACGGATCAGACGGATCAGACGGATCGGACGGATCGGACGGATCGGACGGATCAGACGGATCGGACGGATCGGACGGATCAGACGGATCGGACGGATCGGACGGATCAGACGGATCAGACGGATCAGACGGATCAGACGGATAAGACCGATCAGACCGATCAGACGGATAAGACCGATCAGACGGATTAGACGGATCGGATGGATCAGACGGGTTGCGCCGGTGGGCCGAAAGAGATGGGAATCCCTTTTGGGATTACCCGATACTCCAATGGAACGGATTCCCCCACGGTTGTTCCTTGGAACAGACCACCCACTCACAAAATCAAGATGATTTCGCCGACGACTAGGCCAATCCGATCCGCCTTCCCAGCGATTCAAATCGGTTTGGACTTTTTGATCATCGGACTATGTTATGTCGCCGTCGTCCGTTGGCAGTCTCCCCTAACATCCCTGCCACCCCTTCAAACTGCTTTTCTTGCCGCACTGGGGTTTGTGATCGCAGGCGAATTTTTAGGTGTCTTCCACACCGGTCATCACCGCCCGGCGGACTACGACATCCTGCTGATCAGCGGATCCTGGCTCCTCGGGTTTGTTGTCGCGGTCTTTGGTGGGTTTTTGCTCACCCCTCTGAGCGAGCCGCTAAGCAACAACAATCTTGTCCTTTGGTTCCTCATCTCGCTGCTGTTTGTTTTGCTTTCCCACATGCTCTCTCGCGCCTTGTTCGCTTGGATGAGCGAGCGAGGCTGGACCTCGCGCCGCTGCGCAATCCTCGGAAACACCGAGCTCGGTAGGCAACTTGCCGACGCGGTCGCTTTCGATCGCGATTTAGGGATCCGAGTCGAAGGCATCTTTGACCACAATGCCGATGGCCAAGAAGGGGGATTTCAAGATCTACTCGTTGCGATCGGTCAACGAAAAATCGACACGGTTTTCATCGCGGTCCCCATGAGCATGGACGAAACGATTCGAGGGTGGATCGATCGTCTTGCCGACACGACCGCTTCGGTTTACCTAGTCCCGAATCTCGATGCCTTTGATTACCTCTATTCGCGTTGGGGATTTGTCGGCGGACACACGGTGGTGAGCATTTTTGAAACGCCCATCTATGGGGTCGACGGTTGCCTAAAACGTGGTCTGGACATCGCTTTGAGTATCTTGGGTCTACTCCTTTCTGCACCGATTCTGCTGATGGCCGCCTTGGCGATCAAGCTCACGACGGTCGGTCCGGTCCTCTTTCTTCAGCGACGCTATGGGCTCGATGGCAAAGAGATCTCGGTTTGGAAGTTTCGAACCATGACGACGATGGACAATGGGCTGGAAGTCAAACAAGCCACGAAGAACGACCCTAGGGTGACTCCGGTCGGGCGGTTGCTCCGTCGGACCTCCTTGGACGAGTTGCCCCAGTTGTTCAACGTCTTGATAGGGACGATGTCGCTCGTGGGCCCTAGACCTTACGCCGTGGCCCACAATGAGCAGTTCCGAAGTCTGATTCGAGGCTACATGCTCAGGCACAAGGTCAAGCCGGGAATCACCGGCTTGGCCCAGGTCCTTGGGAGCCGACTCGAGACCGATACGGTCGAGAAAATGCGAGCCCGGATCGAATTGGATCATCGCTACATTCGCGATTGGTCCCTCTGGCTTGACCTGAAAATCATGGTCAAAACCATCGCTGTTGTTCTGCGACAGCAAGCCCACTGAATTAACCAAAAAACTTTCGGTTTTTCCAGGTTGTACCGCAGTCGGTTGGAACGAAATGACTAAAATTCTATCCTTACAGGTACATGAACCGGGCTTGTGTGTGTCAAAGGTTGCAATCCGTCGCTCGTCGACGGAACGAAACCTTGGCGAAAGCCTCGGAAAAGGATGGCTGGTCAACGTTTCCAAGGGTTGAAAAAAGATGCGTTGGGAAGGTAGAGACGAATCGAAGAATGTCGAAGATCGCCGTGGGTCGGCAATGCCCGTCGCCGGGATGGCAGGTGGCGGATTGCTGTTCCTGATCTTCACCGTGGTGATCTCGATGCTTTTGGGGAGCAATCCAAGGCAATTGATCGAACAGGCCGGTCAACAGCAGCAATCGCAGCAAAATCGCATGCCGCCATCGGCGGAAAACGATAAGGATGCCAACCTCAAGAAGTTTGTAGGGGTTGTTCTTAAGGACAACGAGGATATCTGGACCAAGCTCTTTCGCGAGAAATTAAACGCCCGTTACGAAGAGCCTAAGTTGGTGATCTTCAGCGGTGCCGTTCGATCCGCTTGCGGGGAAGCGACCGCGGCCGTGGGTCCTTTCTATTGCCCAGGGGACAAAAATGTCTATCTCGATTTCGACTTTTTCCGCACCATGGAAAAGGACCTGGGAGCCAAAGGGGAATTCGCCATGGCGTTCGTCATCGCGCACGAAGTTGGACACCACGTTCAAAACCTGTTGGGCTTGTCGATGAAAATCCAAAGGATGCAGGCCCAAGCAAGCCAAACAGAGGCCAATCAACTGAGCGTTCGATTGGAGTTGCAAGCCGACTATCTGGCAGGGGTTTGGGCCCACCATGCCCAGCAGATGAAGGGAATCCTCGAGAGAGGAGATATCGGGGACGCGATCAATACCGCACAACGAATCGGTGACGACGTGCTCCAGAAGAAGGCCACTGGGCGGATCCGCGAAGCGGCCTTCACCCACGGCAGCGCAGCGGCCCGCGAATACTGGTTCACCCAAGGTCTCAAATCTGGGGATCTCGAAGGAATGATGAAGACCTTTGAACTACCCTTCTCGCAACTCGATCCGAAAACCATGCGATAGTCGGATCGACTCGAAAAAACCAAAGAATAAGGCCGTGTTCAACGCACGGCCTTTTTCTTTTAGCTTGCCCGCAGAACTTGCAGGTGAAAACTGATCGACTCGCATCGACCGATCGGTCTTTAGGTTACCGCGAACCGCTTCGATCATCGATCGGGATCGCCGCAGTTTAAACAGCCATCGAGTACGAGTACCGTTGTACTGAGTACCGCTTCGCTGAGTACGAGCATCAAGAAATACGATGTCAGGCCGAACGGTTAGAAGTCGGCACATCGCAAGCCGAAAACGCCCCACGGCAAGGGGCCTGAGCGGAGGACACGGGGATCGAACCCGCAACCCCTTACGGGGCACATCATTTCCAATGATGCCGCTAACCATTCGCTTATCCTCCAAATGGTCGCTAGACTAGAGAAAGCATATCTTAACAGGTTCGATTCACAAGCCAACTTTAAAATCTTACGCTCGGTTTTTCTCTATGAATGACTGCCGTCGCTGGATCTATCGTAAAAATTCCACCTCCTACGACCTTGTCGCTCAAACCCAGCCCGTTCCGAGCCCTGAGGACCTAAAGCCCCACGAATGCCTCGTGGCAGTCCGAGCCGTTTCGCTGAACTATCGAGATCGCATTCAATGGCGAAATCTCGCAGGGAGAAACGTTGACGGAAAGGTGCCCGCCTCGGATGGAGCCGGCGAGATCCTCGCCGTCGGATCGGCTGTCACGCGGTTCAGGCCCGGCGACCGAGTGGCTGCCTGTTTTTTTCCGACCTGGATATCTGGAAAGTTCGACTTGGGATATCACCAAGCGGATCTCGGTGGCAATTTGGACGGAATGCTGCGAGATTTTGCTCTGTTCGACCAAGATGCCTTGGTCCGAATCCCGGACGATTGGAGCTTTGTCCAAGCGGCCACGCTCCCTTGTGCGGCCCTTACAGCCTGGGTCGCTCTGGTCCGCCGTGGAAACTTACAACCTGGTCGATCGGTCTGTGTTTTGGGGACCGGCGGTGTGTCGATTTTCGCCCTGCAATTCGGCAAGCTTCTCGGCGCCAAAGTGGTCGTTACCTCTAGCAGCAATGCGAAACTCGAAAAAGCCCGCCAACTGGGAGCCGATCACTGCATCAATTATCAGGAGATCCCCGACTGGTCGAAGTCCCTGTGGGAATGGTCTGAGCGTCGAGGGGTTGACCATGTTGTTGAGGTCGGGGGTCCAGGAACCTTCGAGCAGTCGATGAAATCGGTAGCCGCCGACGGACATATCGCTCTGATTGGAGTCCTGACAGGTTTCGGCCCGCCCACCGCAAGTCTCTTCCCTCTCCTGGCACGGAACGTTCGCCTCGATGGCATCTATGTCGGTTCTCGCGATGACTTCGAGGCCATGGTCGAATTCCTCAACTCGCACCAACTCAGACCCCAGATCGACCGTAGGTTTCGATTCGAGCAGACACCAGAGGCCTTCGAGTACCTCGAATCAGCCCAACACTTTGGCAAGATTGTTATCGAGTTGTGATCGGATTGCGGCGGTAGACGGCCCGTTGGGGCCATTGCACGCTGTAGTCGCTCCAGCGTGAGTCAGGGATCGGATAGTCGGTGCTGATGAATTGCGCTCCGCTTGCAAACGCTTTATCACGTTGTGTTGGATCGTTTTTGCGAGCTTGTTGGGTGTCCGAGTCGGCGCGTGTGCGCACCAAAAAACCCTTATTCACGCACTGTTGGATCCGTTCGAAATCGCGGATCGGATCGTTGATCTTCATCCAGGCGGCTGCCGGATGTTCGGCTCCAACGGATACGAACATCACGCGATCCTGCAAGACATTGTGATCCTCCAAATACCGATCCTTGAGCGAGTCGGTATTGTCGAGCGCAAAGAAGATTTTCCCGCAGAGATTCTCGAGCGTTGGCCAACCCTGGGTTTCAATCGCTTCCCGCAACGTCTTGTACTCTCCTCGTACCGAATCGGGAGAAATCAGCATCCGAGCCTCCACGCACCCGCGAATCTCTTCGTCGAGCGCATCGAGCATCGAGCGATCGTACTTCAGCGGCTTGACCCCCGCAGGCCCGGTCGCCGACTCTTTGATCTCCAAGAGAATCAAAATAGGAAGGTGTCCGGGGTTGGATTTCGACCAAGCGACCGTCTGCTCGAGGGCCATCTTTAAGGTCGGAACATGGGTAGCAAAATCGAAACCTGGAGCGTGGATGATCTTTGTACCGGGTCGCTTCATCAGTGTGTCGAAATCAAAAGCCATCCGGGGATCGGGCTCGGTCTGCTGTGCCAATCGTTTTCCGACCGGTTGGCTGTAAAGCCCTCCGTCAGGATCGGCATAGATGTCGAGCTCGATCTGACGAATCCCGTACTTTGCGTACTGCGTTTCCAGATTCGGATGGGAGTAATCGATCGCCTCGGCAACCGATTTCCCTGTAAGTCCGATGAGGCTCATGATCTCCGGTGCTGGTGCCAAGTGATAGGAATTGTGCGTCCCGATCACTTGGATTTGATGGAGGCGAAGATTTCGGTCCTCGGGACGAACCTCAAGAGTGGCAACCTCAGGGGCGGTCGGCTCTTGACCAACGCACCCCTGCTGGGATTGGCTCAACACGTCCATTCCTAGGAACCAGCCTATCGATAGACAGATCCAAGCTTGAGCGCTTAGGTGTTTTCGGACGGTCATCGATTGCGTTTCCAAGCTTCCAAAAAGTCCATTGACCTGCGGCTTACCTGCGTCGGTTCCGACGGGCGATCGGATCGGTCTCCAATCCATCAAAACCGAAATCACCTTGAGCAAACGCCGCATCGATCGAGCTGTTTTCCGAGGAGTCTTCCCCCTCACCGGCCCCGGGTGCCTGGTTGATCGAATTGACCACACGTAGAACATCCAAAGGCGTTGCGAATCCATCCCCATCGACATCGACAAAGGGAGGCACATCCGGCCTGTTGAGCGGCAATTGCGACTGGCCTGGGTTGGCATTGATGTAGTCGACCGTCGAGAGCACGTCCAACGGAGAGATCAGTCCATCAGCATTGACATCCAACGCGTTACCTTGGTTTTGGAACGCCGAATAGAAGGAGACCGTTACGGTGCCGACGTTGCTGACCATCTGGTTGATGTCCTGGACCTCGTATTGCAGGAGCACCTGTGCATTCCTATCGGCAACATTGTGCGTAAATAGGATGCGCCCGTCGGGCAAAGCTGTCGCGGAGCCCTGGGTCGGTGGCGTAACGATTCGAACGGTAGCTGGATCGAGATCCGCACCCAAGCCAGAGTCGTTGGCTAGCACGTTCATCGAGATCGGTCGGCCAAAGGAAGTCAGGAATGCGTCGTTGGTCGCAAAGGGTGGGAATTCAGCCACATTGTTGATCGTGACAATAATCGCCCTTTCGAAGAACAGTCCACCCTTATCGGTTGCGCGAACCCTAACGGAGTAAAGGTCCTGTTTCTCAAAGTTAAATCGTGCATTGGTTTCAAGCCGATTGCCATTGATGCGGAACGAGGCGTTATTGAATCCACCCGAACCAGGGACCAAGCTATACGTGGCCGTTTCATTCGCGTCGACGTCTAGTGCCGTAAGCAATCCGACCAACGCTCCGGGGGCGAGATTCTCATTGACCGCTTGATTGCTGATCAGGACATTCGTCGGTCGCTCGTTGACATCGGTCACTTGCACGTTGACCGGAACGGTCACGCTTGCCCCTGCTGCATCGCTGACAACGATCGTCGGTGTGTAGCTCGAGAGGGTTTCGAAATCGAACGAGCCGGTCGCGATCAATTGCCCCGCGACGATGACGAAGTCGGTCGTCGGGGTGGCAAATGCATAGCTGAACGTGTCATTGGTATCTTGATCGATCGCTCGAAGGTTTCCGACGACGCGATTGTTACCTGCGTTCTCAGGTAGGCTCGCGGGCGTGAGCGTCACGCCAGTCGGGGCATCGTTGGCGTCGAGCACTTGGATGACAAACGCGTTGCTCGCTCGGTTGCTTCCCGAATCGGTCGCTTGAATCCGAACGTTGTAAGCGTTTTTGGTTTCGAAATCGAAAGCAGACTTGGCTCGCAGTTGGTTTCCAACGATCACAAAAGCGTTGTTGTCAGAGCTTCCCGTGCCGGGAACCAATTCGTAGAGCGTTTGTTCATTGGTGTCTGGATCATCGGTCGTCAGGATAGCAACGAGCAGGTTCGAGTTGTTCTCGGAGATTTGATTCGAACTGAGGATTACCTGGGTTGGAACCTCGTTGACGTCCACGATACGGATCGTAAAGTCTCGGAAAAGGTTTTGACCAGCGACATCGGTTGCTCTGACTCGCACTTGATAGGTCGACTTGGATTCGAAGTTGAATATGGCATTCGAAAGCAATTGCGTCCCAGAAACCTGGAACAGTCCGTTATCGAGCGCATCGGGAACCAAAGAGAGGCTGACAGGACCTGCCAAATCCGGATCGATCGCCGAGAGCAACCCGATAAAGCTTCCAGGCGGAGAGTTCTCCGAGAGGTTGGTGTTGCTGAGTTCGAGGTTGATCGGGGCTTCCTCAAGATTGTTTACAAGGATCGAGAAGGACTTGGTCGTCGAATTGCCTCCGGTATCGGTCGAACGCACGAGGATGTTGTAGACCGACTGCTCTTCGAAATCGAGCGCTCGGGTGGTCCTGAGCGTATTGCCGACCGTAGTGAATGCGGTATGGTCGCTACTGCCTACCTGAGGCACGATGCTGTAGATGAAGCTATCGCCGAGATCCTGGTCGATCGTCGAGAGGGTCCCGAGTGTTGTGCCGGACGCTAGATTTTCATTGATCGTATTGCTCGACAGTAAGACCTCCGTCGGAGCTTCGTTTTGGTTGATCACTAGGACGCGGATCACCTTCTCGAACGAGGCACCTTGAGGGTCGGAAGATCGGACTCGGATCGAGTAGCTCGATTGGGTTTCGAAGTCGAGCGAGCTATTGACTCGAAGGTCTGGTCCATCGATGCTAAACGATGCGTTGTCGGTACTACCGAAACCATTGACCAGGGTGTAAACATGATTGTCGGCAATGTCTTCGTCGGTGGTTATGAACGAACCGACGATGCTTCCGGGAGCATTGTTTTCAGGAATGCTCGATGGAACCAAGTTGACATCGCTAGGGGTATCGTTTTGGTCGATGACGTTGATCACCAACGCGCGTTCGATCGATAATCCATTGGTATCGGTGGCTCGAACACGGATCGCCAGAGTCGGTTTGGTTTCGAAATTCAGCGGAGCGAGTGCAAAGATTTTGCCATCGGCATCGACGCGGACCAAGCCGTTGTCGTTCGAGCCCGTTCCTGGAACCTTTGCAAAGCTGACCCCATCTCCGGCATCTGGATCGATGGCTGAGAGTTGGCCGATCTGGATACTGATCGCTTGATTCTCTAAAGCGTTTTGTGCGATATTGATCGCCGTTGGTGCTTCGTTGACGTTCGTTACAACGATCGCAAAGACCGACTCGAACGTTAAACCGCCTGCATCGGTACTACGGATGCGAATCGAGTAGCTCGGTTGGGTTTCGAAATCGACCGCTGCGGTTGTTTGAAGCTGGGTTCCAACAAGAGTGAACTTGCTGTTGTCGGCGCTGCCGGTGCCTTCGACCAATGCATAGGTGAAGGTATCGGCGGCGTCTGGGTCGAGAGTCGTCAGGGTTCCGACCGTGGTTCCGATCGGAACATTTTCAGCGATGGTCGTTCGGCTCAGGACGATCGAGGTAGGAGATTCATTGACATTGGTGATGGTGATCACAAATGCTTTTTCCGTCAGTAGACCACCTGCGTCGGTAGAACGCACCCGCACGCGATGGAGGGCTTGCTGTTCAAAATTCAGGTTCGAGTTGGTAAACAACCCGTTGCCGATAATCTGCCAATTGGCATTGTCGGTACTTCCTGTTCCTGCGACCAAGCTATAGCTGTAGGAGTCGACATCGTCAGCATCGGTGGTGCTGAACGTGCCAACCAAGGTTGGAACACCTGCGGGTTGGTTCTCCGCGATGGTCGCATTGGAAAGAGCGATATCCGTCGGCGGATCGTTCACATTGAGGACTCGGACCGTCAAAGGTGTTTCGACAGCAAAGCCACCGGCATCGACCGATCGTACGCGGACCGAGTAGGAGGAGCGTACATCGAAATCGAATACCGAGGTGCTCCGGAGTTTATTCCCGACAATCGTAAAGAAGCTGTTGTCTTGGGATCCGGATCCGCTGACCAACGTATAACCGAACGAGTCGCCCGCATCCGGGTCGGTGGTGCTCAAATCGCCAACGAGGGAATTGATCGGGAGTCGTTCATTGATGGAGTTTGGATTGACCGACACGAGCGTTGGAGCTTCGTTCACATTGGTGACTAGAATCTGGAAAACCCGTTCGAGTCCGGCGCCGAATTGATCCTCGACGCGAGCGCGGATGGTATAGGTTTTCTTGGTCTCAAAATCGAACGATGCGTTGCTCGAAATGCTGTTGCCTGCAAGGCTGAAGCTAGCGTTGTCGTCGCTTCCGGCTCCGGCGATCAGGCTGTATGAAAGGACCGAGCCGGAGTCTGGGTCGGAACCCATCAAAGTTCCGATGGGAGTTCCAAGAGGTGCGTTTTCGGCGATGGTGTTTGCCGAGAGGTTAAGCACGTTGGGATTCTCGTTGGTGTCGAGAACATTGATCACAAACGGGGCTTCGATGAAACCACCAACTCGGTCGGTTACCCTGACGCGGATGTTGTAAGTCGATTTGGTTTCGAAATCGTAGCTTTGGAAGGATCGCAATTCGTTTCCGACGATATCGAAAAGCAAATTGTCTTGTCCGCCCGAACCGGGTTCGAGGGTATAGATATGCGAATCATTGAAATCCGGATCGTTGTTGCCGAACAAACCGATCGCGGTTCCGACCGGACGGTTTTCAAGGATCGTATTGCCCGTGAGATTCAGATTTGTTGGAAGCTCGTTGACGTTGGTCACATCGACTGCGAAGGGAGCTTCGACAAACAAACCACCTAGATCCGTGCTTCTGACGCGAATCGATAGTTTATTGATCGTTTCGAAATCCAACGGGGCGTTCAAAAGAACCTGGTTGCCCGAGATCGTAAAGAGATCGTTGTTCGAGTCCCCTGTGCCTGAGACCAACGAGTACACGAATTCGGTGTCCGTGAGGGTATCGGTATCGGTCGTCGAGAGCGTGCCGAGCACTGTTCCCATCGGAGAGTTTTCGGCGATCGATCGCCTGGAGATGCGGACAGAGGTCGGCGACTCGTTGACATTCGTGATCGAGATCGGGAACAGCCGCTCGAACATCAATCCGCCAGCATCTTGGGTTTGGATGCGGATCGAATAAGTGCTGCGGCTCTCGAAGTTGAAGACGTTCCGAGTGATGAGTTGATTTCCGACGATCGCAAAGAGCGTATTGTCGGCGTCCCCCGCTCCGGTAACGAAGCTATAGGTGTGGGTATCGCCGTCGTCGGCGTCGGTCGATGCAAACAAGCCGACTGCTGTCCCGATCGGTGAATTTTCTGGAACTGTTGAATTCGACAGAACGATCGCAGTCGGTGGGTCATTGACATTGGTGATGTTGACCAAGAGCTGTTGCTCGACGGACAATCCACCAAGATCGAAGGTGCGTACCCGAATCGTGTAAAGATTTTTGACGTCGAAATCAAAATTCGAGGCCGTTCGGAGTTGGTCCCCGACGAGGGAGAAGAGCCCGTTGTCATCCGAACCCGCACCGGTAGCGAATTCGTATCGGAACACATTATCGCCATCGATATCCGTGGTGATCAGCCTGCCAATCGTGGCACCTAAAGCGGCATTTTCAGGAATCGAATTCGGTGACAAAGCTATGGCACTGGGAGCTTCGTTGGTGTTCAAAACGGCGACCTGGAGGATCTGGCGAGTCGAGAGCCCCAGGGTGTCGGTCGCTTCGAATAGAACACTTAAAAGTCTCTTGGATTCAAAATCGAAGCTTTCGGTTGAGTAAAGATCGCGTCCGATGAGTTGGAATCTCGAGTTGTCCTCCCCACCCGGTCCGTCGACGATCGCAATTTGCACTAGGTCGCCATCGATATCGGTCGAGGAAACAGATCCGATGTAGGTCCCTGCTGGTAGGTTTTCCTGAATCCGGTTGTTCGATAGTACGACTGCCGCGGGTGGTTCGTTGACGTCCGTTACGTTGATGATGAAGGATCGCTCAAGGAAGAAGCCACCTCGGTCGGTGGCCCGTACTCTGAGGTTGTAGGCACTACGAGCTTCGAAATCGAAGGTTACGGCCGATTGGAGTTTATCGCCGACGATTCGAAACATGATGTTGTCATCGCTTCCGGGGCCCGTTACGAGCGAGAACGATGGGGTATCGCCCACATCGGGATCGCCGTTGGTCAAAGTCCCGATTTCAAAGCCTGCCGGTTGATTTTCTGGCAATGAGGTATTTGAAATATCGACAGCCGTAGGCACTTCGTTGACATTGCGGATCGTGATCGTCAAAACTTCTTCGACCGACAATCCACCTTGGTCCGTCGAGCGAACGCGGATGTTCATCACCGGCGTGGATTCAAAATCGATCGGCCCGTCGACGAGCACATCGCCGTTGACGATCGAAAAAGAACTGTTGTGGGTACTGCCCGCACCGGCGACCAATTGGTAGTCGAAAACAAAGTCGGTCAGAAAGTCCGTGTCGAGTGTCGAGAGCGTACCGACATAAAAACCGTTAGGTACATTCTCATCGATCATGCTCGGATTCAATCCGATTGCCAACGGGTTTTCGTTGACGTTGACCACGGAAATCACGATCGCTTCCTGGTAGGTCAAAGAGGTCGCATCGGTCGATTGGATACGGATCGAAAAGCTCTGATTGGACTCGTAATCGAAGGTTTCCCGTGCGAAAAGTTGGTCTCCTACAATCTCGAACCGAGTATTGTCGGTCGACCCGGTTCCGTTGACCAATGCGTAAGTGAACGAGTCTCCCCGGTTCGGATCGCGGCTCGTCAGGGTCCCTATCAATCGACCTACGGGTTCGTTTTCAGGAACAGCGGTGCTTGAAAGCAGGATGTCTGTCGGTGGGAGTGGCGGTGTACGCGCTCCGTAGGTACGCCCATAGATAGGCGCACCGACTGCTGTAAACGAATGAGTTCCGTTGGTAGGAACGGTGTACTGATAGGTGGGTTGCAATTGCAAGACAGCAGTAACCGGCCCATTATTGACATCGACAAGAGCCCATCCGTTTGCATCGGAGGTGGCCCTAAAGAGCCTGGAAATCTGCATCGACCAATTCAAAAGGGTCCCCGAATCCCCAGCTGCAAGATCGCGTATCTGAAGACGCCAATTTCCCTGCCAGGGCTTATTATTGAAAGCGGATAGAGGTTGATCAGGTCTGAAGGTCCCTGTAAACGGCGCGGTACCTGACGCAATGGGAGTCAACGCCGCATCGTCGAATGTCGTATTGGTATAGTTGTCTCCCGAACCGCCTCGTCGGTTGGAGAGAATGACCTGGGTGTTATCGGGCGCAAACAGCGATATCTCCATATCGCTGTTCCAGGTATGGGTCAAATTGATAAGCACATTGATATCGTCGATCGTCAGCGACGAGGCCGGAACAGTGATCGTCGAGTTGGATGTCGACGAATCGATAATCGGAACCGGTACGCTGGTCGCAAAGTTCTGTGTCGACCCTCCTGCATCAACGACGAAATTCGATAGTGGAATATCATTGCCATTGAGAATTCCGTCCCCGTTGAGATCGTCAAACACAAACGAGTAGTACCGATTGTTCTTGCCGAACCCAAAGTTATTGCCGATCGAGAAATCCCCTGGATTGGTCAAGTTGACCAGATAGGATTCGTTCGCAGAGGTACGGGTCCAACCAGGGAGATTGACTCGGACTCTGTAGCTCCCGTCGGCCAGCGTCGGATAAGCGAAATAGCCCGTCGCGTCGATCGTCGCTTGAGATTCCCCGGTATCGAAACTGCCGTTGTTGTTGGAATCTAGGTAGACGAATCCAGCACTCCCGACACCTCGCTCGAAGAATTCAAAAGTCCCGTTGTTGTTGAAATCTTCAAATACCGATCCAGACAAACGGGGTGCCGTAGCAATCCCCGTCAAGCGAATCCGATAGGCTCCTTCGTTCGAATCGTTGTTGTTGATCACCAAGTCCTCCGAAAACGAACCGGGTGACATCGGATTGAAGCGAACGCGGATGACTGCCGTCTGGCCGAGTCCAATGGAACCTGAAGAGAAATTCACTACCGAAAACGGTGCCGGTACGACGATCGAACTGATGTTCAAATCGCTCGTTCCTTGGTTTCGGATTCTTAAGTTGGTCTCGACGAACTGACCTGTAAATGCCGAGCCCATGTTCAGCGTCGAGCCGCTGGCAAATTCCCGCGTCGTGCTGACGACCGAGATCTCGGGGTTGCCGATTCCGCTGAGCATGGTCTGTGCATTGATCCGACCAAATCCGTACTCATTGTTTTTTCCTGTGACGATGTCATACGTCGCTCCACCGATCAGATCCGTGTTGTTGCGCATCATCGCACGCAATTCCGCAGGCCGAATCGTCACCCCGACGACATCGGCCTGAGCGATCGCCAAAGCCGCTATCCCCGCAGCCAGCGGAGTGGCCGACGAAGTGCCCCCGAAACCGGTCCCCCCGGTGCCTGTGTAGTCGCCACTTGCATAGCCGCTCGCCCCGGTCCGGTCGGTCGTGTCGATGGCCAAGGTTCCGCCGTTGCTCGGGGCCATCAAATCCAAGGGCGAACCGAATTGACTGTAACTTGAACGAACTCCCTGATTGGTTGTCGCTCCGACTGCGATAACTCCCGGAATGTTTGCCGCTTGGGCTGCCGGTTGACCGACCGTACCGCTCGAGTTGTTTCCGGTTGCAAAGAGGTACGTCGCACCGATTCCGTTTCGGCCAATGGTTGTCCCATCGACCAGCGCGTTGTTGATCGTCGCCGATTCTGCACCGCCACCCCAAGAATTGTTGACCAAATCGCCCGCATTCCACACGCGGACTCCGTCTGCGTTGATCCCGGCTGCATAGCGCAGAGCCGCCGCGATGTTGGCAGTGCTAGCGACGTTGCTGCCATCGAACATCTTGATCGAGATGACCTGGGAATTGTAAGCTGCACCGGTAACCCCCAAGGAATTATCTCCGCGGGCCGCCGCAACGCCAGCTACTGCAGTGCCGTGCGCATCTGATCCCATAGGTTCCGATTGGTTAGTGCCAAAGACAAAGTTCCAACCGTGGATGTCATCGATCCATCCATTTCCATCATTGTCGAGCCCATCCCCAGCGATTTCCCCCGGATTGGTCCAAATGTTCAAATCTGGATGGGTCGATTGAACGCCGTCGTCAATCACCGCTATAACGGTTGTGGGTGATCCACCTCGGTTGATATCCCAAGCTTCTGGCATGTCGACATCCGCATCGGCCAATCCACCCGATTGCCCGGTGTTGTTCAAATGCCAAAGATTTCCAAACCGAGGATCGTTCGGCGTGTAGAACCGCTGCCAGTTCTGGTAGAAGTTCGGTTCGACCCATTCGACCTGCTGGTTGTCCTGCAAAAGATTCGCACGATCGAGCGCCTTGCGACCCGTGGAACTGGCAAAACGTCCGACAAACTGATCGGTCGTTCCCTCCAAGGGTCGGTAACTTGCAACCTCAGGAAGCGAAGAGAAGAAATCCTGCGCCGAGACCCCAGCTTTGAGATTCACGATGAACTCGTCGAGCAAGGTCAACTCGGTTCCCGTCGAAGCTGCGATGTATACTGGGGCTGTATAAGCCACCCCAGGGATCCGTTCTATGCTCTTGAGCAGCTCCGGGGTGAGCTCCTGGGTGGTTTGATAAACCCTGGCTCTGCCACCCAATCCAAAATCTCCGCTCAGAAACGCCGGAAGGTCCACCGACGACTGATCCAATCCGATGACCAGTTTGCTGGTCGACACATTCAACCCAACGTATCGATCGTCGATCGAATAAAAGGCATCTGCATCCTTGAGCGGAACTTCGGATCCAGGCAACGCATCCCAATTGACGTTGTTCCAAACCACATCGCTGGCCAACATGGTTCGCAGCTCCAGTCGCTCGAACCGATACGATCGTCGAACGGGCCTTCGATTTCTCTTGAACATGCTTAATCAAACCTTCGAAAAAGACCTTGGAATATCCGACGAGCCTGGGATTGGGAAATGTAAAAAAACGAACCGCCCGCCGCTTAAGTGATGATCGTCACAGAAAACGATATGTTAAGATTATAAGTGCAAAATAGAGGGATTTGCCGGTAACTCAAAGACAAAATGAAAAAAACTATCCCCCTAATAGAGGGGTAGTTTCCTGGGACTTTTCTGACTTCCAGACGCTTAGGTCCGGATTCAATCCATCGAGCTGCTGACCCCGCCCGAGGCTGGAACATAAGCCATCCGCGCATAGTCCATCACCATCCGGTGGCTGCTGAATCGCCAAGCCAGGGTACTGATGCTGTTGCGCATGCGTTGGATCCAAGCCGCCGGTAGGCCGTCTTGGTCTCGCTCGAAAAACAATGGAATTACCTGGTTTTCCAGGGCCTCATAGAGATTGTTCGCGTCCCGTTCGTCGGTGATACGGTCCTCGACATGGCTGGTTCCTTTACCGATCGCAAAACCGTTAGAACCGTTAAAGGCCTCGGCCCACCATCCGTCGAGAATGCTCAGGTTCAATCCGCCATTGAGGATGACTTTTTGTCCGCTTGTCCCGGAGGCCTCCAAGGGGCGTCTTGGATTGTTGAGCCACACATCGACCCCTTGGATCAAATGCCGGCATACGTTGATGTCGTAATCCTCGACGAATACAACCTTGCCCGCAAACCGTGAATCGCCTCGTAGATTGGCGATCTCCTGGATGAATCGCTTGCC
>Ga0315901_10005345_pt1 | contig 15655 bp, 11 predicted proteins | sample LakEriMetagenome_10_FD_203761 | JGI IMG/M metagenome (GOLD analysis project Ga0315901, IMG submission 203761) | Freshwater fungal communities from buoy surface, Lake Erie, Ohio, United States - Buoy 2 MA116 | ecosystem: Environmental > Aquatic > Freshwater > Lake | place: USA: Lake Erie, Ohio...
CTTAAATTGGTTTACTCCCAATAGTCTTCCACCAGTTGGAACCATGAATCAAAAAGTTCCTTGCAATATGGGAACGTTACCTAAAAATGTGAATAGTGCTGACTTAGCACTATATGCCTCAAAAATGGCAAGAATAAGGATTTGTAAAGATAGAGCGATTGGACCTGTTATTCCAAAAGTAGCTACACCAACAGCCTCACACGGTCAACCTCTTGTTGGTGATTATGAGTTTCCGAAAAGAATGGGAAAAATTGCAACAGAATACATGAGCAAGATTCAAAAGCTGATGGGCGACAATGCAAAATATGTCATGGATAACTTTAGATTCAAACCAGCAACGAACAATGTTCAGACTGGTGCTCCAAGTATTAAAATACCCACAAAAGTGGGAGACACGGTTGTAAATTCTACGCTTTTCGGACCAACCGTTAAAAATCCTATTGCGGGGAACCCTTTCCTTCCGAAGATGCAGGAGTGATAATCTCCGCATCCACGATATCACCATTGTCTTTTAAGAGTTTAAATATCTCATCTCTTGTCATTCGAAGACCAGTTGGAGTATCGTTAATTTCTTCCAATTGTTGTTTTTTGCTTTGAATATCCATCTCCTTTATTTCTTTGGTGGTATTAATCTTCATTTTAGTAATTTGAATATCCTTTAAAATATTCATTGCAGTGGATACGCCCTTAAAAATCTCTGCTAAAGATTCAACTTCATCGGATTGAGGATTGAGCATTACGGTTTCTTTGATTTCATGAATCGCATCAATACCAACTTCGACCAATTCTTTGGAATTTCTTAAAATGAATTCTTCCAAATCCTCGCTGTGATTTATTTTGTTTTCTTTCGCTTTTGTGCTGATTACTCCAACGGTTTGTTTCAATTTATCAGTTAAGTCGTTGGAACCCAAGAATCCAGATAAGGGCGTTAGTTGATTACTCATGCGTTTGATTATTTAGATTTGACAGAAGGAAAAGCCATGCTATCATTCCAACATGACAAAATCAATACTAGAAGAAATGCGTCAACCAAAGATGGTATTTGAGAAGATTCATCCCAATGCCCAGCTTCCAAAAAAAGCACACCTGAACGATGAGGGTTGGGATTTATTTGCAGTAGAAGATCAAACAATCGAAGCAAAGGGTTCAGCTATCGTAAAAGTGGGATTAAAACTCGCATTCTTGGATGAAGGATATTGGATCAAAGTCGAATCCCGATCCGGTTTAGCTTTCAAATCAGATGTATTTGCATTCCAAGGCGTTATAGATAACGGGTATACCGGAGAGCTTGGCGTGAAGCTATTCAATTTCTCAAATGTTCCTTATCAAGTTAAAGCAGGAGATAGGGTTTGTCAAATTACAGTAAAATATTCTATCACAAACTTCGGAGTCGAGTGGGGAAAAACAGTTCCAACACAAAGAGGCTCCAATGGTTTCGGTTCAACTGGAAAATAATTTATGGATGTAAACGGATTGTGGTCTGAAAAATATAGACCTAAACATATTGAAGATTTGGTATTGTGTGAAAGTGATAAAAACATTATTGAGAATTTTATCAAAAATGATGAAATTCCCAATCTTTTGTTTTATGGTAATGCTGGAACAGGAAAGACAACTACTGGTAAAATTCTAATTACCGCACTTGATGCGGAGGATTTGTTTTTGAATTGTGCAGAAGTTGGAATCGATGAAGTTAGAAATACAATCACGAATTTTAGCAAAACTAAAAGTTTCAATGGTAAAAAGAAGATTGTATTTTTAGATGAAATTGACTCAGCCTCACCCGCAGCACAAAGAGGCTTGAGAAATACCATGGAGGAAAATGCGGCATATTGTAGATATATCTTAACCTCCAACTACATTCATAATGTTATTGTTCCTCTACAATCCAGATGTCAAACGATTCAACTATCCGCTCCCATTAATTTAATTGTTAAAAGAATTGGTTTTATACTAAAGAGTGAAAATATTAGATTTGATGATTCCAATAGAATTAAATTGGGACATACTATCAAAAAACATTATCCTGATATCAGAAAAACAATAAATGAGGTTCAGAAATATTGCATTAATGGTGTTTTAACGATTCCAGATATTTCCAAGGTTGATAATTTCGTTGATAGGATTTTAGAACTCCTCTTCAAGAAAAAAGAGATAGAAATCAGAAAATACATCATCGAGAACGAGACAGATTTTAAAGGTGATTATTCTCTATTAATGAAAGGTTTATTTGATGCTGTTTGCGATATCCAAACGAACAATACATTTACCGAAGCAAAGAAAAAAATGTGGCTTGTCGCAATTGGAGAATATATGTACAAATCCGCATTTGTTGTTGACCAAGAGATTAACTTTTATTGTTTGATTCTAGCTCTTGGTGGAATTTTTGAAAATTGAATTACTTTTTGGGAAGATAATTCTTGGTATAGTCCTTTTGGGGAGAATAAACTGAAGGGCTTTTAGCATCTTCAGAGGGCTTAGATGGGATTTTGATATTGTCCATTCCAAGCTCTGTGCTTGTTTTTGTGTCTTTACCGTCTCCAAAATCAGCGGTTCTGGTTTGACGATATGGATCTAGAATGGTTTCTGCGCCTTTTTTAGATGAACCTAGTTCGTTTACATCTGTCGATGATCTGTCATCGTAACGCAGGGCATCTGGAACTGGTGCGAGGTTTACGCCAGTATCAATGTGTTCCAAGATATGCATTGGAACGGTAATGAAGTCATAATAGAGACCTGGTGCCTTTTCTAGCACGATATCGACGATAAATTCACTGCCTTCGTTGTAGATGTTACCTGGCTGGTAGGAAGGACGCACGGTCTTAATACTGGAAACTCTGATATTAAGTCCGCTATTAGCGAAACTTTTAAGTTTTTCTACATAATTTCCACTTTGCTTCTTAAAGAAATCATCACCATATGCTCCTTCTTTGATTTTTACCAAATCACCAACAAGCAATCCGCCTCTGGTGAAGCGTTGAATTGCAGACTCGTATAATTTTGTGAATTTACCCATGATTACAATTATTTATATTTAGCATCGACGATTTCGATAGTTTTATTCTAAATATTTGTATGTCTTCCATTGTAATCACCGAGCTAAACAAATTCCCAAAACAAAGGGATTACACATATAAGGATTTGGAAGTGGATTTGCAGATAAATTATACTAAAAAAAAACCACTTAATGGTGTAAATGAACAATCGGATATTGTGGTTGATTATGATGCTGCCGCTATAAAAAACAGTATTTTTAATATTTTTACCACCGCACCAGGTCAAAAACTACTTAATCCAACATTTGGATTAAATCTTCTATATTATCTTTTTACAGGAATTACTGAAGAAAATGCAAGAATGCTTGGAGATACAATTCTTAAAGGAATAACAAAATTTGAACCAAGAGTTACGGTTGACTATATAAACATTACAACCAATTACGAAAACCAAGAATATACAATAGACCTGTTTTTATCGGTCCCCTCATTAAATATTAAAGGATTGCAGATAAAGGGAACTTTGGCTGAATCCGGATACTACTTTAACTAAAATGGCTGACAACGAAATAACAAATCAAAACTTTCCACTTTCATTCAATAGCTACGCTGCTTTTGATGCGACTTCTCTTAAAACATTGATGCAGCAAAGACTTATTGATGGTGGAGTTTTTACGGATCAGATTTTCGAAGGTTCCAACTTCAATAGTTTACTAGATGTCATTGCATACAGTTACCACGTTCTTCTATTTTATTTGAACAGAACAGCAAATGAAGCTTCTTTTACAAATGCACAGCTATATGAGAATGTTAATAGAATCGTAAAACTTCTCAATTACAATCCAATTGGAATTCAAACTTCCGTTCTTTCATTTTCAGCAGCCGCCACCGATTCTCTCGTGGAAGGAATATACACAATTCCAAGATATTCTTATTTTTCGATAAATGATACGAATTATTCTTTCACCGAAGATCTCACTTTTTCCAAATCTGTAAGTGGAACACAAGTTTTAAATGATTTAAACGAATCGGGATTACTGTATCAAGGATCATTTGTTCAGTATCCAATATATGTCGCAACGGGAGAAGAATTTGAAGAATTCAATATAGTTTCAACGGACATTGATGGTAATAATGATTTAATAGATCATAATTTTATTCATGTCTATGTTAAGTCTGGAGGAAATCCTTGGAAAGAATATAAATATGTAAATAGTTTATACTTGGAGTCTTATTTATCGGAAACGTGTGAAATAAGATTAAATGAAAACCAAAGATATACTATTAAATTTGGAAATGGCGTTACTGGGAAAAAGTTAAATCAAGGCGATTTTGTTTCCGTTTTCTTCTTAAAAAGCGATGGGCCTAATGGTGAAACGGGACCAAATGTTTTAAATGGATCTAGACTTTTTGTGTACAATACCGAATTATATTCGGAAATAATGAATGAGATTAGAACAACTGGAACAAATATTCTTAATATCACGCAAGCTGCTCAGTTGAACTTCACGAATAATCTCCCATCTTCTAAATTCACATATCAAGAAGATTCAAAAAACATTAAAAACAATGCAAGAAATACATATAAAACACAATATAGACTAATTAATGCATTGGATTTTGAAAATTATATTAAAAATAATTTTTCAAATTTAATTCAAGATGTTAAAGTTGTAAACAATTCGGATTACGTCGAAGGGCATCTACAATATTTGAATGAGATTGGACTATCCGAGCCAAACTTGGACAGTAGAATTCTTTTCAATCAAGTTAATTTCTCAAATTCTTGTAATTTTAACAATATTAATTGTTATTGTATCCCAAAGATTCCTCAAAATGAAACTGCAAATTTTAATAAATTTTTGAGCATTGGATTAAAAAATAAAATAAAAGACACATTAAATCCTTTAAAAATTTTAACATCCGAAATTGTATTTCAAGATCCAGTTTACATGGAAGTTGGAATTGGAACTGCATCGTCGGAAGAAATTAGCAACGATATGTTGTATCCTGAAATAGTTTCCGAGACTAAACTTGTTGTTAAGAAAAAAAGTCAATCATTTGTCAGCAACAGTTCAATCGTGGAAAACATTGTCAATGCTTTTAGAAATTTCTTCGATAATCAATCTTTAGGTAAAAGTGTAGAAATGGACACGATTAACGCTTCGATTCTTTCCTTAAATGGGGTGGAATCTTTTACTACCGAAAGAATGGTAAATGGTCAAAATATAGTAATAAACGGATTGAGTCTTATTATGTTTAATCCCGTTTATTCTAATCCAAAAGAAGACATTCAAATAATCAACCAAACACTGGTTCTTCCGTTTTTCAAGGCACCTTATTATGGTAATTATGACGTCTTGAGACAAAGCATCGTAGTGAAATAATTATGATTCCAACATCAGCTGTAAGAATAGTTTGTAAAGTATTTGATGACGAAAGAGCACCGGAATATTTCGAATCATATACTGTTGATAATACGAGTTTTTACTTTTCATTAAGCTGGAGCGAGAATTTCACTGAAAGATCATTCTATTCAAATGATATTATAGCGTGGGATTTCGGTGATGGTACAAATTTTACAGGAGCCTCAGCCAAACATTTTTACAAGTTCCCAAACAAATATAGTGTAAATGCCACTATTTTCGACAAAAACGGAGAATCGCATATCGTTTCACTTGGAAATGAATTAACCGCATCAAATGTGTTTCCGGATTACGTTTATATTCATCCTTTGAATCCTGACGGATCTTCTTACTTTTTGCCATCCGGAAAACCAAGCGATCAGATTATAGTCACAAGATACAATTCTTGGCAAAATGAAAAATACCTAATAGATAACAATTATACTGTAAATTTATACGTATCAGGAAGTAAAAGCGAATACATGGGTTTATCTTCTTATTATACGAACAAATATAGTCACCTTAAAGCATATCATGGCTTTGTGAGCATTTATGTAAATGATAATAATTATCTACAAAGCAAGCTTGTGGAAAGCACTAGAACCAATTCCGTTTCGGTTTTTGCTGTTCCATATACAACTGGACCACTGAATCAAGATTGGACTATAAAATTCAATTTTTACAACGAAGAAGTTGAGGGATCTTCTTTCGTCGGCTCCAGCGGTACAAATAGAGAAATAGAATACGTTTACTTCATAGATCAAAAAACATCAGGAAATCCTGCAAATCAAGTTGATATTATATATGCATCGTTTGATTCAAAAAATTTTTCAGATCCTGATATGGAAAATAGAAATTTAGGGAATTTATTGAAAAGAATGGATCAAGGTTATTTAAATTTACCTTGGTCTGGTCAAATTGTAAAATCAATATTCAATTCTGTTGATTATTTGAGAATAACGAGTAACGGAATATCAGTTGAAGGTAACAATACTAGCATAGGAAACCTATCTGCTCAGATTGTGTATCCATTCGACATTTATCCTGTGAAATGGAGTGGAGTTAAAGTGCCTTTCGTTGCAACTTTTAAGGATGATAAAAACTATACAGTAAAAACATATGATCCAATTTACAATTATCACAGTGGACAATTCAATAACGATTTAAACGACATTAATCTAAAACTTGTAAAATATATAAACAGAGACGTTCCTCCAATTGAATTGACAGATGCTGTTTTCGAAAAGAATGAAAGAGTTCCACAATACAACAACTCGCCATACTTTGCTGGTACTGTGGAATTACCATGTGAAGCGACAACAGTTGCCATTTCAGCAACTTTAAAAATCCAAGACACTCCTGTTGCTAAAAATTTCACAATATATGGGTATTTGGCGCAAACCGGACTACCAAAAGTCAAAAGATACGAGAAAATAAACGTTTTCGATCATTGTGGAACAACAGAACTGGATTTTTATTACGATAAAAACCTTTCAACTCTTTCAGAAACATCAACCGCGAATATGCATATATGTTTCTCTCCTTTAAAATATTTAGATAAGGATAAAGAAAATAGGGTTTTTATATTGGATGCTGATAATGAGAAAATATATAAAACCGATGTGGATGGAAATATTGCTTCAATAATGTCGCTTTCATCGATGCAATACCAGCCAGATCCATCTATTGCTCCCGTTCCCAATTCTTTTTTGAATGAATACGGCATGGCTTCCCCAATTTGGTGTTGTACTGATAAAAATGGAAATGCATATGTGAGCTTGGCTGATTCAGTTTCTTCTATAAAAATAAATTACGGGAACGATATTGTCAGTAGAGTTTATGTCCCTCCTTTTGAAAATTCCGAACTTTATCAATCAAACTATTATATGATGTCAACATATCAGGGATTTGTTGGAGAAAACACAATAATTCCAAGTTGTATTGATATTGATTCCGATGATAATGTTTATGTCGCATATACCCACCCTCTATCCAATTTCGTATGCAAATTTAAAAATGATGGTACATTTGAAAGCATTATATATTTCAACTCATTGGAAGTCCCTCAAGAAATAATAGTCGATGCCAATAAAAACATTTGGGTTGGTATTGAAAATTTAAATCAATCCTCTTCTATAAATTACGAAAGAGACGATTTGGTTTATTTCGTAAATGGGAATACCTTGGAAAAAACTACAATAAGAGGAATCGAGGGAATTGGAACAATGAGCATAGATTCAAATCAAAATCTATACGTTCTTCATAAAACAAATACAATATCAAAGATTGATGCGAATACAAAAGTAAAAACGGATTATATTTTTGGATATCTTGGTGATCAAAATTATTATATAAAAGATATCGGCGCAATAGCAGTTGACTCTTCTGGTGAACTTTGGGTCGTTAACAATGTGGATGGTTTTCTTTATTTCGCAGACACTCAAAATCTAAATTTACCTCTTTCAGGATTACCTCAAGAAAAATTAAAAGATTTAAGTCTAAGACCAATTCAAAATATGCAAGCTGTATATTCCGTATTGGGAGATTGGACCGGATTTAGATGGATAAACAAATTTATCAAAACGGAAATTCCTGAACCTAGAATTGTAACAGGATTGAGTACATATTTTGATATATTGAATCCAACACCTACAGTTATAAAATACGGTGAAGAGTTTGATTATTTAACACAAATAAAATCATACATTCTTCAAGAATCATTATTTGATAAAAAAGTTTTACTCGATGATTTTGTGGGTCAAATTCTAGGAAAAAACAAAAATGTCGAAGAAATAGGAAAAGTCATTTATGAGAAAATTTCAAATTTCGTTGCCAATAATTCGGATATAGAAACCTGCAATATTCAACAGCTAATGTCATTTGCTGACCAAACTGGAACCGACTTGAATGCGTATCTTTATTCATATCCTCCATCTATAAGGAGAGCAGTTGATTTACTTTCAATATGTCATAAAAAACTATTTGGATCTCCAAATTCATACAACAGAAATTTCGCATTATCCGCTTACACTTATCTGGAAAACAACAATCTAGGAAAAGAAATACATATCGAAAATGGAACATTTGTTGCAGGAAATCCAATTGTAACTTATGAAATTTTTTCAGAAAAATACAAACTCATAACAAATACTGTCATTGATGGTTATAATTATGGAGACATTGTTCCTCTGTCCGGAGTTAATTACAATTGGGGATGGGAACTTGTAACAGGAACAAGAGAACAATCTGGATCTGAACTTTCAGTGTATTATAAATTTTATGAACATGTTCCTAATAAAACATTGGAAATAAAAGATAATATTATCAATTTCGATTCGGATTTCACGACAATCACACCATCTCAATCTTCTTTTAAGGATTGGTCCAAATTCGGAGGATATATGGACAAGATTCTTTCTTATGGTTTTTACAAAGGGCTAAAAATGATTGGCGATAATGAAAAGACTACTTGTCTTTGATTCCGTTCGCTCTTCGGTAAATAACTAAACGAACATGGTGTTTTCATTTCTACCATACAGTATTGTAAACGATTCTCCTAATCCGAAAGACTGGGAGTCTCCATATTCTTTTCTTGCATTCATGCAATATCAGAATTTTTCTAACATTGATGCAAATGAGCAACTTAAATCATATCAAAACTACGTAAACACGTGGGCAAGTAAAAAAAATCTTAAAAAGTCAGAAGAAAATGCAATTGTAAGAGATGCGTATGTTAATCTTTTAAGAGAGATTACATTAAACTTTTCAACAGAAGAAGAAAAAAGATTCATATTAAACGCTGATTTTAATGATGATTCGGATTTGGATATCATTATTCCATTTTTCATTCAAAAAATAAAACAAATATCTCTTTATTATAGTGATAAAAGAAAAGAAGTAAAAAATAGTCTAATAAAATATAATCTAAAAGGAAGCAATTTTGGCGTTGAAACGATTGTCAAAAAACTTGTTTATGATTATATTGACAATAATTTAAGAACAAATAGAAAACAATTATCAGCGTTTCACACAAATTTCGACGTTTCTATCGTGGAAACATACTCGGATTCGGATATTTTTTACGATAATCCTGAAAATACGGAACATACTTTCACAAATAAAATAGATCCAAATATTTTCATAAACATTAAACAATCAATTGTTGATGTGATATCAGCTTATCCATTTTATTTGAAAAATTCAAAAACCTCATATATTTCTAATTTCACATATAATCCAATTTTAAGTGGAACTGAACTACAATATTTGAAATCAAGAGATTTTATTGATTACATACAAAATGGTCAGGATAGTTTAAAAATAAATCTTTTCAAATCACTTTATCCGAAGTTTATTGGAACAAATTTTTATTATCTTTCCACAAATTCGGAAAACAAAAGTGTTTCCGGTTTGCTTTTTGATTCCAATTCATTTGATGGGCAATATTTAAACAAACATTTTCCAACAACAATTTTAACGGAATCGTTGGAAAACATTTATAGCATATATGAAGTTGGTGGATTTTTTGTTCCTCAAAACCAAGGAATTCTAATTTACAATACACCAAAGAAAGCATATCAAATTGATTCTTCTAAAATTGATAGAGATAAAATTTATATTTTCCCAGATCCAAATAAAATTGGAAATACAATTTACACATCTGGTCAAGAAAATGAAAATGTACCACTCGTTTATTTGATAGATGTTGAATGGAATAGAACTAAAATATCAAATGGTTATAGGTTCAATGATGTATTGAGTAATAATTACAATCAACTTTTTTACGGATATCAAAGCAGACAGCAAAATACAAAAGTATCAACCGAAGGCATAGCAAAAGTCACAGATAACGTTACATTTTGGAAGGGAGACAAAAATTTTACTTGGGATGGGACATTGGATTCCAACATATTTCCAATAGATAAAGACAAAGAAGAACTATTGTTGGATGAAGGAATTGCTGTTGATTGGTATTGTGATGAATCTTCAAATGAGTTTGGTTTGTATAAAAAAGTAGGAAGCTATTCCAAACCGGATTTTGCTCCAAGTGCAACCCCTCCTCCTTCACAAACTCCAACGCCTACGCCTGATAAAACCCCCACTCCTACTCCAAGCATTACACCAACCAATACACCAACTGAAACTCCAACACCAACTGAAACTCCAACACCAACTGAAACTCCAACACCAACTGAAACTCCAACACCAACTGAAACTCCAACCGTCACACCAACTGAAACTCCAACACCAACCATCACTCCGACTCCTAGTGAAATACCATGATTGAAACAAATGATTTGACAGTTGAAATTAAGGGAAATGTTAAAATTTGTGCTAATTTTTTCAAGTCAACGCCTACGCCAACTCAAACTCCAACTCCTTCCATCACGCCAACTACAACCCCAACTGTTACAATAACTTCAACTTCTACAAACACTCCCACACCAACAGTTACTCCAACTAATACAGTAACACCAACAAACACACAAACACCAACAGTTACTCCAACTAATACAGTAACACCAACAAACACACAAACACCAACAGTTACTCCCACACCTTCAGTCACATCGGGAGCAACCCCTACTCCAACTAACACACAAACACCAACAGTTACTCCAACTAATACAGTAACTCCAACTAACACACAAACACCAACAGTTACTCCAACTAATACAGTAACTCCAACTAACACACAAACACCAACAGTTACTCCAACTAATACAGTAACTCCAACAAGAACATTAACTCCAACGCCAACACCAACTGAAACTTTGGGTATAGTTAACTTTAATGTTCAACAAATATATACGATTGGTGGCGAGAAATTATATCCAATTTGATTTAACATTTCCCATTTAATTAAATATGTATATGTCAATGTTGAATGATGGGGGATTGATTTCCGACTCAAATACAGTTTTCCAAGAAAGAGAATCACCAGAGGTTTCTTTGTATGAAAAGAAAAATGTGGTTCAGGGTAAGATATTTGTAAGAAACAATTATCATGGAAAAACAAGCAACATTGTTGACACGCTTTCTTCTATTTTTTCCAAATATCCAAGTATTGTAAAAAATGAAGTTGAAAGTAAAAGTTTAAAATTTTTCCTTATAAACAATATATTTGTTATAGAGACGGAAAATTATGTAGTAAGTGATGCTTATTCTTATGATATAGATACAAATATATTCAAAAACATCAATACGAAACCTTTTTATAAGAAAAAGGGAGAAGTGAATCCGTACTTGGATGTTTTTATAAATCCTTGGTATGATGAAAAATTTCAAAGAGTTTTTCTCGTATTTCTAACAACTCAAAACAATTCTCTCTCATCTTCAAACTATAAACAAATTGTACCTGAAATTTATGCAACAGATGTTAAAAGAGTGGATTATAAAAAAATATATCCACTTAATGACATGGATACAAGGGTTTATTCTCTCTCTACATCTTTGGGAGTTCTTCCAGAAATAAACTTATTTGAATATGTTGGTGGATCTTTCAAAAAAAATCCCGTATTGAACGAATTCAATTTAACATATATGGCAAGAAACGTAAATGCATTGCCATTTGTCATTAATGAAAAATTATATTATCAATCTGAAAATAATACATTTATATCAGAAACTCCGATATTACTAAAACCTTTTTATTATATATTAGACAATAATTATTCCAATCCAGAAATGCCTTATTATGTAAGAGGAATTTCAAATAAAGCGGCATATATTGGTGGAAAGGACGATTATAAATTAAAAATCGTAGAAAACGTCGATGAAAATGGTTTAAATTATGCATTTGCCTCTAATTTGGATGTTCTTCGAATCAATAAAGTAGGGAAATATGTAATTCAATTTGATTGGGAATCATATAATAATGTTAACTTTTTTGTAGGATGTTCCGCGATTAATGTTAAAGAAATAGGTAGTGATGTTTTATTAAATTATGGAACGGAATTTCAATATTTAAGTGTTTCCAATAAAGTTTATGAAATTTCCAATTTTTACATAGGTAGCGAAGAATTTAAAGTTGATGTTGTTAGACCAACATATCCCGATAATGAAATCTTATATGTAAATGTTTATGCAACAAGCGGAACCGCATTCTCTGCCAATTTATGTGATGATTCTATCTATGCCATACTTTCAATTGATAAAACAGGATCTGGTTATGGATATGTGTTGTTAGATGAGAATAACTGTATATATTGCAATGATTATTGCGAATACATGTATCCAATTGGAACTACTGTGACATTAATAGCATCTGCGGGATACGAGAGTTTATTCATGGGATGGAGTTGTGAGGATATAATTCCAAGCCAAACTCCCACACCAACCAACACACAAACACCAACAGTAACTCCAACTAACACGGTTACTCCAACCAACACTCAAACACCAACAGTTACTCCAACCAATACAGTAACTCCAACTAACACACAAACACCTACAGTAACACCAACTCCTTCAGTAACATCAGGAGCAACTCCCACACCAACCAACACACAAACACCAACAGTAACTCCAACTAATACAGTTACTCCAACAAACACTAAAACGCCAACACCAACACCCACTGTAACCCCCACTCAAACTCTTTTAGGTATTGTGACATTTATAAATAACGATCAAGTGATACGATTTGACAGTGGAGATTCATTATTTAAATTTATTTGATTTTGAAAATTGAATCGATTTTGCCCCCTGAATCTTAAATAAGTATATGACATCGTTGACTATTGTTGTCACAGGCACATACATTTCACCATTCAGCGCATCAGACACTTATGATGTTCTACATGGAGGTTATTTAATTGACCCCATGGCTGCTCCTTTGTCATTTTTTTATCCCACAAGTGTTTTTGGTGGAGAAATTTCAACAATTTTTTCAGAATATATCAGCGGAGGTGAAACTGATATATCATATGATGATTTGCCAGAAAATGAATTGACTTTAAATGGTCATTATGCTTTCTGTGATTCAGAGGTTGTTTTTGATTTTTCAGAATTCGATCAAACCGAATCCAAAATTATCAAAATTATTTTTTACCCCGATAATAATTCTGAAGCTCAAACTTACGATTCTTTCTTATCCGCTGGACAGTTGATATATCCTCAACTGAATTCTATAAAATCCAATTATTACCCAAGTGAACAATTTTATACTTTATTTTATCCAAAATTTCAAATTTACTATGAAGATGGTAATTTGGTAAACATATCAATACCATTAACATCTGTACAGTGTGGTATTTTTGATTCTTATAAAGATAAAACAATAGTTGAATCAGTACCATCATATAAAGACACATCAAAAATACTTCTTTTCATTAATGACAATTCAAATAATGAATTAATTTTAACAAATATATCAACATCTCTTCAATTCGAATTGGAAGAAAATATTCAGCAACTTCCATTCACACCGGAAGTTCCGCTTGCAATTCCTCTTGGCACGGGATTATTGCAGCAAATTTTTAACACTACTATTCAGATACCGCTTCCTCCAGTAAATGAAAATCCGGTTATTCCAACACAACCAACCCCAACACCAACTCCAGTTTATGGTCAAGGTATTGTTACTCTTATAGATAAGATTCAGATGAGAGAATTGGGTGGTGGTCAAGACATTTATCCATTGACAGACAAGGGAATAGTTAGTTTTGAAGATTATCAGATAGTATCTTTCGCAAATCAAGACATGTATCCATTTATTACGGGATTAAATAATAACATTGTTACATTTGTTAATAGTGGAAATGTTATTCGCTTTGGTGGATCGGAACTGGAAACCTTCATCTAAATAGTTTATAGGATTGTTTCCAAAAATGCTTACAAGATTCATATCAGACCAGAGTTACGATACAATGAATGTGGAATATCCATTCGATGAGAATTTGGATATAAAAAACATTCAATTAAATGTTGATGGTAATTTGAATTACAACATTATTCCTAGTTTTAAAAATACAAAAGATATTAAGACGAATAATTATACTGTAACCATTTTGTCCAGAAATGACAATCTTAGTGGTTTTTTGGATTATAAAAATGAATTATTGGATGGTCAAAATGAACTTTCTTACATATATTCAAATTCAACCCCATCATTCAACAACAATGCAATTTTTTGGAAAATCGATGGAGAAAATGTAAAAGTCAATGGATCTTTCAACGATTTAGGTAGAAAAAACATATTTCAAGTTGATTTTTTGGATGATGAAAAATGTAAAATATATCACGAAAGAAATAATTTAAAATATGTTTTAGCATATTCCCTCGCATTGAGTTCAGTTAAAATGGTTTGTTTAACAGCGACAAATATTGATAATTATTCGACAGAACTCAACTATGTTTTAGAAGAAAACGGAATTGTTTTTTATGTTCAAAGTAAAATTGGAAATTATGCGATCAAAAAAAAGAACAGCGATCTATTAATGACATATGTTTCCGCATTTTCAAATGATAACAATTTTTATATCAAAAGAAAACAAGAAGTGGATGGAATCGCTAATATAAACAATTGGGTATCATATAACGATACTTTCAATCAAAATAATTTGGAAGTGAGCAAAACAAGAAGCCACTTTGACATAAGAAACAATCAACTCTTTACCGCAACAATTAATTCCATAGTATCATCTCTTCCCGTCAATGTGATGACATTGAAGAATCAATTAAATCAAGAAAACGATCAAAGCAGAGGTAATGTTTTTCTTGGAGAAAATGAAACGAACTTAAAAGAGTATGAAAGCATTTTCACAGGTGGTTATAGAAATCAAGGATACGATAAAATCAATTTAGGATATACTGTCTATACTACTCCTTTTTTATTCAAAAGTGGAAAAACGACATATTTTCATGTACCGCACGACATATATCCATACGAAAAATTGAATGTTAATTCCAGTAAACTTGCGGAATCTGGTGCAGTTGGTGGAAATTGCCCATTAAACGGTGATAAAATATGGAAGAAACTTAAAGATTATCGCAACACATCCCCCCATTCCAATCCAAGTGAAGAGAATACTGGTCAATGGTTGTGTACTTGGTTATCGGCTGGAAATCCAAACACAAGACCAATATGGGTTGATAGATATTATAAGCCCTCCAAAACGACACCTTATGTTGCATTGTCCGCAACTGCAACGGAAATAATTTATAAAGATAGTTTTGATTGCATGAATCTGGAAGAAGATATTTCGGATGTTAAAAGCAGCCTAACATTTGAAAGGGGATGTTACTATGCAT
>Ga0315901_10005351_pt1 | contig 15648 bp, 13 predicted proteins | sample LakEriMetagenome_10_FD_203761 | JGI IMG/M metagenome (GOLD analysis project Ga0315901, IMG submission 203761) | Freshwater fungal communities from buoy surface, Lake Erie, Ohio, United States - Buoy 2 MA116 | ecosystem: Environmental > Aquatic > Freshwater > Lake | place: USA: Lake Erie, Ohio...
GGGGCCAGGCCCCGAAGTGCCGCAAGAGGACCTCATCTGGCAAGAGCCTGTGCCTGCAGGCAAGGCCACTTATGACGTGGCGGTTGTCAAAGCCAAAATCGCTGCCAGTGGCCTGAGCGTGAGCGACATGGTCGCCACCGCTTGGGACAGTGCCCGCACCTACCGTGGTTCAGACATCCGCGGCGGTGCCAACGGTGCCCGCATTCGCTTGGCCCCTCAAAAAGACTGGGCAGGCAATGAGCCTGCACGTTTGGCCAAGGTGCTGACGGTGCTCGAAGGCATTGCCAAAGACAGCGGTGCCAGCGTGGCCGATGTGATCGTGTTGGCTGGCAATGTGGGCTTGGAACAAGCCATTCAAGCCGCAGGCTTGAAGGTGGATGTGCCATTCATGCCAGGCCGGGGTGACGCCACACAAGAGATGACCGATGTGGAATCGTTTGCCGTGCTCGAGCCCCTTCACGATGGCTTTCGCAACTGGGTGCAAAAGAACTACGCGGTCAGCCCTGAAGAGTTGTTGCTCGACCGCGCACAACTCATGGGCCTCACGGCGAGCGAGATGACCGTGTTGGTGGGCGGCATGCGTGTGTTGGGTGTCAACCATGGCGGCTCCACGCAGGGCGTGTTCACCGACCGAGTGGGTGTGTTGAGCAACGACTTCTTTGTGGCCTTGACCGACATGGCTTACCAGTGGAAGCCCACGGGCAAAAACTCGTACGACATTTGTGACCGCCAAACAGGCCAGGTCAAGTGGACGGCTTCACGCGTGGACTTGGTGTTTGGTTCCAACTCGGTCTTGCGCGCTTACGCCGAGGTGTATGCCCAAGACGACAACCGCGAGAAGTTTGTACGCGACTTTGTGGCTGCATGGACCAAGGTCATGAGCGCCAATCATTCCAACATGGAATGAATGTGAACGCATGCGCAACTGCTGCGCACGAGAAGGTGACGTGAGTCAATGCTCACGTCGCTCTTTCATGAAGGAGCCCGAGGGGTGCGGCTAAATTCTTGGACTGGTGTATGCCGTGAGTCCCAAGCTCTTCCGGTATTGGATGGGACTATGTGACCCCAATGACACTTTGATTCGCTTCTCGTTATACCAGCGCATCAGGCGTTACCCTATTCAAACAAACTACACCGGACGGTGCCACCTCTACACTTGGGGGCTGATTTCTGAAACCGGTGGAGTTGAGTTCTGGTCAAAGCTCCGTCATCTGACTCATATATGAGGCAAGAACTTGGTGGCCAACTCATGCAGCGCCAGGTGAATTACTTGCATTTCGTCAACGCCCAATACATCAGCGAGACTCCCATTTCCCGGTATATAGTAGAGAATCCTCATTCTCTACTATATAAAAAAGCTGCTTAAAACGAGATTTTCAAATGTTGTTTGGCCTAAATTCTTGATCGCAAACAGGTTTTTGACATCCCATGCATTGGCACTCACTGCGTTTTGAACTGTTCGAGGCTAGGGACCGCGCGCCTTCTTCTGCCAACAATCCGATCAAAGCAAGAGACCAAGCACATCGGACCCAACCCCAACAAGGCCGATTGAACTCCAGCTGCAAAACTTGCCCGCCATGCTCAACAAAGCACAACACGCCCCCAAAACCGACCCTCCAAAACGGCGCTGAAGGCGTTTTTTTGACTGGGGCAGGGGGGTTGCCGCCCCGACCGAGAAACAGAGGCTCAAAAGCCGTTTTAAGGGGTTTTGCCTCTCCAACGAGCCCAGTTTGGGCTTTTTGGGCGTTTCCCAACGCCAGACATCTCCCGAGCAGTCTCAGCAATCCCGCTGCGATGCATTTGCTCAGGAGTTCCCGTGAAAAAAGTCCGCATACCACGCCAATCCAAAACGATGGTCTATTTTGGCCAGCGAACAGAAAAAGACGCACCCATCTTTGTGCTCAGCCAAGCACTTCGAGTTTGGGGGCCAGCACCCTCCCCCATTCACCGCGCACCATTTGCCAATCAAGCGTGCAGCCATCGGACCACCCATTCAATGCCGCGCGCCATTCCTATGTCTGCTTCAGTTCAGGGCAAGTTGTTCGCCTAGACATGAGCACCCTTCCCCATCCACTCCCCTACCCCGACGTTCGCGCCGGGGTTTTCGTTGCCTCCACCTAAGTGGGTTTGCACCATGAATTTCGACTCCATCCTTCGCCCCAAGATCACCCTTTCACACTTGGCGTTGGCCAAAGGCTGGGCCAACGGTTTGGAGTTGGCAGATCTGGGGCCCCGTTATTTCCCAGCGATTGGCATCGATGGCCACGCGATGGATTTGCGGCAAACCAAGACCACCCTGCTCTTGGTGATGCAAGAGCTCGCGCTTGCGGCGACCAGGGCTGGTATTGACGGTGGCGCATCGCTGGTTCGTTCGGCTCGCCAAATCCGCCCCGACTCCAAATTGGGTGACGCCGCACTCCCCTCCTCTGATCCAGCCAAGCCAAGTTTTGAAGCTTTCTTGGACACGCTTGACCACGCCGACAGCTTCAGCGAAGAGGAGCTTCTTGCGGCTTATGAAGATCGCTATCCAGCAGAAAAAAGGGCCGAGGACCGAGCCCAAGCGCGGCGCTCCCGACTCGTTCGGCGTCAACTTGATTTGATCGGTCGCCTGCAACTTTTGCTTTCCGCGCCCATTCAACTCACTGATTCTGTCGATGGGTGGTTCGATGAAAAAATCGCTTCACGACTGCTCGCGGCCGGCATCAAGAACATCGAAGATCTCGCCATCGCCATCGCCCAATCACCGCAAGAGTGGCACGACGAGGTGGTTGGAATCGGAGAAACCAAAGCCCGTCGCATCGAGTCCTTCCTTCAAACGCAGGGGCTAAATTTGGATGCTATCAAAGCCAAAGTGGCGGCGCGCCGTCAGGCAGCCGCAGTTCAATCCCCCTTCCAATCGCTTGATCTCAACCAACTGTTCGGTCCCGCAAACGGTGGGGGTACGACCGTCGTACCCCCCGCCATACAGATTGACTCGCCGACGAAACCTCCTGCGCCTCCGATGGGGTACGACGATCGTACCCCCCTGCCCTTGAGCGCGAAGGTCTCTCCAAACGAACTCGACTTTGAAGGGGGTACGACGGTCGTACCCCCCTCTTTTTCGCCCTCCCCTTCCACTTCAGCAGACGCACCAATGGGTGTTTCTTTGGGGGGGTACGACCGTCATCCCCCCCTGTCCTACCCTGCCTCTTCATTGCCCGCTGCTCAGAGCCTGAATGGGTCGCTGGGCAGGTTTCGCCACATCAACGCCCCACCTGTTATCGATGCGGCAAACGACTATGAGGCCATGAAGGCATGGCTCAAAAACAAGAAAAGTCCAGCGACAGTGCGTGTCTATGAGCGGGAAATCATGCGGCTAATCGCCTGGAGCGTAGGGGTGCGCGGGCGGGCCGTGATATCCCTGATGCACGAGGATGCTCTGGCCTTCAGGGATTTCCTCTCCTCCATCCCAGCCATCCTGCAGACCAAAAAGGGCCCTGCTTCCACGAAGGATCGCAGCCCTTTAAAGGAGGGGGTGATCCGTGTTCCGGGCTTTACCCAGACCAGTCTGAGTCCTGCCAGCATCACCAAAACACTGGTCATCATCTCGGGATTTTTCACCTGGCTGCAGGCCATGCGTTACACCACAGCCAACCCCTTTCAAGGGGTCCGCGCCGAAGCCCTGGGCCACGAAATCGGTCGTGGCTCAACAGACTCTTCCGACCAATCCAGCCTTCAAGCACTCGCATTGCGAACGCCCGTTTCGGAGGGTCGATCACTTCCGCAGGAGGTTATTGAAGCCATTGATGACTACCTTGACTCGCTGCCCAAGGATAAGGAAAGCGCGTTCCATGCACGTGTTCGATTCATCTTCTACTTCGCCTATTTCACCGGTTTGAGGATCTCGGAGATCGCTGAAGCGCGAAGGGCTGCCCTTGGCTTTCTTCAGCCCGATCCGGCCACGGGAACACCAGGAGGCTGGTACATCAACATTGTGGGTAAGGGCAACAAACATCGACGCGTGTCCGTCAATGACGTGGCCATCTTGGAGCTCGAACGCTACTTGGCACACAGAGGTTTGATCACCCTGCCCTGCCCTTCTCTGGATGTGGACCCGGGTACGTTTCTCATTGGGGGGCTTGTCACCCGACCAGGTGCTGCGACATCTAACAGTCTTAAAGTCAAAGGGATGGGAGACGGTGTGAGACCTCAGACGATCCACCTTGCGCTCAAGCGTCTATTCAGGTCAATCCTGAATGAAGCCCAGTTTAGAGATCCAGGAACATTGGAGAAAGTGCGCAAAGCTTCGGCGCATTGGCTCAGGCACACCTCCGCCACTCATGCCCTAGCCAACGGTGTTCCCATTGAAGTTGTCTCTGGCAACCTGGGCCATGCCAGTCTGGATACCACAAGCATCTACATCGACTCTGAGCTCAGACGCAACATCGAGGAAACCCGCCAAGGTTGGGCGCGTGCACTTGCTGCAAAAGAAACGCGCCGCAGGAACCGGTAAAAGGGGGGCACTTGCGCCGCTGTTACGGAATGGGTGGGATACGACGGTCGTACCCCTTTGGTTTCTTCCCCTACAGGGATGTGCCAAGACAAAAAAAATAAGGGGGTACGACAGTCGTACCCCCCCTACTCTTTTTGGAAACAAACTCAGCCCAAGAAAGCCTTGATCAGTTTCTCAAGTTGATCCGCTTTGGCTGGATCGATGTTTTTGACGTTGACCGAAATGCTTCGGTTTGTAGGGTTCACTGAAATGGCTGCCGAGCTGCCCGATGAGCCAGTGATGCTGACACGGTGAGAAGCATCATCTGTTGGGGCTGAATAAATGCCAGCCAAGCGCTCGTAAACCTCTTTGGCGCTGTAGCCCAGTTTTTCGGCCTTGATTGCTCGTGCTGTTTCTTTGGTTTCTTCAGGCCTCTCCTTGGCGGCTTGCTCCAACAGATCTGCCCATCGGTATTGGAGGTCCAGAGGTGATGGAAAAGCCTTGATGACATAGTCAGGCAGACGGGCCAGAACTAGCGCTTTGCCCATGGTGCCCAAGTGCGCGCCGGTAGCTTCAGACATCTTTTTGGCCGATGGAAAAATCCCCTCCTTGAGCGCTCTGTTGTACATAACGCCCAACTCATAGGGACGCATGTCCTTGCGCTGGCGATTCTCACGGTCCATGTCGATGAACAACTCAACATCATCGACTTCGGCAATCATGGCCAGCACGGGAATGTCGAGGTCCAGGCACGCCTGATGACGGCGATGTCCAAAAACGACCTCATAGCGATCTTTCTGGCCGGCCAGAGGTCGGACCTTGATCGGCTGGACGTTTCCGCCCGAAGACTCGATGTCGTCTTTGAGTGCCTTGAAATCCTCGTCTTGGTAAGACTGCTCATGGCGGTTGGCCCACTTGCTGCGTTGGACAAGCTTGGGGTCAATTTGACGAACAGGCGTGGCCCCGGTCCACTTTTCCAGCTCGTTGCGCAACATAGAGTTCTGAAGTGCCTGGCCAGGCGCCGTTGCAAACGATGCAGGCCGCTCTTTTGGCGTCTTGTCCAAATTGTTGAAGTTGATCAACGCCGCTTTGTTTCTGGGTGTCTGCTTCATTTCTTGCTCCCTTTGGCGAGTGCTTTAGCAGCTTCAGCTTTGTGTGCCCAGGTGCTCACGATTTGCTCCTCCATTAACTCCACGAATCTCTCGTATGCATCGTAGGCACGCTTCCATGTTTTAGAACCTGAGAGTGATTCGCTAACGTCATAGACAGTTCCAAATTGAGAACTGGCGGTGGAGGCAATAGACGTTTTGGGAATCTCAATAGGCAAGACGCCATCACCATAGCCATTCATGATCCAGCGTCGAACCTCAGCTGACATGCTCTCTTGATTGTCAACACGCGTCATCAGCACGTTGATGAAGTCGTAAGACTTTTCAACGCCACGTGCTTTTCGAATCGGCTCAGCAAAGTCAAGGTACAAGCGCCAGAACTGAGCAGACGAGGCAAAGTCCAGCAGGGAAGGGGGGATGGGGACAACCAGCACGTTAGCTGCCATCAGCGCATTGATGGCCGAATAGCTCAAAGAAGGTGGTGTGTCGATGACGATCACGTCGTATTGATTGCGCAGGTTGTCCAATCCGCCGTCAAGCACTGACCAAAACTCGAACTTGGGGTTTTGCATTTGCTGGCCGGGGAGGCTGAATTCAGCATCGAAGACCATCGGGAAGGATTTGACGATGTCGATGCCATCCCAATAAGTTGGGCGAACCGCGTAATCCAAGGTTTCTTCTTCACCTTGGTAAAGGGGAAGGACTGTTTCAGAGACATCGACGGAGGAGGGCTTGATACCGAAAAGCTCGGTTAGGCTGCCCTGTGGGTCGGTGTCAATGACCAGGACTTTGTGTCCCCGAAGGCTAAGGCCTTGAGCCAATGTTGCCGTGGTGGTCGTTTTAGCCACACCTCCTTTGAAGTTGGCAACGCAAATGACGGTACCCGCCACCAGATCGGCGGGGCGAAGCATTTTCTTTCTGCTGGCAATCACCCATTTACGAGCCTCTTCGAGCGTCCAAACGCGCTTGGCTCCAGTTGCTGTCAAATTTCCAGGCGGCAAATCGCCTTTTTTGATTCTGTACTGCAGCTTGGACTTCTCAATGCCTGTGAGCAGCGCTAATTCATTGCTGTTGTAGCTGGGAGCAGTTTTGGTTTCAGTTGGGGCTAGCATTCCTTCCCGGACTCTGCCCAGTGCTGCACTGACGCGCGCTTCCATCTCTATGATGTCGTCAAGCGAAATGGGCTTTTTAGCGGCTGAATTCATGGAAGGTACGAGAGAGGTGGCCATGCAAGTTCCTTGTTTTATATAGATTCTATCGACTTAGCTTAAATACGCAAAATTTCACGTTAAGCATGTCTTTCACTGACTTGATGAAGCTCTTGCAAATGTCCATGTTTTACCAGGATGGATGTGAACAGGTATGGTCACTTGTAATGACATCTTCTTTTGTGGATTTTATAAAGCTCAATTCCTCTTTCTGGGTTCTTCAACAACCTATCAAATACCTTTAATACATTTAAGCCTGTTAATAAGTGGATTTTTCCTATATAAAACAATCACTTATGAATTTCAGTTGTCCCCTAATTACCATACAAGTGCCCCCCTTTTGTCCATTAAGTGTCCCTCTTTTACTAGGTAAGTGCCCCCCTTTTACCAGCCAACTGTCCCTCTTTTACCAGGCTAAAAGTCGGTGGATTTCAACCGTCTGTGGATAACTTTCTTTCCGGTTTTGGGGCCAACTTCACCATGTTGAAACGCAAAAGTAGGGGAGGGCGGATGGGTCAAAACGGCGAAGTGTCCCTCTTTTATCCATCAAGTGTCCCCAAGAATAGCGATCACAGGTACGCATAATAGACCTTGATGAACAGACAAAGGTCAAAGCGCGTCACGAATGCAAGGACCGCCAACTGTCCCTGAAAGAAAGTTATTATGGACACTTGGTGTTTTCGTGGGTCATAATACTTGCAACAGCAACGAGAAACTGTATGGACGTAAGACTTTTCGGTGATGGATCCAATACGCTGCGCAAGCCGGTTGAAGCACTTGTCATGGTCCCGCGCACGCATAAACTCACCCCGCTTGCGCGGAAGATGTACACGGTTTTTCTCTACGTGACACAGCAAACGCTCAAGCAGATGGGTGCCATCCCCCCTGGCAACTATTTGTTTGAGGCTCCTTTGGTCGATGTCCTACGAGCTGCGGGTGCTGAGGGGCAAAACACGATGGCCAAGACCTATCTTGCTGAGATGCGCAAGATTGAGGTGTCATGGGATGCACCTGATGTTGACTATGGCCCCGTCCACATTGGCTTCAACATGATCTCGGAGACGCGAATCGTCAAAAGAGAGGGCATGGTGATCTTGCAGTGGGCTTTGCCGCCAACATTGCTTGAGGTATTGGCAGATCCAAAGCGATGGGCATCCATTAATTTGCTATACCTCGCACAGCTTAAGCTGTATGCCTCAATCGTGCTCTACGAAATTTGCTCCCGATACAGAAATAACCCCTCCCACCTGACCAGTCGGATGCCTGTAGAGTGGTGGATTGAGCTTTTGACGGCAAGTCCTACGGTCATCGATCCTGCGACAGGCAAGCTTAAACTGATTGAGTGGCGCAAGTACAAGAACAAGTACCTGCATGCTGCCATCGAGGAGATCAATGAGAAGTCAGATCTTCACATTCAGTTGATTGAGGACAAGCTCGGTGGCAAGGCCATCAAAGAGGCTCAATTCTTTGTCAAGGTCAAGGCAGATGCCCGTCAGGCGCCCCAGATCGAAGTCAAGGTCGAGCCCATCAGTGATCAAGTTCTGGCTATGGCCAAGCATTCACAGATCAGCGACCTCAAAGAGTTGCAAGCCCTGGTTGAAAAGTACAAAGAGCCGGCAGTTTCGCAGGCCCTTGAGCGGTTGCGCGAGCGCATGTCTCAGGGTTTTTCACCCGAGGTGGGGTCGCCGATTGGCTACCTACGTCACATCTTGCGAGTCATGAATCCACCAACTGAAGAGTTGTTCGAACCCCAAGCACCTTTTCCTGCCCGGTCAGTGCTCAATGAGTCCAAGCCGAGCGCACCCATCAGTACTTTGGGCAGTGAAAGCAGAAATTTGTTTGATGAATCAAACTTGGCCGAGACGTGGCTGGCCAATCGTCAGGCTGAAATTTTGGACGAGCTCAAATCCATGAAGCCCGATGAAATTCAAACTTGGCTCACTGCGTATGGCGAGACGCTGAGGAAAAAGGGGCTTTTGACCCCCACCACGCGCGACCGCATCAACAGTCCCACTTGGTTTGCAGCGGCGAGAGTCAGGCTGGAGATGATGCAGTTCTATGGCCTGGCCAAATATGGTGAGGCCTGGAACTGTCCTCCCAGTAATCTCTAAGGTTTGCAACCCAAGAGCATGCTTTTCTGAGCGTAGACATCTCCAAGACAGTCTTGGCAATTACGCCAAGCTTTTACAAGGAGATGTGAGATGGCGCAAGAAGTTGTAGGCAGCATTTTGCTCGCATGCAGGTCGGGGAGAAGCAACAAAGAGTACCTGATCGAGGTCTTGGAAGATTTCGATCAGAACACCGCAAAGCAGATGGTTGCACGCTATGGCCCGTCGGGGAGGCTTGGGGGCCTTAAAGAATACGGCTCGTATTCTTCAAACGATGCCAACAAGCTCTTCGAGAGTAAGTTGAAAAAAGGCTACCAAATTGAGAGAGTCAATGGCAAACCCTTCACAAGTGGCAACTATGTGGAGGCAATCCATCTCATGAATGGCCAGATGAGGTGGGGTGATATATCCACTGCCCAGCCTGATCTCAAGTTTAAACCGCGTGAGGTGAACGTCACTTTCACTGTTGGCCAAGTCGCTCCGGTTTGGTGATCCCCGTGTGCATCCCAGGCGGCCTCTTCGGAGGCTGCTTTTTCTTGCTTCCGATTTATGATTGAGACATAATATTTGCAACAGATATTTCAAAGTAAGATAATGGATCAGATGGGAAGCAAACCTTACAACAAAGGCGAGACCCTGGCGGCCAGGGCTGCTGTGGTCGAGCGCCCTTTGGGCAACGCAGTGAGTAAGGCCGACGCAGGAAAAACCAGCAGGTTGAACTACAGGATTGCCGTTATCTGCGGCTTTGTGGTGGTTGCAGCGGGCCTGACCACTGCTGTTGTGGCTATGAAGGATCCCATCGCGCCGCATATGGATCTGCCTGCATTATGGGTGAGCGGTGCGGTGACCGTAGATTCAGTCCACCCGGGGGTACAAGCGTCTTCTGCAGACCCACCGGTTCAGGCGCTTGCGATGCAACTGCAGGATCTGGAGGTGAGCCAGTGGCCTAAGCCGCAAACGGTGGATGAGGCATTTAAGCAAATCGCTTTGCTCAAGGACAAGCTCAATCAGTCTGACGCTGATGCCGAACGCGCGCAAATGGAGGCTCGGGATGCGCACAGGCGAACCGATGAATTGGAGGAGGGGTTCAAAGCGCAGGTCAGAAGGGCGGCTCAGGCCCAAGTGACGGCTCGCCAGCCACAGGTTGGACAAGATCCAGTCGTTGCGCTATCTGTTCTGGAGGTCAATCAGGAGCGTGTTGTTGTTGTCGATCGCGCAAAGCCGGATGTGAAGTTTGCAGTTGCCCAGGGTGCCAGGTTACCGGGAGGGGCCGTGTTTATCGGCTTCGATCCACAGACCTGGCTTCTCAAGACCGATCAGGGCGAATTCCTGATTCGCTGATGCGAACCGGGACTTGAGCGCACCAGTGATGGTGCGTTTTTTTTGCCAGAGACATCTCCTCGCAGGGAAGGCAATTTCGCCGCGAATGAAAGGAGTTCAAACATGTCAGTCGATTTCAAAACTGTACGCGATGCCTATGAGCTGACGGGCATCTTTGAGGGCCTGATGGGTGCGAGGGGTAAGTCTGTCTCCGGCGGACTTCGATATCCGGCTTGCCCGAGTTGTGGACCGTCCTCTGATGCTTCTGTCAAATGCAGCGTTCGCAACAACCGCTGGCATTGCTTTGCTTGTGACAAGCGCGGTGATGTGATTGATGCTGCCGCCAATTTCTTAGGTGTGTCTCAGACTGAGGCTGCAAAGCTGCTCACAGGTGAGGGTGCTCTTGAGCTGCCTAAGCGTGTGGAGGCTGTTCTTGAGCCCAAGGTCGAGCGAGATCAGGAAGCCATCAATGAAGTGATCACTTTGCTATTGCATTCGCAAAAGCTGCCCGATGCCGGATGTCTTGATTACCTCAAGTCGCGCGGCATCCCGGCCAAGGCGGTGCAGGAGGCGGTCTTTCGCCAAATCATCGTGACTTTGCCGGGCGAGCCCAATGCGGCGGTGCGTTTTCTGCTCGATGTTGTTGGGCGAGATCTACTGGTCAAGTCTGGCATCTGGAAGCAGGGATCAAAGGCACCTGCGGTGTGTTATCGCCCGCTGGCGTTTGTGAATGCAGACAGGCGAGGCGTGGAGTTCAAGCTGATTGGGAAGTCCTCTGTGGCGATGGCCAAAACCATACGTTATGGTGAGCCAACCCCTTTGGTTTGGCGTGGCTCCGAGCACGTCATGGTTGTTGAAGGCGGAGTTGATCTGCTTTCGGCTGTGGTGATGGGCACACGTCGAACCGTCATAGGTTTGCCAGGAGCCAGAAATTGGAGCGAGGCAGATGCCTGGATCACGTCTTTGAGCGGCAAGCATGTTCTGCTCGCCACTGATGATGATGAAGCAGGAAACAGCGGCGCCCATGACTTGCAAGCCGTCCTCAAAGGTCTGGCCACCACACGGCGATACCAACACCGGGCAGGATGCAAAGACCTGAATGATCAACTCAGACTTGAGTCTGGAATCAAGTGACCCCGCCCCAAGCGGCCTCTTCGGAGGCCGCTTTTCTTTTACCGGTGCGAAACAAGGATTTCGCTGCAGCTGCGGCGGTAGCGCCAGATCAGCTCGACATGGCGGTCATGTTCCTCATTTGGTCTGCTGTCGCCATCGGCGCTAGATGCTATGAATTCGCACTTGGCATCGAGTTCGCGTTGTAGCTCATACTTGCTGCGAAGTCGGTATTCGGCGATGAACATCCCGCAGTAGAGCTTGAGCATCCACTGGTGGAATGCTTCGAAGCCTTGGTGGTCCAAGGCGATGGCGCGTGCCTTATGCATACTCAGAACGCCCTACTGTGGCGATGTAGCAGGCGTGGCGGTAGCGCCGCTCATCCTCAATCTTGGCAGGCTCGAGTTGAGACTCCTCGCTACGGATGTCGGCGGTGCAAACATCGCGCGTGTACAACATAATTTTTTGGTCAAGCGCCACATGAAGTTTGGCGCGTGAAGCGATGCTGCTTTCCCTGATGTGCAGGCCCTGGTATGTCTGCAGCAAGTAGATGCTGATCTCGTTCACCTTTTTGATGTTCAGGATGATTCTTCCGATCATCTTAGACTGGGCTGGAGGCGCATAGGTGGCGTAGTGCGACAGGAAACGACGAAAGTGTGATGAGGACAGCAAGAGCCCCATCAGGTCATGATCTATAAGCTCATCAATGATCGCGCGACACAACCCCGCCTGAGTAATCGGCCTCCGATCGTTAAATCCTCGGTTGGTTTGACCATCGTTCACCTTGGCGCCCGTGGCAGAGTAAGTCGAGAGTGTTTTCATGTGGGGTTGGTTTCGGTTCGTGTGAAGTGGCAGCAAGATGCTTCCTGTAATTCGAAGCGGGCCAGCTCAAGCGGTTGCGGGAGTGTTTGATTGCGATGCGCGAATCCACTCAATCCGGGACCACCGCCGTGACTTCGATCTCCACTTGGGCCCGGTCCTCCACCAGATCTGCCACTTGCACCAGTGTCATGGCGGGGTAGTTTTTGCCGATGACTTCCTGATAGACCTTGCCTAGCTCTTTGCCGCGTGCCAGGTATTCCTTCTTATCCTTGACGTACCAAGTCATGCGGGCCATGTGCTGCGGGCCTGCGCCTGCGCAGGCGAGTGTGTCGACGATGTTTTGCAGGGCCTGGCGGCACTGGGCCACAAAGTCGTCGGTCTCGAATTGGGCCTGGCCGTTCCAGCCGATCATGCCCGCGACGAACACCATGCGGCCACGCGCTTCGATGCCGTTGGCATAGCCTTTGGCGGGTGCCCAGCCTTCAGGTTGCAAGACGTTGAACATATCTGTTTCCTCAAGAAATTTGGCGCAGCTTGAAGCGCTGCAGCTTGCCGGTTTCGGTGCGCGGCAGCACGTCCATGAACACCACTTTGCGCGGGTACTTGAACGGGGCGATGGTTTGTTTGACGTGCTCTTGCAAGGCTTTTTCCATGGCGGCATCGCCCGTGTGGCCGGGCTTGAGCACCACATAGGCCTGCACGATGTGGCCACGGTCTTCGTCGGGCATGCCGACCACGCCACACTCGGCCACGGCCGGGTGTTGCAACAAAGCGCCTTCGACCTCAGGGCCTGCGATGTTGTAGCCGGCCGAGATGATCATGTCGTCGTTGCGGGCCTGGTAGCTGAAGTACCCGTCCAAGTCCATGACGAAGGTGTCGCCGGGCAGGTTCCAGCCGTTTTTCACATAGTCTTGTTGGCGCGGGTCGGCCAGGTATTTGCAGCCCGTGGGGCCGCGCACCGCCAAACGCCCCACCACGCCGGGCGGCACGGGCTGCATGTCGTCATCCACAATCTGCGCCACATAGCCGGGCACCACTTGGCCGATGCTGCCCGCACGCACCTGCTGGCCCGCGCTGGAGATGTAGATGTGGATCACCTCGGTGCCGCCAATGCCGTCGGTCATCTCGATGCCGGTGGCCTGCTTCCACAACTGGCGGGTGGCGTCGGGCAAGGCCTCGCCGGCCGACACCGGGTGCTGGAGGCTGCTCAGGTCGTGCTGCCCCGCCAGCGTCGCCATCTGGCGGTACATAGTGGGCGCGGTGTAGCACTGGGTGGCGCGGTACTTGGCCACGGTCTGCAGCAAGGTCTCGGGTGTGTGCTTTTCAAGCAGCACGGTGCTCGCGCCATAACGCAGCGGAAACGCCAGCAAACCGCCCAGCCCGAAGGTGAAGGCAATCGGCGGCGTGCCGCAGACCACGTCGTTTTCAGTCATGCGCAGGATGTGGCGCGGGAACAGGTCGCACATGGCCAGCACATCGCGGTGAAAGTGCATGGTGCCCTTGGGCTTGCCCGTGGTGCCGCTGGTGAAAGCGATCAGGCACACATCATCGCGGCTGGTGGCGTGCGGCGTGTACGCACCGCTGTGCCGCTGCATGCGCTGCTCCAGGCCATCGACCGCTGCGCTGCGGAACTGCACCATCTGCTTCAGGCAAGGCACATGGCTGGCGTGGCCGGGTGTCATGCAGTGCTGCAGTTCGTCAGCCAGCAGGCTGTCGCACAGCGCGGCGCTGACTTGCGCTTTGTCGATGATTTGCGCCAACTCGCCCGCACGCAGCAGCGGCATGGTGGGCACCGCCACCAGCCCGGCCTTGAGCGCACCGAGCAAACAAGCCGCCATCATGGGGCTGTTGCCGCCGCGCAGCAAAATGCGCTGGCCCGATACCAAGCCCATGTCCTGCGTCAGCACCTGGGCGATGCGCTTGGTTTTGTCTTGCAACTGGGCATAGGTCCAGCTGAAGTCGCCCCCTCCCGTGTTGAAGTCGCTCACGCCATGCAGCGCGATGCGGTCGCCTCGGCCACCCTGCACATGCCGGTCCACCAGTTCCACGGCGCAGTTGAGTTGGTGTGGGTAGTTCAGCTCGGGCAGGTCGGCCATGAACACAGGCCACTGGTGCTGCGGCGGCAAGTGGTCACGCGCAAAGCTGTCGGTGTGGCTGCTGGGCAGCAGTGTGTTCCAGTCGCTCATGTCAACCTTTCAACAAGTCCTTGCCGATGATCAGCTGTTGCACTTCGGTGGCGCCTTCGTAAATGCGCAGGGCGCGGATCTCGCGGTACAGCGACTCGACCATCACGCCTTTTTTGACGCCCATGCCGCCGTGCATTTGCACCGCCATGTCGATGATCTGTTGCGCGTTTTCGGTCGCGGTCATCTTGGCCATGGCGGCTTCGCGGGTGATGCGTGCGCCCTGGTCGCGCAGCCAAGCGGCGCGGTAGGTGAGCAGCGTGGCGGCGTCGAGCATCGTCGCCATCTGCGCGATCTTGGTTTGGGTGATCTGAAAGTCGCCCAGGCTTTGGCCAAACATCTTGCGTGAACGCGCCCAAGCGATGGACTCGTGCAGCGCACGCCGCCCAAAACCCAAAGCGGCTGCGGCGACTGACGTGCGGAACACATCGAGCGTGGCCATGGCCACCTTGAAGCCTTGGCCTGCCTCGCCAATGCGCTGCGCTGCGGCTACTTTGCAGTGGTCAAACTTGAGCGTGGCCAGCGGGTGCGGCGCGACGACGTCGATGCGTTCTTCAATCGACAAACCGGGCGTGTCGGCATCCACAATGAAAGCGGTGATGCCACGCGCCCCCGGCGCTTCGCCCGTGCGAGCGAACACCACATAAAAGTCTGCAATGCCGCCGTTGCTGATCCAGGTCTTGCGGCCGTTCAGCACATAGCCGTCTGCCGTGGCGGTGGCGCTGCATTGCATGGCGGCCACGTCAGAGCCCGCCTCGGGCTCACTGAGCGCAAAGGCCGACAAAGCCTGGCCTGAAGCCACGCGGGGCAGGTAGCGTTGCTTTTGATCAGCGCTGCCCATGAGGCTGATGGCCCCGGTGCCCAAGCCCTGCATGGCAAAAGCGAAGTCCGACAGGCCGTTGTGAAAAGCCAGCGTCTCGCGCAGCAGGCACAGCTGGCGCGTGTCGATCACGTCTGACGCTGCGCCGTAGGCCGTGCCGGACACCGCATGTTTGAGCCAGCCACCGCTGCCGAGCAGGCGTACCAGGCGGATGCATTCGGCATCGACCGCGTCGCGGCTTTCGTCGTGGTGCGCGTGGGCCAGGTGCTCGTGGCACCAGGCGTCCAGCCGCGACTTGAAGGCACGGTGGCTGTCGTCAAAGAAGGGCCAGTCGAGTTCTGCGGGGTGGGTCATGTGTCAGTCCCCTTCAAACACAGGCGTTTGCTTGGCCACAAAGGCGTGGTACGCCCGGTGGAAGTCGTTGGTGGCCATGCAGATGGCCTGCGCTTGGGCTTCGGCCTCGATGGCTTCGTCCACGCCCATGTTCCATTCTTGTT
>Ga0315901_10005352_pt1 | contig 15648 bp, 9 predicted proteins | sample LakEriMetagenome_10_FD_203761 | JGI IMG/M metagenome (GOLD analysis project Ga0315901, IMG submission 203761) | Freshwater fungal communities from buoy surface, Lake Erie, Ohio, United States - Buoy 2 MA116 | ecosystem: Environmental > Aquatic > Freshwater > Lake | place: USA: Lake Erie, Ohio...
GACTCCGACGAAGTAATACTTTTGCGGTCAATCTTGCAAACTTGCCCCGGTCTCAACTCGATTAATAAAGCAACTGGGTCGAACCGAGATATCTCGGGCAATTGGGTTAAATCTTTTAAGCTGTAATCGATTGTCCGCAAATCCTCAACGACGGAATGATGAGGGACCAAGCCGTGTTTCAAAATGTTTCGCTGAAGACGCTTAATATTGTGGACAACGACGTAGACGCCGCGGTGATCGTACAAGTAGCGCAGCTTGGCTATCATCGACTCGTTGGGTTCATCGTTCACAACAATGATAAGGGAATCTTTCTTCGTGAGAACAGCCTCGATCTCAAAGAGTTCCTCTACAAGTTCGTCGATCGCTGTCAACCTCACGGCGCTTTTGCTCAACATGTACTTTACGTAAGCCGAGTGGTGCGGACTTTTCACCAACATATCGAGCTGATTGTTTTTCGCCATGGCTTCGACCTCGTTAATATTGAAATTATTGTAACTCGATACATCATAACCGTGTCCTTGCATAACGTCGATTAATGTTTGTCTCGAATTATAAATCGACACTAAATCTGTATTCGTGTAGTTCATTTTTTTTTATATATTAGTGTGTAAAAAATTTAATTTATGAAAGCTTCTTGATAACGATCGCACCGCCGTTCGAAAGCATTTTGTTGTTTAGTGGTTCGCTTCCTTCCGATGAAGACGATGATGATGACTTTTTGATCAATGGTTTGCTAAAAATGTCGTCGTCTGCACTTGAAGTTTCGGTTGGCGTTTCGCTTGCTCCTTCTGTCGCGACTCTTTGCGATTCAATCTTGTTCCCATCCCCGGTAACAATGTTGATAATCGGAGTGAACTTGAGTCCCGATTCTTCGGCTACAGGGGCTTGCATTTGTTGCTCAGGAACTGCCGGCACAATGTCGTTCAAATGAACGACTTTCATGTTGGACTCGAGGCCTTCCGTGTTGACTGTTTTCAGTACTGCAAAACCTTTGTCAAACTCTTCCACTGTCCACACTCTCGTCGGCATAAAATCACCCACAAAGTTTACAGGATCTCCAACATTAAACACGTTTTTCACAGCAGCAGCCGCAGCAATATCAGGTTTCGTGCTCTCCGATTGAGAAATCAACGAAGAGAGATTCGTAAATGTCGAGAGAGGAGGAAGAGTCTCGTAATCGATCTTGATATTTTTGCCACCTTCAATCATCTTGATAGGAGGTGGTTTGTCGTCATCCTCCGACAAAATGGAATCGTAGTCGTCGTCGTCTGAAATAAAATATTCTTCTTTCGACTCTTCAATCGGCTTCGGCAAATCCAATCGGACCTTGGAAAATTTCATGTTATCAAACTGGCTCACATTGTCGTCGGTAATGATCGACATCTTTACATTCATCGCCTGCAGCTCTTGAATAAACAGCTTGAATGCATAGGGAACACGAATTACGCTAAAGCTGCGGCCAAATTTCGTAATTTGTTCGATGTTCTTGTTTTTACCATCAAGTGAGTCTACAAATTTCAATGGGCCATCGACCCAAGGACTGATAAACACATTTTTGTCCTCGTTGTAAATGGCGATTCCGCCAGTTTTGTTGCAAACCGCGATAAAGTAGTCGTCGTCCCACGTCTCTCGCAAGAATTCGGCGGCCCCGTGAGCAATGATTGCGTCGCGTTCTTGTTCGCCGATTTCCACTCCATCGACCGACTGCCGCGTAAGACTGTCTTTCACCGTCTGGGCATGATATTCCGCCTCTCGATGCTTTGAAAACATGTAGTAAGTAGGTCCCATGAAAATCTCCGATTCCATCTGCTCACCAGTCATGCCATTGTACAAGACATTGTTGCCCGATGAGTGCATGCCACACTCGACCAAAAGTTGCGCAAACTCGGCAATCTCGTTTCCATTCGTTGCGAATGCAGTGCAGTCGCCGTGATATCCAAACTTGAGACACGCTTTGCCAACAATCATTTCCATGAGTTGAGAGACTGAAATGTTTGAGAGAGGATTGATGATTATATCGGGACGGATTCCGTCTTTCGTAAATGGCATGTCGGCCTCGGCAACTATCAGCCCGATGCCGCACTGAAGACCCTCTCGAGAGGAAAGAACGTCGCCCAAGCTGGGAACTACATCCGTTTTCTTTGTAAAATCATTCTTCTTTTCCAAACTTAGCTCACATGTCCGAAACAATCCGCGTTTTACAGATCCTTCGCTCACGATAACGCCATGTTCCGCATTGTATCCATTGTAACAAGCAATCGCCACAATCACGTTCTCTCCATAAACATTCTCTTCCACATTTAAGTATTCAGCATACCGCGATTTCACAAGCTGCTTCTGTCCTTGATTCAATACGGTCGCAAGTTGCTCGCCGACTCTCATGTTGTAATTTGTAGAGTATAGAGAGGCGGCCTTCTGTGAAAACCGAGTCGACGCCAAAATGTTGTCTGGGTTATTGTGGTGAGGAAATGCACTCAAGTTCGAGAGAGCCCCTAAAACAAGAGAGTCGTGAATCTCTCGATGCTCGGACCCAATCACGATTGAGCGTTCTTCGTTTTCATCAATGTACTCGATAATCCCGTGCTTCTCACGATACCTTTTCAACTTGGTCACGTCGGCGGCAGGGTCTTCGTCGTACAACTCGTTCAACTTGTAAAATCCATAAGCCTCCGTGGCTCTCTTGTGGAATCCCGAGACCAAATCTCTCCACGAATACTTTTCCGAAGGTAAATCGGTGAGAGTCAAGAGAGGCCGCGTCAGACGCCCTCCATCCGTGTAGATGAAAATCGTATTTTGCGGAATGTTGAAATAAATACTTACGACAGGAGGAATGAGGCCATTTTTGCGGTGGAACTTGACGTTTTCAACAATCCCGATGGGGTTCTCGACGCTACCAACCCAATAACCGTTCACAAATAGTTTCGTGAGCACCGCCAGCATTTGGAATGTGCAGTTCTCTAGCAGATTGATTTGACAATTTTCACACAACCATTTTATCATATGTTCTCTCGACATGTGGGTTGTCACGTGAGTTAAAAGCGTCAGCTGATTGCCGTCGATAAAGTCCACCGCGCCCATACGACCTTTGTCACCACCGGATTCAATCCTGCGCAAATGTGCGAGCGTCGAGAGATACGACGTGCGGTCCAGCGGTTCCAACACAAGCTCTTTGTGAATATCGACTTGGTGCTTCCCAAACACCTCTTTGTAATGATTTTGAACTAATAGATCGAGGCGGTCTTCGTACGCCGATTGCTCTCTATATAAAACGTTTTGGAACGCGAGAGACACCTCACGACACTGCTTGTCGCAAAACTCGGCAAAGATTTTGGTGAGTGGGTTGTCGAGCCGAGTTTCTTCTTTGCTCTTGTTATAATTCTTGAAAAGCAAAGATTTTGTCATATGTCCCAAGTAGAGAGCCTTTTGGACATAGTTTGTCTCTCCAATATGGGGGAACAAATAATCGGACAATAGCATGAGAGCATATGCGTCGGACTTTTCTTCGGTGAGGTCTGCGATGAATTTCACTGCGTCGATTTGCGTCATGATCTTGGTGGAGGCATAAACACTCTCCATAAAAACGTCCAACACATCTTCGTACTTGGAGAGATCGAATAAACACGATTGAATAATTTCCTTGTCAGAAAGGACGCCGAGAGCGCGAAACATGGTAAAGAGCGGAACTGGTTTCGAAACGTTTGGAATTGTGACGACGAACCCATCAGTCCCCTTGTTTTCGAGACGGATCGTTGATTTCGGCTTGGCAAAGTTCTCGGATACGCTGCAAACCTCAACACACTTGTCAGAAACAAAGCAGAGAGAATTATTGCATTTTTCCAATTTAGGGACGTGGGTTTTCTCCTTCCCATCGATGATGAAATAACCGCCCAAATCGTTCTTGCACTCGCCCATATTGTAACGCATCTCTTTGTGCAGACCAGCAAGTGAGCATAAATCGGATTGAACCATGACGGGGAACCGCCCGAGTAGAACGCGTTTCAAAACAAACTTGTATACTTGGTCTCCAGTCTGGCGATTAATGGACTCTTCGAAACGTTTGTTCATTTCGAGGCTCTCATTGACGGTGAGCTTTCTTGCAGCCCCGCCCTCTTTGAGCGGATCGTTGTCAAGATGTTCCTTGCCCTTCTTTTCAATAACTCCCTCTAAAAATTGTCGGTCTCTCTTCGGGTTCTTAAACATGTCGGTCTTTTCGTCGTCTTCTTCGTCGAGAGGCCTCTCATAGTCGACAGGAATGTCGTTCTTGTCAATGACATTTAGGAGCTCTACCTCGATATCGTAGTAAACATTGCACTCGTAGGTTTTGTTGAAATGACGCGCCTCGTTGGGGTACATTTCGCGGTCTTCTGTATCCATCTTGATCTTTTCGATGTAGACGAGCTCACCGTTTTTTCCACCGCGGTACAATTTGCATTTCGATTTGTAGTCGCGGTTTTTTTCGTCGTATTTAGAGACAATGGTTATCGGTGGCATCTCTCGCAAAATCTGAAAAATATCTTGTTTAAAAAAATTATTGTACTTGTCAAGATGATGTCTCACTAAACACAGGGGGTCGTCTCGAAAGTAAGAGTCGATTATTTCCCACCCCATTTTATTCCTGTTTTCATCCATTTTTATACAATACACTCACACTTTTCTTTTTATTATTCTTTTTGTATTGCTCAATAAATGGAAAAATGTATCGGACAATAATATAAATAAACCATGTCTGACTTTATGAACACCTTGTTTGGTCCTCTCTCGGGCGAGTACTGTCTTTACTTTTATTACCTCTCGATTTTTTCCATGTTTTTGTTTGTTTTAGCAGTCGTCACCGGGCTCATCACCGGCCTTCGTAGAAACAAGAATTTCGAATTTTATGCGTCGGTTGTTGGTGCCTCTTTGATTTATTTAGTCACTTACTTTGTGAATCGACTTATGTTTTCAGTTTGCAGCAAGGCTCTGTAAGGTCCTGCGTTTCGATGTTGTAACAATTTTTTTATTTTGAATTTATGCTCCAAATTAAAAAAAAGAGATCCGCACAAAATAAAAAGGAGGGATCATAAGGCGTAAAGGGTGCCGTAGGCATCCGACTGTCGTCCGCGTAGCGGACTTTAAGCCGCGAAGCGGCTGAATACCATTGGTTCCCTTAATTGGTTCCCTTAATTTAGGTAATAAACCAACAAATACGACAAGATGGCTAAAAGTATCGAGGCAATCCAGATAGGCACAACAGTTTTTTGTTTGTAACCGATCCCGAACTGTCGGAACCCTCCTTGCTCGTTATACATTAACTTTGGTTTTGTCCAATGAATTGCCGAAATTAAAAATAAAAAAACAAAAATAGATATCATTAATCGGTTATTTCTTAAATCAAGCATTTTTATACATTCCGGCTATATTTTTTTAAGGGATAATATCGTTGTTCTGCACCAACTCATCAATCGTCTTAAACTGCCTCGGCCAATTCACATTCATTAAAAATGGTCGCAAATCAAAGCGATTGTCATCGTGCGAATACGATTCCATATGAACACTCGGCGTAATTGTCGTCATCTTGTGGCGATTGATCGCATAAAATCGAAAGAAATTCTTAACCTTCACGGCCACTTCCGCCGGCCTCATGTGCCTCCATCTCGATACCAATTTCAAATACATAGAGACCGGTCCGCAACGACCATTTTTCCGCAACTCTCCCAACTCTCCCAACTCCGTATACGTGAATCCCATGTCATCTTCATCTTTCTGCGAATAGGTCGATTTGTCCTCTCCATCAATAGGGCGCAATTCCGCCGTAGGCGGTGCTTCTACAATCTCTTTCACAGAGGTGAGTCCACACTCGTCCGACAACCAGTGAAGCGTTTTGTTCAAAATTGTCTTGGACATGGAGCCGATCGGATTAATGTCACCACTCGAGCAATCATACTTTGTCAAATATCCTCTCAACCCTTCGTCCACATTTGAACTGCTGAGCACCAAAAGCGGTTTGCGCTCTTCTCCGCGAAACCACGGAAGCAACTGCGCAAACAAATACGAAATCACCGTCCTTATCCGCGCCTGAATATTTTGGAGAGCGAGGTCTTCAGTGATTGTGTGGCCAAACGCGGGGGGACGTTTTCGGCCGCCAATAAAGCGCACAAATAACTCGATCGCCGTGCTGACAATCGGCTGGATATTTAAGTCCGTATGATACGATCCGATCTGGTCCGCCAATTTGAGGGCCCGACTTTTTGTCAAGGTCGATGAGAAGTCCGTTCCCAAATAAATCGTGTGCATAATATGCGAACACAGGATTCGCGGCGTGATTCCATTGTACTCAAGCAGCGCACCTGAGCAAGCGATTTTATACTCGGTCACATAACTCGCAGCATCAAACGTATCGATCGGCGGGTCGATCTCTTGGCCACACGTCTTTAGTATACGAGCCAGATCGGCAATTACGTCGAGGTTGCCATTCGACGCAGACAGAATAACCATCCGACACATGATGTGAACAATGGCGGCGACAGCCGCCGAATCCGCACCCCCCGATAAAGGCAGCAGAAAACCGCCGGTAAAACTCTTGCGCAAATAGTCCCACAAATAACAGGCGGGGCCGCAAACAATCTCTTCTCTCTTGTCTGGAATAATTGGCTCGATCGGTGGGTCGCTGTTGGTGTTTTCATTGCAAGCCCAAAAATCGACGTAGACAGTGGGCAACGACGACGCCGATGACGATTGTTCTTGCAAGGAATTGCAGCCGCTGCGATGTGTGCGGACATCGCGCAAATTCACATAGGCGGTTATCACCTCGACCGTATTCAAACTGAAAAAACTCGCCTGTTTCGTTACAGAGCCGTTCAGACAAATCATCGAGGAGCCGTCGAAAAACAGGCGGTTGCCGTCGCACCCGATTTGGTTTGCATACAAATAGACACCCCCAGTTTTCTTAGTTGCCGACTTGATCAATTCGATTCTCGTTTCAAGTTTGCCGAGTTCTGCATGCGATGCGGACGGATTCAACATGATTTCCGCGCCGTTTGCCAAAAACTGGAGCGTCGACAAATTCTCGGGCGCCCACAATTCTTGGCACAGCTCGATCCCGATCGTGGTGTCGTTCAGTTTTAGGGTGGCGAATCCAAATGGCACGAAGCGGCTGCCGGTGACATTGCGTAAAATTCGGGGAAGTTCAAAATCAACTTTTTCGTATTTCTTCCAAGCGGTGAAGAAACGGTTTTCTCGATAGTTGCCGGCGTCCGCCAGCATCATTTTAGGTCGGATCAAGACGATTTTTGAGTTTAAACACATTACAACACAATTGTATCGAGTGTTTTTGAAAATAATGGGGCAGCCAATCGCGCACAAGATGCCGTGTGTGTGAGGCAAAATTTCGGCGAGACCCTCGAACGCGTGGTCGAACGTGTCGAGCTCGAGGAAGTGGTCCTCGCAAGAGTACCCAGTGATGGCCAGTTCGGGACCATTGAAAATAGTGGCGCCCTCGACTTTTGCTTTTTCGATTCCGCGAATCAAATTTTTTATATTTTTATCAAAATCCATCGCATTTTGATTAAAATTTCCGGTGGCGAGTTTCACGGTGTTTTTTGATAATGACATTTTTTTTACAATCAATTAATTTATTTATTTATTTTATGATTTCTTTTTTTTCAGAAAAAAAACATGCGTTTACGATGTAGGACAAAAAAATGCGTTTACGAGGTAATTTATATTTGATCATCGAGATCTAATATTCTCAACAACTCGTCCGATGTACATGTTCGAATATTATACAAGGTGGTGTTTTCGATTGGTTTTTTAAACGTTTGGTGAGAACCGCCAATGTAAATATAATCGGGAATATATACTTTTTGCAGAGTTGTCGATAGTAGTGACGCCGCCCACGACAATGTTGAGCAAGAGCAAACCAAAACCGTTGCGTTTCTCATAATAGTATAATCTGTGATAACATCGTTGGATTCTATAATGATTTTTGGATTTCTTTTTTTCAAAAAATTTATATATTTCGATTCAATATCTGTGGTTGGTTTGTTGACAACAATGCAAATTTGTTCTTCGTTCGGATATAATGATTCGATTTCATCCATAACAACGCGAACACATGTTGGATCGATTACTTGTGAGTTTGTTATAAAATCTTCTAACCTTAAATGGACAACAATATTGTATTGTTTTTCGATGGGAAAATCTACAAAATCAATAATTTTGTAACTATCGTTTCTGTCGGTTTTAATAATTAAGTCGGGGTGAGTTTTCATGTACTCGATGATTTCTTGTTTAAATTTCACAAATATCTTATCGTGTTGATAAAATCCGTCAAATAAATAATTTGTATGTACGTTCACCAATCGGAGGATTTTGTCGTTTAAAATGCTATTCATCCATATTTGAAAATTATTATCGTTGATACCTAAACTATATGTATTCCCATAATTATATATTTTTGCATTTGGTTCGTAGATTGTAAGAAAAACAATATTTGCAAATAAACGAAACAATGAATTTCCTAATCGACCTTGATTATGGTTAAAAATAAACATATTTTAAAGTAAATATTTATTATGAAATAGGTCTAAGTTTTTATTAAACCTTATAATTTAACAGTAGCTTTCATAAACCACCTTTTCGAAAACACCATTTGCCAAGTAGCGAGTACCGTCCATGAGCTTGCTACCGTGTTCGAAAAGTCCCTCTTCAATGTCGCCATTTTCACAGATTCGTAAGCCCGAGAAGAGAGCTCTGTTTTTAAAGTGACCGGTTTCGACGACGCCACTTTCCGGACGAAAGTAGACGCCTTTAAATTCGTCGTTGGCAAGAAAATTTCCTTCCATAATACCACCGTCGCTCAAGAAATCGACACTGCATGCAACCGAAACTGGAGAATGACGAAGAGATACGTCGCCACTGTGACCATCATTGGTGCACAATTTGTGATGCAAAGAAAGAGCGGTTCTCTTGGCAGCATACATTTCTTTTATAGATTGTAATAAAACGGCATGGTGGGTTTGGTAATATTTTTTAGAAACATCGTCATCGGTGGTATTCAAGTAGTCATCGTGAAGTTTGCTGAGTAAATTAGACATATTTTTTTCAGTAGTTAAAATTTATTTATGATGTGTCCACTTTAGCACAGCCCGTCTCCGTTAGTAAAAGCGCCTTGTTCGATCAAACCATCTGGCCTGTAGCGTAGACCGCTTGTAAATATGCCGTCAACAAATGTACCCTCTTCAAAGTTGCCATTTTCACAGATTCGCAAACCATTGGTAAGTACGTTGTTTTGAAACGAGCCTTCTTCGACGACGCCATAAAGATGAAAGTAGACACCGGTTTTAAGATCTCCGTTGGCGTGAAATGTTCCCTCCATGATGCCACCGTCTTTCGAGAAATGAAGACCAGTTTTTATATCGTCGGGGGCAGACTTCAGTGATCCACCTTTATCGAGTTTGAATTTACCAAAGCAATACTCAAATACAGTCGTTGAAGTAGGCGAATTTCCAAGTCCCATAAACATTCTGTGGCGCAAAGAAAGAATAGTTCTTTGCGCCGCATACAAATCCTTTTTATTTTGGAGCAAAATCCATGTGTGATCCTTGAAACATTTATCAAAGTCTTTCGTTTCAACTGACTTTAAATAGTCGTTGCGGAGTTTGCGAAAGGAATAAAACATTTTTTTTATGATTTATTTGTTTAAGAATCAGAGTCCGAATCAGAGTCCGAATCAGAGTCCGAATCAGAGTCAGAATCAGAATCAGAATCAGAATACGGACAGAACATTTCCTGCATTTTCTTCTTGGCTTCGCAACGAAGCACAACGGGCGCAACATACTTCTGGCTCATGAATTCAATGTCTCGCATGTCTCTCTCCAACAACTCTCGAACACAAGAACACACCTCGTTGTAAAAGTCGTGGCGATCATCAACAAAATCCACCTCGTTCCCGTCAAACAAATCCTCAATCTTATATTTCACATGCTTGTCATCCTTGCTCTCACTTATGATTTGAGAGAACACCGACAAATAACAGTACTTGTAAATGTTTTTAATAATCTCCGCACTTAGGGATGTGATCGTAACCAGCTGACTCACCACAAACAAAATGTCTTTAATGATCGGATCGTTGCGAATTTCATCAAACAAGAGAGACACGTGTGGGTTCTTTTTCGTTGGAACAAGATTGCTCAATGAATTCTTGATAAATGTAGAGAGATTTTTGGTCTCGTGGACTGTATCAAAATGTTTCGCAATTTTCCTCTTCATCTCTCGAGAGATGTCTCGGCCAAAGATGTTCAAATACTCCTTGATATTATCCAACATCTTTTGGTTCAAATGTTTCAAGTAGCTCTCGAGGTCTTCAACCCGTTCCTTGTTCAAGAGAGCATTCAAAATGTGCATGACGACCAAATCCTGATTGTCCGACGGTTCAATGTCGGTGAACGAGAGAGGCTGCTCATCCTCTCGAATGTGAACAATATTTCGGTGAGCAATAATGCTCATTAATTTCGTCAAGGTGATAGTCGACTGTTTCTTGCCATTGTCCTCCAATACATTGATCGCTTGCTCCAAATTCATCGTATCCAAGCCACGGAGCTTCTCTTGACAAACGGAGACGAGATCGTCAGGGACAGGCACGTTGTTCCGCAAGTTGCAATAATGAATATACGCCGCATAAATATTGTTTTCGCTGAATGTAGGAGAGGCAGCCTCCAAAACAATGGTTTTCTTGGCATCGGATAAAAGGAGCGGGGGATAAGCGAGTTGTTTCATCTCGTTGTAAATTTGTCCATAGTGTTTTACAAACTCGAGAGCCTGGTCGGATCTCTCTTGCAAATACGAGTACGTGTTCTCCATAATTTTCGTGTACATGGTTCCCAAGTAGTCATGTTGCCTTTTGTTTGCCGTTTTGATCGACTCGTTGATTTCGGACAAGAGAGCCGGAGCGATGGTGAGGTCTTTGATTCTCTCTTCGATGCCCTGCGGAGGTTGGAATGAGAGCAGCTTCTTTTTATAAGAATGTTTCGAGAGAACCGCCATAACGGTGCGTTTGCCCTCGAGCATCTGATTGATCTTGAAATCGGACAACAAATATTTTTTAATCACGAAAGTCAACTCTTTCAAGAATTTGTCGGGAGTGTATTTCTTGATATTTATCCAAGGCTCTCCGTAACCACTTTTCAAGTCGTTGAGAACAGAGCAAATGCAACGAAGTCCGGTCATGTCCTCCGAGTCTTCCAGCGGAAATCCTGCGACCTTGTTTTGAAAACATTTGTTGAGACATGTGGGAACCGAAATGGCGGTTTGGATCACGACGAAGCTCACTGCGGCAGTAAACAAAATAAGATTGCGCATCTTCCAAATATGAAACGGAGTTTTGTGATTCATTTTGTTGGCGTAGTATTTCACTTCGGTAATGTCTTCGCAAGAGAGGCGGAGAGTGTGCGCGACAATCTTGTCTTGATATTCCGCCTCCAAATGGTTGCACAAGGCGTTTGCGACAGTATAAATGACGAATTGGTCGGTGCCTCTTGTGGGGACGATGAAACAAGTGGGCTCTTTTTTCTCATTCGCCTGCTTTTCTTCTTTTTCAATCTCTCTATCTCTCGACAACTCTACAATCAAGTACCCACTGTGTTTGTCAACGATCGCGCCGTCAACTTCCTCACCATTGGACTTGACAACCTCTTGCAAATCGGTCTCATAATCGTGAGTCTCTGCTAATTTAAAGAGAAAGGTTGGTAACAATTTGAGATTGGTCTTTTTACAATAATACCAGTGAATTGACTCGTTCAATACACCGTTGATAACCGCCTCTCTGCAATACGTGTTTTTGAACTTGACAATATATTCTTGTTTCTTCGTAAAGTCCGTTATCGAGAGAATCTGGTCGCGCAAACCCTCGTAAGGAGAGGTGACAATCTCTTGCTCGGTCACTTTCGCGCCGATTTTGTAGGCACGGACGGCGAACGATTCGTCTTTGTGTTTTTGCAACTTTTGTGTCGTGGCCAAATTTCTCTCGGCTTTCACCATGATTTTTGCCAGGCCTTCCTCGAAATCCTGCATGGTGAGCTGGATTGTGGTTTCGATCTCTTGTTTCAGATTTTTCTTGGCGATTTTCTTGAGGCGGTCGTTCGTGTTCTCGACGACACTGCAAAACTCACTATTCTTGTCAAAGAGGCACATGTCTTCGGGGTTGCAAAAGTCGACGTCGGCATCGGGCACCGATATCCAGTTATCGTGTTTGCGAATAAAATAGGTGACGCGCTTTTTCACATTGGCCTCGATTTCTACACTCTCTTTCTCTTCATTCGATAGCTCATCGAGAGGCGTTTTGAGTTTTGGTAAAGTCACCAAGACCGCGTAGTTGCCGGCTTCCACTGGTTTCTTTTTCATAACAATGGTTTTGGCGAGAGATTCGGCCACGTCGTCGTCATCCACTTTGTGCTCTTTTTTCAGAACGAGTGTGAGGTAGTCGAGGAATTCTTCGTTGTCCATGTTCTTTTGTGCCTCGGCATGTTTCTTTAAAATTTCGTAAGGAGTAGCATCATAGTCTTTGTCAAAGAAGACCTCCTCACGACCGTTGTCCTTTTGCAAATCTTCTAACGATGTATACTTTTTGGCAATGACGCGCTTCAAACACGACTTGGACTTTTTGGCGTCATTGTCGTCTTCGTTGATGACAATATCGGCCAAATCGGGTGTGTACAAATAGGCCATCAAGTAAGACACTACACTCATGTAGAAGCGTCCGTGATCGGCGGCGTTTAATCGTCGCAAAAGCTCACTGGTCGACATTTTCTCCTCGAGTTTATATTCCTTCTTGATTCTGCTCAATAACTCGGTCTTCACATTGTCGAGCAAAATACTCGTTTTGAGTTCGAGAGCTTCGGTCTCCAAAAGCATTTCGCGCTTGCCTCTCACGTAGTCGTCAACGTAGGACTTGATGTTGTCTTGAATCCGCTTGCGAATCTCCTTGTAGAACCCACTTTTGGCAGAAACTGTGTCGGTATACATGTAGAAGGGTTCGTAGAAGGCGAGCATCTGATCTAAACTGTATCCGACATGATTTTCGTTGATGAGTGAGACGCCGCTGGGAATGATCGACTGCAAAATGGTTTTGTAATCGGCGTTTAAGGAGGGAGAGATGTCAAATGTCATGGGTTTCTTGAAGGCGTCGTCGTCGTATTTGAACTCTTCGTTGACGTTGTCGACGCGGTTTTTGACAACTTCTTCTTCTTTCAAAGAAATAAATTGGGGCTGATGACTGAGCGCGGTTTTCAGCAAAATGTTTGTGTTGGGGAGATCGACGCGATTGAGTTCGGTGTTTGGCAGCATGATGATTGAGCTCACAGTGACGGCATCGCCATTAAGAATGTAGTGGAAAGTGTAAAGGCAACTTGCGACGAGATCGGTATTCGCAACTCCCTTTTTGATTGTGTGGAAAACAACGGGGTTGCAATTTTCGTTTACCACTGGAATAATCCATCTCACATTTGTGTCTAAATTATCAAGCCGTTCGACGATGGGTTTATAAAACTCATTAATAAGGCGTGGGCCGAGGATATTTCCGTGTTTGTCAAAGATGGCAAATTGTGAACGCAGTTCTTTAAACCTCGAGAGAATGTAGTGAGTGGTAGTTGCTGGCTGACGTTTCAGCAAGGTTTCGAGTTGATCCTGTATTGGGGATTTAATTTTTTCTGACTCGTCGTCGTCGTCCTTGACGAGAATATCTTCGAGAGGTTCTTCGTCGATTGGAGAGCCTTCGGGGATTCGGATGATGGCGTTACCTTCTGGTGAGAATTCCATCGAAGCGCCTTTCTTTTCTTTTTCTTCGTCATTTTCTTCGTCATTTTCTTCGTCTTTTCCATCTTCTTTTTGCTCATTTCCGCTTTGCTCCTTTCCATCTTCTTTTTGCTCCTTTCCGCTTTGCTCCTTCCCATCTTCTTTTTGCTCCTTCCCACTTTGCTCCTTTCCACTTTGCTCCTTCAAATCTAAACTTTTTTGTACTGTAAGATCAGCAATTGTGGAAATACCTGTCAAGGCGGATGGCACACCCTTATATTCGAAATCGATGTAAAGCGTCTTGTCGTCGGTCGTTTTCACTTCAATCATATCTTCTTCTAAATTCGTTACCTTTCCAAGGATGATGTCGCCATTAAAATCCATCTTCACATCGGTGTCAGGTACTAAATGATGTTGTTTTGCAAAGCCGGGTTCTTCGCTCCGTGACAAGAGAATAACTTCGGTAATGGTCTTATCAATCAGTTGGCGCTCGTCGAGTTCAAGCGTCATCCGCTCGCCGTCATTAATATCAAGTATTTTTACAGTGTCATCATTAATATATTCGATAAGGAAATATTTCAAGTGGAATTTGGCGTTTGTTGCTGATTTTATCTGTATTATATCTCCTAATTTTAATTTTATCTCCGATTCCAACATATATATTGTATAAAGTATATTGTTATTTTGTTTTTTTCGAATGTCGACAATTCCAGATTTCGTTCAATCATTTTCTTTAAAGTACGACGGCAAAGACTACCGGGTTTTGAATTTAGCTCCCGACTCTATTCCGGACGACGATATCGAAAACCGCATTTACAGAAGCGCCATTTTCACCCCCGACCAGCAACAACTTCTCTGCGTAGCGCCCTCGAAGTCGGTCCCCAGTCTTCGCGAAACCAAGTCGGAGTTCGAAATCACCGAAATTGTCGAGGGTACTATGATTAATCTTTTTTGGAACGGCGACAAATGGGAGATCGCCACGAAGAAGCGGATCGGCGGCGACAATTTTTTCTTTAAAAACACATACAACGGCGTGGAGGGCGAACTCCCGAACAAAACCTTTCGCCAAATGTTTTTCGATGCACTGGACGTCCCCGATTTGTCGGGCATCGATTTCAACCGATCCTTCTGCTACTCGTTTGTTTTGCAGCATCCTTGCAACCACATTGTGCGACCCGTTTTGACGCCACAGCTTTACTTAGTTTCCACGTACGAGTTGAAGGGCACAACGTGTGATTATTTGAACCCGCGTGCGCACCCCGAGTACGACAGATTTGTTGCGAGAAATATCAAAGTGCCCATGTCGTTCGATTTTTACTCCAAGGGGAGACCGCTGACAAATGACTGTTTTGTCTCGAGTCCGAATCGGTTCGGGTACGAGTACTTGAAACAACTCGATTTCGAGTCGATCATGTCGAACCCCGAAAATTCGCCGATGATTTCTGGACTTATGATTACGGACTTGGAAACTGGTTTGATGAGAACCAAGTTTCTCAATAAGCGTTATTTGGATCTGAAGGAGTTGCGCGGGAACAATCCGAACTTGCATTACCATTACTTGACGTTGCGCAAAACCCACCGGAGTGTTGACCAGTTTTTACATTTCTTCCCCATGTACGAGAAGCACTTTGCCCGTTTTTCGGATCATTTCAACGAGTTCAAGCAAGAAGTCCGAAAGGTGTATTGGGAAGTGTATGTGAAAAAGACGAGGGCGAAAGAGACTGTCGAGAGTCCGATGAAGTTTTTTGTGCACAAGTTGCATCACGAGGTCTTTTTGCCGAAACACAAAGAGAATAAAAAGTTTTTCATCACGGACGACGAAGTTTGCAGGTTTTTGGATGGAGAGAATGTTATGATTCCTATCGTAAAATAAGGGGGGGG
>Ga0315901_10005355_pt1 | contig 15646 bp, 12 predicted proteins | sample LakEriMetagenome_10_FD_203761 | JGI IMG/M metagenome (GOLD analysis project Ga0315901, IMG submission 203761) | Freshwater fungal communities from buoy surface, Lake Erie, Ohio, United States - Buoy 2 MA116 | ecosystem: Environmental > Aquatic > Freshwater > Lake | place: USA: Lake Erie, Ohio...
CGCGAGGCTCGCCCTTGTCGCGGCAATGCGCAAACTCCTCATCCTCGCCAACACACTCCTGCGCGAAGGACGGGAATGGCAGGAAACAAGGCCAGTACAAAACCCTTGACGAACACGGATACTGGCCTTGGTTGCGCTTGCAGGACGGGTCCTTATGGGACGGCGGTCCCTGACCGGGCGCGGAAACGCGGTGCGGTTCCCGATCTGCCCGGAATGGCACGCCGCCTTTCCGGCGGATCAGGATGATGCTCCTGTCCAGACAGCGGCGGGATGCTTTTCAGCGCCCTGTCAGATCAGGCCCCGCCCGGCAAGGTTGCGCATCAGGGCCGCCGTGCCAAAGGTCCATTCCGGGGCCTCGGTCGCCAGCCGCACCGTGTTGACGAGCGTGCCCAACGCCGCCGACGAAATGGTCACGACATCGCCCATGTGATGGGTGAAGCCCTGGCCGGGCGCATCGCGGTCCTGCACGGGGGCAAACAGCGTCCCCAGATACAGCATGAACCCGTCGGGATACTGATGGTGGCGCCCGCATGTCTGGCGCACCAGATCGGCCGGATCGCGGCTGATCCGGTTCATCGATGACCGGCCGGTCATCACGAAGCCGTCCCTGCCCTCGACCCGCAGCGAAAGTTCAAGCCCGCGCACCTCGTTCAGGCCGAAGCCAGCGTCGAAGACCCGCACGAAAGGCCCGATGGCGGCGGCGGCGTTGTTATCCTTGGCCTTGCCCAGCAGCAGCGCCGAGCGGCCTTCGACATCGCGCAGGTTCACGTCATTGCCCAGCGTTGCCCCTGCGATGCGCCCCGTTGAGTCAACCGCAAGCACCACCTCGGGCTCGGGGTTGTTCCACGAGGACACCGGATGCAGCCCGACACTGGCACCCCAGCCCACGGCGGCCATCGGCTGCGCCTTGGTGAAAACCTCGGCATCCGGTCCGATGCCAACCTCGAGGTACTGCGACCACAGGCCTTCGGCCAGCAGGACGCGCTTCACTTCGGCCGCCTTGTCAGAGCCGGGGACCAGCCCCTGCAGGCTGTCACCGATCGCAGCGGCAATCCGGTTGCGGATCGCTTCGGCCCGGCTGGCATCGCCTGCGGCCCGCTCTTCGATCACGCGCTCGACCATCGATCCTGCGAAGGTCACGCCACAGGCCTTGACGGCCTGCAGGTCGCAGGGGGCCAGAAGCCGCGTCTGCGCGCTGCCGGCTTCGGTCGACATCGCGGCAATCTCGTCCAGCCCGCCGATGTCCTCGCCGGTCCGGGCGGCGACAAAGCCGGGTATGTCAATGATTTCCAGCAGATCGCGCAAGGTGGGGGCCGCGCGCGACGTGATGTCGACGATCCGCCCCCCGCGCAGGGTGACCACGGCCGGGCCAAGCCCTGCGCGCCAGACACGTCCAACAAAAAGCCCGTCTGGGGGAAGATCGATCATCATGCTGCCTTTGCGGTTTGCGCAGGCAGGTTAGGCAAACCGCAGCAATCTGCAACCGCTTCCCGCCAGAGACCCCGGTCTGGCCGCAAAAGCCATTGCGGATACGGGAATGACCATCTCCGGGCAGGGGGGGCGGGCCGGTCGGGGGCGTTGCCTGGGGTCCGTGGCGCGGATAGACCGGGCGCGGTCAAAGCCCCCATGGCAGCCGGATCGCACGGATACCGCGCCATGTCTGTCTGATCCGGCCGGGCTTTACGGCAGCGGCAGCATCACGTCCGGGGGGCCGTGGGACCATGCCACGCCACCGCCATGCCGCGTCATGATCCGATGCCGGACCGGGCCGGGGATCAGACCCAGACCTGATCGGGGTCGGGCAGGGGAATGGAATCAAGCAGCTCGCGCGTATACGCCGCCTGTGGTGCGGCAAACAGCCGGCCGGTCGCCGCCTGCTCGGCGATTGCCCCATGGTGCAGGACCAGAACCCGCGAGCACAGCCGGCGGATCACCGAAAGATCATGGCTGATGAAGCCAAGTGTCAACCCAAGCTCTGCCACCAGCCGTTCCAGCAGCCTCAGCACCTGGGCCTGGCTGGACACATCCAGCCCCGAGACGATCTCATCGGCCAGGATGAACTCCGGCTCCATCGCGATGGCCCGCGCGATGCCGATGCGCTGGCGCTGGCCGCCTGACAGCTCGTGCGGATAGCGGCTGCGAAACGCCGCAGGCAGGCCGACCTGATCCAGCGCCTGCGCCACCCGCCCCGATATGCCGTCAAACCCGTGCAGCGCCAGCGGCGCGCCGATGATGGTGCCGATCCGGTGGCGCGGATTGAGCGCGGACATCGGGTCCTGAAAGATCATCTGGAACCGCCGCCGCAAGGGGCGCAGACCGGTCTCGTCCAGATGCGTGATCTCGGTGCCGTCGAAGACGATGCGGCCCCCTGTGGGTTCCAGCAGGCGCACCAGCGCACGGCCCAGCGTGGATTTGCCGGACCCCGATCCGCCGACAATGCCCAGCACCTCGCCCCGCGCGATGTCAAAGCTGAGGCCCCGCAGAATCTCGGTCCGCGGGGCCGCGCCCAGCAGCGGCTTGCGGCCCAGGTCCGGCAAGGACAGCCGCAGATCGCGCACCTGGTAGAGATCAGCCATTCCGCCACCCCCGGTCGGCGGCAACAACCTGCGCCTGCACGCCGTCCAGCACCTCCTGCGGCACCGGAACAAGGGAAGTGTCAGGGTCCGTGTACTTCGGCGTCGCCGCCAGCAGGGCACGCGCATAGGGATGCGCGGGGGCAGGGAAGAAATCACGCAAGGCCGCATCCTCTACCACCAGCCCGCCGTAAAGCACCGTCAGGCTTTGGCAGACCTTGGAGACAACCCCCAGATCATGCGTGACAAACAAAAGCGCGGTGCCGTGCCGCGCCTGCATGTCCGCAATCAGCCGCAGCACCTCTTTCTGTACCGTGACGTCCAGCGCCGTGGTCGGCTCGTCCGCGACGATCAGCTTCGGTTCGGCCGCGAAGGCCGCGGCGATCAGCACGCGCTGGCGCATTCCGCCGGACAGTTCGTGCGGATACTGGCGCAGCACCCGGTCGGGGTCGGTGATCTGCACTTCGGCCAGCAGGTCGCGCGCGCGGCCTTGCGCTTTGGTCCGGCTCCAGCCCAGGATATCGACCAGCCGGTCGGTCATCTGCGGCCCGATCCGGCGCGACGGGTTCAGCGCCGTCAGCGGGTCCTGCGGGATCAGCGCGCAGGTTGCGCCGATGCGCCGCCGCCGGTCGGCCGGGGCAAGGCGCAACAGGTCGGTCCCCTCCAGCAGAATTTCGCCCGACAGCACCTCGACCGCGCGCGGCAGAATGCCCAGCACCGCCTTGCCGATCATCGATTTCCCGGCGCCGCTTTCGCCCACCAGTCCGCGCACCTCGCCCGGTGCCACCGACAGTGACACATCGCGCAGCAGACGGTCGGGGGCGCCGCGCACCCGGGCCGACAGGTTGCGCACCTCCAGGAAACTCACCGCAGCACCGGATCGAAGCGGTCCTTCAACCCTTCGCCAAGCTGGCTGAAGCTCAGGACCGTCAGAAACAGCGTGATCAGCGGAAAGACCAGCACCCACCAGGCCTGATGCACGCTGGTCCGCCCTTCGGCGATCATCCCGCCCCAGGTCGGATCATCGGTGGAAATCGACAGGTTCACAAAGCTCAGGATCGCCTCGACGATCACGGCGATCCCCATTTCCAGCGTCAGCAGAACCACGATCAGGGGCAGCACATTTGGCAGAACCTCGACCAGCATCGTTCCCGTCCGTCCGCGCCCGGCCACCTGCGCCGAGGCGACGTAATCCATCGCCCCCTGCGCCATCGCTTCGGCCCGCACCACGCGGGCAAACCGCGTCCAGTCGATCACTACGATGGCCAGGATGATCGCGCCAAGCCCCGGCCCGATCACCGCAATCAGCAGGATCGAAAACAGCACCGGCGGAAAGGCCATCCAGATGTCGGTCAGGCGTGAAATCACCATGTCCACCCAGCCGCGCAGAAAGCCCGCCAGCAGCCCCAGGGTGGCCCCGATCACACAGGTGGCCGCGCCCGCAACCAGTGCCACCGTCATCGCCACCCGCGCCCCGTGCAGGATGCGGCTCAGCACATCCCGGCCCAGACTGTCGGTGCCCAGCCAGTAGCCGGGTTCGGTTCCGTCCATCCAGAAGGGCGGCAGGCGGGCCAGGAACAGGTCCTGCGCCAGCGGGTCTTTCGGACTGATCCAGGGGGCCAGCAGGGCGGCCAGAAGCAGCAGCGTCAGCCAGCCTGCCGAAAGCCACAGACGCAGCCCCAGCCTGCGCCGCACCTGTCCGCGCCCGTCAGCCATGGCGCAGCCGGGGGTTCAGGGCGGCATAGGCCAGATCGACGATCAGGTTCACGCCCGTGAAGATCACCGCAAACAGGATCACGATGCCCTGAATCAGGGGCAGGTCGCGGTTGATCACCGCATCGATCGCCATGTTGCCCAGACCTTCATAGGAAAACAGCCGCTCGATGATCACCGTGCCGCCGATCAGGAAGGTGAACTGCACCCCCACCAGCGTCAGCGCGGGCAGGACCGCGTTCGGCAGCGCCTCGCGGGTGATGACATGGGTTTCGCTGTAGCCCTTGGTGCGGCTCAGCGTGACATAATCCAGATGCATGGTTTCCTTCAGCGATTGCTTCAGAACTTGCCCGATGATCGCCGCCAGCGGAATCGCCAGCGCCAAAGCGGGCAGCAGCATGTGCGAAACGATGTCCCGCCACAGGTCCGGACGCAGCCGGACCAGGCTTTCGATCAGGTAGAAGTTGGTCGTGAAGGGCAGATCGATCGACGGCGTCACCCGGCCCGAGATATGGAACACCGGCCACAGCACCCCGAACAGCAGGATCAGCACCAGCCCCCACAGGAAATCGGGCACCGACAGGGCCATGCCATTGGCCACGTCGATGGCGGCCTCGCTGCGGGTGCCGCGCAGCCGCGTGCCGGTCACGGCGGCAAAGCCGCCGATGACCGTGGCGATGACCAGCGCCATGACCGACAGTTCCAGCGTGGCCGGAAGACGGCCCAGCACCAGCCCCAGCACCGGCTGGCGCGTGGTGATCGAGGTGCCGAAATCACCCTGCAGCACGCCGCCCGCCCAGATCAGGAACTGCCGGAAGACCGATTTGTCCAACCCGTACAGCGCCGTCAGCCGCGCCACGTCCGCTTCCGTGGCACCGGGGGGCAGCATCATCGCAACCGGGTTGCCCGGCACGACGCGGATCACGACAAACACAATCACCGCCACGCCGGACAGCGTGACCGCCGTGGTCAGCAAACGCAGGATGACGGCGCGGAAGAGCTGCATCACAGGGCAGGGGCCGTCCGCCCCGGGACGGCCCCCGGCAACCTCAGGACCGTTTCATCAGCGCGGGCAACAGGGCACCCGAGGCGTGCGGCGTCACCGCCACGCCGGGGGCCGCAAGGATCGGCTGCACATACTGGATCAGCGGAATGACCAGCGCGTTGTCGGCGATGTATCTGTCCACCGCCTTCCAGCCTTCGATCCGCTTGGCCTCGTCCGCCTCGCCCCAGAGCGGGCCGATCATGGCGATCAGGTCTTCACCGTCCCAGACCGAATGCGGCGAGGGGCCGAACATCGCAAACCCGGTTGATGTGGTGGGGTCGCCCACCGCATTGCCCCAGTTGTAGAAGGCCGCAGGGGCCAGCTGATCCGCCGCGCGCAACTCAAAATGCTTGGCGATCTCGTAGACCTCGATCTCGGCCTCGATGCCCACCTTGCGCCACAGGCCGACGATGGCCTGGATCATCTCGTAATCCTTGGGCTTGAAGCCCCGTGTGGTCTGGATTTTGAACTTGACCGGGTTGTCGGGGCCATAGCCGGATGCCGCCAGCAGCTCGATGGCCTTCGCCTCGTTGTAGGGAACCTTGATCGAAGGATCAAAGGCCACGTAGTCCGGCGTTTCCAGCGTATCGATTGGCACGCCATAGCCCGACAGCAGCCGGTCCACGATCAGCTGCTTGTCGATGGCCAGGGCGGCGGCCATGCGCACGTTCGGGTCGGTCATCACCTCGATGTCGTTCAGAAAGATCATGCCGATGTCCGAAATCGGAACAGCGGTGCCGGTCAGCGTGCCGCCCGCCTTCAGCCGGTCATATTCCTCATAGGGCATTTCCAGCGTGACATGGGCGTTGCCGCTTTCAATCTCGGCCACGCGCGAGGCGGCATCGGTCACGAATTTGATGGTCACCGTTTCGAACTCGGGCTTGCCGCCCCAATAGGCCGGGTTGGCCTTCAGCCGGACAAAGGCGTTGCGTTCGAACTTCTCGACCATGTAGGGGCCGGTGCCGACGGGGGCGGCCTCAAACCCTTCGGCGCCGACCTTTTCGTAATAGGCCTTGGGCAGGACATAGCCGGTGAGGAAGCTCATCCATTTGAACAGCGTTGGGTCAAAGCGCAGCACGTCGGCGGTGATGGTGTTGCCGTCGATGCTGAAATTGCCGATGGTCGACCAGACGAACTGGATCGGGTTGCCGGTGTCGGGGTTGGCGGCGCGTTCCAGCGACCAGACCACATCTTCGGGGGTGAAGGGCGATCCGTCATGCCAGGTGACGCCCTCGCGCACGGTCATGCTGATCTTTGTCCGGTCCTCGTTCCAGCCCCATTCGGTGATCAGCCCCGGCGCAAAGCTCAGGTCCGGGTTCTGGGCGATGAACATGTCGAAGACCGACTGGTAGATGCCCTGGATGGTCGGGTTGACGGCGCTGGGGCCAACGGTCGGGTCCCAGCCGGGCAGGGCGACGTTATAGGCGATGACCAGCTCGTCAATCGCCTGGGCACGGGCGGGCAGGCCCGCCATCCCCAGGGCGACAGAAGCGGCGGAAAGTTGCAGCAGGCTGCGGCGGTTCAGGTTCATAATGATATCCCTGTTGAGGTTTCTTGTTCGCATGGTCACACGCCCGCCAGTTTGCGGGCAAGAAGAAAGCCGGGTCCGGCACCGGTTCCGGCCCCCGGCCACACGGCGGCACCGGTCAGGTGCAGGCCCCGGATCGGGGTAGAGCCGTCTGCCCGCCCCCGCAGCGGGCGGAACAGGAAATGCTGCGTCAGATGGTGACTGCCGCAGATCTGGTCGCCCCCGACCAGATTCGGGTTCTCCGCCTCCAGCTCCGCCGGGGTGACGATGCGCTGGCCCAGAATCCTGGCGCGCGTGCCCGGCGCATGGCGTTCCAGCAGCGCCAGCGCCCGGTCGGCAAAGGGCCCGGCAGCTTCGGCCCAGTCCCTGGCCCCGATCACCCCCGCCGCATCGCCCCGGATCGTGCCCGGCACCATTCGGACCTGCAGCCACATCACATGTTTGCCCTGTGGCGCGCGCGACGGGTCGGCCACGGTCGGCTGACCTACCACGACAACCGGCTCGTCCGGCAGCAGCCCTGCCCTGGCCTGGGCATAGGTCCGCGCCATCTGGTCCATCGACGGGGCAAGATGGACATAGGCAAAGCGTTGCAGCTGCGGCCCCGCCGCCCAGTCGGGCAGGCCCGCCATCGCCAGATGGATCATCATGGTGCCGGGCGCATGGGCGAACCGCGCCATGCCTTCGTCAAACCGGGCCTCGCCGCTGCGCCCCGCCATCCGCATCAGCGCGCGCGGGGCCACCCCGGCAATCACGGCGCGGGACGCCGCCACCTGCCGCCCGTCGGCCAGTTCAACCCCCGTGGCCCGCCCGCCGGAATGGACGATCCGCGCCACGGGCGCGTTGCATTCCACCGTGCCGCCCCGCGTGGTGACGGCGGCCACCAGCGCGCGGATAACCGTATCCGCCCCGCCCTTGCCCAGCACCATGCCGAAGCTTTGGTTTGCCATCCCCTCCAGATAAGGGAACATCGCCCCGCCTGCGACATCGGGCGCAAAATCCAGATGCATCCCCCAGGCGGCCAGCAAGGCGCGCACCCTGTCATCCTCGAACGTCTCTGTCAGCCAGCCGCGCGGTGAGGCCAGCAGGAACCGGACAAAGTCAAGCGTGCCGCCGAGGCCCTTGGCGCGCAGCGTTCGAAGCATGAACAGTCCAAGCGCACGCATCTGCATCGGGCTGCCCAGCAGCCCGGACAGATGCGGGGCCTCGCCCGGAAAGGCCGCAACCAGCCGCGCCCAGGTTCCGGCGTCGGCGGCCGAGGCTGTCGCCAGCCGCGCCCCGGTTTCCGCCGGATCGGTGGTCACCCCCAGCCAGCTTCCGTCCGCAAAGACCGAGGCGAAGGGGGCAGACACCGGCACGAATTCCAGGCCGTGCCGCATCAGTTCCGGCCCATAAGCCTTGAAAAACGGTGATCCCGCGAACAGCGACAGGTTCATCGCCGCCCAGTCATGCCGGAAACCGGGCAGGGTATAGGCACCGGTCTTGACCGCGCCGCCCGCCACCGGGGCCTGTTCGAACGCAGCCACCCGCCAGCCCCTGGCAGACAGGTGCAGCGCTGCGGCAAGCGTGTTGTGGCCCGCCCCGATCAGGATCGCGTCATAGGCCCCGGTCATTCCGCCCCACCGCTGTTGATGCCGGGATATTTGCAAACGCATTTAATTCTGTCTAGCATGATTCACGCACCGGGCCGCAGACCCGGACAGATCAGGGAGAGTGTGATGACCTCAGCGAATGTTCTTGAAAGCCTTGGCGCGATGCTTCTGTCGGGCAGGATCGAGGTGGTGGATTGCTCGGGCACGCTTGGCCCGAACACTCCGCTTCTGAAACTTCCCCCCGATTTCGCCAAAGACACGCCCAAGATCGAGATCCATCCGATCAGCGCATACGATCAGAACGGTCCGTTCTGGGCCTGGAACTGGCTGAAGCTTGGCGAGCATTCCGGCACCCATTTCGATGCGCCGCACCACTGGATCACCGGCAGGGACTATGCCGATGGCTATACCGACACGCTGCCGGTGCAGCGGCTTGTGGCCCCGGTCAACGTGCTGGATTTCGCCGCCGACTGTGCCGCCAACCCCGATTTCCTGCTGACCATCGACCATGTGAAGGCCTGGGAAGCCAGACACGGCGCGATCAATGCCGGCGAATGGGTGGTGCTGCGGTCTGACTGGGACAGGCGCGCGCATGACGAGGCCCTGTTCCTGAACGCCAACGAGACCGGCCCCCATACCCCGGGGCCGACCGCCGAGGTGATCGAGTATCTGATCGGCAAGGGGATTGTCGGCTGGGGCAGCCAGTGCATCGGCACTGATGCGGGGCAGGCCGGCGGCATGACCCCGCCCTTCCCGGCGCACAATCTTCTGCACAAGGCCAACCGCTATGGTCTGGCAAGCCTTGCCAACCTCGACAGGCTGCCGCCCAGGGGGGCGATCCTGATTGCGGCCCCCCTGAAGATCGAACGCGGCACAGGCTCTCCCATCCGGGCGCTGGCGCTGGTTCCGAAGGGCTGACAGGTGGCCGTCGATCACGTCATCATCGGGTCCGGCATCAACGCGCTGGTTGCTGCGGCGCTGCTGGCCCGTAAGGGCGACCGCGTGCTGGTGCTGGAACGCGAAGACCGGATCGGCGGCTGCATGGTTACCGATGAGGTGACCCTGCCCGGCTTTCGGCATGATGTGATGGCGGCGACCTTTGTTCTGTTCCTGACCTCGCCCGCCTGTGCGGCGCTGGCGCAGGACTTGGCCCGTTACGGGCTGGAGTTCTGCCATACGGCGCAGCCGACCGCCGTGCTGCGCCCGGACGGATCGGCTCTTGTGCTGACAACCGACCGGGCGCGCAACGTGGCGGCGCTGAACGCGCTGGCTGCGGGCGATGGCGACAGGCACGCCGCCGATGTCGGCGCGATCGAGGCGGAAGCGCCGTTTCTGTTCGCGCTGCTCGGCGGGTCGCTTTGGTCCTGGGGGACGGCGAAACTGCTGTTCCGCCAGATGCGCCAGCGGGGCGCGCGTGGGTTGCTCGCGTGGTTTGGCGCGGCCCTTGCCCCGGCGCGCGGCTGGCTGGAAACCTATCACAGCCCGCTGGCACAGGCGCTGTGGGCGCCGTGGGTCCTGCATACCGGACTGACCCCGGAAAGCGCCTGTTCCGCCAAGATGGGCCGGGTCATCGCCTTTGCGCTGGAGGCTGCGGGCGCACCCGTGGTCAAGGGCGGGGCTGGGCAGGCCGCCGCCGCCTTTCGCCGCCTGATCGAGGCGCAGGGTGGCCAGATTCGCACCCATGCGGATGTGGACCGGATCACGCAGCGCGACGGGCGCGTGACGGGCGTGGTACTTGCGGGCGGTGAAACCATTGCGGCGAAATCCGTGCTTGCCTCGGTGGCTCCGGGGCAGCTGATGTCGCGGCTGCTGCGCGATGTCAACCTGCCCGAAGACCGCGCCGCAGCCGCCGCCTTCCGCCATGGGCGCGGCAACTTCCAGGTGCACTATGCGCTGGACCGGCCCCCGGACTGGCTGACGCCCGGTCTGGACGATGTCGCGCTGATCCATCTGGCTGACGGGATCGACAGCGTGTCGAAATCCGCAAACGAGGCGGAACGCGGCCTGCTGCCCGTCACGCCGACGATCTGCGTGGGCCAGCCCCACCGGCTGGACCCCACCCGCGCGCCCGACGGCAAGGCGGTGCTCTGGCTGCAAATCCCCGATGCGCCCCGCGTGATCAAGGGCGATGCGGCGGACGAGATCGAAACCACCCCTGACTGGACCGACGCCACGCGAGAGGCCTTTGCCGACCGGATCGAGCGCATCCTGTCGCGGCACATCAAGGGCTTTGACCGCATCAAGCTGGCGCGCCGCGCCTGTTCGCCCGCCGATCTGGCGGCGATGAACATCAACCTTGTCGGCGGCGATCCCTATGGCGGGGCCTGCGCCATTGACCAGTTCTTCCTCTGGCGGCCGTTCAGCCATTCGACCGGCGGCACATTCGCCCTGCGCGGGCTGCGCCACATCGGTGCCTCGACCCATCCCGGTCCCGGCCTCGGCGGCGGATCGGGCTATCTGGCGGCAAAGGCGCTGGGCGCATGACCGATCAGCGCCGCATCACGGGCCTGCCCGGTTTGGGCGAGATCGGCCTGGGCAATTTCGCGCCCTATCTGATGAACCGCATCATGGGCCGCTACAACGCCAGCCTGCGGGCCGATCTTTCCGGACTTGGGCTGACCACGCCGAAGATGCGGGCGCTGGCGGTTCTTTCGGTGATCGACGCGCCCTTGATCCGGGAACTGGCGGTCTATGCCGTGGTTGAACAATCCACCCTGTCGCGCGCCCTTGATCAACTGGCGGGCGAAGGCCTGATCCAGCGCGAAACCGATGCCGGCGACAGCCGCGCGACCCGCGTTCACATCACCGCAGCCGGCCGCGCCGCATTTGAGGCGATGTGGCCACAGATGGCCGTCGCCTATGCCCGGATGTTTCAGGGCATTCCCGAAGACGAGCATCGCGCCTTCGTCGCCACGCTGCAGAAGATGCTGGGCAATATCCGTAAACACGATTTCTGAAAGGGGCGGGCATGGCGGAACGGTCGTTCAGGGCAGAAGTCGAAGACCTGCGTCTGCGGGCGGGGGAAACCTTTACCGGCGAAGGCATTCTGGCGCTGACCAAGGCCCTGCTGGAAAACGGTGTCGGCTATGTCGGCGGCTATCAGGGCGCGCCGATCAGCCACCTTATGGATGTGCTGGCCGATGCGCAGGACCTGCTGGCAGAGCTTGGCGTGCGGTTTGAGGCGAACGCGAATGAGGCGGCGGCAGCAGCCATGCTGGCGGCATCGGTGCATTACCCGATCCGGGGGGCGGTGACCTTCAAGGGGCCGGTCGGCGTCAACGTTGCCTCGGATGCGCTGGCGAATCTGTCGTCTTCCGGCGTTACCGGCGGGGCGCTGATCATCCTGGGCGAGGATTACGGCGAAGGCAGTTCCATCATGCAGGAACGCAGCCACGCCTTTGCGATGAAATCCCAGTTCTGGCTGCTGGACCCGCGCCCCAACCTGCCCTCCATCGTCAGGGCGGTGGACCATGGCTTTGCCCTGTCCGAAGCGTCGAATTCGCCCGTCATGCTGATGGTGCGCATCCGGTCCTGCCATGTGACGGGCACCTTCACCACCCGCGACAACCGCCGCCCCACCCTGTCGGTGCGCGAAGCGCTGTCAGCCCCGCGCAGCGATTTCGCCCGCGTGGTGCTGCCGCCGATGTCCTATGTCCACGAACAGGACAAGGTAAGGAACCGCTGGCCTGCGGCAGAGCGCTATGTGCTGGAACACCGCCTTAACGAACGGTTCGGCCCGCAGCAGGCCCCCGTCGGCATCGTTGTGCAGGGCGGCATGTACAACGGGGTCGTGCGCGCCCTGCAACGCCTTGGGCTTGCAGACATCTACGGCGAAACGCAGGTGCCGCTTTACGTCCTGAACGTGACCTACCCGCTGGTATCCTCGGAATTCCTGGAATTTGCCAAGGGCAAGGAGTCGCTCCTTGTGGTCGAGGAAGGCCAGCCCGAGTTTATCGAACAGACCCTGTCCACCTTCCTGTACCGCGCGCAAAGCACGGTGCGGCTGCATGGCAAGGATATGCTGCCGATGGCGGGCGAATACACGGGGCAGGTCCTGCTGGATGGCGTAACCGCCTTCCTGAAACAGGCGGCCCCCCATCTTCTGCCCGCGCAGGTGCGCGCCCCGAACATGGATGCGCCCGCCATTCCCGACCTGTCGAAAACCGTGCCGGTCCGCCCGCCGGGCTTTTGCACCGGCTGCCCGGAACGCCCGATCTTTGCCGCGCTGAAGCTGGTGCAGAAGGACCTGGGCCAGCACCAGATCAGCGCCGACATCGGCTGTCACCTGTTCGGCGCGCTGCCCCCGTTCGAAGTCGGCGGGGCCACCATGGGCTACGGCCTTGGCCCTGCCGCCAACGGCGCCTTTGACGGCGGCGGCGAACGGCGGCCCATTTCCATCATCGGCGACGGCGGGTTCTGGCATAACGGCCTGTCGTCGTCCTTCACCAACATGGTCTTCAACAAATCCGACGGTCTGGCGGTGGTGGTGGACAATTACTATTCCGCCGCGACCGGCGGGCAGGATGTGATGTCATCGCGCGCCGACAATGCCACCAAGGCCACGAAAAACCCGATCTCAAAGGCGGTGAAGGGCATCGGCATCAACTGGGTGCGCGAGATCACCAATACCTATGACGTGGGCCATGTCCGCGATGTGCTGCGCGAGGCGCTGACCACGGATGCGCCCGGCCCGAAGGTGATCGTCGCTTCTTCCGAATGCATGCTGAACCGCCAGCGCCGCGAAAAGCCGCTGCGCCAGCAGGCGATCCGCGACGGACGCCGGGTGGAAGCCCCGCGCTTTGGCGTGGACGAGGCGATCTGTACCGGCGATCATGCCTGCATCCGCCTGTCGGGCTGCCCGTCGCTCAGCCTCAGGCGGCTGGATGACCCGCTGCGCGACGATCCCGTGGCCAGCATCGACCAAAGCTGTGTCGGCTGCGGCAACTGCGGCGAAGTGGCCGATGCCGCCGTGCTTTGCCCGTCCTTCTACCGTGCCGATGTGGTGCATAACCCCACGCCGTGGGAACGCCGCCGCGCCGCTTTCCGGGCGCGGGTCATCGGCTGGCTCCAGGCGCGCCGTCAGGCCCGCCGCCTTGATTTCGGCGGGGCGGCATGACGGCCCATCCCGCCCTGTCGCCGCGCGCGCCGGACCTCGCGCTGGGCGGCATCATCAAGCTGGCGGTGATGGCCGTGGGCGGGCAGGGCGGTGGCGTGCTTGCCTCGTGGATCGAAGATATGGCCCGCGCCTGCGGGTTCGCCTGCCAGGCCACCTCGGTCGCCGGGGTGGCGCAGCGCACCGGTGCCACGATCTACTATATCGAGATGTGCCCCGGCACGGGCCGCCCCCCGGTGTTCTCGCTGCTGCCGGCGGCGGGGGATGTGGATATCCTGATTGCCGCCGAAATGATGGAGGCGGGCCGCGCCATTCTGCGCGGCTTTGTCACGCCGGATCGCACGGTTCTGATCACCTCGACCCATCGCGTGCTGGCCGTCTCGGAAAAATCGGTGCCGGGCGACGGCATTGCCAGCACGGATGAGGCGCTGGCAGCGGCCGGGATCGCATCCCGCCACCTTATCGCCGCCGACTTTGACCGCATCGCCATCGACGCAGGCTCGGTGATCTCTGCCAGCCTGTTCGGCGCCCTTGCCGGGGCAGGGGTGCTGCCCTTTCCCCGTGCGGCCTTCGAAGGTGCCATCCGCACCTCGGGCAAGGGGGTAGAGGGGTCGATCCGGGCCTTTGCCGCCGCCTTTGCCGCCGCACAGGCCGGGGCCGCGCCGCCTGACAGTCCCGTTGCCGCAACAGCCCCTGCCGTCGCGCCGCAGCCGACCGGCCCCGAACCCTTGATCGCCGGATGGCGCGCGCTGACGGCCCGTATCGCCGCATTTCCCGCCCCGGTGCAGGACATGGCCCATGCCGGTCTGCGCAAGGTGGTTGCGTTTCAGGACCTTGCGTATGGCGCGGACTATCTTGACCGGCTGGCCGCCCTTGTGCCGCTGGACCGCGCCGACAAGGACCATGCGCTGACGCGCGAGGCCTCGAAATACATCGCCAATGCCATGGCCTATGACGATGTGATCCGGGTGGCCGACCTCAAGACGCAGGGCGCGCGCTTTCGCCGGATCACCTCTGAAATGGGGGCCACCGACGCCAATCTGGTCCAGCTGACCGAATTCATGCATCCCCGCGCCGAAGAAATTGCCGGGATGCTGCCTGCCCGCCTTGGGGCAAGGGTCGAGGCCAGCCCGGCATGGATGGCCCGGCTTGACCGCTGGTTCGGCAAGGGCCGCCGCCTGCGCAGCGATACGCTGCCCGCTTACCTGATGCTGCACGGCTTGGGGGCCTTGCGCGGTTATCGCTGCCGGACGCTGCGACACAAGGTCGAGACGGCGCATCTGGACCGCTGGCTGGCCTCGGCACGGGGTTATCTGGCTGCGGATTATGACCTTGCGGTCGAGGTCATACGCTGCCGCCGCCTGATCAAGGGCTATTCCGACACCCATGCGCGCGGGCTTTCAAAGTTTGACCGCGTGCTGGCAGGCATCGCCCTGGTGGCCGGGCGCGAAGACGCTGCCGACTGGGCCCGCCGCCTGCGCGAGGCCGCGCTGAAGGATGAAGACGGCAAGGCGCTTGACGGGGCGCTTGCGACGATCCGGAGTTTTGTTTAAGTCAGCAACTCTGGGTTCAAAACAGCCATACGCTGGTCTTGTAGCGATAGCTATCCAAAGTAGAACTTGTAGATTGCGTAGATGGCTACGCCCAAGCTGGCCCATATCCCACTATTGCGCGCCGCACTCGAGTTGTATGTAAACCCTGGGTCTGGAACAATATATTGCACATCCTCTCTACTCTCGAATCCTAACTTCGATGCGAACGCGACGGTCAAAAAGAAGAGCATGAGCATTGAAATGGCAAAAAGCATCAGAGCCCTGTTTCCCTCCTCCGCCCGCTCTAAGAAAGCTGCCCAAAAAAATACAGCCGCAATCGCAACACTCCCCCAAGATAATCGAGTAATATACCGCATATCACTTTCTCTGAACTGTGCGCCGTTCAGAACAGAGTTCCGATAAGGCCTAACACGCTGCTGAAGAACCCCACGCTGGACGGCTGACTTGGAAAATGATTCACTTTCCGGGCGGTTTGGCGGGGGAAGGCGATGCGGGGATCGGACGAGACAAGTGGTTCGCTTTTCAGTTATGT
>Ga0315901_10005359_pt1 | contig 15641 bp, 8 predicted proteins | sample LakEriMetagenome_10_FD_203761 | JGI IMG/M metagenome (GOLD analysis project Ga0315901, IMG submission 203761) | Freshwater fungal communities from buoy surface, Lake Erie, Ohio, United States - Buoy 2 MA116 | ecosystem: Environmental > Aquatic > Freshwater > Lake | place: USA: Lake Erie, Ohio...
CGATGCCCGGGCCGTCGTGGGCGTTGATCGCCTTGGATTCGGCGGGGTTCTTCGCCATCCGCACGAACGGGCTGGCGAGCGACTCGGCCACGCCCTGCATCTTGGCCTCGCTGAAATCGTGCTCGCGTCCGTGCTTGCGAAACACCTCCATGGCATCGACCGCCATCGGCGAATCGACCCACACCGGCACCTCCGGGAGGCGGCCGGCGGCCATCAGCGTGCGCAGGAGATAGACCAGCTGCTGCGCCCGGCCGATCGCGAACGAGGCCACGAGCATCATGCCGCCGCGGGCGATCGCCTCCTTGGTAGCCGCCTCCAGCTCGTCGAGCGGCCGGCTCGGCGTGTGGTCGCGATCCCCATAAGTGCTCTCGCAGACCAGGTAATCGCAGGCCGGCGGCGAAACGGGATCCTTGTAGAGCGGGGCATCGAACCGGCCCACGTCGCCGGAGAAGACGACCCGGTGCGGTGCCGTGCGGCCGGGAGCATCGGCCGCCACCTCCATCTCCAGGAACGAGCTGCCCAGCATGTGCCCCGCCTCGTGAAACCGACAGCGAAAGCCGGCCGCGGGCTCGAACCATTCGTCCCGCGACACCGCCTGCAGCAGCCGCAGCACGCGGTCGACGTCGCGCTCCTCGTAGAGGGGGAGCGCCGGCCGGTGCTTCGCGTAGCCCTTGCGATTGGCGTACTGGGCATCCTCCGCCTGGCACTTCGCCGAGTCGTACAGCAGGATTCCGAGGAGATCGACCGTCGCCGGCGACGTCCAGATCCGGCCTCGAAAGCCGTCGCGGGCCAATCGCGGCAGCCAGCCCGAGTGATCGATGTGGCCATGGGTGAGGACGACGGCGTCGATCGTGTCGGGGGGCACGGGAAACCGTTCCCAGTTCCGCTCCCGCAGTTCTTTCTCGCCCTGGAAAAGGCCGCAGTCCACGAGCACCCGCCGCCCCCCCGACTCCACGAGGTGCCGCGACCCCGAGACGACGCCCGCGGCCCCCAGGAATCTCAAACGTGCCATGTTCGCGTTTCTCCTGCCTGTGCGGCCGTTCAGCGTTGTCCGGGCCGTGGTGCCGCGGCCCGCGTCACCCCCGCGACGAGAAGTTCACCGTCCTCGAGGGCGAGCGACTCGAGCCAGTGGCTCGTCGCGCCGGCGTCGTGCGTCGATGGAATATAGACCACAAGCAGCGTGCGGCCATCCAGCCGCCGCAGTTCGGTGGTCATGCCCAGGGAGTCGATCCGCCGCGCGAGCTCATGGGTCACCGGCCCGCGCGGCAGCGGGAGGCGGCCGAGACGGGCATCGACCACGACGATGCCGATCTGGTTGGCGGCCCGGAGCACGACCTCTATATCGAGCATGACGACGCCCCCGAGCATCGTTCCGCCGACCCGGGCCCCCACACGTAGCCGCCGTGAAGCGATCGCCACCCGCGGATCGGAAACGCCCGCCGGCAGCAGCCGCGCATGGTTGCGGGGCAGATCGGTGGCCAGCCAGGCGTTGACCTCCGCCTCCGAGATGGCCGCACCCCAGGGCCCCGGCCGCCCGAAATCGGCCCGCAGGGCGGAGAGCTTCGTCATCAGCCGTCGCCCGAGCGTCGCCTGACCGGGCGGCGGCTCCCCGTCGAGAGCCGCCGCCGGAGACCGACTGCGGTAGAAGGCCGGCTCGTGCCGCACGAGCAGCCCGACCACCGCCACGGCACACGCCAGCGCCGCCCCACCCCAGAGCCCGATCCGCCGCAGCCGTCGGCGGGAACGTGGCTGCGGCGGCTCCGCGGCCGCCGCGTCAGGGTGTGTGTCGCCTGGTTGTGCCACGCGTCAGCCCACGAACCCGAACAGCCGGGGGATCGGCAGTTCCGCAGTGGGCTCGAGCGTCACGGTGCCCAGGCTCTCCGCGTCGAGCTCGTCCCGGAGCACGCGCACGTTCGCCGGCGCCTCGATCCCGATCCGCACCTTGTCGCCGCTGACGCGGACCACGGTCACGACCACCGAGTCCCCGACCCGAATCCGTTCGTTCTGTTTCCGGGAAAGCACCAGCATCGAAAGCCTCCGTTCCTGATGGATGATAGGGCGTGGAATGAATGTAGCGGGGAGAGTGTACATCCGTCAACGTGACCGGCGCGGGCTTGGTCGCGAACGGTCGCCGTCGGCCCAGACCGCCCCCGAGCGGCCTCCGTCCCATCCGTCGCCGCCTCCTCGAGCGGCCCGTGCGTCGCGAGACGACGGATTGGGAAAGATGTGAGCCAGAGGAAACATCGTCCGGTCAGGCAGACTTTCTTGCCGCCGTGCAAAGCGGCGCCGGAAGCGCGCGTTATGCGGGTCGCGCTGGAACGTGCCGCCCCCCCCTCGCGACAAGTCTGCCCGAGCAGGATGCGAGGTATGCCGACCGGGGAAACCCTCGGCGTTTCCACCGGTCGGCCAAGTGGACAAAGGCCATGGAGGCAATCCCGTTCGGCACGAGGGTTGCCGGAGGTGCTCGCCACGTCTTGCGAGGGTCGGGGCTGCCCGTGCCCCGTCGCCGGACGCTCACTGCGCCCATCCCGGGCTCCGTTCGCTCGAAGATGCCTGCGCTGCGGCATCCATGCCTCCGCTGGCCATCTACGCCGGCTCTCAGGGCACGGACAGCCCCTCCCGGCACCCTGCCTTTGAACGCTCGTGCCGCAGAGGCAACGCGCAGCGTCGGACGCCGCTGCATCACGGGGACGAGCGGACGCCATGCCGGCAGTGAGTATTTTGCGATTCGAGCCGCCAACTCTTCGAGCGATGCCCAGCCCATCAGGTAGAGGCAGATCGCCTCGAACACCGCCACATTGGGCCGGCATCCGGTGTCCAGCCGATAGGCCGACACACTCGCCCCCCTTGCCCTTGGGAGTCCACGACAGCCAAGCGACCCGGCACGATCGTGTTCACGACCGAACCATCCACTGCGGTCAATTGCTGCTGCACGGCGTCAAAGCGGCAGGGAGCCGCCGCGGGCAGTTGCTACGATAGTGAGAACGCGTTCGGCCGTGGTGGACCGCCGGCTTCAGGGGCGGCAAAAGCTGCCCCGCCGCCCCTGTGTATAAATGGTTCCGGTGAAGTATGGTCAGGATGTGAGCCATGATCCCATGCCGGTGCAAGTTTTGGGCCGATTTTACCGCCGGTCACCGCTCGGCGACGATGGTCGCCCTCATCCTGGCTTGGCACTGCCTCCCGTTTCGGAGCCTGTCGGCGACGGCCGAGCCCCTGCCGCAGGACGTGCCGCCGTTTCTCCGCAAGCACTGCGGTGAGTGTCACGCTGCAGGTGCCGCGGAGGGCGGCTTTCGCATCGAAGCGCTGATGAACGAGCCGGGCCAGCAGGCTGGTGCGGCTGACATGCGGGTCCATGAGGCGGTCTATCGGCAGCTCTCCAGGGGCACGATGCCGCCCCGCGACGCGGCGCAGCCGTCCGCGGCCGAACGCCGTGCCATGCTCTCCGCCCTCAGCACGTTTCTCGACGGAGTTGTCGACGACGCCGGGACCCGATATGCGGGAGCCTTCGCCCGACGATTGAACCGCGAAGAACTGCAAAACGATCTGTTGGACACGCTGGGCGTGGATCGCACGCTTTATAACCTGCCTCCCTGCGTCGGCTTGCTGCCCGACGAAGGCCGCGTCGACGGCTTCGACACCGTCGGCGCAGGGCTCGGCCAGTCGGCATTGTTGCTCGAACAATATCAGCAAGCCGTCGACCGCCATCTCGCCCTGATCACGGACGACTATTCGCCGCAGCGATGGCGGATCAAGTTCGGCAGCCGCTATGCCGACGAGGGGCGGTCGTTCTACGAGGGGCTGGGCGAACGCGTGTTCTTGTTCCAGGCACTGCAGTCGGACCGGTCGATCGCGGCGTTCGACCTGACATGGCAACTCGCAGGCCGCGCGGAGCCGCCGCGGCGGCCTGCGGCGGAGACCGCAGCTGCCATGCATTCGTTCTTTCCGCAGACCGGGGAGAAGCACAAGCGCGACGGGGGTGAGCTGCACCGCAGTGGCGGGCTGCCGCTTGTCAACGAGGACAGCCTGACGGTCTCGGATCAGATCGGCAGGGCGATCAAAGCGCCGTTCACGGTCGGTGCCACGGGTCGATACAAGGTGCGGATGCGTTGCCGGTTGCAATTCACGGACGGGGTGGAGCCGGCGCCGGTGCGTGTCCGGTATTTCAACCGCAGCCATTTTTTCGTCGGTCGCAATCACGATGCTCGTGACATTGCTGAGAACGGACGAACTTACGAACTCGACGAAGATGCTCCGCGGCTTTGTTTTGAGAATCCTGATCGCTCGTTCGTCATCACGCCGGGGGCCTGGACGGTTCTCGAGTTTGACGATTTTCGTTCGGCCGGGGAGGTCGTCTCTTCCAGTGCGGCCGCGGGATTGACCCTCGACTTCCGTTTCGAGAGTGCCGCCCGGCCCAAGACGCGACACCCCCCGCCGGAGCTGCCCGCGCGAGACGGCAAACCGGCGGTCGTGCCCACCCGCGAGGAAGTCGCGGCCCACTATCCGTTCTTGGTGGACGTTGACTACGTGGAAGTCGAAGGCCCGCTCCCGCTGATCGATCGCCCGGAGGACTTGTTTCCGGCCCGTCCCGCCGCTGGTTCGGATCCCCGCGCGACGGCCGGGGCCTGTTTGTCCAAGTTCCTCCCCCGGTTGTATCGCGGGCCGATCACCGCCGCCGATCTCGACGTGTCGTTGGGCGTCTTTGACAGCAACTACTCGCGCACGAACGATTTCCGCGGCGCCCTGCGGTCCGCCGTCTGCGCCGCCTATCTTTCCCCCAGGCACCTGTTCGCCTCCAATGCGGCCGCCGACCGCAAGCCGGGAACCCCCCTTTCGCCACACGATCTGGCGACCCGCGTGAGCCTGTTTCTCTGGTCTTCGACGCCCGACCCGGCATTGCGGGCTGCGGCCGATCGGGGCGAGTTGTCCGACCCCGCCGTCCTCGGGCGGCAGGTCAAGCGGCTTCTCGACCATCCCTATGCCTCCGAGCTGAGCGCCAATTTCGCGGCCCAGTGGCTGCACCTGTACAACATCGGGCTGAACGAGCCCGATCAGGATCTCTACAACTACGACGACCGGCTCAAGCGGGCGACGGTCAATGAAAGCCTCCGCTTTTTTCACGAGGTGCTGCGAGCGGACGGCAGCATCAGGCTGTTTCTCGACAGCGACTGGTTCATGTGCAACGACCGGCTCGCGGAGCTGTACAGAATCAAGTTTTCGGGCAAGGAGTCGCGGCGGCCGTTTTCGTCCTGGCGAAAGGTGCCTGTCGCCGGGCTGTATGTGCCGCAAGCCGGCGTCCGCGGGGGACTGCTCGGGCAGGCCAGCATCCTCAAGCTGACCTCGGGGAGCATCCGCACGTCGATCGTCGGTCGCGGCATGTTCATCCTGGAGAACATCCTCGACGATCCCCCCGCGCCGCCGCCGGAGAACGTGGGAGAGATCGCGAATGCGGTGGCGGACCTGGATCAGAAAAGCGTCCGCGAGCAGCTCGAGATCCATCGCCGCCGCGCGACCTGCAGGGCCTGTCACGACAAGATCGATCCCCTCGGGTTCGCCCTGGAAAACTACGGTGCGATCGGTCAGTGGCGAACGACCGAGACGGATGGCATGAAGCCGCTCCTCGTCGAGGAGATCGTTACGTCGCCGGATGGAAAGACATCCGTCAAGACAACAAAGGTGGATCGCAAGGGGCATCCGGTCGACACCAAGGGCGTCGTCATGGGCGTTCCGGTCGACGGCCCGCGGGAACTGCGGGCGCTGCTCCTTTCCAAGGACGACGTGTTCGCGCGGTGTCTCGTCAGCAAGTTGATGATCTACGGGCTGGGCCGCAGCCTGCGTCACCAGGACCAGGCCGTCATCGACCAGATCGTCGCCGCGGCCGCCAAGAACGGCTATCGGTTGCGGGAACTCATCGAACTCGTGGTGCTCAGCGACAGCTTCAAAACCTATTGACCAAAGCAAGGATGGGCCGCGAGATGAGGGACATCAGCTTCCGTGGTTGGCCAAAGGCGGCATGGGCCGCCCTCGCGATGGCGTTGCAGTGCTTGTCCGGTCACGCCGCGGCGCCGGAGGCGGCGGCCGCGAATGACGGCGTCTCGGTCGCGTATTTCGCGGGCAGCGACTTCTCGCGGAGCAAGCGCAATGCGATCGGCGTCTATCGCATGTCTTCGGCAGACGGCGGTCTGACGCCGGTCGTCGAGCAGCCGCTGGAAAATCCCGGCCCCCTGGCCGTGCACGCTGGCAACCGCAGGCTCTACGCGGTCAGCTATCCCGACAAGATCCATGCCTACGAGATCGATCCCGGCACCGGCGGTCTGAAATCGCTGGTGGAAATCCAGCTCCCCGGACGTCCGGAATACATCGCGGTCGACCGCCGGGGCCGGTGCCTGCTGGCCGCGATGTACCATCAGAAGCAGGTGGTGGCGTGTCCTCTCGACGAGCAGGGGCGTCCGGAGGCCGATCGGGTGCAGGCGCTCGATGCGGGCGAACGGCCGCACGCGATCCTCGGCGATCGCCACGGGAAGTTCGTCTACGTTCCCTGTGCGGGAGAGATTTGGCAGTACGCGTGGAACGAGGACGGCACGGGGTTGGCGCCCAAGGAGGTGGCCCGGCACAAGCCACCGCAGGGCAGGCACCGGCCGCGGCACCTGTGGTTTCACCCTACGAAGGACTGGCTGTACGTCGTCAACGAAAGCAGTCGGACGGTGACCTTCTTCCAGGTCGATCCCGAGACCGGTGGGCTCACCGCCGTCCAAACCCTGCCGACCGTGCCCGAAGACGTCGTCAAGGGCAGCGGGGCGGACATTCACGTGACGCCGGACGGCCGTTTTGTCTACGCGTCCACCCGCGAGCACGACTCGATCGCCGGGTTCTCGATCGATCAGAAGTCGGGTGAGCTGACCCCCCTGGGGCAGGCTGCGACCGCCCGCGGGCCGCGTGATTTTGCCATCGACCCCAGCGGCCGCTTCGTGGTGGCCGGAGGCACCGGTCGGAGCATCGTCGTCCACGCAATCGATGAAGAAAGCGGCCGGACGAAGACGAAGCATACGTATGATGTTGCGGTGGGCCCGGTATGGGTCGAGGTCGTCGGTTTTCCGCCGCCGCGTTGAATCGGAGTTCTGTCTGCGAGTTTGCGAGTCGTTCGGACCGTCGGGTTCGGGGCCACCGTCACTCCAGGAAAGTGGGACAACGCCATGAAACGTCAAATCGACCGCCGCACCTGCCTGCGCGGCTCCTGCGCCCTGCTCGGCCTGCCTTTGCTGGAGACGATGCGGCCCGGCCTGCTTGCCGCCGACCAGACGGGAAAGCCGGGACCGCCACGGCCGCGACTGTTGTTCATCGATGACATCGGCAACGGCGTCGACAATGTGCGCTGGTATCCGACGAAACTCGGTCGCGATTGGGAGATCACGGAGACGCTCCGTCCGCTGGAGCCGTTTCGCGACCAGATCACCGTGCTGTCGGGGCTGCGGCAGACGTGGGACGACAACGGTCATCTCGCGGCCGACACGTTTCTGACGGGGGCCAAGGCGACGAGCAACGCCGTCTCGGTCGATCAGGTCGCCGCCGAGCATCTCGGGAGAGACGTGCAGTATCCTTCCCTGGTGCTCGGTCCGGGGGGGACGGGCACGGTCAAGTGGTCGAGTACCCTGTCCTACGATCGCAAGGGGCGGCCGATCCCGTCGATCAGCGATGCCGGCGACTTGTTTCAAAAGTTGTTCGTCGCCCCGACGGGCGCGGCCGTTCGCGAGGCCGAGGCGCGGATCAGCCGGAACGAGAGCATTCTCGATGGCCTGGAGGCGCAGACCGCGGCGCTGCGGCGGGCGATTTCGACGGAAGATGCCCGCCAGCTCGAGGCGTATCTGGATGCCGTTCGGGACATGGAGCGCCAGATCGCCCGCGACCGTGATTGGTTGCACAAGGCGCCGCCGGATGTCGACAAGGATGCCTTCGTGGCGACCCAACGGCTTGGCCGCCAGCCTCCGATGTACGAGCTCATGCGGTTGGCACTGCTCACGGAGCGGACCCGGGTCGGCACCTTGATGTTCACGTCCGGACTGGGGAGCGTGCATGCGGATACCCATCACAAGGGCCAGCAGAAGGCTCTCGACATCGTGGCGGCCCGCGATCTCAAGGCCGTGACGATGTTCACGAACTTCGTCGCCTCAATGCAGGCGACGCCCGTGGGGGACGGCACCCTGCTCGACTACACGTGCATCATGTTCGGCAGCCACATGAACAACGGCACGGGCTGGGCCCAGGGCTTCCCCTTCAAGAGCACGTTCGATTCCCATTCCGTGCGGAACCTGCCCATGCTGCTGGTCGGCGGACAAAAACTGGGGGTCAAGCAGGGGCAGCACCTGCTGTTCCCCGACGAGAAGACGACCCTCAGCAGCCTGTTCGTCGAGATGTTGAAGTTTGCCGGCGTGCCCGATCCGACGTTCAACTCCGTGCGGCAGGGAATCCCGGCATTGAGTGCAGCGTAACGCGGCCATCGCGCGTTACGGCAGCAGCGTCGTGCCTCCTGGAGCGGCGGTCTCCGACCGTCGCATGCGGCCTGTGGCTCCACCACGCGGATTCGCAAGCCTGGAGGCTTGCGTTACGGCAGCGGCGTCGCGCCCGGTTGCTGGGAAGCCCGAAGCGTAAGCTGAGGGAATACGCGGCGCTCCACCGGAAACCCATCCCCGTCGAGCCGTGAACCTGACTCACGATTCCCGGAGCCGGCGGGCGGCCAGCGTGACCGCGCCGACCGGCACCGCATCTTCGCGGAGCGCCGCGAGGGCCACACGGGGGCCCGGCTGGAAGGCATCCATCACGAACCGCGTGAGCTGACCGGCGACCGCCGCACGCAGCGGTTCTCCCAGCAGGGAGAGTCCGCCCCCGATCACGATCGCCTCCGGGTGGAACAGATGAACGACGTGCGACAGCGTGAGCGCGATATTCTCGGCCGCCGCGTCGAGCACGCCTTGGGCCACCGGGTCACCGGCCGCGAGCGCCGGGGCCAAATGCCGCGCTTCCGGGCCGGGGCCAGCGGCCACCAACGCCGCCAGAGGACTGTCGGGCGCCGCGGCCACGGCGGCGCGGATGCTGCGGTCCACGCTCCAGCCGGAGCAGCATTCCTCGGGAGTCCGCCCCGTGCGATCCAGCCGCAGGTGGCCGATCTCCGCCTCGCCCGGCGGAAAGCCGTGGTAGATGCTGCCGTCGGCGACCAGCCCGCCACCGACGCCGCTGCCCAGCGTGATGTAAAACACCGGGTTGAGGCCGCGACCCGCGCCGTGGATCGCCTCGCCGAGGGCGGCGACGTTGGCGTCGTTCTCCACGAACACCGGCACGCCCGCGATCTCGGCCAGCCAGGCTCCCAGCGGAAAGCCGTTCCAGCCGGCGACGTGATACGACTTCACGATCGTGCCGGTGCGGTGATCGACCGGCCCGCCGTAGCCGACGCCGACAGCCCCCGGCCGCCCCGACTGCATCAGTTCCGGCAACGCATTCGCGATCTGCGCCCGGATACCGGCGGCGCCCCCGTCGCGATCGACCGCAAAACGCCGCCTCTCGACGATCCGGCCGGCGCTGGTGCCGACGACGAGTTGAAGCTTCGTGCCGCCGATCTCGATGCCGATGCAGCAGTCGCCCGCCCCCGGCGGGGTTGTGTGGCATGCCGTCATGTGTCTTCCCGCCTCGGTTCCGACATGCCGCCTGCGGCCCGCCACCCTGGAAAGGGCCGCCCTCATCGCGACCGGAAAGACGGCATTGTGATCGTCGAGACGTCGCCCGGGAAGCCCGGTCAGGCCCGGCTCCGCTCCCCCTGCGGTTCACGCAGAACTCAGACACTCCTGGCCCATGGAGAGCATGCACATTCCGCTCACCACCCCGCGCCGGGCGTGGGCAACAAAACCTTGTGCAGTCGGTACTCCCCGGCTCCGGTGGCGTAGAGCGTGCGGCCATCGGGCCCGCCGAACGCCAGCCCGGACACGTTCCGCGGCACGCCGAGGATCATGGCCACGACCTTCGTGCCGTCTGGCGAAATGACCGCCACGGCCTCGCCCGAAGTGTGCGACTCGGCACCGGCGATGTACACGTTCCCAATCGCGTCCACCGCCAGCCCCTGCAACCGCCCGACCCACCCGACGAGCGTCTCTTTCCCGTCCTTCGCCGGCGGCAGGTTCTCCAGGTGCGGCTTCAGATCCGGAGTCTTGAAGAACGCCGCGCCGGTCCCGATCGTTCCATCCTCCGCGATGGGGAACCGCCAGACGGCACGTCCGTCGGCATGGGGCAGCTTTGACGAGACGTAGAGCCAGTCCTGTTTCGGGCTCAGGCCGATGCCATACGAGTGGCCGATCTTCGGGGAGAGAACCTCCACGGCGCCGCCAGGCATGACGCTCCGGACGGAAGCATCCGGGAAGCCGGTCCAGCACACGCGGCCGGACTCATGAACCGTCACGAACTGCGGCGTGCCGACGTTCTCCTCGGCGATCACGGAACTCGTGCCGTCCGCCTTCATGCACACGACCCGGTTCGGGTCGCGCTCCACAAGCACGAGGTTGCCGTCGGGGGCGGTTGCGAGCCCGACCGGCACGAGCCCCTCACGCAGTGTTTCGAACGTGCTCGGCGGGGTGAACGCGACGAGCCGTTTCCCCCCGCGGTCGGCGATGATGAGCCGGTCCTGCCACCAGGCCATGCCGCCCGCGGCCAGCGTCGGACTCCCCGCCACGGCTTCCGCCGTGTACACGCCTGCCGTTTCGGCCCCTGACCCAGACGCACCGACCGCGCAGAGGCACAGCGAAACGACCATGGCGAGGGGGCGGAGCATGACGTGGCACCTTGGTAAGGGAACGAGAGATCGCAGCATGAGGCCGCGACCATCATACTGAAGCGGGTGTCCCGCCGACGTCTCGTTCCGTCGTTCAGCCAGACTGCCTCATGCGGCGAAAAAGTCGCCGCGTTTCCCCTGGAGCGGCGGCGGAATATGATTCCTGATTACGAGCGACACACCGCGTTGCGCACTCCGTCTTGCACCGCCCGGAGGGTTCCACCCATGCCGATTGTCTCCCGATCGTGCCTGCCGGCCCTGATCCTCGCCCTGGCAGCCCCGCTGCCGTCCGCCTGGGCGGAGCAGGCTCCGAACACGCTCAGCGAGGCCGAGAAGCGGGCCGGCTGGAAGCTGCTTTTCGACGGCACCAAACCCGACGCCTTCCGCTCCTACCGCCAGGAGTCGCTGAACGCGGGCTGGCAGGTCCGCGATGGCGCGCTCGTGCGGGCGGCCCGGGGGGCCGGCGACATCGTGACCCGTGACCAGTTCGAGGCCTTCGAACTCCAGCTCGAATACCGCATCGCTCCGGGCGGCAACAGCGGCATCATGTTCCACGTCACCGAGGAAGAGAACGCGCCCTGGAAGACCGGGCCGGAAGTGCAGGTGTTGGACAACGCCGCCGGCAAGGATCCCCAGCAGGCAGGCTGGCTCTACCAGTTGTACGCGCCGCTCGTGCCCGCCTGGGTGCGGGAGCTCGAGGAAGCCGCCGGCCGCAAGCCGCCGCAGCATCTCGACGCCACTCGGCCCGCCGGAACGTGGAATCACGTTTACATACGGGTCGCCCCGGACGACGGCGAGGTGGCGGTCAACGGCGTGGTGTACGAGCGGTTTCAGAAGGGCAGCAAGGATTGGCTCGAGCGGGTCGCCAAGAGCAAGTTCGCCGCCTTCCCGAAGTTCGGCAGGGCCGACCGCGGCCACATCTGCCTCCAGGACCACGGCGACGAGGTGGCCTATCGCTCGATCAAGGTGCGAACCCTCCCGGCCGATGGTGCAGTGATCCCGTTCGCGGACGGCACCGCCGCCGTCGCCGCCGTGCCCGCGTTGCCGGACGCCACGTGGGAGGGCTGGTCGCCGGAGTCGAAAGATGGCACGCCCGTGGTGCCGCTGCGGCCCATCGTCGTGACCCATGCCGGCGACGGCTCCGGTCGCCGCTTCGTCCTCGACCAGGCGGGGATGATCCACGTCTTCAAGCCGGGCGCGGTCGCCGGCAAGCTGTTCCTCGACCTGCGGCCCGGCACATCGCCCTGGGGCACGTACAACGAAGAAGGTCTCCTCGGGCTCGCGTTTCATCCGCGGTTCAAGGACAACGGCGAGTTCTTCGTCACCTACAGCCTGAAGGGAGAAAAGCGGGTCGAACGGCTGGCCCGGTTCAAGGTCAGCCGCACGGACCCGGACCGGGCCGATCCGGCGAGCGAGGACATTCTGCTCGCGGTCGATCAGCCCTTCTGGAACCACAACGGCGGCTCGATCGCCTTCGGCCCGGACGGGTTTCTCTACTGGGGCCTGGGCGACGGGGGGAGCCGAGACGACCCGTTCGGCAACGGCCAGAAGCTCGACACGCTGCTCGGCAAGATCCTGCGGATCGACGTCGATCGACGGGCCGAGGGCAAGGCCTATGCGATCCCCGCCGACAACCCGTTCGTGGGCAGGGCGAACGCCCGCGGCGAGATCTTCGCCTTCGGGTTTCGCAACCCTTGGCAGATCGCCTTCGACGTGGCCACCGGCACGCTCTGGGCCGCCGACGTCGGGCAGGATCAGTTGGAGGAGGTGAACATCGTCACCAAGGGGGGCAACTACGGCTGGAGCGTCCGCGAGGGGACACGGCCGTTCGGCAACCGTCCCGAGGTCGCCGGGCCACTGGTCGAACCGGTCTGGGAGTATGACCACCGGGTCGGCAAGAGCATCACCGGCGGCTTCGTGTATCGCGGTAAGGCGATCCCGGAACTCGTCGGGTCCTATCTGTATGGCGACTTCGTGTCGGGCCGGCTCTGGGCCTTGAAACGCGACCCGGCCACCGGCCGCGTCACGAACCTTGCGATCCCCTGGAGCGGCCAGCCGATCTTCGGCTTCGGCTCGGACGCCGACGGCGAGGCCTACGTGCTGACCAGTTCGCCGACGGGCCAGGGCGTGTTCCGGCTGGCGCCGGCGGCCGCGGATACCGCCGGCGCGAGCGGTCGCGGCGGCATTTCCCAGCCTGCCGACGCGCCGCAGCCGCTCACGCCCGCCGCCTCCCGGCAGACCTTCCGCCTGCCCGCCGGCCTGTCCGTCGAACTGATCGCCGCCGAACCGCTCATCAACGAGCCCTCGGGCGTGTGCTGGGATGCCCGCGGCCGGCTCTTCGTCTCGGAACTTCACGGCTACAACCTGGAAGGACAGTTCGACATCGAGGAACTGAACAAGGCCGGACGACTGGACACGCAGGTCCGCCGGATCACCGCCGGTCCGGAGGCCAAGGAAAAAGCCGCCGCGGCGACCTACGGCACCGTCAAGCTGCTCACCGATACCGACGGCGACGGCCGCATGGACAAGGCGACCGTGTTTGCCGACCGGCTGCCGGGCTGCTACGGCATCTGTCCCGCCCGCGACGGCATCATCGCCGTCGCCGCCCCGCAGATCATCTTTTTGGCCGATCGAGACGGCGACGGCGTGGCCGAGATTCGCGAGGTGCTCTTCGAAGGGCTCGCCACCGGCATTTTCGAGCGGGGCGTCAGTCAGCCGCAGTGGGGACATGACGATTGGATCTATGCCGGAGCCAGCGGAGCCGGCGGCGGGCGGATCACCGGGCCCCGGCTCGCCGCGCCGGTCGATCTCCCCATGTGCGACTTCCGCTTCAAGGCCGACGGCTCGGCCATCGAGCCCCTGGTGGGCTTCACCCAGACCTTCGGCCTCACGTTCACCGACCGCGGCGAGAAGCTCGTCATCAACACGACGACGCCCGTGATCCTCTCGGCCCCCGTCCCCTGGCAGGCGTTGGTCCGCAACCCCGACTATGCGCTCGGCTCCGTCCAGCGAAAGGCCACCCGCGACGAACGCGCCTATCCCACCAGCCGCCCGCATCCCTGGCGGACCAAGCGGGCCGAGAACGCGGAGTTTGCCGAGTTTTACCGGCAGCGGTACGGCGTCGCGGAATCGGCCGCCAGCGGCTACTTCACCTCGTTATGCGGCCCGTTGTTCTACGACGACACGGCACTTCCCGGCCTGGCCGGCCAATGCTTCGCCTGCGAGCCGTCGCAGAACATCATCACCCGCGGGGCGCTCGTCCGTGACAACGGGACCATGAAGTTCACGCGCATCCCCGCCGAGGCAGAGAGCGAGTTCTTCGCCTCGACGGACGTCTGGTTCCATGCCATCGCCCTGGCCCACGCCCCCGACGGCGGCATGGCCGTCGTGGACTTCTACCGCGAGATCATCGAGGACTACTCGGCGATCCCGCGTTACTTGCAGCAGCAGTATGAGCTCGACCACGGCAAGGACCGCGGCCGGATCTGGAAGATCGTGCCCGAGAAGCGGGCCCCGCAGGCCGTGGCCGACATGAGCGGGCTGGATACGCCGGCCCTGGTGCAGGAACTGGCGAGCGAGCGGTTCTGGCGCCGGCAGACCGCCCGCCGGCTCCTGGTGCAACGTGGCGATGTCGCGGCCGCGGTGCCCTCCATCCGCCGGCTGATCACGCCGACGGCGGTTCGCACCACGGCCATCAACGCCCTCCGCACGCTCGAATCCCTGGGCATGGCGGCTCCGCAGGACATCCGCATCGGCCTCCGGCATCCCGACGCCGCGGTCCGAATTCACGCGGTGGCCATCGCCGAGCCGCAGCTTGCCGACCCGGAACTTCGCGCGGCGGTTCGCGGCTTGGCGGAGGATCCCGATGCGGACGTGGTGCGGCGGGTGGCGATCGCCCTGGGTGGCCTGAACGACCCGCAGGTGCTCGAAACGCTGGCGGAAATCGCCCGGCGTTTGGGCGACGTGCCCTGGATGGACGCGGCGGTGATGACGGGGCTCGCGGGCCGTGCCGGTCGGATGCTCGACGCCTTGCTGTCGCAGCCGGCGGCGATCGGCAAGGCCGGTGCGCTCGTGGGCCCGCTGGCCACGGCCATCGCCGCCCGCCGGGCTCCCGACGAGTTCGCGGCGGCGATCGCGGCGCTGGCCCGGTGTCCTGACGAGTCGTTGCGGAAGACGGCCTGGCAGGGCCTGCGGAATGCGTTCAACGCGCCCGTGGCGGTAAACCTCGAGCCGGCGACCGTAGCGGCCGTGCGGGCGGCGACGGCAGATGCCGATCCCGTCGTTGCCGGCGCCGCGCGGGATCTTGTCCGGCTGATGAAGATCGAGACCGGCGCCGAGCGCGAGCGGCGGATCGCGGGCCTCACGGCGCGGGTCGGCGAAACCCTCGCGGAGCCCGAGTCGCGGCTGGCGGCCGTGCGGGAGCTGGCCTCCGAAAACGACCCCGCCGTCACGGCGGCCCTGATCCGCAACTTCGAAGCGGCCACGCCGGTCGTCCGCGAGGCGATCCTCGAGGCCTGCTTCGCCCGCACCGACCGGCTGCCGGCCGTGGTCGATGCCTTGGAGTCCGGCGCGCTTCCGGCCTCGGCATGCACCGCCATGCAGCGGACGGCACTCGAGCGGCATCCCGACGCGACGCTCGGCCGCCGGGCCCACGCGCAATTCGCCAAGCTGGTGGCGAACGTCGACGGACAGATCGCCGAGTATTCCCAGGCCCTGGCCAGGCCGCGGGACCGGGCCCGCGGCGCTGCATTGTTCAAACAACACTGCGGTGTCTGCCATCAGGCCCACGGCCTGGGCGTGGTGGTGGGGCCGTCGTTGACGGCGGAGGCGCAGC